>Ga0209460_1000144_pt1 | contig 100106 bp, 94 predicted proteins | sample EBPBio132013_DNA_FD_185868 | JGI IMG/M metagenome (GOLD analysis project Ga0209460, IMG submission 185868) | Wastewater treatment Type I Accumulibacter community from EBPR Bioreactor in Madison, WI, USA - Reactor 2_5/13/2013_ DNA (SPAdes)... | ecosystem: Engineered > Bioreactor > EBPR >... | reverse complement strand
CGTTGGAGATTTTCGGCAGCGCCGCACTCCTGGCCGCTATGGCCGCATTCTTCAGCTTCGTCTTGCTTGGCATAAATGGTCCTGTAGATCATATTTATGCCTCAAACACAAAATTCAGGACAGGCTCTCCAGTTCAGTCAATGCACCAATGTCGAGTTGGCTACTGCAAGCATCGCGGGCCTTTTTCAAACCCTTGATGCGGTCTTTCAAAGTTTGCTGGTCCATAGGACTCTCCTTTACACAAGGCACCATGCCCTGCTTCCCCCTTTCAAGGCAGCGCCGTAAAGGAGCCAACTCGACACCAACCAAGCCCACCACAGTTGCTCCGCTGCCGAATCACCTTCCCCCTTCGCTGTAGCGCGCAACAGGTGCTGCGTACTGCGCCGGGATACTGGCACTCGTCTGGACGCTGCCGGGGACTAGCCGACCGCGTGCCGCGTTACAAGCCGCACTTACTGTCCTGTGCAGCCGACTTCACCGAAGTGAAGCCCGATCACTGAGCTTTTGCCTTGCGGGAAAAAGGAATATTCAAACTTTTCGAACCACAGCAGCGCGATCACACGCTGCCATGGCTTCATTATACGTACTTTTCAGATTATTTGTTGACTATCAGTGCGTTTTTCTGCGTCACCTATCGGTTGATGGGTGTGCAGTGCTGATTGACCGAAGTTGATCGCGCTTTAACCAATTGAGTAAGCCCTGCCCCGCCACCCGCCCGCTGGCCATGCACGCCGTCAGAAGGTAGCCGCCGGTGGGCGCTTCCCAGTCCAGCATTTCCCCGGCGCAGAACACGCCGGGCATGTCTTTCAGCATCAGGCCGTCGTCCATCGCCTCAAACGGCACGCCGCCGGCCGTGCTGATGGCTTCGTCAATGGGGCGCGCGGCGGCCAGCGTGATGGGCACGGCCTTGATGGTGGCGGCCAGTTGGGCCGGGTCGTTGAAGGCGGTTTTGTCCAGCACTTCGTGCAGCACGGCGGTCTTGATGCCGTCCAGGCCCAGGCGGCTTTTCAGGTGGCTGGACAGCGAGCGCGATCCGCGCGGGTGTTGCACTTCGGCCAGCACCTGCTCGGCGGTGCGGGCAGGCAGCAGGTCGATGGTCAGCGTGGCCTGGCCGGTGGCTGCAATCTGATCGCGCAGCCCGGCTGACGCGGCATAGACCAGGCTGCCCTCCAGCCCCGTGGCGGTGGCCACGAATTCGCCTTTGCGCTCAAATGTGTTGCCCTGTGCATCCGTGCAGCGGATGGCCACGCTCTTGAACGGCTGGCCGGCAAAGCGGCTGGCAAAGTGTTCGGTCCAGCCGCCGGCCTTGTCAAAGCCGCAGTTGGCCGGCACCAGCGGTGCCACGGGCACGCCGCGCTGGGCCAGCAGCGGCACCCAGGCGCCGTCAGACCCCAGCCGCGCCCAGCTGGCGCCGCCCAGGGCCAGCACCACGGCGTCGGCGTTGCGCGTCACTTCGCCCTGCTGCGTGGCAAAGCGAAGCGCGCCAGCACCATCGTGTTCAGCACCCCAACCCAGCCAGCGTTCGCGCATGTGAAAGCGGACGCCCGATTCGCGCAGGCGGTGCAACCACGCGCGCAGCAGCGGCGCGGCCTTCATGTCGGTAGGGAACACGCGGCCCGAGCTGCCCACAAAGGTGCTGATGCCCAGGGCCTGCACCCAGGCGCGCAGTTCGTCCGGGCCAAAGCCGGCCAGCAGCCGGGCCAGCTGCGGCTGGCGCGCGCCGTAGCGCGGCAGAAACTGCGCCAGCGGCTCGGAATGCGTCAGGTTCAGCCCGCCCTTGCCCGCCAGCAGAAATTTGCGGCCCACCGAGGGCATGGCATCCACCACGTCCACCGTCACGCCGGCCTGGGCCAGCACTTCGGCGGCTATCAGGCCGGCCGGGCCTGCGCCCACCACGATCACATTGCTCATTTACACGTTCACCAATTTGCCCTGCGCCGTAAGGTACGCGGCGCGCACCACGGCCTGCGGGTACGCCGCCTGCACCGCGGCGCGGTAGTTGTTCATCTTGTCCTGCAGCCCGGGTTTGAGTTCGGGCCGCCATTCGGATTTGTGGTCCAGCACCCACCATTCGCCGGTGTCGCGCCGGTGCACCAGCCGGTCCAGCCGCAGCGCTTCGCCCGCATGGTGGATCAGCACTTCGTTGCCCTGCCAGTCCACCACCGCGCGGTCCCAGGCCCAGGCGCCGTCGCCCGCGAGTATGCGCTGCGCCATGGCGGCGGCTTCGTTGATCTGCTCTGCGCCCAGGGCAAATTCGCGCTGGACCGACAGGCGCTGCTGCGCTGGCCAGCCCCCTTGACCGGGTACCGCACCCGGCACCCACCATTCCAGCAGGCGGTGCATGGCCTGGCCGAGGCGGGCTGCGGGGGTGTCTTCGCCTCCCTCGTCTGCGGCTTCATCTCCGGCCTCGGGTGGCCCAGCGCTGGCGGCGGCCTGCTCAGGCGCGGGCGGCAGCTTTTGCATCACAAAGCTGGCGTGCTGCGCGTCGGGCGTCGCGGTGGCCACGGCCTGCGCCGGTGCGTCCACCGGCTCAGCCAGCGGCAGCAGCCGCTGCCACCAGCTGGCCGGCGCCGCGCGGTGCGGCTGGGTGGATGACAGCACCAGCACCTCGCGCGCGCGCGTCATGGCCACATACAGGGCGTTGAGTTCCTCGCGCTGGCGGGCGGTCTGCTCGGCGGCCAGTGCGTCCACGGTGCAGGCCGGCGGGCGGCTTTCGCTGGCCAGGAAGGTAAAGCACCGGGGCGCTTCGTCTTCGCCAGGCCATTCCACCAGCACGCCCATGGTTTCGGCCTTGGGCGATTCTGCGTCGGTGTCCAGCATCAGCACCAGCGGCGCCTCCAGCCCCTTGGCGCCATGCACGGTCAACAGGCGCACCGTGCCCTCGCCAGCCAGCGCGGGTGCGGGTGCGCCACCGGCGCGCAGCGCCCGCACCAGCGCATAAGGCGTGAGAAAGCGCGCGCCGTCAATCTGCAGCGCCGCGCCCAGCAGCGCGCCCAGGTTCGCCACCACCGAGGCGCGCAGCGGCGCGGGCGCAGCAGCGGCAAAGCGCGCGGGCAGGTCCTGGCCGTTGATCTCATGATGGAAGATCGCGTCCAGCGCGTCGTGCGGCGGCAGCGCCTGCACCAGGGTCTGCCAGCGCGCCAGCACCGCGCCCACGCCGGCCAGCGGGGCTGGCAGCAAACCCTCGGCATCGCCCTGCTGCAGCAGCCCGTACCAGCTCACGGCCAGCTTTTGCGCCTGGGCGGCGCGCTTCAGGCCGGCCAGGTGGGCCAGTGCGCTGTCGGGCAGGCCAAACAGCGGGGATTTCAGCGCGCGCGCCAGGGACAGGTCGTGCGCGGGCGACACCAGCGCGTCCAGCAGCGCCACCACGTCCTGCACTTCGGGCGCATCGGCCAGGTTCTTTTTTTCGGGCTGCACGGCGGCGATGTGCAGCGCGCGCAGCTCGTCCTGCAGCACCGACAGCGGCTCGCGTTTGCGTGCCAGCACCATGATGTCGCCGGGCGGGCGGCCTTGCGCCAGTTCAGCGGCAATCCAGCGTGCGGCCTGGCGGCATTCCAGCGTGCGCAGGCTGTCCTCGGGCAGCTCGCGCGGCGTGGTCAGGCTGTTGCGCCAGGCCAGGAGGTCCGGCGCGGCCTCTGCGGCCTGCGCCGCGCGCTCGATCTGCGGCAGCCGCTGCACCGCGCCCACCTCGGGCGATTCAGTGGTGTGCGCGCGGTAGCCGTCGTACTCACCCGCGGCCAGGGCGGCGCCCATGGCCTGGTTCACGGCCGCCAGCACGCGCTGCGCATTGCGGTGGGTGTGGTCGCAGCTGAGCAGGTCGCCGCCCAGGCCTTGCACCACAAACCGCTGCGCCGCGCGGAACACCTGCGGCTCGGCCCGGCGAAAGCGGTAGATGCTCTGCTTGGGGTCGCCCACGACGAAGACGCTGGGAGCCTGCCCGCCCGCGCCCGCATAGCCCGACAGCCAGGCGTGCAGCGCCTGCCACTGCAGCGGGTTGGTGTCCTGGAATTCATCAATCAGCAGATGGCCCACGCGCGCGTCCAGCCGCTCCTGCACCCAGCCGCTGAGCACCGGGTCCGACAGCATGACCAGCGCGGCGCGTTCCACGTCGTTCATGTCCACCCAGCCGCGCTCGCGCTTGAGCGCCGAGAATTCTGCAATCAGCAGCCTTGTGAGGCGCGCCATGCGCTGCTGGTGCTGCCATGCGGCGTGCTGGCGCGCGGCGGCCTGCAGGCGCTGGGCCAGCGCCTGCGCCGCCGTCACGGCGGGGTGATCCGCCAGCTTGCCGAACTTGCGCGGATCGCCCTTTTGCGTGAACAGCGCGTCAAGCACATCGCCCAGCGCCAGACCGCCCACGGCCTGTTCCAGCTTGCTGCCTAAAGCGGCATAGGTGGGCGCGCCCGTGCCCAGCACGCGGGCGGCGTCCAGCAGCACGCTGCGCGTCGTGGCGCCTTGGAGCGCCTGCGCGGGCTCGGCCAGGCCGGCCAGCTCGGTGAACTGTTCGCCAAACGGCTTGACCGACGCATCCACCGTGCCCCGCGCGTCGGCCAGCGCAAATTCAACCCGCTTGGCCAGCGCGGCCTCCAGCGCCTTGAGCGTGTTGAACCGGCCATGCACGGCCACCGCGTCCAGGTAGTCGCGCCGGGCTTCGGGCTGGGCCACCACCGCGGCATGAAAATGCCGCCACACGGCGTCCACCGCGTCCTTGTCATCTTCCAGCAGCTCGTAGCTGGCGGGCAGGCCCAGCTGCTGCAGCACCGCCAGCGGCGCGTTGCGCAGCAGCGCGGCAAACCAGCTGTGAAAGGTGCGCACCTGCACCGGCCGGCCCGATTGCAGCAGCGCGCGGTACAGCCCGCGCAGCGGCTCCACCAGCCCTGGCGCGGCCTGCGGCGGGACGCCGCGGATGTGCAGCTCGTGTAGCAGCTGCTCGGGCGTGGCCTGGGCAAACGCCTGCAGCCATTGCTGCAGCCGCTGGCGCATTTCGCCGGCCGCTTTCTTGGTGAAGGTGATGGCCAGGATTTCATGCGGCTGCGCGCCCGCCAGCAGCGCGCGCAGCATGCGCGACACCAGCATCCAGGTCTTGCCCGCGCCGGCGCAGGCTTCCACCGCCACGCTGCGCCTCGGGTCGCAGGCCACGGCGTAGAAATCGGGGCGGCTCACGCGCTGGCCGTTCAGTTCGTAGGCATAGGCGGTTTCGCTCACGCGGGGCTCGGTCATGACCACATGTCCTTGCGGCACAGGCCACGCGCGGCGCAGAAGTCGCACACCGTGCCCTCTCCCAGCGCGGGCAGGGGCGCGCCATCGGCAATGGCTTGCAGGTCGGTCTGTATGCCGTCGATCAGCGCATCGCGCGCGGCCACCACGTCGTCCTGCTCCACTTTTCTGGTTTCGCGCTCGCCCACGTTCACATAGGCGGCGCGCAGCTGGTCGTCGGGCAGCAGCGCGGCATAAAAGGCCAGTTGCGTGTCTTCAGACGCGGACTTCACCCGCTTGCGGGTCACGTCCAGCGCCTCGGTTTTGTAGTCCATCACCATGGCCATGCCGCCGGGCAGGCTGTCGATGCGGTCCAGCCGGCCCACCAGCGTGAGCGCGCCCAGCGGCATTTCGCGTTCGGCCTCGGCCTGCGCAAACTGCGCGCCCCCGGCTTCGTGCTCGTCCAGCCAGGCCAGGTAGCCATCGCGCGCCTGGGGCCAACTGGCCGCGAACGGCAGGAATTCGCCTTCGGCCAGGCCCATGACACGGGTCTGCTCCTGCGCGGCTTCGTCCATCAGCGCCAGCCGCTGTGGCCCGGCGGGCACGGGCTGCGCAGCCAGCGCATTGTGAAAGTGCCCCAGCACCGCATGCAGCCAGGTGCCGAAGTCGCGCTTGTCCAGCCCGGTGTCCAGTTCGTCGGCTTCTTTCAGGCCCAGCTGGCGCAGCGCAAAGAACCGGTACGGGCAGCGGCGCAGGTCTTCGTAGGCGCTGGCCGACAGCCTGGCCACCGGCAGCGCGGCGCCGCTGGGCCGCGGGCGCGGCGTGGGGGTCACCGCCACGGCATGCTCCGCGCGCGGGTCGGCGCCCGTGCGGGCCGCGCCGTCCAGCTGCAGCTGCTGCACCAGCGGGCTGGGCAGCACCGGCTCGCCGGCGGCGTCGGCGGTGCGCCACAGCACATCCACCTGCGCCACCGCCAGCGCCTGTTGCCAGCCGGCGCGTTGCGCGGCCTCCAGTGCCTCACGCGTGGGCAGGCCCAGCGCCGCGCGCTGGCCCGCCGTCCAGGGGCCGGCGGGCTCGGGCGCAGCGGGCAGGTTGGCCTCATCACAGCCGGGCAGCACAGCCGCGGCAAAGGGCTGGCCCAGCATCTGCGGGAACGGCAGGATCACCACCTGTTCGTCGCGCGGATGCGTGGGTTTGAAGCTCGCGTCTTCCAGCACGCCCGTCACCCAGGCCGTGAATTCATGCAGCGGCATGCGGCGCGCGGCGTGGGGGATGGCATCCCATTCCGTGGGGGCAGCGGCGCCATCGTCGGCATCTTCGCCCGCATCCCCCAGGCGCAGCGCGGCGATGGCCGCGTCGCCCGCGGCGTCGCCAGCCAGCCGCTGCCATTGGCCGCTGGCCTGCAGCAGCGCGCGCAGCGCCTGCAGCCAATGGGCCAGCGGGCGGGGGCGCTGCAGCGTGGCCCGCCAGGCCTGCACGGTGTCCAGCAGCGCGGCGAATGTTTCGGGCTCGGGCAGGCGCGTCACGACACCAGCCCATTCGCGCGCGCCGGCCTTGCGCAAGGCCGCCTCCAGCCGCTGCACGGCGGCGCCCTCCAGCGCGGGGGCGTGCTTGAGCCAGTCCAGCACCGCGTCGGCCGTTGCGTCGTGCCGGGCGGCGCGCAGCGCGGTCATCAGGTGCGCCGCGGCACGGGTGGTGGACAGCTTCCAGCCGGTTTCATCGCGGATGCGCAGGCCCTGCGCGCCCAGCAGCGCGCGGATGCGGCGCGTGAGCACGCGGTCGGTCGCGGCCAGCGCCACCGGGCTGTGGCCGCCCGCCAGGTGCCGCAGCACGCAGGCGGCGGCACGGGCGGCTTCGTCCTCCGCGTTGTGCGCGGGGTGCAGCGTCACCACACCGGGCAGCGTGGCCTGCACCATGGGCAGCGTTGCAGCCTTGTCGCCAAAGTGCGCGCGGATGGCGTCCACCAGTGGCTCGCTCTGGTAGCCCTGCAGCACCACCAGGCAGTCCACGTCCTGGCGCACCGCGTCACCCAGCAGGCAGTCCGTGGCATAGGCTGATGCGGCCACCCATTCCAGCGCCACGCGGGCCACGGCCTGCTCCAGCGCCAGCACCGGGGCGTCCAGCCCGCCCGCCACCACGGCGCGCATGCGCGCGGCCCAGGCCTGGCGCTGCGCGGGGGGCACGGCAGCCGCCAGCGGTGCCAGCTGGCCCGCGGCTTCCACCACGCGCGCGGCCAGCAGCTCGCGCTGCCCGCCCAGGCCGGCGCTATCCAGCAAGGCCTGCGCGGCCAGCAGGTCGCGCGCTGCGTCGCGGCACAGGTCCAGCGGGCCGGGCACAAAGCCGCCTTGCGGCCCGCCCTGGCTGCGCGCCCAGTTCATCGTGGATTCAAACCGCGGCGCAAAGCCACTGGGCACCACGCGCGCCCAAGCCCTGGCGGCCTTGGGCATCAACTGGGCATACGGCACCAGCACCACGGTGCGCGCGGGGTGCGCGGCGCGGCTGTCCAGCAGGGTCTTGACCCTGGTCATCAACGCGTCCAGCGCGGCCTGCGCAGCGGGCTCGGCCTGATGGCTATGCGCTATCGCATCCATAGCGCGCGGGGGGCTTTCCATGGCCTGTGGAGGGACTTGGTTTCTGTCACAATTCCCCCACTTTAGCTGTACCGCCAACTGACAACCAAGGAATCGACATGGCCAGCGATCTCATCAAACATATCTCCGACACCAGCTTCGAAGCCGACGTACTCAAGGCCGACAAACCCGTGCTGGTGGACTACTGGGCCGAATGGTGCGGCCCCTGCAAGATGATCGCCCCGATCCTGGACGAGGTGTCCAGCACCTACCAGGGCAAGCTGCAGATCGCCAAGATGAACGTCGATGAAAACCGCGACATTCCGGCCAAGTTCGGCATCCGCGGCATCCCCACGCTGATGCTGTTCAAGGACGGCCAGCTCGCCGCCACCAAGGTCGGCGCCATGAGCAAGGCCCAGCTCACCGCGTTCATCGACCAGCAACTGGCTTGACTAAGGTGTCATGCCGGGCCTGACGAGCCTGCCCCGGACTTGATCCGGGGGCATCCACTGCGGCCCGCCAGCGCTGCGTGGATTGCGGGTCGAGCCCGCAATGACATCCGGCCTCCTTTTCCTGTCATAATCTTTTCCAGTTCACTGGTCCGCAAAAACGGCGTGCCAGTTCGAGTTCCCGGCCGGCGCGGCATCTTTCGCGGCTGACCGACACCCTCCCCCCCGTTTTCACAGAACTCCCCCAAAGGGGTCATTCCATGCACTTAAACGAACTCAAGGCACTGCATGTGTCTGAAGTCCTGAAGCAGGCTGAAGAGCTTGAGATTGAAAACACCGGCCGCATGCGCAAGCAGGAGCTGATGTTCGCCATCATCAAGAAGCGGGCGAAAGCCGGCGAACAGGTCTTTGCCGACGGCGTGCTGGAGATCCTGCCCGACGGTTTCGGCTTCCTGCGCAGCCCCGACACGAGCTACACCGCCAGCACCGACGACATCTACATCAGCCCCAGCCAGGTGCGCAGGTTCAACCTGCACACCGGCGACATGATCGAAGGCGAAGTGCGCATCCCCAAGGACGGCGAACGCTATTTCGCGCTGACCAAGCTGGACAAGGTCAATGACGGCCCGCCCGAGCAGAACAAGCACAAGGTCATGTTCGAGAACCTGACGCCGCTGTTCCCGAAGGAGCAGATGAAGCTGGAGCGAGACGGCATCAAGGGCGAGGAAAACATCACCGGCCGCGTGATCGACATCATTGCCCCCATCGGCAAAGGCCAGCGCGCCCTGCTGGTGGCCCCGCCCAAGAGCGGCAAGACGGTGATGATGCAGCACATCGCCCACGCCATCGCGGCCAACTACCCCGACAGCTACATGATGGTGCTGCTGGTCGATGAGCGCCCCGAGGAAGTGACCGAAATGCAGCGCTCGGTGAAGGCCGAGGTGATTGCTTCCACCTTTGACGAACCCGCCGCGCGCCACGTGCACGTGGCCGAGATGGTGATCGAGCGCGCCAAGCGGCTGGTCGAACTGAAAAAGGACGTGGTGATCCTGCTGGACTCCATCACGCGCCTGGCCCGCGCCTACAACAACGTGGTGCCCAGCTCGGGCAAGGTGCTGACCGGCGGCGTGGACGCCAACGCGCTGCAGCGCCCCAAGCGCTTCCTGGGCGCCGCGCGCAACGTGGAAGAAGGCGGCAGCCTGACCATCATCGCCACCGCGCTGATCGACACCGGCAGCCGCATGGACGAAGTGATCTTTGAAGAGTTCAAGGGAACGGGCAACAGCGAAATCCACCTGGACCGCCGCCTGTATGAAAAGCGCGTGTTCCCGTCCATCCAGCTCAACCGCAGCGGCACCCGCCGCGAAGAGCTGCTGCTGGCCCCCGAGATCCTGCAAAAGACCCGCATCCTGCGCCAGTTCATGTACAACATGGACGAGATCGAGTCGATGGAAATGGTGCTGAAATCGATGCGCGCCACCAAGTCGAACGTCGAGTTCTTCGACATGATGCGCAGAGGTGGTTAAGCCAGACGGCTTAACACCAAAAAAGTTATATAATTCAAGGCTTTTTTGCGGAAAGTACCCCGGAATGGTCCGGCGGCGGCTCCCGCACCTGAATCAAGGAAAACATCATGGCTAAAGAAGGCATTCACCCCAACTACCGCGAAGTGCTGTTCCTGGACCTGTCCAACGGCTTCAAGTTCGTGACGCGTTCCTGCGTGAACACCAAGGAAACCGTCAAGCACGACGACGGCAAGGAATACCCGCTGTTCAAGCTGGACACCTCCAGCGAATCGCACCCCTTCTACACCGGTACGCAGAAGTCCGTGAACGACATGGGCGGCCGTGTTGACAAGTTCTTCAAGAAGTTCGGCAAGCCGGGCGCTGGCGCCAAGGCTGAAGAAGCCGCCAAGTAATCCGCTTCAAGCCACAAAGGGCAGCCCGGTTCGCCGCGCTGCCCTTTTTGTTTGATGTGACACACTGCGCCCTGTCACCCCTGCCCGCCCCTTGAACCAGCCCACCCCCGCCATCGTTGCCCAAAGCGCCGTGCGCCGCCTGCCGCGCGCCGCGCTGCTGCTGTTCTGCCTGGCCTATGTGCTGCCGGGCTTCGTGGGCCGCGAGCCCTGGAAAAACGCCGACATGACGGCGTTTGGCTACATGGCCGAGCTGGCCTCGGGCGCATCCGCCTGGCTGAACCCCACGCTGCTGGGCCGCCCCCCCGAATTTGACGCGCTGCTGCCTTACTGGCTGGGCGCCTGGGCCATCATGGCCGCGCCCGCCTGGCTCAGCGCCGACCTGGCCGCGCGCATTCCGTTCATGGGCCTGCTGGCCCTGGCGCTGAGCGCCACCTGGTACGCGGTGTATTACCTGGCGCGCAGCCCGCAAGCCCAGCCCGTGGCCTTTGCCTTTGGCGGCGAGGCCAACCCGCGCGACTACGCCCGCGCCATGGCCGACGGCGGCCTGCTGGCCATGATCGCCTGCCTGGGCCTGGCGCAGCTGTCGCACGAAACCACGCCCGCCCTGGCCCAGGTGGCCTTCACCGCCCTGGCCTTCTATGGGCTGGCGGCCACGCCCTGGCACACCGCAAGCGCCGCGCTCGGGCTGGTCACGGGCCTGGCGGGCCTGGCGCTCAGCGGTGCGCCGGCCATGGCCGTGCTGCTGGGCCTGGGCGGCGCGGCGGTGTGCCTGGTGGCCAGCGAACAGGACGCGCCCGCGCGCAGCCGCAACCGCCGCTGGGCCGCTTTCATTGCACTGGCCACGCTGGCGGTAGCCCTGCTGGCCTGGGGGCTGGATCTGTACCGCTGGCGCGTGGGCCTGCCCACCGGCGCCGGGCGCGATTGGCGCAGCACCGGCCGGCTGCTGCTGTGGTTCACCTGGCCGGCCGCCCCGCTGGCGCTGTGGACGCTGTGGCGCTGGCGGCACCGGCTGGCCAGCCGCCACGTGGCGCTGCCGCTGTGGTTTGCGGCGGTGGCACTGGCCACCACGCTGAGCACGCCATCGGCCGACCGCTCCCTGCTGCTGGGCTTGCCCGCGCTGGCCACCCTGGCCGCGTTTGCGCTGCCCACGATGCAGCGCAGCGTGGCCGCGTTGATTGACTGGTTCACGCTGCTGTTCTTCAGCGGCTGCGCGCTGGTGATCTGGGTGGTGTGGATCGCCATGCAGACCGGCGTGCCGGCCAAGCCAGCGGCCAACGTGGCCAAGCTGGCGCCTGGGTTCGAGCCCACCTTCTCCTGGCCAGTGCTGGCCGTGGCGCTGGCCGCCACGCTGTGCTGGGCCTGGCTGGTCAAATGGCGCGCGGGCCGCCACCGCGCCGCCATCTGGAAAAGCCTGGTGCTGCCCGCGGGCGGGGCCGCGCTGTGCTGGTTGCTGCTGATGACGCTGTGGCTGCCGCTGCTGGACTTCGCCCGCGGCTACCTGCCCGTGGTGGGCCAGGTCACGCGCCTGATCAACCAGCCTGGCTGCGTAGAGGTGCATGGCCTGAGCCGCGGCCATGTGGCGGCGTTCCAGTACCACGGCAAACTGACGCTGCAACCTGTCAGCGTGGCCGCAGCCTGCCCCTGGATGATCGTGGGTGCGGGCTCGGTGGACGCCTTGCGTGCCGGGCTGGACATGCGCCAGTGGAAGCTGCTGGCCAATGTGCGCCGCCCGGCCGATGCCAACGACAACGTGCTTGTGTACCAGCGCACCTCGGCCGTCGTCCGCTGATGTCAGAGCTGCGCACCATCATGCGCCATGCCGGCACGGTGCTGGCGGGGCAGCTGGCCGTCATGGCATTCGGCGTGACCGATACGCTGGTGGCCGGGCGCTTTTCCAGCGAGGCGCTGGCCGCGCTGTCGGTGGGCTCGGCCATCTACATCAGTATCTTCATCGCGCTGAACGGCGTGCTGCAGGCGCAGCTGCCCGTGTGGGCCGAGCTGCGCGGCGCGGGCCACGACGCCGAAGTGGGCCGCGCGGTGCGCCAGGCGCTGTACCTGGCGTTCATGGTCATGGTGCTGGGCGTTGTGGCCTTGCTGATGCCGGGGCCGCTGATGCGCTGGACGCAGGTGCCGCCCGCGCTGCAGGCCGAGGTGAAGGCCTACCTGGCCATCCTGGCGCTGGCCGCGCCGCCAGCGCTGCTGTTTCGCATGTATGCCACGCTCAACCAGAGCCTGGGCTGGCCACGGCTGGTCACCTGGGTGCAGATCGGCTCGCTGGCGCTCAAGGTGCCGCTGTCGGTCTGGCTGACCTTCGGCGGCCTGGGCGTGCCGGCCATGGGGCTGGCGGGCTGCGCCTGGGCCACGGTGATCGTGACGTTCCTGATGTTCGGCCTGGCCTGCTGGATGCTGGGCACCCAGCCCATGTACCAGCCCTACCGCATCTGGCAACGGCTGGAGCGGCCCGACTGGCAGGCCATTGGCCGGTTTGCGCGGCTGGGCATTCCCACCGGACTGGCCGTGCTGGTGGAGGTGACCGCCTATTCGCTCATGGCGCTGTTCATTGCGCGCCAGGGCACGGTGGCCACGGCCAGCCACCAGATCGCCTCCAACCTGGTGGGGGTGCTGTACATGATGCCGCTGTCGCTGGGCATTGCGGTCAGCGCCCGCGTGAGCTGGTGGCTGGGCTCGGGCGACGCCGCGCGTGCACGCCTTGCGCTGCGCCTGGGCCTGAAGCTCACGCTGGCCCTGGCCGTGGGCGGTGCCGCGCTGCTGGTGCTGGCCCACGAGCCGCTGGCGCGCCTGTATGCCGGCGGCAATGCGCCGGTAGCGGCCATGGCGGGCGGGCTGCTGATCTGGGTGGCGGCCTACCACGTGGCGGACGCCGTGCAGGCGGTGTGCGTGTTCGTGCTGCGCAGCTACGGCGTGGCGGTGGCCTCGCTGGCGGTGTATTGCGTGCTGCTGTGGGGCGTGGGCCTGGGCGGTGGCTACGTGCTGGCCTACCAGGGCATCGGGCCGCTGGCACCGCTGAATTCACCGGCTGCGTTCTGGGGCGCGGGCGCTTTCGCGCTGGTGTTGACCGCCGCGGTGTTCATTGCGCTGCTGTGGCGCTCGGTGCGGCGCTACCAGCCGCCGCACGCTGCGCCGGCGCGGGCCTGAGCCGCGCCGCCGGCAGCACGATGGCAAAGGTCGAGCCCGCGCCGGGCGTGCTGTCGATGCGCAGCTCGGCCCCATGGCGCTGCAGCACGTGCTTCACGATGGCCAGGCCCAGGCCGGTGCCGCCGGTTTCCCGCGAGCGGCTGCGGTCCACGCGGTAAAAGCGCTCGGTCAGGCGCGAGATGTGCTCGGCCGCGATGCCCGGGCCGCTGTCTTTCACTGAAAATTCGCCGCGCCCGTCGGGCAGCACCTGCCAGCGCACGGCAATGCTTCCACCCGCGGGCGTGTAGCGGATGGCGTTGCTGACCAGGTTGGACATGGCGCTGAGCAGTTCCGACTGCGAGCCCGCGATTTCACTGTCGGCCAGCAGCTCGAAGCCCAGTTGCTGCGCCTTGCCCTGTGACGCCATCAGCAGCGCCGACAGGGCGCGGGCCTCGTGCTCGACCTGCGTCACCAGCGCCTGCACCGGCAGCCAGTCGGCCGCGCCCGGCGGCGGGCTGCCCTCCAGCCGCGACAGCGTCAGCAGGTCGTTCACCAGCGTCTGCATGCGGTGCGACTGCTGGGCCATCAGGCCCAGGTAGCGCGCGCGGTCGGCCTCGTCCAGCGGCAGGGTCTGCAGGGTTTCAATGAAGCCGGCCAGCACGGTCAGCGGCGTGCGGATCTCATGCGACACATTGGCCACGAAATCACGCCGCATGGTTTCGGCCTTTTCAAGGTCCGTCACGTCACGCGACAGCAGCAGCGTGCGCCCCTGGCCATAGGGATGCAGGTGCACGGCCAGGCGCACCGGCTGGCTGGCCGTGCTGCTGGGCGCCAGCATGACGATTTCATGGGAATAGTCGGCAGCCGCGTAGTGCGTCGTGAACACCGGGTCGCGCACCAGGTTGCCGATCAGCTGCAGCAGGTCGCGCTGCAGGTCAAAGCCGAAATGCGCGGCCGCAGTCTCGTTGCACCATTCGATGCGGCCCTCGTCGTCCAGCAGCACCACCCCGTTGGGGGACGCCTGGATCGCCGCCAGGAATTCCTGCAGCCGCGCCTCGCTCTCTTGCACCAGGCGGTCGCGGGCCTTGAAGCCGCGGCGCGCCCGGTCGGCAGCCTCGCCCCACATGCCGTTCATCTGCGGTGCACCGTCGGTGTGCCCGCCGCGCAGCCAGCGCAGCACGCGCGCGCCGCGCCAGCCGTCCAGCACGAACCAGCACAGGCCAGCCAGCACCACGCCGGCCATGGCGCCGCGCGACTGACCCCACCACCAGCCCAGCAGGCCGCCGGTCAGGTACAGCAACGAGAAAACGCAAAGGCGCCAGAGCATGGGCTGATTGTGGCGCAAGGCCACCCGTCAGAAAGGGGCCTGCGTTCAGCCCTGCGCCGCAGTGGGGATGACAGCCTGCGCGGTCAGGCGGTAGCCGGCACCGCGCACGGTCTCTACCATGGCGCCGGCCACGCCCAGGGCCTCGCGCAGGCGCTTGACGTGCACATCCACCGTGCGCTCTTCAATGAACACATGGTCACCCCAGACCTTGTCCAGCAGTTGGCCGCGGCTGTGCACGCGCTCGGGGTGCTTCATGAGGTAGTGCAGCAGTTTGTACTCCGTGGGGCCGACCTTCAGAGGCTGGCCTTGCCAGGTCACGCGGTGCGTGGCGGCGTCCAGCACCAGTTCGCCGATGGACACGCTGTCGTTGACCTGCTCGGGTGCACGGCGGCGCAGCACCGCGCGGATGCGCGCGAGCATTTCCTGCGTGGAAAACGGCTTGGTGATGTAGTCGTCGGCACCGGCGTCCAGGCCCATGATCTTGTCGGGCTCGTCGCCGCGCGCGGTGAGCATGAGGATGGGGATGGCCTTGGTGCGGGCGTCGGCGCGCCATTTCTTGGCCAGCGCCACGCCGCTTTGGCCCGGCAGCATCCAGTCCAGCAGGATCGCGTCGGGCAGCACGGCGTCCAGCTCGCGCTGCGCGGCCACGCCGTCTTCCGCCCAGGTCGGCTGGAAGCCGTTGTGGCGCAGGTTGACGGCGATCAGCTCGGCGATCGAGGGTTCGTCTTCAACGATCAGGACGCGGGGTTGGTGCTTCATTTCAGCACGGACTCGATGGTCTCCATGGGCGTGTGGCGCACGTCCGCGCCCTTGACGACGTAGATGATGAATTCAGCGATGTTCTTGGCATGGTCGCCAATGCGCTCAATGGCCTTGGCCAGGAACAGCAGGTCCAGGCTGGGCGAGATCGCGCGCGGGTCTTCCATCATGTAGGTGATGAGCTTGCGCACGAAGCCGTCGAATTCCTTGTCGATGGCGTCGTCTTCCTTCAGGATGGACACGGCCATGTTGACGTCCAGCCGCGCGAACGCATCCAGCGCCTTGCGCAGCAGGCCCGAGGCCAGGTCGGCGGCGATGCGCAACTCGGACGCCGGCATGTTGCGCGCCGAGCCGCTTTCGATGATGGACTTGACCATGCGGGCGATCTTGTCGGCCTCGTCGCCGGCACGCTCCAGGTTGGCCGTGGTCTTGGAGATGGCGATCAGCAGGCGCAGGTCGCGCGCCGTGGGCTGGCGCCTGGCGATGATGGACGACAGCTCCTTGTCGATTTCCACTTCCATCGCATTGACGCGGCCTTCCATGTCGGTCACCTGGGCTGCTGCCTCGGCGCTGAACTGGGCCAGCGAATACACGGCGGTGCGGATCTGCGATTCAACCAGGCCGCCCATTTCCATGACGCGGGCGGAAACGCCCGTGAGCTCGCTGTCGAACTGGCTGGAGAGGTGTTTGTCTGTCATGTCAGCCGAACCTTCCCGTGATGTAGTCTTCTGTTTCGGTGCGCGTGGGCTTGAAGAAAATCTGCTCGGTGGGCCCCACCTCGACCAGATCACCCAGGTACATGTAGGCGGTGAAGTCGCTGCAGCGCGCGGCCTGCTGCATGTTGTGCGTGACGATCACCACGGTGTAGTCGTTCTTGAGCTCGGCAATCAGCTCCTCGATCTTGGCGGTGGAGATCGGGTCCAGCGCGGAACAGGGTTCGTCCAGCAGCAGGATCTCGGGCTTGATGGCAATGCCGCGCGCGATGCACAGGCGCTGCTGCTGCCCGCCGGACAGGCCAGCACCGCTCTGGTTGAGCTTGTCCTTGACCTCGGTCCACAGCGCGGCCTTGCGCAGCGCCCACTCCACACGGTCATCCATGTCGGAGGTGCTGAGGTTCTCGAACAGGCGCACGCCAAAGGCGATGTTGTCGTAGATGGACATGGGGAACGGCGTGGGCTTCTGGAAGACCATGCCGATCTTGGCGCGGATCAGCGCCACGTCCTTTTTGGAGGTGAGCAGGTTCTCGCCGTCCAGCAGGATTTCGCCTTCGGCGCGCTGCTCGGGGTACAGCTCGTACATGCGGTTGAAGGTGCGCAACAGTGTGGACTTGCCGCAGCCCGACGGGCCAATGAAGGCGGTGACTTTCTTCTCGGGGATTTCCAGGTTGATGCCCTTCAGGGCGTGGAACTTGCCGTAGAAGAAATTCAGGTCCTTGACCTGGATCTTGGACCCGGAGGTCTGGGTGGTGATGGTGTTCACAATCGGCCTCGTCAAATCTTGTTGCGCGTCAGTACACGGGCCAGGATGTTCAGGCCCAGCACGGCGACGGTAATGAGGAATACGCCCGCCCAGGCCAGCTGCTGCCAGTTTTCATAGGGGCTCATGGCGAACTTGAAGATCGTCACCGGCAGGCTCGCCATCGGCTCGCTCAGGCTGGACGTCCAGAACTGGTTGTTCAACGAGGTGAACAGCAGCGGCGCGGTCTCACCGGCAATGCGGGCCACGGCCAGCAGCACGCCGGTGACCACGCCCGCCCGGGCAGCCCGCAGCGTGATGCTGATGATGACCTTCCATTTGGGCGCGCCCAGCGCGTAGGCGGCTTCGCGCAGGCCCGCGGGCACCAGCAAAAGCATGTTCTCGGTCGTGCGGATCACCACCGGGATGACGATCAGCGCCAGCGCAATCACGCCGGCCCAGCCCGAGAAGGTCTTGAAGCGCGCCACGATCACGGCGTACACGAACAGGCCGATCACGATGGACGGCGCCGACAGCAGGATGTCGTTCACAAAGCGGGTGAGCGACCCCAGCCAGCCCTTGGGGTCGTATTCGGCCAGGTAGATGCCGGCCATGATGCCCACGGGCGTAGCCACGAAGGTGGCCAGCATGACCATCAGGAACGAGCCATAAATCGCATTGGCAATGCCACCCACCTCGTTGGGCGGCGGTGTCATCTGCGTCAGGGTGGCCCAGCCCAGGCCACCCACCCCCAGGCGCACGGTGTCCCACAGGATCCAGATCAGCCAGACCAGGCCAAAGGCCATGGCCGCCAGCGACAGCGTCAGCGCGATCTGGTTCACGCGCTTGCGCTGGGCGTATTTGTGCTCGCGCAGGCGGTTGGCATCCGCGGCGCGCAGCAGGTTTTCAGCGGTGCTCATGCCTTGGCCCCTTCGCTCTTGCGCAACTGGGCCAGCAGCAGCTTGGACAGCGCCAGCACCACGAAGGTGATGAAGAACAGCACCAGCCCCAGGTAGATCAGCGCTGCCTGGTGCAGCCCGCTGGCCGCCTCGGCAAATTCATTGGCCAAGGCCGAGGTGATGCTGTTGGCCGCCTGGAACAGGCTCAGCGAATCCAGCTGGTTGAAGTTGCCGATCACGAACGTGACCGCCATGGTCTCACCCAAGGCGCGGCCCAGGCCCAGCATGATGCCGCCGACCACACCGCCCTTGGTGTACGGCAACACCACCTTGTAGACCACCTCCCAGGTGGTGGAACCCAGCGCATAGGCGGACTCCTTGAGCATGGGCGGCGTCACCTCGAACACGTCGCGCATCACCGAGGCGATGAACGGGATGATCATGATGGCCAGGATGATGCCGGCCGACAGGATGCCGATGCCCACCGGCGGGCCGGAGACCAGCGCGCCCAGGAACGGCACGCCGTCAAACAGGCTTTGCAGCGGCTGCTGCACATAGGTGGCCAGGATGGGGCCAAACACCAGAAGGCCCCACATGCCGTACACGATGGACGGCACGGCCGCCAGCAGCTCGATGGCGGTGCCCAGCGGGCGCTTGAGCCAGGCGGGCGACAGCTCGGTCAGGAACAGTGCAATGCCAAAGCTCACCGGCACGGCGATCAGCAGCGCGATCACCGACGTGGCGATCGTGCCGTAGATCATCACCAGGCCGCCGTACTCATTGTTGACCGGGTCCCAGACCGTGTTGGTCAGAAAGCCGAGGCCGTATTTTTCGATGGCGGGCCAGGCACCCACCACCAGGGACGCCAGGATGCCAAACAGCAGGCCCAGCGTGATCAGCGCGGCGCCCTTGGCCGCCCAGCCAAACACCTGGTCGATCCAGGCCCCGCTGCGCGAGGGCTGGCCAGCCGGGGGCACGCTCATCTTGCGCCCCTGGCTTGCGGCCGGGGATCGCACGGCGGTGTCGAAAGGGGCCTCATGGGCCGGAAGTGTAGAGGACACGAGGCCCCTCCGTCTGTTGTGATGGCTGCTGGCAGGACGACTGTGACAACAGGCTTACTTGAGCGCCACGGCCTTGCCGGATGCGTCCTTGATCTCGCTCCAGCCCTTTTCAATCTGCGCCTTCACGGCGGCGGGCATGGGCACGTAGTCCAGGTCGTCAGCCGTCTTGTCGCCGTTCTGGTAGGCCCACTGGAAGAACTTCAGCGTGGCAGCGGCTTGAGCGGGCTTGTCCTGCACCTTGTGCATCAGGATGAAGGTGGCGCCGGTGATCGGCCACGAATCAGCACCCGGCTGGTTCGTGAGGATCTGGTAGAAGCTCTTGGCCCAGTCGGCACCGGCGGCGGCGGCCTTGAAGGCCTTGTCATCCGGGGCGACGAAGTTGCCGGCGCTGTTCTGCATCAGCGCATAAGACAGCTTGTTCTGCTTGACGTAGGCGTATTCCAGGTAGCCAATGGCGTTGGGCAGGCGGCCCACGAAGGCGGCCACGCCCTCGTTGCCCTTGCCACCCGCGCCCACCGGCCAGTTGACGGCGGTGCCCTCACCCACCTTGGTCTTCCATTCGGCGTTGACCTTGCTCAGGTAATTGGTGAACAGGAAGGTCGTGCCCGAGCCGTCAGCGCGGCGCACCGGGGCGATGGCCACGTCGGGCAGGTTCAGGCTGGGGTTCAGCGCCTTGATGGCGGCGTCGTTCCACTTGGTGATCTTGCCCAGGTAGATGTCACCCAGCACCTGGCCGTTCAGGCGCAGCTGGCCGGGGGCGATGCCCTTGATGTTGACCACGGGGATCACGCCGCCAATGACGGTAGGGAACTGCAGCTGGCCCTTCTTGGCCAGTTCTTCGTCCTTCAGCGGAGCGTCAGAGGCGCCGAAATCCACGGTCTTGGCGTCGATCTGGCGGATGCCGGCGCCCGAACCTACCGACTGGTAGTTGATCTTGACGCCCGTCGCCTTGTTGTAGTCAGCGGCCCACTTGGAGTACAGCGGTGCCGGGAAGCTTGCGCCAGCGCCCGTCACCTCTTGCGCACCGGCAACGCCAGCCGCGGACAGCGCCGCAAAACCCGCCAGCGCCAGGGTAGCAATACGGAAGTTCATGTTCATGGGATTACCTCAAGTTTCAGGGTTGGAGAAGTTGAACGGACTTTAAGAAGCTTTTGTGACGGTGCCGTGACAAAACAGATGACAAACCCGTCACAAATCCTTCATCAGGCCGTCATGACAGCGCCCTACGCTCGCGGCCAATCCCTGCAACCCTGGAGAAAAACCATGACCAACCGTCGTTTCATTCTTGCCGCTGCCCTGGCCGCCGCCGTCACCGGCTGCGCCACCACGCCCACGCCCGTGTCGGTCGCCGACACCATCGCCACCAACCCGCAGCTGAGCACGCTCAACAGCCTGGTGGCCAAGGCTGGCCTGAGCGACATGCTCAAGGGCACGGGCCCCTACACCGTGTTTGCCCCCACCAATGACGCCTTCAAGGCCGTGCCCGCCAAGACGCTGGACGAGCTGGGCAAGAACCCGGCCCAGCTGAAGGCCGTGCTGGCCTACCACGTGGTGCCCGCCAAGGTCATGGCCGCCGACGTGAAGAACGGCAAGACCAAATCGGCCAACGGCGCCGACCTGAACCTGTCGCGCGCCGGCACGTTTGTGACGGTGGAAGAAGGCATGGTGGAAACCGCCGACATCAGCGCCACCAACGGTGTGGTCCACACCCTGGACCGTGTGCTGATGCCGCCCAAGCGCTGAGCCACCGCTTCCCCATGACTTTTGCAATTGCCTCACCCGGCCGGCGCCGGGTGCTGGTGGGTGCGGCCGGCCTGGCGGCCGCACCTGCCTTGCTGGCCCAGCCAGCCAGAACCGCCGCCCGCAGCGTGCTGGTGGCCCAGATTGTGGACACCTCGCCCACCCAGCAGGACGTGTCCAGGGACTTCCTGATCGGCTCGCGTGCGGCCTGGCAGGACATCAACCAGAAGGGCGGCCTGCGCGGGCGGCCGGTGCAGCATGTATCCATTGAGGTGGATGGCAGTGCCGCCAGCATGAAGGCCGCAGTGCAGCAGCTGCTGGACAACCCGGGCTGCCTGGTGCTGTCGGGCACCGCCGGCGATCCGGCCGCCGGCCTGCTGGCCACCGAGCTGCGCCAGCTGGCTGCCCCCATCGCCCACGTGGCGCCCTGGCTGCAGAACTCCAGCGTGGAGGTGGACGAACGCACCTTCCCGATTTTTGCCGCGCGCCAGGAACAGATCGGCCATGCCCTGCGGTCGCTGACCGTGATGGGCGTGAGCGAAGTAGGCGCGGTGTATGCATCGCAGCAGGAATACCAGCTGTACCAGCAGGACCTGGAGCGCATTGCCTCCAGCATGAAGCTCAAGCTCCAGCAGTACCGCGCCAACGGCGACCTGGACCGCCTGGGCCAGCGCCTCACGCCCGGCACCCCGGCCATCCTGCTGTTCGTGGGCGGCACACCCGAGCTGGTGCAGTTCACCCAGGGGCTGCAAAAGCAGCAGCGCCAACGCTACATCGTGGCGCTGGCCGACGTGAACCTGCAGACCATGACCCAGATGGGCGGCGCCCGCAGCACGCCGGTGATCGCCACCCAGGCCGTGCCCATGGTCAATGCGAGCCTGCCCGTGGTGCGCAGCTACCGCGAAACCATGGCCCGGCTGTTTGACGAGCCGCCGGTGTCGCTGAGCCTGGCGGGTTTCATTGCCGCGCGCTACACCTACGAAGTGCTGCGCGACATGGACGGCGCCCTGACCCGCCAGGGCGTGCTGGCCGCCTTCCAGCGGCGCGAGGCGGTGGATGTGGGCGGCTACCGCGTGGCGTTCAACCCGCAGCGAAGAAGCGCCACGTATGTGACGCAGAGCATGTTGACGGTTGACGGCCGCGTCATTGGCTGAACGAACGCTTGAAAACGCGCCGAAGGCAGCGAGGTCTTTGCTATGCTGGCCCGCAAATCATCACCAACAGCATGCAAAACGGTACCCGCCTTGCCGCCGTCGACCTCGGCTCCAACAGCTTTCGCCTTGAGATCGGCCAGCTCGATCACGGCCAGATCCACCGCACCGAATACCTGAAGGAAACCGTGCGCCAGGGCAATGGCCTGGACGCCGAGCGCAACCTCACGCCCGAGGCCATGCAGCGCGGCTGGGACTGCCTGGCACGCTTTGGCGAGCGGCTGGCCGGCTTCAAGCGCAGCCAGGTGCGCGCCGTGGCCACGCAAACCCTGCGCGAGGCGCGCAACCGCGACGAGTTCCTGGCTCAGGCCAGCCGCGTGCTGGGCTTTCCCATCGACGTGATTTCGGGCCGCGAAGAAGCCCGCCTGATTTACCAGGGCGTGGCCCACCTGCTGCCCCAAAGCGGCGAACGCCGCCTGGTGGTGGACATCGGCGGCCGCTCCACGGAGCTGATCCTGGGCCAGGGCCTGGACGCCCGCGTGATGGAAAGCTTTCGCGTGGGCAGCGTGGCCTGGTCGATGAAGTACTTCCCGGACGGGCAGTTCACCCCCCAGTCGTTGCAGATGGCCGAGATCGCCGCCAAGGCCGTGCTGGACGAGGCGCTCAATGCCTACGGCCGCGACACCTGGGACGTGGCGTACGGTTCGTCGGGCACCATCGGCGCCGTGGGCGACGTGCTGACCGCCGCGGGCTGGCCAGCGCAGACGGTCACGCGCGACGGCCTGGACTGGCTGCTGGACCGCCTGCTGGCGGCCCGCAGCGCCGACCGCATACGGCTGGACGGCCTGAAGGAAGACCGCCGCGCCGTCATCGGCGGTGGCCTGAGCGTGTTGCGCGCGGTGTTTGACCTGCTGGGTATCGAGGAGATGCAGGCGGCGCAGGGCGCGCTGCGCCATGGCGTTCTGTACGACATGCTGGACCGGGAACAGGGCAGCACCGACATCCGCTCCTCCACCGTGCAGCGCCTGGCCACCAAATTCGACGTGGACGCGGCGCAGGCCCAGCGCGTGGGCAAGGTGGCCACCAGCCTGCTGCGCGGCCTGCGTGCGGGCGATACGCCTGCAGAGCTGGAACGCGCGCAGCGCAAGCTGCTGTGGGCCGCGCAGTTGCACGAGATCGGCAGCCTCATATCGCACAGCGACTACCACAAGCATGGCGCCTACATCCTGGACAACGCCGACGCACCCGGCTTTGCGCTGCCCGAGTTGCACCGGCTCAGTCTGCTGGTGCTGGGTCATCGGGGCAAGCTGCGCAAGCTGGAAGCAGACTTCGAGGACGTGTCGTTTGTCCACCAGCTGATGGCGCTGCGCCTGGCCGTGATCCTGTGCCACGCGCGGCGCGACCCGGATCTCAAGGGCCTGGCCATTCAAAGCGATGACGACGCACACCGCGTGACGCTGGCCCCGCGCGGTGATTGGGCCACAGCCTACCCGCAGTCAGCGCATCTGCTGCGCGAGGAAATGGTGGCGTGGCAGAAAACGCCGTGGACGTTGGCGTTGGCCTGACCCCGTCGCCAACTTCATATCACTGTCATCGTCGCGCGGTGTACTCCCTGCATCAACGCAAGGAGGACGCCATGCTGCTGCAACGAACCGACAAGGCCCGCGACGAACTGCGCCCCGGCATGCGCACCCTGGGTCTGCGCGAGCGCAGCCTGCTGCTGATGGCCGACGGCAACAAGTCGCTGCTGGACATCAATGCCGTGATGGGTGGCCAGGCCGAGCCCATCGCGCTGGACCTGGTGCGCCGGGGTTATCTGCAGACGGCGGCGCGTGCCGCGGCGCCCGCCGTTGTATCGCCACCTCCGCCCCCCACCCCACCGGCGATGCCCGCACCAGCGGCGGCTGACCCGTTTGAAGGCAAGCGGTCGCTGGCCACCACGCGCATGTTCCTGTTTGACATCTGCGAGCGCATGTTCGCGCGGCGGGACCCCGCCCTGGCGGAGCAGTTCCGCGAAGCGCTGCGCAACGCCAAGGACCGCGAATCCATGCTGGCCGCCGGGCGCGACATGCTGGCCGAGATTGAAAAGGCTGCGGGGCCCGAGCGCGCGGACTCCATCAGCGAGCGCATTGCCATGCTGCTGCCACCCGAGGCAGATCAAGCCCGCGACGGGGCAAACTGAAAACTTGCGGACGCAGAGCCAATCGTTCAGCCAGCGTCCTGGTCCAACATAGCCCTCACACTGGCTTCCAGTTCGCCCAGATACCGCTCGATCACGTTGGCCACTGTTTGTGCATCAATCTGACCATCAAGAATATGGCGGGCGTGAGGTTGCCAGCTCTTGGACATATGAGAGCCCGCGCTCACAGCTCGACGGCTTCTTTCAGGATTCGATCCCGCAGGTGCAGGTTGAGCTCATGCTCTGGCACCAGATCAACCGGCCGCCCAAGTAACTCTGCAAGTTGGCGGGTCAAAGGCAAACGCTGCGCGAACAAGTCGTAGCCCCGGTCGAATTCCACCAGGATATCGACGTCGCTGTCCGGTCGTTCTTCACCTCTGGCCACGGAACCAAACACCCGTATATGCCGGGCGCCGTATTGGCTGCCCAAGTCGGCGATGGCCGATCTGCGGGCGTGAATATCGTTCAACAACATGACGCTTCTCTGGGGGTGTTTGCCTGCGATTGGTCATTGTAAGTGGGGCAACGGTGCCGATTGCTGCGGAGCATGAAACGATATAAACTGTTTATACCGTTTAAATCAAAGAAAGTGCATTCCTATGGCAACTGCAAAAAGGGCCGCTGCGGCCAAGACCCCCTCTGCCAGAGCCACCCCCCGGGCCACCTCCAACGCAGCTGTGAAGACGCCGTCCAAGCCAGCGGCAAAAGCGCTGGTGGCCCCGTCCGTGGCAGCCAAATCTCCTGCGGCCAAGGCCGACAAACCCAAGAAGCCCAAACTGGTGCGTGACAGCTTCACCATTCCGAAGACGGAATACGCCGTGCTGGACGAGCTGAAGCAACGCGCCGCCAAGCTGGGCGCGCCCGCCAAGAAAAGCGAGGTGCTGCGCGCCGGCATCAAGGCACTGGCGCAGATGTCTGATGTGGCTTTCCAGTCGGCCATGGCGGCCGTGCCGGCGATCAAGACCGGACGGCCGGGCAAGGCGGATTGAAAGTGTGGACCCCGGATCAGGTCCGGGGTGACAGATCAAAGAGCAAGTCGGGGTGACAGGTCAAAGAGAATCGGGCGACTGCACCGTCACGACCATGGTCTGGGCGTGGCCGTCGCGCTCACGGTTGCGGATCCACCAGACCGCGCCCTTGCGTACCGGGCAACTGCCGTGCCGCATGGCCAGCAGCTGCGCCACCGTCGCGCCCAGCGTGGGCTGGTGGCCGACGATCACCACCGGCACGCGGGACGCGGGCCACAGCGCCGCCTCCAGCAGCTGTTCGGGTGTGCCATCGGGTGCCAGCTCGGGCCTGATCTTGTATTTGCGGCCCAGCGCCAGCGCGGTCTGTTCGCAGCGGCGTGCGGGGCTGCACAGGATGCGCGTGGCCTCGGGCAGCTGGCGGTCCAGCCAGCCCGCCATGCGGGCGGCCTGCTTTTCACCGCGCGGCGTCAGCGAGCGCTCCAGGTCATCGCAGCCCTCCACCCAGTCTTCTGCCTCGGCGTGGCGCCACAAAATCAGGTCCATGATCATGCGTCCTGGCCGCGCTCGCGCGCGGCGTAGCGCGCCATCAGGGCCGCTTGCGAACCATGGCCCGGCTGGGTGGTGTCCACCCGGCGGTAGGCACCATCCGGGCCCAGGTCCCAGGCGTCGCGGCCGTCATGCAGGCCGGCCACCAGGCATTCGTCAATGATGCGCTGGCGCAAGCCCGGGTCGGTCACGGGCCAGGCCAGTTCGATGCGGCGCAGCATGTTGCGGTTCATCCAGTCGGCGCTGGCCAGGTACAGGTCTTCTTCCTGCCCGCTACTGAAATAGAACACCCGCGAATGCTCCAGGAAGCGACCGATGATGGAGCGAACGCGGATGTTGTCCGTCACGCCCGGCACCTGCGCGGGCAGCATGCATGCGCCGCGCACGATCAGGTCCACCTTCACGCCCTGCTGCCCTGCGCGCACCAGCGCCAGCATCAGCGCCTCGTCGGTCAGCGCGTTCATCTTGGCGACGATGCGCCCGGGCTTGCCCTGGGCCGCCGCTTCGGCAATCGCGTCGATTTTCTCGATCAGGCGGCGGTGCAGGTAAAACGGCGCAAGCCACAGCTTGTGCAGCCGGGGCAGCCTGCTCTGGCTGGCCAGGTGCACGAACAGCGCGTCCATGTCGGCCGTCAGCTGCGCGTCGGCCGTCAGGTAGCTCAGGTCGGTGTACAGGCGCGCGGTGCGCGGGTTGTAGTTGCCGGTGGACAGGTGGCCGTAGCGGCGCATGGCCTTGCCCTCGCGGCGCGTCACCAGCAGCATCTTGGCGTGGGTCTTCAGGCCCACCACGCCATACACCACTTGCGCGCCCACCGATTCCAGCGATTCAGCCCAGTTGATGTTGGCTTCTTCGTCAAAGCGGGCCTTGAGTTCCACCACGGCCGTGACTTCCTTGCCGCGGCGCACGGCCTCGCGCAGCAGCTCCATCAGCGCGCTGTCGGAGCCGGTGCGGTAGATGGTCTGCCGGATGGCCAGCACCTGCGGGTCGTTCACCGCCTCGCGCAGAAAAGCCAGCACGCCATCAAAGCTTTCATAGGGCTGGTGGATCAGCACGTCGCCCTGCTTCAGGCGCTCAAAGAAGCTCTGCCCCGGCACCAGCGCCGTGGGGTACGTGGCCTTGTAGGGCGGAAAGCGCAGCGGCTGCTCGTCCACCAGGTCCACCAGTTGCGTCAGGCGCACCAGGTTCACAGGGCCGTGCACGCGGTACAGCGCGGCCTCGGGCAGATTGAACTGCTTGAGCAGGAAGCCCGCCAGGAATTCCGAGCAGCCCGCCGACACTTCCAGCCGCACGGCCTGGCCGTAGTGGCGGTGCTGCAGCCCCTGGCGCAGCGCGGTGCGCAGGTTCTGCACGTCGTCCTCATCCACCGCCAGGTCCGAATGGCGCGTGACGCGGAACTGCGAGAACTGCCCCACGTCGCGCCCCGGAAACAGGTTGTGCAGGTGGGCGCGGATCACGCTGGACAGCGACACGAACAGCGTCTTCCTGCCCGCCACCTTGTCAGGCATGCGGATGAGGCGCGGCAGCACGCGCGGCACCTTGACGATGGCGATCTCGTTCTGCCGTCCGAAGGCGTCCTTGCCACCCAGGTGCACGATGAAGTTCAGCGACTTGTTGGCCACTTGCGGGAACGGGTGGGCCGGGTCCAGCCCCACCGGGATCAGCAGCGGGCGCACTTCGCGCTCAAAGTATTCATCCACCCATTTGCGGTGGGCCGGGTTGCGGTCGCCGTGCGAGATGATTTCAATGCCGTGCTTCTTGAAGGTGGGCATCAGCTCGTCGTTGTACAGCGCGTACTGGCGCGCCACCAGGTCGTGCGCCGCGGCGGCCAGCGCCTCGAAGGTCTGCACGGTGTACAGGCCCTTGTGGTCGCCGGCCTGCATGGCCGTCAGGTGGGGGGCGGTACGCACCTCGAAAAATTCATCCAGGTTGGACGACACGATGCACAGGTAGCGCAAACGCTCCAGCAGCGGCACGTCGGGGCGCCGCGCCCAGTCGAGCACGCGCTCGTTGAACGCCAGGATGCTGTGATCGCGGTCTAGAAAAGGGACGCTGGAGGTATCGGGCATCAGGAACGCGATCAGGAACGTGTGGAGGATGAAGAAGATGTCAGCGCAATGACGGATTCATGACAGTGTTCCGCCGCTTCATGACAGGCCTGTGACACCGGCACCAGGTGGCTGGTGAACAGGCGGGTGGCTTCGGCCCAGCTGAATTGCAGCGCGCGGGCCCGTGCCTCGTGCCGTGGCACGGCCAGCGTGGCAAAGCAGGCCTGTTGCAGGTCTTCATGCAGCGCGCCGCCCTGGCAGGCGGGCTGGCCCAGCACCTCCAGCGGCCCGTCCACGGGGTAAGCCGCCACGGGCGTGCCGCTGGCCATGGCCTCCAGCATCACCAGGCCGAAGGTTTCCGAGCGGCTGGGAAAGACGAACAGGTCGGCCGCCGCATACACCCGCGCCAGTTCCTCGCGCGGCAGCAGGCCCAGCCAGCGCACGCCGGGAAAGCGCTGGCGCAGTTGGGCTTCCAATGGGCCCACGCCGCACACCACCTTGGTGCCGGGGAAGTCCAGCTGCAGGAAGGCCTCGATGTTCTTTTCATACGAAACCCGGCCCACGAACAGCGCCACCGGGCGTGGCAGCAGGCCCATGGGCTCGTACACCTGCGGCTGGGGCTGCATCTGGAACAGCGTGGTGTCCACGCCGTGCGTCCAGCCGCGCAGGTTGCGAAAACCGCGGGCCTGCAACATGCGCAGCACGCCCTGGGTGGGCACCATGACGCCGGCTGACGGCTTGTGAAAGTGCCGGAACAGCGCATAGCCCCAGCTCAGCGGTACTTTCAGCGCGGCGTGCAATATCTCGGGGAACTTGGTGTGAAAGGCGGTGGTGAAGCGCCAGCCGCGCCGGCGGCAATGCGCGCGCGCCGCCCAGCCCAGCGGGCCTTCGGTGGCAATGTGCACGGCCTGCGGCTGCAAAGCGTCTAGCTGCCGGGCCATCTGGCGGCCCGGCCGCACGGCCAGGTCGATGCCGGCGTAGCCCGGACAAGGGCGCGTGCGGAACTGGCCGGGGTGGATCACATGCACCTCGTGTCCCGCGGCGCCCAGTTCGCGCACCAGTTCCACCAGCGTGGTGACCACGCCATTGACCTGGGGCTGCCAGGCGTCGGTGACCAGGGCGATCTTCATGGCGCCACCGCCTGCGCGCCAGCGCGCTGCGCCTGCCGCACGGGCACCCAGTGCACCAGCTCCAGCCGGCCGTCAAAGTGCTCCACCAGCGCGGTGCGGCTTTCCACCCAGTCGCCGTCGTTGCAATACAGCGTGCCGTTGATTTCGCGCATCTCGGCGCGGTGGATGTGCCCGCAGACCACGCCGTCGTGCCCGCGCTTGTGCGCCTCGGCCGCCACGGCCACTTCAAAATCGGTCACGTAGTTCAATGCCTTCTTGACCTTGTGCTTGAGGTACGCCGACAGCGACCAGTACGGCAGGCCCAGGCGCCCGCGCAGGTGGTTCAGGTGGCGGTTGAGCTTGAGGGTGAACTCGTACAGGTTGTCGCCTACATAGGCCAGCCATTTGGCGCACTGGATCACGCCGTCGAAATAGTCGCCGTGAATGACCCACAGCGCGCGGCCGTCAGCGGTGCGGTGCACCGCCTCTTCAGCGACCTCGATGCCGCCAAACTGGTGGCCGATGAACTCGCGCGCGAATTCGTCGTGGTTGCCCGGCACATAGATCACGCGGCAGCCCTTGCGCGCGGCGCGCAGCAGCTTTTGCACCACGTCGTTGTGGGCCTGCGGCCAGTACCAGCGGCGGCGCAGCTGCCAGCCATCCACGATGTCACCCACCAAATACAGGTACTGGCTGGGGTGGGCCTTCAGGAAGTCCAGCAGCGCCGCCGCCTGGCAGCCCGGCGTGCCCAGGTGCAGGTCGGATATGAAAACGGCCCGGTAACGGGCGCGGGCCGTGTCATCGGCAGGCTCGTTGGCCGAGCCCGATTCCAGGGCGCCGCGGAACTGGCTCCGCCAGGCCGCAGGCGCCGCCCCCTCGAGGGGGAAGCGCAAAGCGCTTCGGGGGGGAGTCATCGTGCACCTAAAAAATGCTTGCGGTAGCGCGCCGGCAGGTCGGCAATGCGCATCAGCATCGGCAGGTCGGCGGTGTTGAAGTCCGGGTCCCAGGCGGGTGCGCCCAGTACCTTGGCGCCCAGGCGCAGGTAGCCCCTGATGAGCGCGGGCGGCTCGATATCCAGCGTGCCGTCCAGCCTGTCGATGGGCAACGGCAGGCGCGGGCGCACATGGAAATCAATCGGCGCCAGGTGCGTCTGGCTGACCTGGCGCCAGATGCTGGCTGCTGCGTCACCGCTGACCACGCCGTTGTGCAGCATGGGAATGCTGGCGCAGCCAATCATGGTGTCCAACTGGTTGCGCACCATGAATTCCGCCAGCGCACCCCACAGCGCCAGGATCACGCCGCCGTGGCGGTGCTCGGGGTGCACGCAGCTGCGGCCCAGCTCCACCATGCGCTCACGCAGGCTGCGCAGGCGCGTCAGGTCAAATTCCGTGTCGCTGTAGGTGCTGCCCACGCGGCGGGCCTGGGCCGGCGTGAGCACGCGGTAGGTGCCCACCACCTGCTGCGTGGCCAGGTCACGCACCAGCAGGTGCTCGCAATAGTCATCAAACAGGTCCACGTCGTGCCCGGCCACGGGGCTGTTCAGCCGCGCGCCCATTTCGCGGGCAAACACGTCAAACCTCAGGCGTTGCGCCTGGCGGACTTCATCCTGGTGGCGCGCCCACGAAACCGAAATACTGCCGCGCCCAGCCTGATCGATGACCTGATGATCGCCCCGGTGAAGTGACCCCCGGGGCAAGGAGACCGGCGACAGGGGCATGGTGGGGCTGGGCAGTTCGTTCATTGCGCTCTCCTTGTCTTGTGTGCTTTATGCGAGGGGATGAGCGCCAGTGTGGGATGGCCGGGTGACACCCACGTGGCAGATTGGTTGCAACGCTGTGACAGGCCATGGCGGTCACTTGCATCAATTCAATCATTCAACTATTATTGAAATATGGAAACGATCACCGTTGATGAAGCCGCCACCGTGCGATCGCTGGCCGCCCTGGCCCAGCCGCAGCGCCTGCGGGCCTTTCGAGCGCTGGTGGTGGCCGGGCCCGAGGGCCTGACGCCCGGCGCCATGGCACAGCAGCTGGACGTGGCGCCCAGCGCGCTGTCGTTCCACCTGAAGGAGCTGGCCCATGCCGGGCTGGTGACCAGCGAGCCGCGCGGGCGCCACCTGATCTATCGCGCCAGCTTTGTCCGGATGAACGCGCTGCTGGCCTACCTGACCGAGCACTGCTGTGAAGGCGCGGCGTGTGAGGTGAGCAGCACAGGCGCCGCCGGTTGCACCACCTGCTGAGGGCCACACCATGAATCTTGCCGATTCGCTCAACCTGGGTTGCATGTGCCGCACGCTGAACGCCGGGCGGTTGCGCGACCAGCTGGAATACAGCCCGCAGCTGGCCGGGCTGGCGCAGCAGCTGGCCACCACGCACCCGCACCTGTTCTCGCAAACCGCCGTGTTTCTGGACCCGGCCACGCGCGATGCCGTGGCCCAGGCCGTGGCCACGCTGGACCGTGTGATGGCCCTGCCTGCCTGGCAGGCCGAAGCGATCCAGCGTGCACCACAGATTGCGCGGCATGCCTTTGGCCCGGCCGGTGTGTTCATGGGCTATGACTTTCACCTGAGCCCCGACGGCCCGCGCCTGATCGAAATCAACACCAATGCGGGTGGCGCCTTCCTGAACGCGGCGCTGGCGCGCGCCCACCACGCTTGCTGCGAATCCATGGGTTTGCTGATGAATGCCCCCGCGCCCGGCCTGCCGTCGCTGGATGCCGAATTCATGGCCATGTTCCGCGCCGAATGGCGGGCCCAGCGCGGTGATGCGCCACTGCGCACCGTGTTGGTCGTGGACGATGCGCCGCAAGCGCAGTACCTCGCGCCAGAATTTGCGTTGGCCCGCGCGCTGTTCGCATCGCAGGGCCTGGTGGCCGTGGTGGCCGATGCGCGCACGCTGCAGTGGCGCGACGGCCAGCTGTGGCACCCGGCCGTGCCCGGTGGCCTGGCGGTGGACATGGTCTACAACCGGCTGACGGACTTTGACCTGTCAGACCCGGCCCATGCCGCGCTGCGCCAGGCCTATGTGGCGGGCGCCGCTGTCGTCACGCCCCACCCGCGCGTGCACGCGCTGCAGGCGGACAAACGCAACCTCATCACGCTGGGCAACGACGCCTTGCTGGCAGCCTGGGGCGTGGACGAAGTGGACCGCGCCACGCTGCGCGCCGTCGTGCCCGCCACACAAGCCGTCACGCCCGCCAATGCCGATGCACTGTGGGCACAGCGCAAGCAGCTTTTCTTCAAACCGGTGGCCGGCTACGGCGCCAAGGCGGCCTGGCGTGGCGACAAGATCACGCGCAAGGTCTGGGCCGAGGTGATCGCCGGCGGCTTTGTGGCGCAGGCGCTGGTTGCACCCAGCGAGCGCCTGGTGGATGTGGACGGCACGCCCACGCGCCTGAAGCTGGACCTGCGCGCCTATGCGTACCGCGGCCGGGTGCAACTGCTGGCCGCACGCACCTGGGCCGGCCAGACAACCAATTTCCGCACCGCGGGCGGCGGCTTTTCGCCGGTGGTGGTGCTGCCTTCCCTGCCCCTTTGAATTTTTTTCAGGAGAACCCCATGAAGCGCTTTCATGTCCACATGCACGTGGACGACCTGCCCAAAAATATTGCCTTTTACTCGGCCATGTTCAACCAGCCCCCGGCCCGCACCGAAGCCGACTATGCCAAGTGGATGCTGGAAGACCCGCCGGTGAACTTTGCGATCTCCACCCGCGGTGACAAGCCCGGCGTGGACCACCTCGGCATCCAGGTGGGCACGGCCGAGGAACTGGCCGCGCTGAAGGACAACGCCACGCGGGCCGACATGGCACTGCTGGACGAAGGCGAGACCACCTGCTGCTACGCCCGCAGCGACAAATACTGGGTGACCGATCCGCAGGGCATGGCCTGGGAGCAGTTCCACACGCTGGACAGCATCCCGGTGTTCAGCCAGGCAAAGCCCGCGCCGGCACAGGCCAGCGCCTGCTGCGCACCCCAATCCGGTTGCTGCTGAAAAGGCCCCGCCATGAGCCACCCACCCATCAATGTGCTGTTTCTGTGCACGCACAACTCCGCACGCAGCATCCTGGCCGAAGCCACGCTCAACCACATTGGCCACGGGCGCTTCAAGGCGTTTTCTGCCGGCAGCAGCCCGCGCGACAACCAGCAGCCCAACCCGCTGGGCCTGCAGGTGCTGCGGGCTGCCGGCATGGCCACCGAGGGCCTGCGCAGCAAGAGCTGGGACGAATTCGCCCTGCCCGACGCACCCCACATGGACCTGGTGATCACCGTGTGCGACAACGCCGCGGGCGAGGTCTGCCCCTACTGGCCGGGCCAGCCGGCCACGGCGCACTGGGGCTATGCCGACCCGTCCGCCATCGACGGCACGGATGCGCAAAAGCTTGAAGCTTTTCGCCAGACCTTGCACGCCATCCGCCGCCGGGTGGAACTGCTGGTCAACCTGCCGCCAGGCAGTGTTGACAAACTTTCGCTGCAGCGCGAGGCACGCGCCATGGCCCCAACAGAACAGGCGGCATAAATGGGCTTGTTTGAGCGCTATCTGACGGTCTGGGTCGGGTTGGGGATTCTGGCGGGGATCGGGACCGGCCTGGTCGTTCCGGGTCTGTTCGCGGCCGTGGCTGCGATGGAGTTCGCCCATGTGAACCTGGTGGTGGCCGTGTTCATCTGGGTCATGATCTACCCCATGATGATCCAGATCGACTGGACGTCCGTGAAAGACGTTGGCCGCAAGCCGCGCGGCCTGGTGCTGACACTGGTGGTCAATTGGCTGGTCAAGCCCTTCACCATGGCCGCTCTGGGCGTGCTGTTCTTTCGCTATGTGTTCGCGCCCTGGGTGGACCCGCAGTCGGCCAACGAATACATCGCCGGCATGATCCTGCTGGGTGTGGCGCCCTGCACGGCCATGGTGTTCGTGTGGAGCCAGCTGGTGCGCGGTGATGCCAACTACACGCTGGTGCAGGTGTCGATCAACGATATCGTCATGGTGGTTGCGTTCGCGCCCATCGCGGCGTTCCTGCTGGGCGTGACCGACCTGACGGTCCCGTGGCAGACGCTGCTGCTGTCCACCGTGCTCTATGTGGTGCTGCCCCTGCTGGCCGGCATGGCCACACGGCACATGCTGCTGCGCCGCTCGCCGCAGGCCGTGAGCGACTTCGTTGCGCGGCTCAAACCCTGGTCCATCGTCGGGCTGATCGCCACCGTGGTGCTGCTGTTTGGATTTCAGGCCGCAACGCTGGTGGCCAAGCCGCTGGTGATTGCCATGATCGCAGTGCCACTGATCCTGCAAAGCTACGGCATTTTTGCCGTCAGCCTGGCCGGTGCAAAGCTGCTGCGCCTGCCGCACAACGTGGCCGGGCCCGCCTGCCTGATCGGCACGTCCAATTTCTTTGAGCTGGCTGTGGCCGTGGCCATTTCATTGTTCGGGCTGAACTCGGGCGCTGCGCTGGCGACCGTGGTGGGTGTGCTGGTGGAGGTTCCCGTGATGCTGTCACTGGTGGCGCTGGTCAACCGGACGCAGCACTGGTTCCCGTCAGAGCGGGCCTGAGGCCCCCACGTCAACCCGCCTTGGCGGCGTCCACCAGCCGCTGCGCGCAGGCCAGAGCCTGTGGCTCGCTGCGGGCTTCCACCATCACACGCAGCAGCGGCTCGGTGCCGCTGGCGCGGATCAGCACCCGGCCGGTGGCGGCCAGCTCAGCCTCCACCGCCTGCGTCTCGGACGCCAGCAGCGTGTTGGCCTTCCAGTCCTGGCCGGGGCGCAGGCGCACGTTGATGAGCGTCTGCGGAAACAGCGTCACGTCCGCCAGCAGCTGCGACAGGCTCTTGCCGCCACGCACGCAGGCCTGCAGCACCTGCAGCGCGCTGATCAGACCATCGCCGGTGGTGTGCTTGTCCAGCGCCAGCAGATGGCCCGAGCCCTCGCCGCCCAGCAGCCATTTGTGCTTTTCAAGCTCTTCCAGCACATAGCGGTCACCGACCTTGGCGCGCACGAACTGCACGCCTTTTGCCTTAAGCGCCACCTCCACCGCCATGTTGGTCATCAGCGTGCCCACCACGCCGGGCACGGCTTCGCCGCGTGCCAGGCGCTCGGCCACCATCAGGTACAGCACCTCGTCACCGTTGTACAGGCGGCCGCTGGCGTCCACCATCTGCAGCCGGTCGGCATCACCGTCCAGCGCGATGCCGTAGTCGGCGCGGTTGGCCTTGACCGAGCGCACCAGCGCCTCGGGGTGGGTGGCACCCACCTCATGGTTGATGTTCAGGCCGTCCGGCGCGCAGCCGATGGCAATGACTTCAGCGCCCAGCTCATGGAACACCTTGGGCGCGATGTGGTACGCCGCGCCATGGGCGCCGTCCACCACGATGCGCAAGCCCTTGAGCGTCAGGTCGTTGGCAAAGGTGGCTTTGCAGAACTCGATGTAGCGCCCGGCTGCATCATCGAGCCGGCGGGCCTTGCCCAGCGACGCCGAATCCGCCCACACGGGGGGCTCGTCCAGCGCGGCCTCGACGGCCAGCTCCCACGCATCGGGCAGCTTGGTGCCCTGCGCGCTGAAAAACTTGATGCCGTTGTCCGGGAAGGCGTTGTGGCTGGCGCTGATCACCACGCCCAAGCTGGCGCGCTGGGCACGCGTCAGGTAGGCGACGCCCGGCGTGGGCAGCGGCCCCAGCAGCACCACGTCCACCCCGGCGGAATTGAAGCCGGACTCCAGCGCGCTTTCCAGCATGTAGCCGGAGATGCGGGTGTCCTTGCCGATCAGTACCGTGGGGCGGTCTTCGCTGCGCTTGAGCACGCGGCCCACGGCATGGGCCAGACGCAGCACGAAGTCCGGGGTGATGGGGGCCTGGCCCACCGTGCCGCGGATGCCGTCGGTGCCAAAGTACTTTCTGCTCATGCCGTTGTCCCCATCGGTTGCTCTGCTATCGAAATTGTAGCGGCCAGCACCTTCAGCGCGGCCACGGTTTCGCGCACATCATGCACCCGCACCACGCGTGCGCCCCGTTCCACCGCCAGCACCGCCGCCGTGACGCTGGCTTCCAGGCGGTCGTTCACCGGCTGCCCCGTGACGCTGCCCAGCGACGACTTGCGCGACCAGCCCGCCAGCAGCGGGTAGCCGTCCACCAGCAGCTCGGCCTGACGGGCCAGCAGCGCAAAGTTCTGCTCCACGGTCTTGCCAAAGCCGATGCCCGGGTCCCAGGCGATGCGCGCGGCGTCCACCCCCAGCGCCTGCAACGCGCCGGTCTGCTCGCGCAGGAAGGCCAGCACCTGTGGCACAGCGTCGCCATCCAGGGGCGAGCGCTGCATGGTCTGCGGCTCGCCGTGCATGTGCATCAGGCAGACGCCGCAACTCGCATGGGCGACGACCGCCTCGCGCGCCCCCGCCTGGCGCAGAGCCCAGATGTCGTTGATGATGTCCGCGCCCAGGTCCAGCGCCCGGCGCATGACTTCGGGCTTGTAGGTGTCCACGGAAACCGGCACGCCCAGGGTCACGGCCTCGCGCAGCACGGGCAGCACACGGGCCAGTTCCTGCTCCAGCGGCACAGGGGCGGTGCCAGGCCGGCTGGATTCACCGCCAATGTCCAGGATGTCAGCGCCTTGGGCCACCAGCGCCTCGCAATGCGCCAGGGCAGCGCGGGTGCTTTCATGCAGGCCACCGTCTGAAAACGAGTCCGGCGTGACGTTGACGATGCCCATCACGCGCGGGCGCGAAAGGTCGATGCGAAAGCGGGATGTTTGCCAGATCATAGGCCGGATTGTGCTGCAGACGGATCGTGAAAAAGGGACCGCGAAGGTCCCTTTTGTGTGCGTCTACCGGCGGTTTCAGGCTGCTGTGGGTGCCGGGTCAGCGGCCACAGGCGAGCCGCCCGAACCACCACCGCTGCCCGAAGGCGGCGTGCGCGGCGTGAAGTCCTTGGGCGGGCGCGGCTCCTTGCCGGCCATGATGTCGTCCAGCTGCTCGCTGTCGATGGTTTCCCATTCGAGCAGCGCCCGGGCCATGGCGTGCATCTTGTCCTTGTTGTCCTCGATCAGGCGGCGCGCCAGGCTGTACTGCTCGTCGATGATGCGGCGTACCTCGGCGTCCACCTTCTGCATGGTGGACTCGCTCATGTTGGTGGTCTTGGTGACCGAGCGGCCGAGGAAGACTTCGCCTTCGTTCTCGGCATAGACCATCGGACCCAGGGCATCGGTCATGCCGTACTTCATCACCATGTCGCGCGCGAGGTTGGTTGCGCGTTCAAAGTCATTGCTGGCGCCGGTGGTCATCTGGTTCATGAACACCTCTTCGGCGATGCGCCCGCCGAACAGCATGCTGATCTGGTTCAGCATGTAGTCCTTGTCGTAGCTGTAGCGGTCCTGTGCCGGCAGGCTCATGGTCACACCCAGGGCGCGGCCGCGCGGAATGATGGTGACCTTGTGGACCGGGTCGCACTTGGGCAGCAGTTTGCCGATCAGCGCATGGCCGGACTCGTGGTAAGCCGTGTTGCGCCGCTCTTCCTCGGGCATGACCATGCTCTTGCGCTCGGGGCCCATGAAGATCTTGTCCTTGGCCTTCTCGAAGTCCTGCATCTCGACCACGCGGGCATTGCGGCGCGCGGCCATCAGGGCGGCCTCGTTGCACAGGTTGGCCAGATCAGCGCCGGACATGCCGGGCGTGCCACGGGCAATGACGGAAGCATTGACGTCCTGGCCCAGCGGGACCTTGCGCATGTGGACGTTCAGGATCTGCTCGCGGCCGCGGATGTCGGGCAGCGTCACATAGACCTGGCGATCGAAGCGGCCGGGGCGCAGCAAGGCTGCGTCCAGGATGTCCGGGCGGTTGGTGGCAGCCACCACGATCACGCCCAGGTTGGTCTCGAAGCCGTCCATCTCGACCAGCATCTGGTTCAGCGTCTGCTCGCGTTCGTCGTTGCCACCGCCCAGGCCCGCGCCACGCTGGCGGCCCACGGCGTCGATTTCGTCGATGAAGATGATGCAGGGGGCGTTCTTTTTGGCGTTTTCGAACATGTCGCGCACACGCGCTGCGCCCACGCCGACGAACATTTCCACGAAGTCGGAGCCCGAGATGCTGAAGAACGGGACCTTGGCCTCACCGGCAATGCCCTTGGCCAGCAGCGTCTTGCCGGTACCCGGCGGGCCCACCAGCAGCAGGCCACGCGGAATGCGCCCGCCCAGCTTCTGGAACTTGGCCGGGTCTTTCAGGAAGTCCACGACCTCCTTGACTTCTTCCTTGGCTTCGTCGCAGCCAGCCACGTCCGCGAAGGTGACCTGGTTGTTGTTTTCGTCGAGCATGCGCGCCTTGCTCTTGCCGAAGCTGAAGGCGCCGCCTTTGCCGCCGCCCTGCATCTGGCGCATGAAGTAGATCCACACGCCGATGAGCAGCAGCATGGGGCCCCAGCTGACCAGCAGGGTCATGAGCAGGGAGCCTTCCTCGCGCGGCTTGACGTCGAACTTGACGTTGTAGGTGATCAGGTCGCCGACCAGGCCACGGTCCAGGTAGGTGGCGGTGGTACGCACGCGGCGGTCATCGGTGGTGGTGGCGACGATTTCGGTGCCGCCCTGGCCTTCCTGGATGGTGGCGGTCTTGATGCGGTTGCTGCGGACCTCCTGCAGGAATTCCGAATAGCCCAGGTAGTTGGCGCCGGCTGCGCCGCGCGTGTCAAATTGCTTGAAGACGGTGAAGAGCACCAAGGCGATCACCAGCCACACAGCAATTTTCGAAAACCATTGATTGTTCAACTGAGGCTCCGGGGAAGACGTGAGGACTACTTGCGCCCCATTTTAGGTGTTTCAAGCAAGGCAATGATGTATTTTCGCTACGGAATCCATAGGGCAAACAAGGACTTCAGCCTCAGGATTTCGGCCCGCCGGCTGTCGGCTTGAGGCCCATGCCGATCAGGAAGGTCTCTGATGACCGGTCACGCGACGCTTTGGGTTTGAGCGGTTTGACGATGCGGAAGTTCGCCTTGAAAAGATTCACCAGCTGGCTGTAGCCGCTGCCATGGAACACCTTGGCCACCAGCGCGCCGTCGGGTTTCAGGTGCCCTTGGGCGAATTCAATGGCCAGCTCGATCAGGTGCTCCACCCGGGCTGCATCGGCGGATTCGATGCCCGACAGGTTGGGCGCCATGTCGGACACCACCACGTCGGCCTGCCGGCCTGTCAGTTCCGCCTCCAGCCGGGCCAGCACATCGGGCTCGCGAAAGTCGCCATGAATGAAGGTCACCCCCTCGATCGGCTCCATGGGCAGCAAGTCCAGCGCGATGATGGTGCCGTTCAGCGTACCCGATGCCGCGCCACCCGGCGAGAGCTTTCGACGTACATACTGGCTCCAGGCGCCGGGCGTGGAGCCCAGGTCCACCACCAGGTGGCCGGGTTTGATCAGGCCCAGCGTTTCATCGATTTCCCTGAGCTTGTAGGCCGCACGGGCACGGTAGCCCTCCTTGGTCGCGAGCTTGACCCAGGGGTCGTTGATGTGATCGTGCAGCCAGGCCTTGTTGACCTTGCCGCTCTTTGGTTTGGCTTTCATCCTGCCTCGATAATACGGGTATGCCCCAAATCCAACTCACCATCGCCCAGCGCAAGGAACACCGCGCCGAAGCCCATCACCTGTCACCGGTGGTCATGATCGGCAACGACGGCCTGACCGCCGCCGTCAAGAAGGAAACCGACGCTGCATTGAACGCCCACGGCCTGATCAAGGTCCGCGTGCTGGGCGACGACCGCGTCCAGCGCGAGGCCATGTACCAGGCCCTGGCCGACGAGCTGAACGCCGCGCCGATCCAGCACATCGGCAAGCTGCTGGTGCTGTGGCGGCCCAAGCCCGCCAAGGTCAAGGCCGAGGACGAGGACCGCATGCCCGGCCCGCGCGATGTGAAGGTCATCAAGTACAGCAAGCGCGCCGGCCAGCGGCCCGAAATCAAGACGCTGCGCGTGCTGGGCAACCAGCGCCTCACGTCCGGCGGGCAAATCAAGCGGGCCAAGCCGCCCAAGCAGAAATCGGCCAAGAAGGCCGCCCAGGGTTGAATCCGTTCTCAGGCCGAACGGCTAGCCTTCCATAGCGCCGCACCCGCGCACAGCCACTGCAGCAGGTACATGGCGCTGCCCACGCCATGCCAGAGCTTCAGGTTCTCGCGCGCCACGATGCGCGGAGCCACCGCAAACTCCACCAGCAAGGCCAGCAGCAGGCCAGCCACGATGAACGGCGTGGCCGTTTTGGCCCAGGCCGCAGTGCCGCCCCCGCCCCGCTCGCGCGACGCCAGCAGCAGCAACACGCCACAGGCCACGGACACCCAGGTTTGGGCCGTGAAAAGCCGGGCCGCCATCGCGCCTGCCATGGCTGGCGTGGGCAAATGGGCAAACAGCTGGGGTACCACCACGAACCCCACCGCCGTCAGGCTGCCCCACCACAGGGCCGCGAACATCACGGGCAGACGGTCACGCATGGTGGCGGGGCGTGTCAGATGTAGTGGACGGCGACGATCTCGTAGCGCTTGACACCACCGGGTGCCTGCACCTCGGCAGTGTCGCCCTCTTCCTTGCCAATGAGTGCGCGGGCGATGGGGCTGGAGATGTTGATCAGGCCGAGCTTGAGGTCGGCTTCGTCCTCGCCAACGATCTGGTAGCGCACCTTGTCGCCGGTGCTTTCCTCTTCGAGCTCGACGGTGGCGCCAAACACCACCTTGCCGCCGGCGTCCACCTGCGCCGGGTCAATGATCTGGGCGGCGGACAGCTTGCCTTCGACTTCCTGGATGCGGCCTTCAATGAAGCCCTGGCGGTCCTTGGCGGCCTCGTATTCGGCGTTTTCGCTCAGGTCACCCTGGGCGCGGGCTTCGGCAATGGCGTTGATGACCCAGGGACGCTGCACGGTCTTCAACTCGTGCAGCTCCGCCTTGAGCTTCTCGGCGCCGCGTTTGGTGATGGGGATGGTGACCATTTGTCTCTCCGGCAAATAGAAACCGCCGGACGTTGCCGGCCGGCGGTGCATGGGATGGATTATAGAAGGCGGGTTACGCGAGTTGGGCGTGCATTTCCTGGACTGAAATGACATCCAGTTTGTCCAGGTATTTCATACCTTCGACGGCGGCTTCGGCACCCGCGATGGTCGTGAACGTCGTCACCCGGGCCAGCAGTGCCGACGTGCGGATGGCCCGCGAGTCGGCGATGGCGTTGCGGCGCTCTTCCACCGTGTTGATGACCAGCGCAATCTCGTTGTTCTTGATCATGTCCACCACGTGCGGGCGGCCTTCGGTCACCTTGTTGACCGTCTGCACCGGCAGGCCCGCGGCCGCGATGGCGGCCGCCGTGCCCTTGGTGGCGACCAGCTCGAAACCCAGTGCGTGCAACTGACGGGCCACTTCCACGGCACGCGGCTTGTCGCCGTTCTTGACCGTGAGAAACACCTTGCCGGATGTCGGCAGCTTGGTACCTGCACCCAGCTGGCTCTTGACGAAGGCTTCGCCGAAGGTCTTGCCCACGCCCATGACTTCGCCGGTGGACTTCATCTCGGGCCCCAGGATCGTGTCCACACCCGGGAACTTGACGAACGGGAACACGGCTTCCTTGACGCTGAAGTACGGCGGGGTCACTTCCTTCGTGATGCCCTGCGACGCCAGCGACTGGCCCGCCATGCAGCGCGCGGCCACCTTGGCCAGCTGGATGCCCGTGGCCTTGCTGACGAACGGCACGGTGCGCGACGCCCGCGGGTTGACTTCCAGCACGTAGATCACGTCCTTGCCGTCCACTTCCTGGATGGCGAACTGCACGTTCATCAGGCCCACCACGTTCAGTGCGCCGGCCATGGCCGCCGACTGGCGCTTGAGTTCGTCCACCGTGGCCTTGGACAGGTAGTACGGTGGCAGCGAGCAGGCGGAATCGCCCGAGTGCACGCCGGCCTGCTCGATGTGCTCCATCACACCGCCGATGAAGGTCTTGCCTTCCGGGTCGCGCAGGCAGTCCACATCGCATTCGATCGCGTCGTTCAGGAAGCGGTCCAGCAGCACCGGGGAATCGTTGCTGACCTTCACGGCCTCGCGCATGTAGCGTTCCAGGTCGCGCTGCTCGTGCACGATTTCCATGGCACGGCCGCCCAGCACGTAGCTGGGCCGAACCACCAGCGGGTAGCCCAGCGAGGCGGCCTTTTCCAGTGCCTCGGCTTCGGTCCGCGCGGTGGCGTTGGGCGGCTGCTTGAGGTTCAGCTCGCGCAGCAGCGCAGAGAAGCGTTCGCGGTCTTCGGCCGCATCGATCATGTCGGGGCTGGTACCGATGATGGGTACGCCCGCCGCCTCCAGGCCCAACGCCAGCTTCAGTGGCGTCTGGCCACCGTACTGCACGATCACGCCGTGCGGCTTTTCCTTGTCCACGATTTCCAGCACGTCTTCCAGCGTGAGCGGCTCGAAATACAAACGGTCGGAGGTGTCGTAGTCGGTGGACACGGTCTCGGGGTTGCAGTTGACCATGATGGTCTCGTACCCGTCTTCGCGCATGGCCAGAGCGGCGTGCACGCAGCAGTAGTCAAACTCGATGCCCTGCCCGATCCGGTTGGGGCCGCCGCCCAGCACCATGATCTTCTTGTTGCTGGTGGGCTCGGCCTCGCACTCCTCCTCGTAGGTGGAGTACATGTAGGCCGTGTTGGTGGCGAACTCGGCTGCGCAGGTGTCCACGCGCTTGTAGACCGGACGAATGCCCAGCGCATGGCGCCGCTCGCGGATGACCTTGTCAGTGGTCTTGAGCTGGCGCGCCAGGCGCCGGTCGGAAAAACCCTTCTTCTTGAGCGCGAGCAGTTCGTCGCGGCTCAGCGCGTCCAGCGTGGTTTTCTCGAGTTCGAGCTCGATCTTGACGATCTCCTCGATCTGGACCAGGAACCAGGGGTCGATCTTCGTCAGCGCAAACACTTCGTCCACGCTCATGCCCTGGGCGAAGGCGTCACCCACGTACCAGATGCGCTCGGGGCCGGGCTCGCCCAGCTCCTTTTCCAGCACTTCGCGGTCCTGGGTCTTTTCGTTCAGGCCGTCCACGCCGACTTCCAGCCCGCGCAGCGCCTTCTGGAACGATTCCTGGAAGGTGCGGCCCATGGCCATGACCTCGCCCACGGACTTCATCTGCGTCGTCAGGCGGCTGTCGGCGGCGGGGAATTTCTCGAACGCGAAACGCGGAATCTTGGTGACCACGTAGTCGATGCTGGGCTCGAAACTGGCGGGCGTGGCGCCGCCCGTGATCTCGTTGCGCAGCTCGTCAAGCGTGTAGCCTACGGCCAGCTTGGCAGCCACCTTGGCAATCGGGAAGCCCGTGGCCTTGGACGCCAGCGCGGACGAACGCGACACGCGCGGGTTCATCTCGATCACGATCATGCGGCCGTCCTTCGGATTCACCGAGAACTGCACGTTGGAGCCGCCGGTATCAACGCCAATCTCGCGCAGCACCGCGAGCGACGCATTGCGCATGATCTGGTATTCCTTGTCGGTCAGTGTCTGCGCCGGGGCGACGGTGATGGAGTCGCCGGTGTGCACGCCCATCGGGTCCAGGTTTTCGATCGAGCAGATGATGATGCAGTTGTCGGCCTTGTCGCGCACGACCTCCATCTCGTACTCTTTCCAGCCCAGCAGCGATTCCTCAATCAACAGCTCGTTGGTGGGCGAGGCTTCCAGGCCGCGCTTGCAGATGATCTCGAATTCTTCGGGGTTGTAGGCAATGCCGCCGCCCGTGCCGCCCAGCGTGAAGCTGGGGCGGATGACCGTCGGAAACCCCACGGTCTTCTGCACGGCCCAGGCTTCGTCCATGCTGTGGGCAATGCCGGATCGGGCTGAGCCCAGCCCGATCTTGGTCATTGCGTCCTTGAACTTCAGGCGGTCTTCGGCCTTATCGATGGCCTCGGGCGTGGCACCGATCAGCTCGACCTTGTATTTGTCCAGCACGCCGTTGCGCCACAGGTCCAGCGCGCAGTTCAGCGCCGTCTGGCCGCCCATGGTGGGCAGGATCGCGTCAGGCCGCTCCTTGGCGATGATCTTCTCGACCGTCTGCCAGGTGATGGGCTCGATGTAGGTAACGTCGGCCGTGGCCGGGTCGGTCATGATCGTGGCGGGGTTGCTGTTGATCAGGATGACCTTGAAACCCTCTTCGCGCAGCGCTTTGCAGGCCTGCACGCCCGAGTAGTCGAACTCGCAGGCCTGGCCAATGATGATCGGGCCGGCGCCGATGATGAGGATGCTCTTGATGTCTGTGCGCTTGGGCATTTACTTTTTCTCCATCAGCGCGATAAAGCGGTCAAAGAGGTAGCTGATGTCATGGGGACCGGGCGAGGCTTCCGGGTGCCCCTGGAAACAGAACGCGGGCTTGTCGGTACGTGCCAGGCCCTGCAGCGTGTTGTCGAACAGGCTGACGTGCGTGGCGCGCAGGTTGGCGGGCAGCGTTTTTTCGTCCACCGCGAAGCCGTGGTTCTGGCTGGTGATGCTGACGCGGCCGGTGTCCAGGTCCTTGACCGGGTGGTTGGCGCCGTGGTGGCCGAACTTCATCTTGAAGGTCCGGGCTCCGGAGGCCAGCGCCATGATCTGGTGGCCCAGGCAGATGCCAAAGGTGGGCACGCCGGCCTCGATGACCTCGCGCGTGGCGGCGATGGCGTAGTCGCACGGCTCCGGGTCGCCGGGGCCGTTGGACAGGAACACACCGTCGGGCTTGAGCGCCAGCACCTCGCGGGCGGGCGTCTGCGCGGGCACCACCGTGACCTTGCAGCCGCGCGAGCTGAGCATGCGCAGGATGTTTTTCTTCACGCCGTAGTCAAACGCCACGACATGAAAGCGCGGCGCAGCCTGCGTACCGTAGCCGGTGCCGAGTGCCCATTCCGTCTGTGTCCAGTCGTAGGATTTGGTGACAGAAACCACCTTGGCCAGGTCCAGGCCTGCCATGCTGGGCGCGGCCTTGGCGGCGGCCACGGCTTTGTCGATATGGGCTTGCGACACGGCTTCGCCAGCAGGCAGGCCGACGATGCAGCCGTTTTGCGCACCCTTGCTGCGCAAAAGGCGGGTGAGCTTGCGGGTATCGATGTTGGCGATGGCGACCGTGTTTTCCTTCTCCAGGTACTGGGTCAGGGTCAGCGTCGAGCGGAAGTTGCTGGCCAGAAGGGGCAGGTCCTTGATGACCAGGCCTGCGGCATGGACCTTGTCGGCTTCGATGTCTTCCGCGTTGACGCCGTAGTTGCCGATGTGCGGATACGTGAGCGTCACGATCTGCTGGCAATAGCTCGGGTCGGTGAGGATTTCCTGGTAGCCGGTGATGGCCGTGTTGAACACGACCTCGCCGGTGGTGGAGCCGGTGGCTCCGATCGAATTGCCGAGAAAGACCGTGCCGTCAGCAAGCGCCAGGATGGCGTGAGGGGCGGTTCCCTGGAGGGACAAAAGCACTGGGTTCTCCGGATGGTTACGGGTACGCCCAAACGCGCTCAAAAACTTTGCTCGTGGCGACCCAAAAGCTTGCTTTTGATTGTGTTTACTCAGGGAAAAGGCTTGAATGCGCTAGGCGTACGGGGGTTTGCGGGAAAGCCCTTGATTATAGCCGCGTGCCCCGCCGGGTCTTCATGCAGCGCGCGCATGAACCCTGCTCTCATGGGGCATTAGCCTGGCCGATCGCGCTGGCGTGCAGGCAGATGGCGGCTGCGGCGGCCACGTTGAGCGATTCTTCCCCGCCCGGCTGGCCGATGCGCACGGCCATGCTGGCCTTTGACGCCACCGCCTCGCCCACGCCCTGCCCTTCATGGCCCAGCGCCCAGGCGCACGGCCAGGGCAGCGGCTGCTTTTGCACCAGCTCGCCATGGTGGGAGCTGGTGACGATGACTGGTACGGCGAGCGCATCCAGCGCCGCGGGGTCCGCGCCCTCGATCAGCCGCAGGCCAAAGTGCGCGCCCATGCCGGCGCGCAGCACTTTGGGGCTCCACAGCGCGGCCGTCCCCTTGAGCGCGATCACCTGCCGGAAGCCAAACGCCGCCGCGCTGCGCAGGATGGAGCCCACATTGCCGGCGTCCTGCACGCGGTCCAGGATCACGGTGGCCGCCAACGGCTCCAGCGCGGCAGGTGCCGGCAGGTCCAGCACAAAACCCATGCGGGCGGGGGATTCGAGCGCGCTGATGCCGGCCCACAGCGCATCCGCCACCACGATGCTCTTGACCGCGTGCTGCGCATATTCCGTGCGGGCGGACGCCCAGACGGATTCGCAAAACAGGGCCTGCGCTGGCCGCAGGCCGCGTGCCAGCGCGGCGCGGCACAGATGGTCGCCCTCCAACCACACCCTGCCCTGCTTGCGGTAGGCAGTGGCATCCTGCGTCAGCCGCCGCAGGTCCTTGAGCAGGGCGTTGTCCCGCGAGGTGATGTGCGTCGCCGCGTCAGGGGTCATCTCAGCACCTGCGCGACAGGCGCGAACGATTTGCGGTGCTGCGGGCAGGCGCCATGCGCGCGCAACGCCGCCATGTGCTCTGCGGTTCCGTAGCCCTTGTGGCCGTCAAACCCGTACTGCGGGTACTGCTGGTGGAATTCAATGCACCAGCGGTCGCGGTGCACCTTGGCCAGAATGGAGGCAGCTGAAATGGCCTGAACCTTGGCATCGCCCTTGACGATGGCTTCGGCCAGCACATCCAGGCGCGGCAGCCTGTTGCCGTCCACCAGCACCTTGACGGGTTTCAGGCGCAGACCGTCCACCGCCCGGCGCATCGCCAGCATGGTGGCCTCCAGGATGTTCAAGGTGTCGATTTCATCGACACTGGCCTCGCCAATGGAGCAGCACAGGGCCTTGGCGCGGATTTCGTCGTACAGCTTTTCGCGGCGCAGCGCGGTCAGCGTCTTGGAGTCCGCCAGGCCGCGCACCGGGTTCAGGTCGTCCAGGATGACCGCCGCGGCCACCACCGGCCCCGCCAGCGGCCCCCGCCCGGCTTCGTCCACGCCAGCGACCAGGCCTGGCATGTCCCAAGCCAGCGCCGCCTGTTCAGCTTTCAAAAACTTTCTGGATCGCATCGGTTGCCAGTGTTGCGGTGTCGCGTTGCAGTTCATGGTGCAGCGCCGTGAAGCGCCGCTGCAACTGGATGATTCTCTCAGGAGCGTCCAGCCAGGCCAAGACGGCGTGTGCCATGGCCTGCGGCGTGGCGGCCCCCTGGAGCAGCTCGGGCACCACGAAATCGCCGCACAGGATGTTGGGCAGACCCACCCAAGGCTGCAGCTTCTTGCGCCGCATGATCTGCCACGACAGCCAGTTCATGTTGTAGGCAATGACCATGGGGCGCTTGAACAGCGCCGCCTCCAGCGTGGCCGTGCCGCTGGCAATCAGCGTCACGTCGCAGGCAGCCAGCACGGTATGCGACTGGCCGGTGACGATCTGCAGGCTGTCGCCCAAGCCGGCGCCCCGGGCGGCTTCCTCAATTACGGCGCGCAGCGCGCCCACCGCGGGCAACACAAAGCGCGCGCCTGGCCGCGCCGCCTGGATCAGCCGCGCCGCCTGCAGGAACCGCCGCGCCAGATACTGCACTTCAGAGCTGCGGCTGCCCGGCAGGATGGCCACCACCGTGTCCGTGTCCTGCAGGCCCAGCTGGCGCCTGGCGGCAACCTTGTCGGGCACCATGGGAATCACATCCGCCAGCGGATGCCCCACATAGGTGGCCGCAATGCCATGGCGCGCGAGCAGCGCGGGCTCGAACGGAAAGATGCACAGCACGTGGTCCACGCTGCGGCGGATCTTCTCCACGCGGTCGGCGCGCCATGCCCAGATGGACGGGCATACGAAATGCACGGTGCGGATGCCCTGCGCTTTCAGGGCGGCTTCCAGGTCGAGGTTGAAATCGGGAGCGTCTACGCCAATGAACACGCCAGGCCGCTCCAGCAGCAGGCGCTCGCGCAGCTGGTTGCGGATGCCGACGATCTCACGGTAGTGGCGAAGCACCTCCACATAACCGCGCACCGCCAGCTTGTCATGCGGCCACCAGGCCTGGAAGCCACGCCGGGCCATCTGCGGGCCGCCGATGCCTGCGGCGTCCAGCGCGGGCCAGCGCCGGCGCATGCCGTCCATCAGCAGGCCGGCGAGCAGGTCGCCGGAGGCCTCGCCAGCGACCATGCGCACCGTTGGGCTCATGGTCTATCGGACGATGCCGCGCTGCGGCGATGTTTTGCCAAGGAAGTCCAACATCATGCGGATGTCGGGCTGGGCCTCAGGTGTTGCATCAGCCAGGGCGGCGATGCGTTCCTGCGCCTGATCCAGCGTCAGGCCATCGCGGTACAGCGCCTTGTGCATGGCCTTGACGGCGGCGATACGCGGCGCGGAGAAGCCGCGCCGGCGCAGCCCTTCGTAGTTCATGGAACGCGCCTGGGCCGGCTGCCCCTGGCTCATCACGAATGGCGGCTGGTCGGCAAACAGCAGCGAGCACATGGCCGTCATGCCATGCGCGCCGATGCGGATGAACTGGTGAGCCACGGTGAACCCACCCAGGATCACCCAGTCCCCTACCTCCACATGGCCGGCCAGCTGGGTGTTGTTGGCAAAAATGGTGTGGTTGCCCACGATGCAGTCGTGCGCCAGGTGCACGTACGCCATGATCCAGTTGTCATTGCCCACGCGCGTGACGGCCCCGCCGCCGGGCGAACCGATGTTGAAGGTGCAGAACTCCCGGATGGTGTTGCGCTCGCCAATGATGAGTTCGCAAGGCTCGCCCGCGTATTTCTTGTCCTGAGGAATCGCGCCCAGCGAATTGAACTGGAAGATGCGGTTGTCGCGGCCAATGGTCGTATGGCCCTCGATCACGCAATGCGCGCCAATGGTCGTGCCGGCCGCGACCTTCACATGCGGACCGATCACGGTGTACGGCCCCACGCTGACCGAGCTGTCGAGTTCGGCGCCCGGGTCCACCAGGGCTGTGGGATGGATGAGGCCCATGTCCCTAGGCAATGCTGCGCATGGTGCACATGAGCTCGGCCTCGCAGGCGATGTCCTCACCCACCCGGGTGACGCCCTTGAACTTGAAGATGCCGGCTTTCATGCGGTCCAGGGATACATCCATGACGAGCTGGTCACCCGGCTCCACCGGCCGCTTGAAGCGCGCGCCGTCAATGCCTGCGAAGTAGTAAACCGTCTTGTCGTCCGGTGTCACGCCCACCGTGTCAAAGGCCAGCAGCGCGGCGGCCTGCGCCATGGCCTCCAGCATCAGGACCCCGGGCATGACCGGGCGGTGCGGAAAGTGGCCCATGAAAAAGGGCTCGTTGATGGTCACGTTCTTGAGCGCCTTGATGCGCTTGCCTTTTTCAAGCTCCAGCACACGGTCCACCAGCAGGATGGGGTAGCGGTGCGGCAGTTGTTTGAGGATCTGGTGGATGTCCATCATGATTTTGTTGTCTTCTCGATTGCCTTGACCCGTTCACGAAGCAGGTACAGCTGCTTGAGGGTGGCGGCGTTTTTTTCCCAGTGCGCATTGTCGTCGATGGGAAACACGCCGGTGTAGTGGCCGGGCTTGCTGATGGAACGCGTGACCACCGTGGCGGCCGAAATGTGGACATGGTCTGCCAGCGTCAGATGCCCCAACACGATGGCGCCACCGCCCACGGTGCAGTGCGCACCGATGGTGGCGCTGCCCGCAACGCCCACGCAACCGGCCATGGCCGTATGACGCCCCACACGCACGTTATGGCCGATCTGCACGAGGTTGTCCAGCTTCACACCGTCTTCGATCATGGTGTCCTGCAGCGCGCCACGGTCAATACAGGTGTTGGCGCCAATTTCCACGTCATTGCCGATCACCACGGCGCCCAGTTGTTCGATCTTTTCCCAGGCGCCCTGATGAGGCGCGAAGCCAAAGCCATCGGCGCCGATCACGGCACCTGCGTGGACGATGCAGCGTTCGCCAATGGTGCAGTCCTCAGAGACCGTCACGCGTGACTTCAGCACGGTGCCAGCGCCGATGCGCGCGCCCCGCTCCACCACACACAGCGGGCCGATCCAGGCCGTGGCGTGCACCTGCGCATCCGGGTCCACCACCGCGCTGGGGTGGATGCCCACGGTTGCGGCCGGCGCATGACGCGCCTTCCATAGCCGGGTCGCGCGGGCAAAGTAAAGGTAAGGGTCGTCCGTAACGATGCAGGCGCCGCGCGCTGTTGCAGCGTCACGCAGGGCAGCCCCCACAATGACGCAGGCCGCCTGCGAGGCGGCCAGCTGCTTCTGGTAACGGGGGTTGCTGAGAAAGCTCAGCGCCGACGCATCGGCAGACTCCAGCGGGGCCAGGCGTTCGATCAGCGTTGCCGGGTCGCCGTGCAGTTCGCCGCCCAGCGTCTCGACAATGGTGGCTAAACGAAGCGACACACCTGGTCAGCCCGGCACGGCTTACTTGGCGCCGCCGTTCAGCGCCTTGATCACCTTGTCGGTGATGTCGTGCTTGGGATTGATGTACACCGCCTCCTGCAGGACCAGGTCGTACTTCTCGGCCTCGGCCACCTGCTTGACCACGCGGTTGGCGCGCTCAAGCACCTGCTGCAGTTCTTCGCTCTTGCGGGCGTTCAGGTCCTCCTGGAACTCGCGGCGCTTGCGCTGGAATTCACGGTCCTGGTCCACCAGCTGCTTCTGGCGCGCCACGCGCTGGCTTTCAGGCAGCGTGGGTGCTTCGCGTTCGAATTTCTCGGACGCTGTCTTGAGGTTGTTGCCCAGGTCGTTCAGTTCTTTCTCGCGGCGCGAGAACTCCTGCTCGAGCTTGGTTTGCGCGGCCTTGGCCGTGGTGGCTTCGCGGAAGATCCGGTCGGTGTTGACAAACCCCACGCGGAAGTCTTCGGCCTGGGCGGTACTGGCCAGGGACAGCAGTCCCAGCACGACGCCCAGCCAGCATTGACGGGAAAAATACTTCATTAGAAAGACGTTCCAATCTGGAATTGCAATTTCTGGATTCTATCGCCAGCGAACTTGCGAACGGGGTTGGCCACCGCCAGGCGCAGCGGCCCAATGGGAGAAATCCAGCTCAGGCCAATCCCCACCGAAGCCCGGAGTTGACCAAAATCAAGCTTTTCGGTTTCGCCAAACACGTTGCCGGCGTCAAAAAATCCGAACATGCGCAGCGTGCGGTCATTGCCGGCGCCGGGGAACGGCGCAATGATTTCGGCGTTCAGAGTCACTTTCTTGGGGCCGCCGATGCTAGATCCGGTCACGTCGCGCGGACCGAGGGTGCCCTGCTCAAAACCACGCACGGAACCCAGGCCACCGGAATAGAAGTTCTTGAACACCGGGAACGGCCGCCCGCCCTGGCCCTTGCCCCACCCTGCTTCACCGTTGAAAGCAAAGGTGAACTGCTTGTTCAACGGGATGTACTGCTGGTACTGGTAGTTGGCCCGCAAGTAGCGAGCGTCGCCACCCACGCCCCACTCGGAGGCCAGGCGCTGATAACGGCCGCTGTTGGGCACCAGCGTGCTGTCGCGGTCGTCACGCGACCAGCCCAGGGTCAGGGGGATCGAATGGCTCGTGTAGCCGAACTCGTTCGCATACGCCAGGTACGCGGCCGGAATATTGGTGCCCGGCTTGATCGTGATGCGCTCGATGCCGGTGCCGAAGTAAACCGTGTCGACCTCGCTGAACGGCACGCCAAAACGCAGGCCCAGGCCGGAAGTCACCAGTTCGTAGTTGCCACCCTGGTCTTCGTAAGGCTTGGAACGCCGGTGATACACATCGATCGTGCGCGAGATGCCGTCAGGTGTGAAGTACGGATCCACCGTATTGAACACAATCGTGCGGTTGTACTTGCTGGTGTTGACCTCAATGCCCAGGTAGTTGCCCGAGCCAAAAGCGTTTTCCTGCTTGATGCTGAACGACAGCGCCAGCCGCTCGGCACTGGAGAAGCCGGCGCCCAGCTGCAGGCTGCCGGTGGGCTTTTCAGCGACGTTGATGTTCAGGTCGATCTGGTCGGGCGAGCCCGGCACATCGGACGTCTCGACGTTGACTTCCTTGAAAAATCCGAGGCGGTCCACGCGGTCGCGCGACAGTTTGATGCGCTCGGCGTCATACCAGGAGGACTCGAACTGGCGAAATTCGCGGCGAACCACCTCATCGCGCGTGCGGTTGTTGCCGCCAATGTTGACGCGGCGCACATAGGCCCGGCGCGAGGGCTCGGCCTGCAACACGAATGCCACGCGGTTATTGACGCGGTCCACTTCCGGGCGCGCCTCGACCTGGGCAAACGCGAATCCGAAATTGCCAAAATAGTCGGTGAAGGCCTTGGTGGTTTCAGCCACCTGGTCGGCGTTGTAGGGCTCACCGGGCTTGATGGTGACCAAAGACTTGAATTCGTCGTCCTTGTCGAGGTAGTTGCCCTCCAGCTTAACGCTGGAGACCACGTAGCGTGCGCCTTCCGTCACATTGACGGTGATGGAGATGTCCTGCTTGTTGGGCGAAATGGCCACCTGGGTGGAATCAATGCGGAACTCCAGGTAGCCGCGTGTGAGGTAGTACGAGCGCAGGGTCTCCAGATCGGCATTGAGCTTGGCACGCGCGTAGCGGTCGGACTTGGTGTACCAGCTGAGCCAGCCGCCGGTGTCCTGGTCAAACAGGCCCTTGAGCGTGGACTCGGAAAACGCCTTCGCGCCCACGATGCGGATTTCCTTGATGCGCGCGGGCTCACCCTCGGTCACGCTGAAGGTCAGGTTCACACGGTTACGCTCGATCGGCGTCACCGTGGTGACGACCTCGGCGCCGTACAGGCTGCGGTTGATGTACTGGCGCTTGAGCTCCTGCTCGGCACGATCGGCCAGCGCCTGGTCAAAGGGCCGGCCTTCGGTCAGGCCGATGTCGCGCAGGGCCTTCTTCAGAACATCCTTGTCAAACTCCTTGGCACCGGCAAAGTCCACATCCGCGACGGTCGGGCGCTCTTCCACGATCACGACCAGCACGTCGTTGTTGACCTCCAGGCGCACGTCCTTGAAAAGGCCCAGCGCAAACAGCGCGCGAATGGCGGCCGAACCCTTGTCATCGCTGTACTGGTCACCCACGCGGAACGGCAACGACGCGAACACGGTGCCGGGCTCGACGCGCTGCAGGCCTTCAACGCGGATGTCGCGCACCGTAAACGGATCCACCGCCCATGCCGTGTTGGCTGCGAATGCCATGGCCAGCAGGGCCGAAACGGTACGCAAGCGAAAGCCGTTGAATTGTTTTTTCATGAATCAGGGGTGACCCGCCGGGCCCCGACGGGAGCCACCGCGGCGACAGCCAAAAAGGTTAACCAAACAGGCGGGTGACGTCGTTGAACAACGCGATTGACATCATGACCATGAGCAGCGCCACGCCACCGCGCTGCAACCGCTCCATCCATGCGTCGGAGACGCTCTTCCCCGTCACGCCCTCCCAAAGATAATACATCAGGTGTCCTCCATCGAGGACCGGCAGCGGCAGCAGATTCAGCACGCCCAGACTGACGCTGATCAGCGCCAGGAACACCAGGTATTGGGTCAGGCCCATGCTCGCGGATTTGCCGGCGTAGTCCGCGATGGTGAGCGGACCGCTGAGGTTCTTGAGCGACGCCTCGCCGATCACCATCTTGCCCATCATGCGCAGCGTCAGCGCTGACACCTCCCAGGTCCGCACGACACCCTTCCACAAGCCTTCAAGCGGGCCATGGCGCACCGTGACGAATTCGGGCGGTGCGCCCACGTAAGCGCCAATACGCCCAACCACCACGCCATTGTCCTGGCGGACCTCAGGCGTCACTTCCAGCGCCAGCGTGCGTCCCTCGCGCTCCACGCGCCAGACGCTTGCCCGGCCCTTGCCGGCAACCACCGATGCACGGATCAGCTCACGAAGCTGGGAGCCATCCACCACCGGTACATCGCCTGCGGTGAGGACCACATCTCCCTTGCGCAAGCCGGATTTTTCGGCCGCGCCGCCGGGCATCACGTCGCCAATCACGGGCTGCGTCCAAGGCCCCAGAATGCCGATGCGGCGGAACAGGCGCGCGTCGGCGTCCCGGGTTTCCAGGCCGCTGAGTTCCAGCACCACCTCGCGGGTCGCACCGCCTTGGGCGCGTGCGACCTCCATCCGAAGATCACGTCCGTCCAGCGCACCGCGCGTGAGCAGCCAGCGAAGCTGTTCGAACGACTGGACCGGGTCCATCTCCTCGCCGGCAAAGCCGGCCCGCTGGACGATGTCCCCCCCGCGAAGGCCCGCCGCCTCGGCCACCGAGGCCGCCACCGGGCTGGCCAGCACCGGCCTGGGTTCCTGCACGCCATACCAGTTGACGATTGCATAAAGCAGAACCGCCAGCAACAGGTTGGCCGCGGGCCCGGCCGCCACAATGGCAGCGCGCGAGCGCAAAGGCTGGGTGTTGAAGGCCAGATGGCGCTCGCTGGCGGCCACGGGGGCCTCGCGCTCGTCCAGCATCTTCACGTAGCCGCCCAGCGGAAACATGCCGATGACAAACTCGGTGGTCTGGCCGTTCCTCTGGTTTTGCGGCTGCCAGCGGTACAGCGTCTTGCCGAATCCCACCGAAAAGCGCAGCACCTTGACGCCGCAAGCCACAGCCACCCGGTAGTGGCCATACTCATGGACGGCGATCAGCAGGCCCAGCGCGACGATGAAAGCGACGACGGTCAGCATGGGTTCTCCTTGGGGCGGCGATCAGGCCGCCATTCGCTCGACGCTGGCCTGCGCGGCCCCCCGCGCCCGGGCGTCCAGTGCCAGCAGTTGCTCCAGCGATTCTGGACTGGAGGTGGTGACGGCGTCCAGCGTTGCAAGATTCACATCGTGGATCTGGTCAAAACGGATGCGCCGATCCAGGAAAGCAGCCACCGCCACTTCGTTGGCGGCATTCAGCACCGCGGGGGTGCCGGGGACCGCCTCCAGCACTTCCCAGGCCAGTTGCAGACCGGGAAACCGTAGCCGGTGATCGCCGCTGTCGAACGACTCGAAGCTCATGTCCGCCAGGCGGCTGAAATCCAGCGCCTGCGCGCCCGACTCGATGCGGTCCGGCCACGACAAGCCGTAGGCGATGGGCACCCGCATGTCCGGCGTGCCGAGCTGCGCCACAACGGAGGTGTCACGGTACTGGACCATGGAGTGGATGACGCTTTGCGGGTGGATCACGACCTCCAGCCGCTGGGGAGGCAGGCCAAACAGATGGCGCGCCTCGATCACCTCCAGCGCCTTGTTCATCATGGTCGCCGAGTCAACCGATATCTTGCGCCCCATGACCCAGTTGGGATGCGCACAGGCTTCTTCTGGCGTCACATGGCGCAGCGTTGCGCTCGCGCGGGTACGAAACGGCCCGCCCGATGCCGTCAGGATGATCTTTTCCACCCGGGCGTCCCAGGTGGCAGGGTCCTCGGGCAGCGACTGGAAGATCGCCGAATGCTCGCTGTCAATCGGCAGCAGCCTGGCACCGCCTTCGCGCACGGTTGCCATGAACAGCTCGCCGCCAACCACCAGCGCTTCCTTGTTGGCCAGCAGCAAACGCTTGCCAGCGCGCGCCGCTGCCAGGCAAGGCGCCAGGCCAGCGGCGCCCACGATGGCCGCCATCACGGCATGGACTTCCTCATGGCTCGCTATGATGTCCAACGCATCGGCGCCCATCAGGACGCGGGTGGCGATGCCGTTGTCACGCAAACGGGCTTCCAGCTCACGGCCATGCGATGCACTGGCCATGACGGCAAACCGGGGCTGGAAACGCTGGCACTGCGCAAGCATTTCGTCCACGCGCGTGGCGGCACTCAGGGCAAATACCTCGTAACGATCCGGATGACGGGCAACCACGTCCAGCGTGTTGGCCCCAACCGAGCCTGTGGAACCCAAAACGGTAATGCGCTGTTTCATTGGATGAGCGAGGCCAGCATCATGGCCAGGGGCAAGGTGGGCAGCAAGGCGTCCACGCGATCGAGCACGCCACCATGACCGGGGAGCAATCCGCTGGAGTCCTTGGCCCCGGCGCTGCGCTTGACCAGCGACTCGACCAGGTCCCCCACGACGCTCAGTGCGGCCAGGAACACGACGGCCACAACCAGCAACCACCAGCCGGCATCCGCCAGCCGCGTGTACAGGCTGGCAGACGCCGCTTGCATGTGGCTGTCAGCCGCGACCCATGCCAGGGCCAACGCCACCACGCCGGCCATGCCGCCCCAAACACCTTCCCAGCTCTTGCCAGGACTGATGGAAGGCGCCAGCCGGTTGCGGGTGAACTTGAGCCCGAAGGCGCGCCCGGCGAAGTAGGCGGCAATGTCTGCTACCCACACCAGCAGCAGCACCGACAGAAGAAAGTTGATGCCGGTTACGCGCGCCTGGGCCACGGCGAGCCAGGCCAACCACAGCGCCAGCAATCCGCCCGCCAGCCGCAAGACGCGGGGTATGCGTGGCCAGCCTGCCACGCCGGCGTGCAGCAGCCACGCGCCGCCCAGCACCCAGGCCGCGCCCCAAAGGCTCCACAGCATGGGCAGGGGCCTGGCCAGCCAACCGCCCTGCCAGGCCAGCGCGCACAGCGCCACGCAAGCCACCGCCAGCGCGAGCGACACCGCCTGGCCGCAGCCATTGAGCCGGCCCCATTCCCATGCGCCCGCGGCAATCAGCACCAGCACAATGCCGACAAATGGCTCGGGTGCCGGGTAAAACAGGGCGGGCAACAGGATGGCCAGCAGGATGACGGCCGTGATGATGCGCTGCTTGAGCATGAGGGGGCGGCTTTCAGGCCGCTCGTTGTGCAGCTGACCGGCCGTTGAGCTGGTCCGGGGTCTTGCCAAACCGGCGTTCACGCTGGCCAAAATCGGCAATGGCGGCATCCAGCGCGGCCTCATCAAATTCGGGCCAAAGCTTGTCCGTGAAATAGAGCTCGGCATAGGCCGCCTGCCACAACAGGAAATTGCTGAGACGCTGCTCGCCACCCGTGCGGATCAGCAAGTCAGGGTCGCCCACATGGGCCAGCGCCAGGGCCTTGTCCAGGCTGGACTCGGTAATCGCCTCGCCGCGCTGGGCGAGGCCAGCTGCGGCCTGGGCAATGTCCCAGCGCCCCCCGTAGTTGAAACAGACATTGAAGATCAGGCGGGTGTTGGCCGATGTAGCCGCCTCGGCCTGGGCGAGGCCGGCGCGCACCTTGTCGGACAGCGCGGAGCGGTCGCCAACGAAATGGATGCGCACACCTTCGGCGCGCAGTTGCGGCACCTCGCGCGACAGCGCGACCGCCAGCAGTTCCATGAGCCCGGAGACCTCCTCGGCGGGGCGGTTCCAGTTCTCGGACGAAAAGGCAAATACCGTCAACACGCGCACCCCGCGCTCGCCACAGTGGCGCACGCAGGCGCGCAGCGCGTCCACGCCCCTCTTGTGCCCGGCCACGCGAGGCAGAAAGCGGCGCGTCGCCCAACGGCCATTGCCATCCATCACGATGGCCACGTGATGCGGAACCAGTGAAGCAGCGGCTGTCATGCGCAGCTCAGACCGCCAGGATTTCCTGCTCCTTGGCGGCTACCACCTGGTCAATTTCGGCAACATGCCGGTCAGTGACCTTCTGGATGTCGGCTTCGGCGCGTTTCTGGTCGTCCTCGGACGCGAGCTTGTCCTTGACCAGTTTCTTGACGGCATCATTCGCGTCGCGGCGCAGGTTGCGCACGGCAATCTTCGCGTTCTCGCCTTCGGTGCGCACGATCTTGGTCATTTCCTTGCGGCGCTCTTCACTCATCGGCGGCATGGGCACGCGGATCAGGTCGCCCATGGAGGCAGGATTCAGCCCCAGATCGCTCTCGCGGATGGCTTTCTCGATCTTGGCGCCCATGCCCTTTTCCCAGGGTTGCACGCTGATGGTGCGGGCATCAAGCAGCGACACGTTGGCCACCTGGCTCAACGGGGTCATGGCACCGTAGTAGTCAATCTGGATGGCATCCAGCAGCGCGGGGTTGGCGCGCCCGGTGCGAATCTTGGTCAGGTTGTTCTTGAAGGCAGCGATGGACTGGTCCATCTTGGCTTCGGTGGTTTTCTTGATGTCGGCAATGGTCATTTGGTTCTCCTCAGGCTGCGGCGCGCGGCATCGTCAGGCATACACCAGGGTGCCCTCGTCCTCGCCCATCACCACGCGCTTGAGCGCACCGTGCTTGAAGATCGAAAACACCTTGATCGGCAGCTTCTGGTCGCGGCAAAGCGCGAACGCAGTCGCATCCATGATGCCCAGATTCTGCGCCATGGCGTCGTCAAATGTAATTTGGTTGTACCGCGTGGCGTCGGGGTCTTTCTTGGGGTCGGCCGTGTAAACCCCGTCCACCTTGGTGGCCTTGAGCACCAGCTCGGCGCCGATCTCCGCGCCACGCAGCGCAGCCGCGGTGTCGGTCGTGAAGAACGGGTTGCCCGTGCCTGCCGCGAAGATCACGACCTTGCCCTCTTCCAGGTACTGGAGCGCCTTGGGCCGGATGTAAGGTTCCACCACCTGCTCGATATTGATGGCCGACATCACCCGCGCTGTCAGGCCCTGCTTGTCCATCGCGTCGGCCAGTGCCAGGGCGTTCATGACCGTGGCCAGCATGCCCATGTAGTCCGCCGTGGCGCGGTCCATGCCGACCGAGCCGCCCGCGACGCCGCGAAAGATGTTGCCACCGCCGATCACGACGGCGACCTCCACACCCATGTTCACCACTTCGGCCACTTCCTCGACCATGCGCACGATGGTGGCGCGGTTGATGCCGAACGCATCGTCACCCATCAGGGCCTCGCCGGACAGCTTCAGCAGGATTCGCTTGTGGGCTGGCTTGGCTGAAGACATGGACGGTGCTCCTTGGGTGTGGTTCGAGTGTACTGAATGGGGGGCAAAAAAAGGGCGGCTGGTGGCCGCCCTGTGTATCAGGCCGAGGCCTTGGCGGCAGCGACCTGGGCGGCAACCTCGGCCGCGAAGTCATCCACCTTTTTCTCGATGCCTTCGCCCACAACGTAAAGCGTGAACGCCTTGACGGTGGTGTTGGCGGCCTTGAGCATCTGTTCGACGGACTGCTTGTCGTTCTTCACGAAAGGCTGGTTGAACAGCGAAACTTCCTTGAGGTACTTCTGCACGCCGCCTTCGATACGCTTGGCAACGATCTCTGCCGACTGTGCCGGCTTGCCGGCAGCTTCCGCAGCCTTGCGGTCTTCCTCGGCTTTGGCCGCGGCCACCGAGCGCTCCTTTTCGATCAGGTCGGCAGGGACGTCGGCGCTGGTCAGCGCCACGGGCTTCATCGCAGCGACGTGCATCGCCGTGTCGCGCGCTGCGGCGTCATCACCGTCAAATTCAACGACCACGCCGATACGCGTACCGTGCAGGTAGGCGGCCAGCTTGTTGCCACCCGAGAAGCGCTTGAAACGGCGAAAGCTCATGTTTTCGCCGATCTTGCCGATCAGGCCCTTGCGCACGTCTTCCAGCGTGGGGCCAAAGCCGTCCTGGCTGTAAGCCAGCGCGCCCAGGGCAGCCACGTCGGCGGGGTTGTGCTTTGCAACCAGTTCCACCGCCGCATTGGCGAGCGCCAGGAAGCTGTCGTTCTTGGTCACGAAATCGGTTTCGCAATTGATTTCCAGCAGCGCCCCGGTGGTGCCGTCGATGTACGAGGACACCACGCCTTCGGCGGTGATGCGCGAGGCGGCCTTGCCGGCCTTGTTGCCCAGCTTGACGCGCAGCAGCTCTTCGGCCTTTTCCATGTTGCCGTCGGCCTCGGTCAGTGCCTTCTTGCATTCCATCATGGGGGCGTCGGTCTTGGCGCGCAGTTCGGCGACCATGCTTGCGGTAATTGCAGCCATTTGTTACTCCGTTGTCTTCAGTTCAAATCAATCAGTTCGGTTGTAAAAAAGGGGCTACCAGAGCCCCTTTTCACGGCTCGGCAGGCGCGTCAGGCGGCGGAGCCCTCTTCGACCTCAACGAATTCGTCGCCGCCTTCGGCGACTGCCTTGACAACGTCATTCACGGCGTTGGCGCGGCCTTCCAGGATGGCGTCGGCAATACCGCGGGCGTACAGCGTCACGGCCTTGGCCGAGTCGTCGTTGCCGGGGATGATGTAGTCGATGCCTTCGGGCGAGTGGTTGGAGTCCACCACGCCGACCAGCGGGATGCCCAGCTTGCGGGCTTCAGCGACGGCGATCTTGTGAAAGCCTACGTCGATGATGAAGATGGCGTCAGGCAGGGCATTCATGTCCTGGATGCCGCCGATGTCCTTTTCCAGCTTTTCGATCTCGCGGGTGAAGGTAAGCTGCTCCTTCTTGCTCAGGGAGTCCAGGCCGGCTTCCTGCTGGGCCTTCATGTCCTTCAGGCGTTTGATCGAAGTCTTGACCGTCTTGAAGTTGGTCAGCATACCGCCCAGCCAGCGCTGGTCAACATAGGGAACACCTGCGCGCTGGGCTTCCGCCGCGACGATTTCACGTGCCTGGCGCTTGGTGCCCACCATCAGGATGGTGCCGCGGTTGGCGGACAGCTGCTTCACGAACTTGGTGGCTTCCTGGAACATCGGAAGCGACTTTTCCAGGTTGATGATGTGGATCTTGTTGCGATGGCCGAAAATGAACGGGGCCATCTTGGGATTCCAGAAGCGGGTCTGGTGGCCAAAATGGACACCGGCTTCCAGCATTTGACGCATGGTTGCGGACATGAGCTAACTCCAAAGGTTGGGTCTAAAATCCAGCCCGCCTTGCATCCGGTTACTTGAAGCCGGCTGCAACACCTTGATGGGCTGGTTTGCGATTTATTCCACCGAAGGGCACCGGCTCACGCCGCCGCCTTCCGGCAAAACCCAAAGAGTATAGCAGATCAGGCCCGTTCCCCTCTGAAAGACACATGCTTTCTGACCTTCATGCCGCGCGTGCGCGCATTCTTTCCGGCCAGACCAATGCTCCGGCCGAGCTGGACCAGACCCTTGCCGCAGCCCGGTCACCAGCGTGTTCGCACGCCTTTGTGCAAACCACTTTCGACGATGCCCGGCAGGCCGCCTGCCACCCCCTGGCGCCGCAGCGGCCACTGGCCGGGTTGGCCGTCTCGGTCAAGGACCTTTTCGACGTTGCCGGGCAAGTCACGGCAGCCGGCTCGGCCGTTCTGGCCGATGTAGCTCCGGCCTCGCGGGATTGCACCGCGGTGGCCCGCCTGCGGGGCGCAGGGGCAGCCCTGGTCGGGCGGACCAACATGACCGAGTTCGCCTTTTCTGGCGTGGGCGTCAATCCGCACCACGGCACGCCAGCCAACGCCTGCGACGCCACGGTGGCGCGCGTGCCGGGCGGGTCGTCGTCGGGCGCGGCCGTGTCGGTCGCCGCAGGCGCTGCCTTTGTGGGGCTGGGCTCGGACACCGGCGGATCGATCCGCATACCGGCGGCATTGAATGGCATCGTGGGGTTCAAGAACACGGCGCGGCTGGTGCCCACGGACGGTGCGCTGCCACTGTCCACGACGCTGGACACGGTGTGCGCCATGACGCGCAGCGTTCGTGACGCCATCACGGTGCACGAGATCCTGGCCGCGCGCACCGTCACGCGCAGCCAGGCGTCGCTGTCTTCGTACCGGCTGGCCGTCGCCACCACGCTCATGCTGGACGGTCTGACCCCGCCGGTTGCGGCTGCTTTTGAACGCACGCTCAAGACGCTGCGCGACGCCGGCGCGCATATTGACCCGATGCCGTTGCCGCCCCTGCAGGACCTGGGCACGATCCAGTCCACCGGCGGTTTTTCGGCCGCTGAAAGCTACGCCTGGCACCGCGAACTGATCACCCAACGGGGTGACCGCTACGACCCGCGGGTGCGCGCGCGCATCGAGCGCGGCGCTGCCATGAAGGCGTGGGAATACCTCGATCTGGTCCAGGCCCGCCAGGCCTGGATGGCCAACGTGGGGCTGGCGCTGGCGGGCTATGACGCCGTGCTGTCACCCACGGTGCCCATCATCGCGCCACCGCTGGCGGATGTGGCGCCCGGGCAGGAACGCGACGAGGAGTTCTTCCGCATCAACGCCCTGCTGCTGCGCAACCCCAGCGTCGTGAACATGCTGGACGGATGCGCCATTTCCATCCCTTGCCAGCAACCCGGCGAGTTGCCCGTGGGCCTGATGATCTGGCACGGCGCGCTGCGCGATGACACCGTGCTGAACATCGCCATGCAGGCAGAAGCAGCCCTGGCCCTCAGGAGCGCCGCATGAGGATCGCTATCGTGGGCGCCGGCATCATCGGCGTCACCACGGCCTACGAACTGGCCGCCGACGGCCACGAGGTCACGGTTTTCGAGCGGCGCAGCGCCGCCGCCGAGGAGACAAGCTTTGCCAATGCGGGTGTGGTGGCACCAGGTTACGTGACGCCGTGGGCGGCACCGGGCATGCCGACCAAGGTAGCCCGCTACCTGTTCAGCCAGCACGCGCCGGTCAAGCTTGCGCTTCCGCTGGCCGGCGCTGACCTGGCATGGATGTGGAAGTGGTTGCGCGCCTGCCGGCTGGAAACCTTCCTGGCCAATCGCGCCCGCATGCAACGCCTTGCGTTTTACAGCCGTGAGCGCCTGCACCACCTCACGGATGAACTGCAGCTGGACTACGACCGCAGCCCCGGCTACATGGTGTTGCTGCGCTCCGAAGCAGACAGCAAGCTCATCCAGCCAGGCCTGCAGGTGCTGCGCGACGCAGGGGTTTCCTTCAGTGAGATTTCGTCAGCGCAGGCCCGCCTGATCGAACCGGCCCTGAACCCTGACACGCAGTTCCTGGGCGCCGTCCATCTGCCGGCCGACGAAGTCGGCAACTGCCGCCAGTTCGCCCTGTTGCTGAAAAAAGAGGCAGAGGCGCTGGGTGCCCGGTTCGAGTTCAACGCCAACGTGGCAGCGCTGGATCCGTCGCATCCAGCAACGCTGGCGGTGCAAGGCGAACCGGCGCCGCGCCACTTTGATGCGCTGGTCGTGTGCGCCGGCATGGCCAGCGCGAACCTGCTGCGCCCGGTGGGCATCAAGATCCCGCTGGCCGCCGTGTACGGCTATTCCATCAGCGCGCCTATTCGCGAGCCCCTGAACGCGCCGCGCAGCGCGCTGATGGACGAGCGCTACAAGGTTGCCATCTCACGCCTGGGCAACCGCGTGCGCGTGGCAGGCAGCGCGGAAATTGGCGGACGCCCCGGCGTCAAGCGCGCCGCCTCCATCCAGACCTTGTACAAGGTGCTGCACGACTGGTTCCCCGGCGCGGCGCAGCTGTCCAACACCGGCGCCAGCGTGCAGGAGTGGAAAGGCGCGCGGCCCATGCTGCCCGATGGCCCGCCGGTGCTGGGTGCCAGCGGCATTCCGGGGCTGTGGCTGAACCTCGGCCATGGCTCCAGCGGCTGGGCCCTGAGCTGCGGCAGCGCGCGGATTCTGGCCGACCAGATCGCCGGCCGGGCCCCGGGTGTGGACGTGGATGGCCTGGGCCTGCGGCGGCTGACGAAAGCCTGAGGCAGCGCGCGCACAATGGCGCGATGCACCGCATTACCCCGACCCAAGCCTGGCCGCTGTACAGCACCGCAGCCACCCGCGCCCTGGAGGCTGACGCCCAGGGCGTACAAGCGCCACATGCGCTGATGCAACGCGCCGGGCTGGCCGTGGCACAACTTGCTCTGGCGGCTGCCCCGCATGCGCGTCGGGTATGGCTGGCCTGCGGGCCAGGCAACAACGGCGGCGACGGGCTGGAGGCGGCCATGCATCTGCAGCAATGGGGCCGTGTGCCCGTGGTGACCTGGCTGGGCAACGAATCCTCGGCCCCGGCCGACGCCCGCGCGTCCTTGACGCGGGCCCGTGATGCGGGCGTGCGGTTTGCCAGCGAGCCACCGCAGGACCTGACGGCGCAGGATCTGTGCATTGACGCGCTGCTGGGCATCGGTAGCCGCAGGCCGGCGGACGGCCCCATGGCCGCGTGCATTGAGGCGCTGAACACGCTGGCACCGCCAATCCTGGCGGTGGATGTTCCCACCGGCCTGGATGCGGACACTGGCGCCACGCACGGCCCTCATGTGCGGGCCCGATGGACCTTGAGCCTGTTGACTCTGAAGCCGGGCCTTTTTACGGGCCATGGACGCGATGCGGCCGGCCAGGTCTGGCTTGACGCACTGGGAGTGGATGCCAACCAGACCGCAGCCACGGCATGGCTGGCGGGCCCGCCCGCGGCCTCGGCACGGCCCCACGCCTCGCACAAGGGCAGCTACGGCGACGTGGCCGTGATCGGTGGCGCACCGGGCATGTCGGGGGCTGCCCAGTTGGCCGCCCGCGCGGCCTTGCACGGCGGGGCCGGGCGGGTATTCCTCGCGCTGCTGGACGGCGCGGGAACGACGTATGACCCGGCCCAGCCCGAGCTGATGCTGCGTGACTGGCAAACGCTGGACCTGCAAACCATGGCGGTGGTGTGCGGCTGTGGTGGGGGCGATGCCGTGCGCCACGTGCTGGCGCCTGTGCTGTCCGGCGCAGGCAAGCTGGTGCTGGATGCCGATGCACTGAACGCCCTGGCCACCGACACGCAACTGCTGGCCCTGCTGCGCGCACGTGCGCAACGCCATCCCCACTCAACCGTCGCCACCCCTCATCCGCTGGAGGCAGCGAGGCTGCTGGGCTGCAGCAGCGCAGACATCCAGGCCGACCGCCTGAAGGCTGCGCAGCAACTGGCGCAGCAGCTGGGCTGCGCAGTGATTCTGAAGGGCTCTGGCAGCGTGCTGGCGCAACCGGAGGATGCCCCGTGGATCAACCCAACCGGCAAACCGCTGCTTGCCACTGCCGGGACCGGGGATGTTCTGGCAGGGCTTGCCGGCGCGCTGCTGGCCTCGGGCGCGCGAGCGTTTGATGCCGCCGCACAAGCCGCCTGGCGGCACGGCCGGGCCGCAGATCAATGGCCCGCCGGTCAGACCCTCACGGCCAGTGCGCTGGCGGCCCGCCTCTGATCTCGGGCCGGGTCAACCCCGCCCGGCAAAGGGCATCTTGGTTGCCATGACGGTATGGAACATCACATTGGCGTCCAGTGGCAGGTTGGCCATGTACAGAACCGACTGGCCCACGATGTTCACATCCATCAGCGGCTCCACGGCAATTTCGCCATTGGCCTGCGGCACGCCCTTGGCCATGCGCATGGCCATTTCGGTGCCTGCATTGCCCACGTCAATCTGGCCCACGGCAATGTCGTGCTTGCGCCCGTCCAGCGAAGCGGTCTTGGTCAGCCCCATGACGGCGTGCTTGGTCGCCGTGTAGGCGATGGAATTGGGCCGCGGCGTGTGCGCCGAGATGGAGCCGTTGTTGATGATGCGTCCGCCCTTGGGGTCCTGCGCCTTCATCACGCGAAACGCATTCTGGATGCAATAGAACATTCCGTTCAGGTTGATGTCCACCACGTTCTTCCACTGCTCGACGGTCAGCTCGTCCAGCGGTACGCCAGGTGCATTCACGCCCGCATTGTTGAACAGCAGGTCCACACGGCCAAAGGCCTGCACCACGCGGTCAAACAGGGCGCGCACGGCCTGCGGGTCCGCCACATCGGTGGGCACGGCCACCGCGCGCGGGCCGGCGCCTGATTCAGCCACCACGGCTTCCAGCGGCTCGGCGCGCCGCCCCGCCAGGGCCACATGCCAGCCATCCTTCAACAACGCCAAGGCGGCCGCCTTGCCAATGCCGGTGCCTGCGCCCGTCACGATCGCAATCTTGCTCATTTACGGAAATCTCCTGTGAAGTGTCTCAACGACGTGATTTTCGGCTCTTGCTCTTGGCCGCGGCCTTTTTCACGGACGCCTTGAGTGCCTGGATGGGCGTGCGCGGCGGCCGATCGGCGGGCGGCGCCGGGCTGCGTGCCGCCCTGGCCGCGCGCTTGGCCGATGACTTGGCTGGAACACCTTGCGAACTGCGGCCCGGTGCCGGGCTGCCCACGCCCTTGTCTTTCATGGCGCGCGACTGCAGCTCTTCACCCTCGCGCACGAGGCGGAAGTCGATCTTGCGGCCGTCCAGATCCACCCGGCTGACCTGCACCCGCACGCGCGTGCCGATGGCATAGCGGATGCCGGTGCGCTCGCCGCGCAGTTCCTGGCGCGCTTCGTCAAACTTGAAGTACTCGCCACCCAGCTCGGTGATGTGCACCAGTCCCTCGACATACATCGCATCCAGCGTCACGAAAATGCCGAAACTGGTGGCCGCCGTGACGACGCCGCCGTACTCCTCGCCCAGGTGCTCGCGCATGTACTTGCACTTGAGCCACGCTTCCACGTCCCGGCTGGCTTCGTCCGCCCGGCGCTCGTTGGCGCTGCAATGCAGGCCTGCAGCCTCCCATGCCTGGGTGTCCTTGCTCGGCGGCGCCACCGCCTTTTTGGGCTTTTGCCCCGGCGCGCGCACGCGCGCGGCCAGGCGGCGCGCCAGCTTTTCGTGCGCCTCGCCCGGGGTGGGCAACACGGGCAGCTCGTACTTTCCGCCGGCCAGGATCGCCTTGATCACCCTGTGGACCAGCAAGTCCGGATAGCGCCGGATGGGGCTGGTGAAATGGGTGTAGGCCTCGTACGCCAGGCCAAAGTGCCCGCTGTTGATGGGGGTGTAGATCGCCTGCGACATGGACCGCAGCAGCATGGTGTGGATCTGCTGGGCATCGGGCCGGTCCTTGGTCGCCTCGGCAATGCGCTGGAACTCTCCGGGCGCGGGGTCCTCGCTGATGGTCAGGCCCACGCCCATGGCCTTCAGGTAGCCGCGCAACACGTCCTTTTTCTCGGGTGTGGGGCCCTCGTGCACCCGGTACAGGCCGTTGTGCTTGCTCTGCAGGATGAAGTCCGCGCTGCAGACGTTGGCCGCCAGCATGGCTTCCTCGATCAGGCGGTGGGCGTCGTTGCGCGTGCGCGGCACGATTTTTTCAATACGGCCGTTTTCATCGCAGACGATCTGCGTCTCGGTGGTCTCAAAGTCCACCGCACCGCGCTGCTGGCGCGACTTGAGCAAGGCGCGGTAAACGTCGTGCAGGTTTTCCAGATCCCCGATGCGGTCCTTGCGACGCAGGGCCTCCGGCCCCCGGGTATTGGCCAGGATGGCCGCCACCTCGGTGTAGGTAAAGCGCGCATGGCTCCACATCACCGCCGGATAGAACTGGTAGGCGTGGATCTCACCGGCGCTGGACACCAGCATGTCGCACACCATGCACAACCGCTCCACCTCGGGGTTCAGCGAGCACAGGCCGTTGGACAGCTTCTCGGGCAGCATGGGGATCACGCGGCGCGGGAAATACACGCTGGTAGCGCGGTCGTAGGCATCAATGTCGATCGCGCTGCCGGTTTCCACATAGCTGCTGACATCGGCAATCGCCACCAGCAGGCGCCAGCCCTTGCCACGCCCCACCTTGGCCGGCTCGCAATAGACGGCGTCGTCAAAGTCACGGGCGTCCTCGCCGTCAATGGTGACCAGCGGCACATCCGTCAGGTCCACGCGGTGCTTCTTGTCCTGGGGGCGCACCTTGTCCGGCAGGGCCCGGGCCATGGCGATGCATGCGTCCGAAAACTCGTGCGGCACGCCGTACTTGCGCACGGCGATTTCGATTTCCATGCCAGGGTCGTCAATCTCGCCCAGCGCTTCTTTCACGCGCCCCACGGGCTGGCCGTACAGGCTGGGCGGCTCGGTCAGCTCGACCACCACCACCTGGCCCGGCTTGGCCGTGCCCGTGGCCCCCTTGGGCACCAGCACGTCCTGGCCATAGCGTTTGTCTTCGGGTGCCACGAGCCAGACGCCGCTTTCATGCAGCAGCCTTCCGATGATGGGATGCGGCGGCCGCTCGATGATTTCAACGACGCGGCCTTCAGGCCGGCCCTTGCGGTCATGGCGCACGACACGGACCTTGACGCGGTCCTTGTGCAGCACCGCACGCATCTCGTTGGGGGGCAAATAAATGTCACCTTCCCCGTCATCGCGACTGACAAAACCGTGGCCATCGCGATGGCCCTGGATCACGCCTTCAATTTCTTCGAGAAGGCTATTGGTGTGTCCGGTATTTTTGATATAGAATCCTTTTTTCCCTGAAAGCCCAGGTGGCGGAATTGGTAGACGCACTAGTTTCAGGTACTAGCGAGTAACATCGTGGAGGTTCGAGTCCTCTCCTGGGCACCAAATATAAATTAAAAGCCGCCTTTCCCAGGCGGCTTTTGCTTTTTGTGTGCCTGTCATTCAGACAGGCAGTGCCACGAGATCGTGACCCTGAGTGCCAACGATCCGGGCGCGGGTAAATTCCCCGACCTTGAGCGTCTTGCTGATTTTCTCGGGTGGCAGCAGTTTCACCGTGCCATCAATCTCGGGCGCATCCGCATACGAACGCCCGACGCCGCCCTTGCGCCCCAGCCCGGGTGCCGCATCCACCAGCACCTGCATGTTCGCGCCCACGCGGCGTTGAAGCCTGGCCGCAGAAACCTCCTCGGCCACGGCCATGAAACGCGCACGGCGCTCTTCGCGCAGTTCCAGCGGCAGCATGCCGGGAATGTCGTTGGCCGCCGCCCCGTCCACCGCGCTGTAGGCAAAGCACCCTGCCCGGTCAATCTGCGCCTCGCGCATGAAATCCAGCAGGTGCGCGAACTCGTCTTCGGTTTCGCCAGGAAAACCGGCAATGAAGGTGCTGCGGATCACGATTTCGGGACAGGTCTCGCGCCAGCGCTGGATGCGCTCCAGGTTGCGTTCGCCGCTGGCCGGGCGCTTCATGCGTCGCAGCACGTCGGGGTGGCTGTGCTGGAAAGGCACATCCAGATAAGGCAGGACCTTGCCAGTGGCCATGAGCGGAATCACCTCGTCCACCGACGGGTACGGGTACACATAGTGCAGCCGGACCCAGGCGCCATACGGAGCGGCGATGTCGCCCAGCGTCTGCACCAGTTCCAGCATGCGCGTCTTCACGGGCTTGCCGTCCCAGAAACCGGTGCGGTATTTCACGTCCACGCCATAAGCCGACGTGTCCTGGCTGATCACCAGCAATTCCTTGACGCCGCTTTCAAACAGCGCATGCGCTTCCTTCAGCACGTCGCCAATGGGTCGCGACACCAGGTCACCGCGCATTGAGGGGATGATGCAGAAGGTGCAGCGGTGGTTGCAGCCCTCGCTGATCTTGAGATATGCATAGTGCTTTGGCGTGAGCTTTACGCCCGCCGCCGGAACCAGATCCACAAAAGGGTCATGTGGCTTGGGCAGGTTGGCATGGACGGCGTCCATGACTTCCTGCGTGGCATGCGGTCCCGTCACGGCCAGCACGCTGGGATGCATCTCGCGCACCAGGTTGCCGCCGCCCTCGCCGGCGCGCGCGCCCAGGCAGCCGGTGACGATCACGCGGCCATTCCCGGCCAGCGCCTCGCCAATCGTGTCCAGGCTTTCGCGAACTGCGTCGTCAATGAAGCCGCAGGTGTTGACGATCACCAGGTCCGCACCTTCAAAGGTTTTGGAGGTCTGGTAGCCCTCGGCACTCAGTTGCGTCAGGATCAGCTCGGAATCCGTCAGCGCCTTGGGGCAGCCCAGGCTGACGAAACCGACTTTGGGGATTTTGGCTTCAGGGGAAAGAACTTCGCTCATCCCCATATTGTCCCAGTTATCTTTGTATTCAGCGTTTCAACCCAAAGGCACCCAGCATCTGCTCGGTCTGTTTCTGCATCTGTTCCTGCATCTTGTCGAACACGGTGCGGGACTGCTCGGCATAGGTGCCCATCAAGCCCTGCACCATGGGGTTCTGCATGTTCATGAACTGCGCCCACATCTCGGGCGTCACGCCCTTGGATTGCTCGCTGAGCTTGGCCTGGATGTCGGTGAAGACCTGCACGTTCTTTTCAAGGTACGAACCCATGAAGCCCTGCATTGCATGCCCGTAGAAGCGGATGATGTTGGCCAGCACGGCCTCGGTGAACATCGGCGCGCCGCCTGCTTCCTCTTCGAGGATGATCTGCAGCAGGATGCTGCGCGTGAGGTCCTCGTTGGACTTCGCGTCGCGAACGACGAAGGGTTCGCTGTCCATCACCAGCTGCTTGACCTCGGCCAGCGTGATGTAGGTGGACGTATCCGTGTCGTAGAGCCGCCTGTTGGGGTATTTCTTGATGATGCGCTGCGCGGGTTTGGCTGCGCCGGCTTTCTTGCTTTGCACTGGAGAACTCCTCGGTCTGGCTCGTGCCCTGGTTGTGCCTGGTGCACTGCAACACATTCTAGGGAGCGAGCCACAAGGACTCCCCAAGGTTTACCCTGAGGATGTGTCGCTTGTGTATCGGGAGATTGGTAGGCGCGATTGGACTCGAACCAACGACCCCCACCATGTCAAGGTGGTGCTCTAACCAGCTGAGCTACGCGCCTGAAGAATTTGTCCGAGACCGCGAGTATAGCATCAGCGCCGGCGTGCGGTCCGCACACCCTGCACATCAGCGACCACACCCAGCACGCGCGCCAGCCGGCCGGAATCATTGACCTCCACCGTGAAGGTCATCCAGGCCGTGCCCTTGACGGACTGCGTCTGCACACCAATCACGTTCATCTTTTCCTTGGCAAACACCTCGGAAATGTCGCGCAGCAAGCCCTGGCGGTCGGCCGCCTCCACCGCAACGTCCACGGGATACACCGCCTGGCTTTCCGACTTGGGCCTGCCCCATTCGACCTCGATGACCCTGCCCGGGCTGCGCACCGCCATTTCCCGGAAATTGCTGCAGTCGGCACGGTGCACGCTCACGCCCTTGCCACGCGTGACAAAGCCGCCAATGGCATCCGGCGGCGCCGGCTTGCAGCACTTGGCCAGTTGCGTCATCAGGGAATCAACGCCCACCACCAGCACGCCGCCCTTGGGGGTCTTGTCCGGCTGGCGCGGCTTCCTGAGCAGCAGATCATCCGGCGCCAGCACCGGCTCGGGCGGGCGCAGCAGCGTCTCGATGCTGCGCAATGAAAATTCGTCCTTGCCCACGACTTCAAACAGATCGTCCGCAGCCTTGAAGCCCAGCTGCGATGCCAGGTCATCCAGCTTCATTGCCGTCTTGCCTTCGCGCTGCAGCAGCTTTTCAACCGCTTCCCGGCCGCGCGCGATGGTTTCGTGGCGCACCTGCTCGTTGAACCAGGCGCGCACCTTGGCCTTGGCCCGGTGACTGGCCAGAAAGCCCAGGTCGGCATTGAGCCAGTCCCGGGACGGGCCACCTTCCTTGGCGGCCGTGACCTCCACGGTCTGCCCGTTATGCAGCGGCGTATTCAAGGGCACCATGGCGCCATCCACCCGCGCGCCGCGGCAGCGGTGGCCCAGGCTGGTGTGCACGCTGTAAGCAAAGTCCACGGGCGTGGCGCCCTGGGGCAGTTCCACCACGGCGGCATCGGGTGTCAGCACGTAGATGCGGTCCTCGAACAGGCCTTGGCTCGCGCCGGCCAGATCACGCTCCCAGGCCAGCAGCTGGCGCAGCACGGCGATCTTGGCGTCGTATTCGCCGCTGGCGGACACACCGGCGTAGCCCTTGGCACCAGCTTCCTTGTAGGCCCAGTGCGCGGCCACGCCATGCTCGGCATGCTCGTGCATGGCCTGGGTGCGGATCTGGATCTCGATGGGCTGGCCCGCGGCGTCGCGCACCACGGTGTGCAGCGACTGGTAGCCGTTGGCCTTGGGTCTGGCGATGTAGTCGTCAAACTCCTCCACCAGCGGGGTGAAGCGGTCATGTACCCAGCTCAGAGCGGCGTAGCAGTCCTTCACGCCAGGCACCACCACCCGCAGTGCCCGCACGTCAAACACCTGCTCGAAGTCCAGAGACTTGCCCCGCATCTTGCGCACGATGCTGTAGATGTGTTTGGGCCGGCCGTGCACCGTGGCGGCGATGCCCTGGCTCTTCAGTTCGGCCTCCAGGGTCTGGCGCAACTGCTCGACATAGGCTTCACGCTCGACGCGCTTTTCGTCCAGCAGGCGCGCGACCTCCCGGTAAGTGTCGGGCTCCAGGAAGCGGAAAGCCAGGTCCTCCATTTCCCACTTGACCTGCCAGATGCCCAGCCGGTTGGCCAGCGGCGCGAACACCTGCAGGGATTCGCGCGCCACACTGGGTGGGGCCATGGTCTTGCACGCCGCGTGATAGCGCAGTGTCTGCAGGCGCGAAGCCAGGCGCAGCATGACCACGCGCAGGTCGCGCGAGAACGCCAGCAGCATCTTGCGCACGTTCTCGGTCTGCACCTTGGGGTCGTCCACCAATTGCGCGGATGATTCCGCGGCGCGCGACAGCTGCTGCACGCGCACCAGCTTGGTAGTCTCCATGGCCAGCGCGGCAAAGCTCTCGCCGAACGCCTTGGCGATGACTTCCTGCGGCTTGTTCAGGTGCTGGCTGGCATACACCAGGTAGCTGGCGGCCTGCATGGCTTCGGAGCCGCCCATGGATTTGAGGATGGCGGCGACTGCGTCGGCATGGGCCAGCGTGTTTTCGCCGGTGTCCAGGGTTTCGCCGGAAATCAGCGGTTCGGCAAATGCACGCGCGCGCGCCAGCGCATCCGCCTGCACCGGCATGCTTTTTTCGGTTGCGGCAATCAGCTCGGGAATGGGCGCGGCGTCGGTTTGTTCCGCGGTCAGGCTTTTCATCCGGCAGACAGTTCCATGTCAGTCGAACAGGAAGGAGGCAACACACTCCACCTGGTCAGGGGCGATCAGCGTGGGCGCGTGGCCAACGCCGGCAAATTCCACCAGCCTTGCACGCGGCCCGCGCTGCGTCATGGCCTGGGCCGTTTCGCGCGACAGCAGGTCGGACTGGGCGCCACGCGTCAACAGAGTGGCGGCCTGGATGTTGTCATACAGCTGCCACAGCGTGGCTTCCCCCTGCGCCGCGGCCTCCCGGGTGATGGTCCGAAAGGGCACGGCAATGGCGGGGTCATAGTGCAGCGTCAACGCGCCATCGGGCAGCGCACGCACCATGGGCCGCGACAGGTCCAGCCACTGCTGCGGGGTATGGGGCCCAAAGCTGGTGGAGACCGCCCACATGGCATCCGCCGCCTGCTGGAGCGTGTCAAACCGCGTGGGATGGCCCAAATAGGTGCCAATGCGCTGCAACGCCTGCCACTGGATGACGGGCCCCACATCATTGAGAACCAGACGGCGCAGCGGCGCGGGCAGCGGCAGGCCTGGCGTGCCGCCCACAGCCATGCCGATCAGCCCACCCATGCTGGTGCCGACCCAGTCCAGCGTGCTGACGGGCGCATTGCGCTGCAACTGCGCCAGCAGGGCCAGCATGTCGGCCGCGTAATTCTGCAGCTGGTAACCCATGGGATCCTTGAGCCATTCGCTGCGGCCCCGCCCCACCACATCCGGGCACACCACGCGCAGCGCGCCGCCGGCGCGGGCCACCAGGGCTTGCGCCAGCAAATCAAAGTCGCGGCCCTGGCGCGACAGGCCATGCACACACATCACCACGTGGCTGGCGGACGGGTCACCCCACTCCCACCAAGCCATGCGGTGGCCACCAGCGGCATCGGGGCAGGATACGTAGTTCAGCGTAGGCTCGGTCATGGTGCAATCAGCGTTTCAAGGCACTGTAATTCATCTGGAGATACTGAAATGCTTCAAGGAAAAACCGCCCTCGTCACCGGCTCCACCAGCGGCATCGGGCTGGGCATCGCCAAGGCCCTGGCCCGCCAGGGTGCCAACATCGTGCTCAACGGTTTTGGCGACGTGGATGGCCCCAAGGCCGAAGTCGCAGCCCTGGGCGTCAAGGTGACCTACCACGGGGCGGACATGAGCAAGCCCGCCGAGATCGAAGACATGATGAAGTTCGCCGCCGCGCAGTTTGGCCGGGTGGACATCCTGGTGAACAACGCCGGCATCCAGCACGTGGCCAATGTGGAAGACTTCCCTGTCGAGAAATGGGACGCCATCATCGCCATCAACCTGTCCAGCGCGTTCCATGCCACCCGCCTGGCGCTGCCGGCCATGAAAGCCGCCAACTGGGGCCGCGTGATCAACGTGGCGTCGGTCCATGGCCTGGTGGCATCGGCCCAGAAATCAGCCTACGTGGCCGCCAAGCACGGCATCGTGGGGCTGACCAAGGTCACCGCACTCGAAAACGCCACCACCGGCGTGACCTGCAACGCGATCTGCCCCGGCTGGGTACTAACGCCGCTGGTCCAGAAGCAGGTCGATGCCCGTGCCGCCGCCAACAACTGGACCAACGAGCAGGCCACGACCGAGCTGCTGCGCGAAAAAGAACCTTCGCTGCAATTCACCACGCCTGAAGAGCTGGGTGAACTGGCTGTTTTCTTCTGCTCGCCCGCCGGCAACAACGTGCGCGGCGTTGCCTGGAATATGGATGGGGGGTGGGCGGCGCAGTAGCGAAGGGCGAGGGTCCCGCGCCAGCGGGATCGACCAGCGAATGCGCCGCTCGTGCCAAAGGGGCTCCATGCCCCTTTGACGCGACAGACTTCACTTGTACCGTTACTTCAACTGCACCGACCCCGACACCGTGACCATCACGGTGCTCTTGCCCGCCTCCACCGGCACGGGCATGTCGGCTGCAGCGGCCTTGGCTTCCATGGCCAGCATGCGCGGGCGCGCGAAGCCGGGGTCGTTGGCGTTGACCGATACCTCGCGCAAGGTGTAGCCGGTAAAGCCAAAGCCCGCGGCCAGTTCGCCCGCCTTGGCCTTGAAACGGTCAATGGCCTGCTTTTGCGCGTCGGCTTCCACCAGGGCACGGCGCTCGCGGCTCAGGCCAAAACCCACATTGCCGAGCGTCATTCCGGGGATCTTGCCCGCCGCGGCGGTGATGCGCGCGAAATCGCGCCCTTCCAGCACCAGCTCGGCCGAGCCCTGCCAGCCGCTGATCTTGCCGTCACGGCCGTGACGCGGATACAGGCTGAAGTTCCCGGTCCGGACGTCCATCTGGCCGGGGGCGGCCGTCTTGCGCGCTTCGGCCAGCGCAGTGTCCAGCACCACCTTGAGCTGGTTTTGCACCGTGGTGGCATCGGGGCCTTCGCGCACGGTGTTCAGGCTCATGACCAGCAGGTCCTGCTGAACATCAACGGTACCGCTGGCCGACAGCTGCAGTACGTTCTGCGGCGGCGTCCAGGGGGTGGACTGGGCCCACAGGCCCGACGTTGCAGCGGCAAGCGCGCAGGCGGCGATCAGTTGGGTTGCTCTCAAAAATTTCTCCCGTTGGGTATGAAAGGACATGGTACCGGCGGGCCGGCCCGCCGTGGTGGACACGAGGCCCACACCCATGCAACGCCCGGGCGTCATCCACGTTCACTTCCCGCGGGTGAAGTGCTTGCCGCGTGGGGCAACATTTGTAACACTCTGTCAAGACACTGGGGAAATCCCGCACAGCGCCTGCCAAGCCCCTCAGAATCGGCTCTGTTACATATTTCGTTGGAGCAACATGAACCAAGCAGCCGCCCGTACCGACAAGATCATGGTGGTCGATGACGATGCCCGCATCCGCGACCTGCTTCGCCGCTACCTCACCCAGGAAGGTTTCGAGGTCATCCTGGCCGAGGACGGCAAGGCACTGAACCGCCTGATGTTGCGCGAGACGGCCGACCTGATCGTGCTGGACCTGATGATGCCCGGCGAGGACGGCCTGTCGATCTGCCGGCGCCTGCGTGCCGCCAATGACCGCACCCCCATCATCATGCTGACCGCCAAGGGCGAGGACGTCGACCGCATCGTGGGCCTGGAAGTCGGCGCTGATGACTACCTGGGCAAGCCCTTCAACCCGCGCGAGCTCCTGGCCCGTGTGCATGCCGTGCTGCGCCGTCGCCCCGCGCAGGAGGCGCCGGGCGCGCCGTCCAGCGACAACGAGGTCGTGACCTTCGGGCCGTTTGCCTTTGACCTGGGCGCCCGTACCCTGCACAAGAACGGCGAAGAGCTGCCGCTGACCACCGGCGAATTCGCCATGCTCAAGGCCCTGGTGCGCCACCCGCGCCAGCCCCTGTCGCGTGAAAAGCTGGCCCAACTGGCCCGCGGACGCGAGTTCGAGCCGTTTGACCGCAGCCTGGACGTGCAGGTGTCGCGCCTGCGCAAGCTGGTGGAGGTGGACGCCGCGGCGCCGCGCTATATTCAAACCGTCTGGGGAGTGGGCTACGTCTTCGTGCCCGATGGCGCGGGTTAACCGTCTTTCGCCATTGCCTTGCCCCGGCGCGCAACGCACAATCACAGCCGGGGTAAAGACACTTGATCCGCGCAGTCACCACCAGCATCGACGCCACGGGGCCCGCCCCGCTTGAAACAGCACCCGCACCGCTTGAAATGCGGCCACGGGTGGGGTTAAGCCTTTTCTGGCGCACCTTCTTCCTGCTCGCCTTGCTGCTGATCGGCAGTATCGTGGCCTGGTTGCAGACCTTTCGCGCGCTGGAGTTCGAGCCCCGTGCGGTGCAGACGGCGCAACAGATCGCCTCGCTGGTCAACCTGAGCCGGGCCGCGCTCATCCATTCCGACGCCATTGCGCGGGTTTCACTCATCAAGACGCTGGCCGACCAGGAAGGCGTGCGCATCCTGCCGCGTGAGCCAGGCGACAAGTTCGAACTGTTTGACGCTGAAACGCTGGACGAACGCGTGATCGAGGAACTGGCCACCCGCCTTGGCAAGGGCACGATCGTCGCCAGCATCGTCAACAACGAACCCGGGCTTTGGGTGGGATTCAAGATCGAGGGCGATTCCTACTGGCTGCTCATGGACCGCAACCGCTTCACCCCGGTGGGCGGCAAGACCTGGCTGATCTGGCTGGTGATCGCCGCCGCGCTGTCGCTGGCCGGCTCGGCCGTGATCGCGCGGCTGATCAACCGGCCGCTCAAGCAGCTGTCGTTCGCCGCCAGCCGCGTGCGCGACGGCGACTTTGACGCCAGCCGGCTGGACGAGAAGGCCGTGACCAGCGAGATCCGCGAGGTCAACATCGGCTTCAACCGCATGGCGCAGCAGTTGGCCAAGATCGAGCAGGACCGCGCCGTCATGCTGGCCGGCATTTCGCACGACCTGCGCACGCCGCTGGCCCGCCTGCGGCTGGAAACCGAAATGAGCGTGTCTGACCAGGATGCGCGCGACCACATGGCGGCCGACATCGACCAGCTGGACGCCATCATCGACAAGTTCCTGGACTACGCACGGCCCGACCATGCCGAGCTCAAGCCGGTGCTGCTCAACGACGTGATCGAGGCCTGCCTGTACGCGGTGCAGGACCAGGGCGACATGCGCATCAACCTGGACGTGTCCAAGGGGCTGTATGTGCTGGCGGACGAGGTGGAGCTGGCCCGCGTGCTGTCCAACCTGCTGGAGAACGCCCGCCGCTATGGCAAGACGCCCGAGACCGGCATTGCCGTGGTGGACATCGCCGCCAAGGCGCGCGGTGAATGGGTGCTGTTGAAGGTGCGCGACCACGGCATGGGCGTGTCGGCCGAGACATTGCCCAACCTGGTCAAGCCGTTCTTCCGCGGTGACGCTGCCCGCACGGCGGCCACGGGCGCCGGCCTGGGCCTGGCCATCGTGGACAAGACCGTGCAGCGCATGGGCGGGATTTTTGCGCTGGCCAACACCACCTCGGGTGGCCTGGCGGCGCACATCAAGCTGCAAAAACCCAAGCCCGAATAGGCTGCCGCGTCAGCGCGTGAGCAGCACCACCGCCCGCGCCTCGATGCTCAGCCCCTGCCCCACCGGGCCCAGCTTCTCCGCTGTCTTGGCCTTCACATTCACCTGCTCGTCGCCAATGCCGAGTGCCGAGGCGACCGATGCGCGCATGGCCGCCCTGTGCGGTGCAAGACGCGGCGCCTGCGCGATGACGGTGCAGTCCACGTTGCCCACCTGCCAGCCGGCTTCACGCACGCGGCGCGCGGCCTCGGCCAGCAGCACGGCAGAGTCCGCCCCGCTGAAACGCTCGTCTGTATCCGGAAAATGCGTGCCGATGTCGCCCAGGCCCGCCGCGCCCAGCAGCGCGTCGGTGATGGCGTGCAGCAGCACGTCGGCGTCGGAATGGCCCAGCAGGCCCAGTTCATGCGGAATGTGCACGCCGCCAATGACGAGCTTGCGCCCCGGCACCAGCGCGTGCACGTCCCAGCCCTCTCCCACACGGATGTTCATCGGGTAGCGCTCCTGAGCACGGCCTCGGCCAGTGCGAAATCATCGGGGTAGGTGACCTTGAAGTTCTGCGCGCTGCCAGCCACCAGCAGCGGCCGGTGGCCCAGCGCCTCCATGGCGCCGGCTTCATCGGTGACGGCATCGCCCGCCTGTGCCAGCGCATCCTGCAGCATGCCGATGCGAAACATCTGCGGCGTCTGCGCCAGCCACTTGCCGCTGCGGTCTACCGTGGCGCCGACACGGCCATCCACTTCGCTTTTGAGCGTGTCGGCCAGGCGGTGGGCCAGCAGCCCGCCCACGGCGTCCTGCGCACAGGCATCAATCAGGGAATTGATGAGCGCCGGGGTGATCAGGCAACGCGCGGCGTCGTGCACCAGCACCCAGTCGCCAGGCGCGGCACCCAGCGCCAGCAAGGCCTGCAGGCCGTTGCGCACGCTGGCCGCGCGCGTGGCGCCACCGCAGGCCGCCAGGGCAAAGGGAGGCTCAAGCGGCTGCAGGAAATCGTCGCCTGGCGCCACCACCACCAGGCAGCGCGCGATGCGCGGCACCGCGGCAAACGCCGCCAGGGTGTGCCGCACCATGGGCAACCCGGCCACCGGCTGGTATTGCTTGGGAATGGCGGTGCCCGCGCGGCTGCCCGAGCCGGCACAGGGCACCAGGGCGAAAAAGCGGGCGTGGGGGGAATGCGGTGTGCTGACAGTCATGGGCAGTCCTGCATTCTAGAATCGGGGCCTGCACACCCCTCGCCTTTTCAGCCGAGGGGTGTTTGCCATTCTTTCCATGGACTTACCCAAACTCGTTCCCGGCAGGCGCTTCACCCTGCCCCGCCCCGCCGGATCGGCCGACGCCTTGTTGCTGGCCGGGCTGGCCCAACGCGAAAAAGTGGCCGGCAAGCCGGTAGCCATCATCACGTCCGACGCGGCAGATGCCCAGCGGCTGATGGAGGAACTGGCCTTTTTTGCGCCCGGCATCCGCACCGCCTTGTTCCCGGACTGGGAAACCCTGCCCTACGACAGCTTTTCGCCGCACCAGGACCTGATCAGCGAGCGGCTGGCCACGCTGTGGCGCATCAGCCAGAAAGACAGGGAAACGGGCGCGGACGTGGTGCTGGTGCCCGCCACCACGGCGCTGTACCGGGTGGCGCCGCCGTCTTTCCTGGCGGGCTACACCTTCCATTTCAAGGTCAAGCAGAAGCTGGACGAGGCCAAGCTCAAGGGCCAGCTCACGCTGGCCGGCTACAGCCATGTGACCCAGGTGGTCAGCCCCGGCGAATACGCGGTGCGCGGCGGCCTGATCGACCTGTTCCCCATGGGCTCGCCCGTGCCGTACCGCGTGGACCTGTTCGACGACGAGATCGACAGCATCCGCACCTTTGACCCTGACAGCCAGCGCAGCCTGTACCCGGTGCCCGAGGTGCGCCTGCTACCGGGCCGCGAATTCCCGATGGACGATGCGGCGCGCGCCAAATTCCGCAGCCGCTGGCGTGAGCTGCTGGACGGTGACCCCACGCGCAGCCGCATTTACAAGGACATGGGCAACGGCGTGGCGACCGCCGGCATCGAGTACTACCTGCCGCTGTTCTTTGATGACACCGCCACGGTGTTTGACTACCTGGGCGCAGACGCCACCGTGGTGCTGCATGGCGACCTGGAGCCTGCCTTCCAGCGCTTCTGGCAAGACACGAAAGACCGTTACCGGCTGGTGCAGGGCGACCCGGACCGGCCCGTGCTGCCGCCCGAGGCGCTGTTCCTGGGCACCGAGCAGTTTTACGCGCGGGCCAATGCGCATGCCCAGTTGGCCCTGCGCCCGGCCATCGAGGACGTGGCCGACAACGCGCACTTCCAGAAGCTGGGCGAGTTGTCCGTGGTGCGTGGCGCGGACGATCCGCTGGCCCGCCTGAAGGCCCATGTGCGCAACACGCAGCACCGCGTGCTGCTGCTGGCCGAAAGCGATGGCCGGCGCGAAAGCCTGCTTGATTTTGTACGGGCCAGCCAGCTGTCGCCGCCGGCCTTTGATTCGCTGGCCGAGTTCCAGGCCAGCGACGAAAAGCTGGGTATTGCCACCGCGGCGCTGGCCGCCGGCTTCAGCTGGATGGAGCCAGGCATCGATTTCGTGACCGAAACCGAGCTCTTTGCCGCTGGCCCCACCACCCGCCGGCGCAAGAAGCAGGAGCAGGTCAGCGATGTGGAAGCGCTGATCAAGGACCTGAGCGAGCTGAACGTGGGCGACCCGGTGGTGCACAACGCGCACGGCATTGGGCGCTACAAGGGCCTGGTCAACATGGACCTGGGACAGGGAAGCTCCGAGTTCCTGCACCTGGAATACGCCGACAAGGCCACGCTCTATGTGCCCGTCAGCCAGCTGCACCTGATCAGCCGCTACACCGGCGTCAGCGCCGACGAGGCGCCCCTGCACAAGCTGGGCAGCGGCCAGTGGGACAAGGCCAAACGCAAGGCCGCCGAGCAGGTGCGCGACAGCGCGGCCGAGCTGCTGAACATCTATGCCCGCCGCGCCGCCCGCGAAGGCCACGCCTTCCGCTACAGCCCGCACGACTACGAAACCTTCGCCACCGACTTCGGCTTTGAGGAAACCGCCGACCAGCGCGCCGCGATCCACGCGGTGATCCAGGACATGATCAGCCCCCAGCCCATGGACCGCCTGGTCTGCGGCGACGTGGGCTTTGGCAAGACCGAAGTAGCCCTGCGCGCGGCGTTCATCGCCGTCACCGGCGGCAAGCAGGTGGCGTTCCTCGCGCCGACCACGCTGCTGGCCGAGCAGCACTACCAGACGCTGGTGGACCGCTTTTCCAAATGGCCGGTGAAAGTGGCCGAGGTCTCGCGCTTTCGCTCGGGCAAGGAAATCACCGCGTCCATCAAGGGCATTGCCGACGGCAGCGTGGACATCGTCGTGGGCACGCACAAGCTGCTCAGCGAATCGACCAGGTTCAAGAACCTGGGCCTGCTGATCATTGACGAGGAACACCGCTTTGGCGTGCGCCACAAGGAGGCCATGAAAGCCCTGCGCGCCGAGGTGGACGTGCTGACGCTCACGGCCACGCCGATCCCGCGCACGCTGGGCATGGCGCTGGAGGGCCTGCGCGACCTGTCCGTGATCGCCACCGCGCCGCAGCGGCGCCTGGCCATCAAGACCTTTGTGCGCAACGAGGGCAACGGCGTGATCCGCGAAGCGGTGCTGCGCGAGCTCAAGCGCGGCGGGCAGGTGTACTTCCTGCACAACGAGGTGGAGACCATCGAGAACCGGCGCGCCAAGCTCGAAGAAATATTGCCCGAGGCGCGCATCGCCGTGGCCCACGGCCAGATGCCCGAGCGCGAGCTGGAGCGCGTGATGCGCGACTTCGTGGCCCAGCGCTACAACCTGCTGCTGTGCTCCACCATCATCGAGACCGGCATTGACGTGCCCACGGCCAACACCATCGTCATCAGCCGCGCCGACAAGTTCGGCCTGGCGCAGCTGCACCAGCTACGCGGGCGTGTGGGCCGCAGCCACCACCAGGCCTATGCCTACCTGATGGTCCCGGACACTGAAGGCCTGACCAAGCAGGCCGCACAGCGGCTGGACGCGATCCAGCAGATGGAGGAACTGGGCAGCGGCTTTTACCTGGCCATGCATGACCTGGAAATCCGCGGCGCCGGCGAGGTGCTGGGTGAAAACCAGAGCGGCAACATGCTGGAAATCGGCTTCCAGCTGTACAACGAGATGCTGTCCGAGGCCGTGCGCAGCCTGAAGGAAGGCAAGGAGCCCGACCTGCTGAGCCCGCTGTCGGTCACGACCGACATCAACCTGCATGCGCCCGCCCTGCTGCCCGACGACTACTGCGGCGACGTGCACCTGCGCCTGAGCTTTTACAAGAAGCTCGCCACGGCCAAGAACACCGACCAGATCGACACCCTGCTGGAAGAAATCGTGGACCGCTTTGGCAAGCTGCCGCCGCAGGCGCAGACGCTGATCGACGTGCACCGCCTGCGCGTGATTGCGCGGCCTTATGGCGTGGTGAAGGTGGACGCGGCACCAAGCGTCATCAACATCACCTTCAAGCCCAACCCGCCAGTGGACCCGATGCGCATCATCGAGCTGGTCCAGAAAAACCGCCACATCCGCCTGGCCGGGAATGAAAAGCTGCGCATTGAACGCGAGCTGAAGGAGCCCAAGGACCGGGCCCAGATGGTGCGCGACGTGCTGCGGTCGCTGGGCCAGCCCAAGATGCAGGCCGAGCCCGCAGCAGCACAGGTGAGCGCCAAATGACATATGCCAACACATATGCTAACCTTAGGGTTATTTTTCTGGGAGCCCGCCATGACTGAGCACAAAGTCGCCGAGCCCTCGGCCGCCTATCTGGTGCAGGCCGCGCCGCGTCGAGTGCGTCTGTTTCGCAATGGCGCCAACCAGGCCGTGCGCATTCCGCGCGAATTCGAGCTGCCCGGCACCGAGGCGCTGATGCACCGGGAAGGCCAGCGCCTCATCCTGGAATTGGCGCCCGACACGCCCAGGAAGGGCACGCCGGCCGCGCTGCTGCTGGCGCTGGACGAAATCGCCCGGCTTGGTCCCTATGAGGGCGACTTCCCCGACATCGGCGACGAAGGGCTGCTGCCACTGGACGACATCGACCTGGGTGAACCCTGACATGGCAGGCAGAACCTACCTGCTGGACACCAACGTCATCAGCCGCATCATGAAAGACGCCCTGGGGCCAGACGCCCTGCAGTATCGCGCCCGGCTGCGGCGCGAACCCGACTGCGAAATCGTCACCAGCGTGGTCGTGCAGTGCGAGCTGCTCTTTGGCCTGGCCCGCCGCCCCTCGCCCCGCCTGCAGACGGCGTACGAATTGCAAATGCGGCAGATTCCGGTTCTGCCGCTGGACGAAAGCGTCAGCACCCATTACGGGCGGCTGCGCGCCCGGCTGGAACAGGCCGGCACACCCGTGGGTGGCAACGACACACTCATCGCCGCGCATGCCCTGGCGCTGGGCGCCACGCTCGTCACGTCCGACACCGAATTTGCCCGCATCGCGGGCCTTGCAACCGAAAACTGGTTTCAGCAAAACCCATGACCACTACCGAAATCTCCCCCGGCCTCGTCATCCAGAACTTCACGCCGCCGCTCAAGCTCAGTGACTTCAAGCTCATCGCCTTCGACATGGACTCCACACTCATCAACATCGAATGCGTGGACGAAATTGCCGACGTGGCCGGCCGCAAGGCCGAGGTGGCCGCCATCACCGAAGCCGCCATGCGCGGCGAGATCGCCGATTACAAGGCCAGCCTTCGCCAGCGCGTGGCGCTTTTGCGCGGCGTCACCGTGGCCGACATGGAGCAGGTCTATACCGAGCGCCTCAAGCTCAACCCCGGCGCGCGCGAACTGGTCGCCGCCTGCAAGGCGGCGGGCCTGAAAGTGCTGCTGGTCTCCGGCGGCTTCACGTTCTTCACCGACCGCGTGCGCGACACGCTGGGCATTGACTACACCCGCTCCAACATACTGGAGGTGGAGTCCGGCCCCAACTGCGGCCAGCTCACCGGCCGCATGGTGGACCAGGCCTGGGGCGACATCTGCGACGGCGAGGAAAAGCGCCGCATGCTGCTGCAGACCTGTGCGCAACTGGGCATTGAGCCGCGCCAGGCCATCGCCATGGGCGACGGTGCCAACGACCTGCCCATGATGGGCGCGGCCGGCCTGTCCGTGGCCTACCAGGCCAAGCCCGCGGTACGCGCACAGGCCATGGTGGCCATCAACAGCGGCGGGCTGGATCGCCTGCTGGAAGTCGTGCGGTGTTAACCTGAGCGCCATGCAAGAGCCCAACCCGCTGGTGTCCCCCAGCATCGAATCACGCGCCTTCATCTGGCTGCTGGCCGCCGTCACGCTGGCCTTCGGCCTGATCATCTGGCCGTTCTCCGGCGCGGTGCTGTGGGCCCTGTTCATTGCCATCGTGTTCATGCCGCTGCAGCGGCGGCTACACAACCGCTGGCGCCGCCAGCCCAACCTGGCCGCGCTGGTCACGCTGGCAGTCATTGTGCTGATCGTGATCATTCCCATGGCGCTCATCACGGCGTCGCTGGCACAGGAGGCGTCGGGGCTGTATGAACGCATCCGCTCGGGCGAGCTCAATGTGGCGCTTTATTTCCAGCGCATGGTGGATGCCCTGCCGGCCTGGCTGCACCAGCTGCTGGACCGCTTCGGCCTGGGCAACCTGGGCGCGCTGCAGCAAAAGCTGGTCACCGCGCTGGCGCAAAGCGGCCAGGCGCTCACCACGCAGGCGTTTTCCATCGGCCAGAACACGCTGGAATTCGTGGTGAGCTTTTTCATCATGCTGTACCTGCTGTTCTTCCTGCTGCGCGACGGCCCCGCGCTGGCCGCGCAGGTGGGTGCCGCCGTGCCGCTGAACCCGGTGCACCGGCGCCGGCTGTTTGGCAAGTTCGTCACGGTGGTGCGGGCCACGGTCAAAGGCAACATCCTGGTGGCCATGATCCAGGGCGCCCTGGGCGGCATTGCGTTTGCCGTGCTGGGCATTCCCGGCGCGCTGCTGTGGGGCACGGTCATGGCCTTCCTGTCGCTGCTGCCGGCCGTGGGCGCGGCGCTGGTCTGGGGCCCGGTGGCCATCTATTTCCTGGCCACTGGCGCCTGGGCACAGGCTGCGGGCCTGATCGCCTGGGGTGTGCTGGCCATTGGCCTGGTGGACAACCTGCTGCGCCCCTTCCTGGTCGGCAAGGACACCAAGATGCCCGACTACCTGGTGCTGCTGTCCACGGTGGGCGGCATGGGCATTTTCGGCATCAACGGCTTTGTGGTCGGGCCGGTGATCGCGGCCATGTTCATCGCCGCCTGGGACATCTTCACCACCACCCGCCACGAAGCCGCCGCGCCGCCCGCCAGCGGCCCCGACAACCCCGCCAGCTCAGGCTGAGGGCAGCCACACGGTAAAGCACGTGCCCTCGCCCGGCACGCTGGTCACCGATATGCGCCCGCCGTGCTTGTCCACGGCGTTCTTCACAATCGCCAGGCCCAGCCCCGTGCCCTGGATGCCGCCCACATTGCTGGCCCGGTGGAACGATCCAAACAGGTGCGGGAGCTCGGCGGCCGGTATGCCAATGCCCTGGTCGGCCACCTCGAACTTCGCGCCGCCGTCGCGGGCCTGCACGGTAAAGCGCACCGTGCCGCCATCGGGCGAATACTTCAGCGCATTGGACAGCAGGTTGCCAAAGATGTGGCGCAGCAAGGCTTCGTCATAGCGCCCGCGGCGCAGCCCGGGATCAAACTCGGTCACCACCCGGCTGGTGGCGTCGGGGTGCTGTGCGCGCGCCTCGTCAATGAACTTGCGTGCCAGCGGCACCAGGTCCACCTCATGCGGCGTGAACTCCAGCATCTGCGCATCGGCCTTGCCCAGCAGCAGCACGCGGTCCATCATGCGCGACATGCGCTGCACCGCGGCGGAGATGCCGTCCAGCAGTTCGGCCCGCTCGGTGGCCGGCAGGCGGTCGCCATAGTCGCGCAGCAATTCGCCAGCCGACAGGATGGCTGACAGCGGCGTGCGGAACTCATGGCTGGTCATGGCCACGAAACGGCTGCGCAGTTCGTTGAGCGCCCTTTGCTGCTCCAGCGCCTCGCGGATCTCCTGCTCGGAGCGCTTGCGCCCGGTGATGTCTAGAAAGGTCCAGATCACGCCTGAATCCGGGTCGTTGGGCCGGATGCAGCTGCCGCCCATCTCCACCCACAGCAGCTCGCCATTGCGCTGGCGCAGCTGGCGCTCGCAGATGTAGGTGCCGTGCGCGATCAGCGCGGCACGCGCCTCGCGGCCAAACTCCTCCCACGCCTCATGGCTCAGGTGCAGGTACTCGGATGTCTGGCCGATGAGGATCTGGCGCGGGTAGCCCAGCATCTGCGCGAATTTGGCATTCACCCATTCATGGCGGCGCAGGACCGACAGCACGATGCCCACCGTGGCGCTGTTCAGGATGGCCTCGCGCTCGGACGAGGTGCGCTGCAGCTCGGACTCCAGCTCCTTGCGCGCGGTGATGTCCATGATGACCCACACCGTGCCCTGCGACAGGTCGTGGGCGCTGACGGCCTTGCCCGACATGGACACCCACAGCACGCGGCCGTCCACGCGGCGCATCTGCAGCTCCTCGCGGAACACATCGCCGCGCCGGATGCTGGCCGCCACCGCGGCACCGGTCTGCAGGTACTGCTCGCGCGTCAGGTAAAACGGCTGCATCGAGGTGATGGCGCTGGTGTCGCCTTCGGCGCCAAAGATGCTGAACATCGCGCTGTTGGCCCAGCGAAAACGCCCCTCGGGCGTGAGGAAGGCAATGCCCACCAGCGAGTTTTCGAGGATGGTCTCGCGCTCCGCCAGCACGGCGCGGTAGCGCTCCTGCGATTCGCTCAGCGCCTCCACCAGCGCATGCTCGGCTTCCATGCGCGCCTGGGCCTGCTCCTTTTCGCGCCGCACGACGTTGATGCGGTCACCCAGCGCGAAGGACAGCAACACCATCTCCAGCGCCGAGCCGATCAGCAGTGAATTGGCCGTGACGAGCGTGGACGGCAGGATGCCGATGTTGTGCAGGAACAGCGCCATCACGCCGCCCAGCAGCGCCGCCCAGGCCGCCAGGAAGTAGACGGCACCGGGGTGCTTCTGGCGTACGCCCTGCACGCCGGCAGCGATCACCGCGAACACGCTCACGGGCGAGAGCACGGTGGTCATCCATGTCGCGGCGAGGTAAGGCAACAGCACCGCGGCAACCAGCGACGCCAGCCAGGCAGCCGCCAGCACCTTGAGCGTCAGGTCCAGCCGCGGCATGGTCCTGGCCGATTCAATGAAGTGACGTGCAAACAGCAAGCCAAATACAGCCGCGGCGGAATTGCCCACGTTGGGCGCGGCATTGGTCCACCACACCCACTGCCCCCACAGGAACTGCATGCCCAGCCCGGTCAGCGCGCTTTGCGCCAGCCCCAGGCAGGCCACGAACGCCACGTAAAGCAGGAACGCCCGGTCGCGCACGGACAGGTACAGCAGCAGGTTGTAGGCCAGCAGGCCCAGCAGCAGGCCAAAGTACAGGCTGAGCACGGAATAGGTCTTCTGGTCGTTGGCCCACAGGGCCTCCGGTTGCCACAGCCGCAGCGGCGCGGACACCGGCCCCTGCGAGGCCACGCGCACATACAGCAGGTGTTCGCTGCCGGGTGGCAGCGCCACGCGCAGCACATGGGTGCGGTGCGGCATGCTGTCGCGTGGCAGCACGGAGTCACCCGCGCGGCTGCGCGCCCAGCCGCCTGCGCCGTCGGGCACGTACAGGTCCACGCTGTCCAGCGGCGGATAGGCCACCTGCAGCAGCCAGTCGCGCGGCGCGCCGGGCGCCAGCCGCACCGCCACGCGCATCCAGATGGCATCGGGCGTCAGGCCGAAATTGGTGGCCGTGGCGCTGTTGGCCACCGGTTGCAGCGCGGCCTGCCGTGCGGGCTGCAGCACGTCGGCCAGTGTCATCGTTCCAGCGCTGTCGCGCAGGTAGCTGACGGCTGGCGCCAGCGCATAGCTGCCGTCCTGGCCCAGCACCACCTGGGCCTGCGCCCGCGCGCCACCCAATGCCGCCAGCCAGGCCAAGCCCAACAGCAGGAGAAGGCGCCTGGTCACCCTAAGCCTTTTCCACCGCCTGGCGGCCTGCGGTCACCGCGAATTGCGCCAGCGTGCTCGCCGAGGCGTCCGCGCGGGTCACATCGTCCACCACGCGCAGCGTGGCCGTCAGACGCGAGGGCGTGAGGTCCACCAGGCCATAGCCGCGTTTCTCGGTGTCGGCAAACACGAAATGCGGGTTCGCAGCCAGCCGCGCCGCCAGCTTGCTGTTGTCGCCGCCCGCGCGCGACGTGATGCTGGTGCCGCAGAACTCCACGCCCACCGCCGGGCTGGCCGGCATGGCGTAGTCGGCCTTCACATGGCCCACCCAGTTCTCGTGCACGTCGCCGCCCAGAAAGACCGGGTTGGCCACCGCATGGCGGCGCAGGCTGTCGGTCAGCCGGGTGCGTGCCGCGCCGTAGCCGTCCCAGCCGTCGTTCCACAAGAATCGGTCCGGGCCCGGCCGGGCGTCGCGCGCGCCGAACACCGATTGCTGGCCGATCAGGTTCCAGCCACGGCTGCCCTGGGCCAGCGCGCCGTCCAGCCAGGCCTCCTGCGCGGCGCCCAGCATGCTGCGCTTCGGGTCATCCCACGCCGGGCATGTGGCGGGGTCCACATAGCTGGAGCCGGGCTTGCCGTCGCGCGTGCAGACCTGCGGGTCCTTGTACTGGCGCGCGTCCAGCAGGTACAGGCTGGCCAGGCGGCCAAACGACGCCTGGCCGTGGATGCGCAGCTCGGCGCCCGTGGCCAGGCCCTGCAGTGCGCGCGTCAGCGCGCCGGAGCGCAGCGGCATGTGCTCGTAAAACGCCTGGTACGCCGCCGCCCGGCGCTCGGCAAAGCCGGCCACCGCCGGGCCGCCGTTGCCCGCGGTCAGGCCGGCGTAGTCGTTTTGCACCTCATGGTCGTCCCAGGTCACAAACCATGGGCAGGCCGCATGCATGGCGCGCAGGTCGGCGTCGCTCCTGTGCAGCGCATACCGCCGGCGGTAGCCGTCCAGCGTCAGCGCCCAGCCGCCGTCGGGAAAGCGCACGGCGCCCTGCGCGTTGGGGTATTCGTAGATGTAGTCGCCCAGGAACACGACGTAATCGGGATCGTCGGCGCGCATGTGGCGCCATGCGCTGTAGTAGCCGTGCTCCCAGCGCTGGCACGAGGCATAGGCTAGCCGCAGGCGCTGCACGGCGGCGTCTGGCGCGGGCGTGGTGCGCGTGCGGCCCATGGGGCTGGTGGCACCGCCCGCCATGAAGCGGTAGAAGTACACACGGTCCGGCTCCAGCGCCGGCACCTCCACATGCACGGCGTGGCCCAGCTCGGGCAAGGCCTGGGCCTGGCCGCGCCCGGCGATACGGGCAAACGCCTCGTCGTGCGCGACCTCCCATTGCACCGTCACGGCCGCCGTGCCGGCGGGCGCCAGCAGCCGCGTCCAGAGCACCACGCCGTCATGGCGGGGCGAGCCGCTGGCCACGCCCAGCGCAAACGGGTCCGTGGCCGCGTGCAGCTGGCCCCAGCCGCTGCGCGGCAGCCACAGCGTGGTGGCGGCGGCAGTGGCAAGCTTCAGGAGGTGGCGGCGGTCGGTCACGATGGATGGACAGGGGGTTCGGCGCACTATAGAGGATTCCACCCTGCTGGCAGGCGCGCGACAGGCGGGCTGGGCCGGCGCCGCGTGATGGAGGAGGCCAACACAGCGATGCGGCTGTGCGCCGAAGCACCGCGCCACGCAATGCGCTAAGGTATCGCGGTCAACCCGATACAAGGAATCCCGCATGCAGTACCGCCAGCTTGGCAAAAGCAACCTGAAAGTCTCCGCCCTGTGCCTGGGCACCATGATGTTTGGCGACCAGACCGACGCCGCCGAGGCCGCGCGCATTGTGGCCGACGCACACGCGCAAGGCGTGAACTTCATCGACACGGCCGATGTGTACACAAGGGGCGCCTCGGAAACCATGCTGGGCACCCTGCTCAAGGGCCAGCGCCACGACTGGGTGCTGGCCACCAAGCTGGGCAACACCATGAGCCGCCGCGTGAACGAAGGCCACTACTCGCGCACCTGGATGCTGCGCGAGGTGGACGCCAGCCTGGCGCGCCTGCAGACGGACCACATCGACGTGCTGTACCTGCACCGCGACTACAACGGCATGGACCTGCAGGAGCCGCTGTACGCGCTGCAGGCGCTGCTGGCCGCCGGCAAGATCCGTTACTGGGGCGTGTCCAACTTCCGCGGCTGGCGCATTGCCGAGCTGGTGCACATGGCGCGTGCCATCGGCATGCCGGGGCCCGTGGTGTGCCAGCCCTACTACAACCTGCTCAACCGCATGCCCGAAGTTGAAATCCTGCCCGCGTGTGAACACTACGGTATTGGCGTCGTGCCCTACAGCCCCGTGGCGCGCGGCGTGCTCACCGGCAAATACACGCCCGGCGCCAAGCCGGCCGAGGGCACGCGCGCGGGCCGGGGCGACAAGCGCATCAACGAAACCGAGTTCCGCGAGGAGTCGCTGGTCATTGCGCAGAAGCTGCAGCAGCACGCCCAGGCCCGCGGCACCACGGTCGCCCGGCTGGCCGTGGCCTGGGTGCTGGCGCACCGCGCGGTCAGCAGCGTGATTGCCGGGCCGCGCACGCTGGCCCAGTGGCAAGACTACCTGCCCGCGCTGGACTGCACCGTGACGCCCGAAGACGAGGCGCTGATTGATTCATTCGTGGCACCGGGCCACCCGTCCACGCCGGGTTTTACCGATCCGGCCTACCCGCTGACCCCGCGGCGCTGAGCAGCGCGCCTGCCGCGCGGGCGGCTCAGCGCACGCCGGGCTGCGTGGCGGCGAAGTCGGGCACGTCGCTGCGCAGCTCGGCCAGCGCCGAATCGCGCACCGCCATCAGCTGGGCCAGGTCCTGCTCCAGCTCGCTCATGGGCTCGTCGTCGTCGCTGCCGGGGCCACCCCCGGTGTCCAGCAGCGACACGGCCACGGGCGCACCCGTCCAGGTCCCAGCCGGCGGCATCCCGGTGACGGGGCAGTTGTCGGCCTTGAACTGCCAGGTGATGCTGTGCAGCCATTCGGACGCCTGCGGCTCAAAGCGCTGGACTTCGGCCATCAGCCGGCGCTCAAACGCCACCGCGTAGTGCAGCAGCAGCTCGTCCCAGTGGCGCACCACCAGGCGTGCATGCATGTGGGTCTCTCCCTTGCGGGTGTTGACCACCAGCACCTGGCACTCCACCCAGCCTTCGGGAATACCGCAGTAGCGAAGCGTGTCACGCGTCAATACCCTCAGCAGCTCGCGCCGGGTATGGGTCTGGCTGCCCAGGTCCGTCATGCGGGACTCTTCCTGGCCATCCACCTGCGACGGCGTCTCCAGCTTGGGGGCCTGCTGGTCCGGGCCGCCGGACAGCAGGCGTTTGAGTAGCTTCATGGTGAGGTGCGGGTGTTCAGGCCCCGATCATGGCATGTGACAGGCAGGGTGATCAACCGCCTGACAAAATCGCGGGCAATGACTTCTCCGCTCCGCCCCTGGCAGGCCGCCGCTGCAGGAATGCTTTCGTTAGCAGTGGCCATGGGCATCGGCCGCTTTGCTTTCACGCCGCTGCTGCCCATGATGCTGGCCGACGGCGTGGTCAACCTGCCCACGGCCAGCTGGCTGGCCAGCGCCAATTACCTGGGCTACCTGGTGGGGGCACTGCTGTGCACGCTGCAGCCCTGGGCCTGGCGGCGCTTCGGCCCGCTGCCGCCGCTGCGCTTCACGCTGCTGGTGCGCACGGGGCTGGTGGCCACCTGCGTGCTGACGCTGGGCATGGCGTTGCACTGGCCCGCCGCCTGGACCCTGCTGCGCTTTGCCGCGGGCGTGGCCAGCGCCCTGGTGTTTGTGTACACATCGGGCTGGTGCCTGGGGCAGTTGGCGCGCCTGGGCGTGCCCGCCATGGGCGCCGTTATCTACACCGGGCCGGGCGCGGGCATCGTGCTCAGCGGGCTGGCGGCCAGCGGCATGGTGGCCTGGCACTGGACGGCCGCCGCCGGGTGGCTGGTGTTCGGCCTGCTGGCAGCGGTGCTGACGGCGCTGGTGTGGCCGGTGTTGGCGCCGCGCCACGAACTGCCGGCGCCCGCCGCGCCCCCGCCCGGCAGCGCCGGTATGCAGGGCCGCCATGGCGCGGCCGAGGTCGCCACGCTCACGCTGGCCTACGGCCTGGCCGGGTTTGGCTACATCATCACGGCCACCTTCCTGCCGGTGATTGCACGGCAGTCGCTGCCAGGCTCGGCGTGGCTGGACATGTTCTGGCCCCTCTTCGGCCTGGGTGTGATTGCCGGCGCGCTGATTGCGTCGCGCATGCGCACGTCGCTTGACCTGCGGCTGCTGCTGGCGGCCTGCTATGCCGTCCAGGCCCTGGGCATCGGCGTGGGCCTGTTCAGCCCCAGCCTGGCCGGCTTTGCCCTGGGCAGCCTGCTGCTGGGCCTGCCGTTCACCGCCATCACCTTCTTTGCCATGCAGGAAGTGCGGCGCATCCGCCCGCAGGCGCCCGCGGCGCTCATGGGGCTGCTGACGGCACTGTACGGCCTGGGCCAGATCGTGGGGCCGCCGCTGGCGGCTGCCATGCTCGCGCGCGCGGCCACGCCGGCGGCGGGCTTCACGCTGTCACTGGAAATCGCAGCGGCAGCACTGGTGCTGGGCGCGCTGGCCTTTGCCGCCATGGCACGCCTGTGGCCCGTCAGGCCCGCCGCGCCCGCACAGGCCTGATCGCGGCCTGACTCAGATGTAGGCCGGGATGGCCGGAACCGCGTGGCGCAGGTGCAGCGCCATGTCCAGCGCCGCTACATGGTTCATGTTGCGCGACAGGATGTGCGCGGCCATCGGCAGGAAGTGCTCTTCCTCGAACCGGGCATGGGCCAGGTAATCCACCACCAGCTGCTGCACCGCACCCGGGTCCACGATGGCCGGTTTGCCGCGCGCGGCTTCGCGCACCGCGGGCTCCATCTCCTTCCATTGCGCCTCGATGCTGCGGTGCTCCTTGACCAGCCGCTGCGTCATCGACCGCACAAGGGCGGCTTCCTCGCCCGGCTGGGCGCTGCGAAGCACGGCGGGGAACAGCTCCTTTTCCTCGTCTGCATGGTGGGACAGCACACTGTCCTTGAACAGGTCCAGCGTGTCCTGGGCCACCACGCGCGCCTGGGCTGCGGGGCCCAGCAGGTCGGGCAGTTCCGAGAAAGATTCCAGCTGCGAGACGATGCCCAGATGGCAGCGCGAGAAATCACCCAGAGGCGCGTCAGGGGCGGTAGGCGGGGAGACCGGGGCTGCGTTCATGATTGCAATCTAGGCGTGCGCGTGCCGGGGCGCCTTGATGCAGGTCAAGCAGCGTGCGCGGGTGGCACGGCACGATGATGGCCATCTCCCAAGCCACTGAAAGGAATCCACCATGTTCAAGCACATCCTGCTGGCCACCGACGGCTCCGCCGCCTCCACCCACGCCGCGGCGCTGGCCATTGGCCTGGCGCGAAGCCATGGCGCCCAACTCACGGCGCTGTACGTGGTGGACCCTTACCCCTACCTGGGCCTGGGCGAGGCCAACCCCATGGGCTTCCAGGCCTACATGTCCGCCGCCATGGAACACGCATCCCAGGCGCTTGCGGCCATTGACAAGCTGGCCGCTGAAGGCGGCCCCAAGGTCACCGTGACGCCGCGCGTGGTCGAGGACGTGGGTGCGTCGGTCGGCATCCTGCAGACAGCCAGGGAGCTGGGCGCCGACCTGATCGTGGTCGGCTCGCACGGCCGCTCGGGCATTGCGCGGCTCATGCTGGGCAGTGTGGCGTCGCGCGTGGTGGCCGAATCCACCGTGCCGGTGCTGGTGGCGCGCTGACGGTCCGCAGGGGCCGCGTAACATCGGTCCATGCAACGCACCACCCCGTCCAAGGAAGACATCGCCCTGCTGGAGCCGTTCGAGCGGCTCGGGCTGGACCGCATCGAGCTGGTGTCCACGCGCGATCAGGCTGAACGCGCGTTTGACGCGCTGGTGCGCGCCAGTGCCTGGGGCTTTGACACCGAGTCCAAACCCACCTTCTTCAAGGACCAGGTGTCCGACGGGCCGCACATCGTGCAGCTGTCCACCACCGAGCGGGCCTGGGTCTTCCAGCTGCACGACGCGCCCTGCCGCGACGTGGTGGCCGCGTTGCTGGCCCATGCTGGCATGCCCAAGGCCGGCTTTGGCCTGGGTGACGACCACAAGCGCATCGTCAGCAAGCTGCGCGTGCAGCCCGCCGATGTGCTGGACCTGAACCATGTGTTCCGCAAGGACGGCTGGCGCAAGGACATGGGCGTCAAGGGCGCCGTGGCCGTACTGTTCAACCGCCGCTTCATCAAATCCAAAAAAGCCGCCACCTCCAATTGGGCCAACCCGCGCCTGAGCGAAGCACAACTGGTCTATGCGGCCAACGATGCGTATGCGGCTGCGCGGGTTTATGACGCGCTGGGGTTGGGCGCTTGAGGTCTTGTGCTGTTGCACTGGCCTAATGCCATCCGGCCACAAGCTGCATCACGTCGGCAAGGACGGGGGACAGCACGCAGCGGCTTCACTGCCGTGGTCCGGCCTGTGGCCGGACTCCCCTGCGCTCCTCGCTCCGCGGGGCGGCTGCGGTCGCTTCGCAACGGCGCTGATACGCGCCGTTCCATAAATCGTCCTCGCCGGTCCGCCTGCGGCGGACTCCCCCCGCTGCACTGCGATGCTCAGCGCCGCAGAGGCGCCGCTGCGGCCCTACCCCCCGTCCTTGCAGAGGCATTGTTGGTGCGCGACGGTTCAACAGTCAGCCCTTTGGCGTCCGCAGCCCATGGCGCTCCTGCACGCGGGCTGCAAGGTTGTGGGTGGGGCTGATGGTGCGCCTCTGCGACGCCGAGCAGCGCAGACCTGCGGGGGTAGTCCGCCGCAGGCGGACCGGGGGTCAGGTGATTTATGGAACGGCGCGTATCAGCGCCGTTGCGAAGCACCTGAACCCCGCCCCGCAGGGCGAGCAGCGCAGGGAACCCGTAGCGCAGCGCAGGGCGTCGCAGTGAAGCGCCAGCAGCCCCACCCACAACCTTGCGTACAAGAGCAAAAGCGCCTTAACCCCCCACCGCCCGCAAATCCAGCGCATAAGAACGCCCCAGCCACAACGCGCAGTCGCGGTGGTCACGCAGCGCATCGCCGGTGTTGGGGTGCATGAAGACGTCCAGCGCGCCGTGGTTCAGCGTGAGCCAGCTGGCCACCTCGGCCAGCTGCGCGGCTTCAAATGCCAGCTGGTAGCTCCACATCGGGTGCGGCCCCACGGGCTTTTCATGAAAACGGCCCATCTGGATGCGGTCACCCAACGCAGCCTCGATGCGTTCACGCAGCGCCCAGGCGGCGTCGCGGCTGGCGGCGTCAAAGTACACATGGGCGTGCCAACTGCTGATGGCGGAAACGGGCAAGGTCATGGGCCGGATTGTGCCGGCATGGCCGTGCTCATGCGCGCGTGGCAGCTGCCTTGCGGTCGGCCACGACCTTTTGCGCCGCGGGGCGCTCGCCCACGAGCTTGATGTAGGGCTTGTAGTCAATGCCGGCGGCCAGCAGCATGTCCTCGCCCAGCACCGCCTTGGTGGCCATGCCCAGTAGCGGCAGGTTGGCAAACGCGGAGCAGTCAGCCTGGGTGAAGGTATCACCCGCAACATAGGGGGCAAACCGGGCCAGCTGCTTGAAGGCCGCGATGTTCTTTTGCAGCTGCTTTTGCACCCGCGCCTTGTTGCTGTCGCTAACGGTGCCGCCAAAAAAGGCCTGCGGGTACAGGTCGCGCACCACCAGTTCCAGGTGCAGGTCGATGAAGAGCGTCAGCTCGCGCACCTTGGCGGCGGCATACGGGTCGGCGGGCAGCAGCGGCGGGCTGGGGTAGGCCGATTCGATGTATTCCAGGATCACCTGGCTTTCGCACAGGCCGCCTTGCGGTGTGCGGATGAACGGGATCTTGGCCAGCGGCGAGGCGGCCAGCACGGCCGGGTCGGTGCTCTTGGTGGGTACGAACTCTTCGGTGAAGGGTACGCCCTTTTCCAGCAGGGCCAGCTTGACCTTGTTGTAGTAATTGGAAATGGGTGAACCGCACAGTGTGATCATGGCAAACGTCTCCTTGGGTTGCGCCAAAGTGTAGGGGCCGCTGCCCGCGTGCCCTGCCACGCAGGGGACACAACCGGACGCTGCGCCAAACCCCTTTTTCAGCGCCCGCGGCCATCTTGCGCGACACTTGGGGCCATGTTTCCCCTCTCTGTCCTGGACCTGTCCCCCGTCACCGAAGGCAGCGACGCTGCGCAATCGTTTCGCAACACGCTGGACCTGGCGCAAAACGCCGAACGGCTGGGCTATTCGCGCTACTGGCTGGCCGAACACCACGGCATGCCCGGCATTGCCAGCGCGGCCACCTCCATCCTCATCAGCCATGTGGCCGCGGGCACGCACAGCATCCGCGTGGGTGCCGGCGGCATCATGCTGCCCAACCATTCACCGCTGGTGATTGCCGAGCAGTTCGGCACGCTGCAGGCGCTGTACCCTGGCCGCATCGACCTGGGCCTGGGCCGCGCGCCAGGCTCGGACCAGGCCACGGCGCACGCGTTGCGGCGCAACCTGTCATCCGACGCGGATGAATTCCCGCGCGACGTGGTGGAGCTGATGGACTACATGTCGGACGAGCCCCGCCAGCGGGTGCGCGCCGTGCCGGGCCAGGGCGCCAAGGTGCCGGTCTGGATCCTGGGCTCCAGCCTGTTCGGCGCGCAGCTGGCGGCCATGCTGGGCCTGCCGTTTGCGTTTGCATCGCACTTCGCACCGGCCCAGATGATGCAGGCCATCGACATCTACCGCAGCACGTTCAAGGCGTCCGCCCAGCTGGCCAGCCCCTATGTGATGCTGGGCTACGGCGTGTTTGCCGCACCCACCGACGCCGAGGCCCAGGACCTGGCCACGTCCATGCAGCAGGCCTTTGTGAACCTGCGCACGGGCCGCCCTGGCAAGCTGCCGCCGCCGCGCCCGGGCTACTACGGCAACGCCGGCCCGCAGGAGCGCGCGGTGCTGGACACGGTGATGTCGTGCTACGCCATTGGCTCGCCCCAGACGGTGCTGGAAAAGACCCAGGCCTTCATCGACCTGACGGGCGCCGACGAGCTGATGGTGCCCACCCAGATGTTTGACCATGCGCTGCGCGTGCGTTCGTACGAGCTGCTGGCGCAGGTGCAGCCGAAGCTGCGCAAAGGAGGCTGAGATGAGCAAAGGGAACGACTGGGCCACAAAGGTGCTTACGCTGGTGAAGGCCGGCAACACCGACGCCGCGATCGCACAGATCAAGGTAGCGCCCACCGTCAAGGACCTCAAGGCCCTGAAGACGCTGATGATCGTGGGCAAGCTGGGTGGCCGCTGGCGCCTGCTGGACGAAGCCATCGACGACAATCTGGCCCTGCTGTCGGCGCCCCGCCTGCACCGCGCGCCCTGAATCACCCATGTCCTTTGAATCCCTGGGCCTGTCGCCCGAACTGCTGCGCGCATCCGCGGCGGCCGGTTTTGCCAGCCCCACGCCCATCCAGCTGGGCGCCATACCGCCTGCCTTGCGTGGCGCCGACCTGCTGGGCCGTGCCCAGACGGGCTCGGGCAAAACAGCCGCCTATGCCCTGCCCCTGCTGCAGCACCTGCAAGACAGCAAGCCCGGCCCGCGCCGCACGCGCGCGCTGGTGCTGGTGCCCACGCGCGAACTGGCCGCGCAGGTGGGCGAAGTGATCCGCTCGCTGGCGCAGCATCTGCCGCAGCGCCCCAAGGTGAACGTGGTGTTTGGCGGCGTGTCCATCAACCCGCAGATGATGAGCCTGCGCGGCGGCGCCGAGGTGGTGGTGGCCACGCCGGGGCGGCTGCTGGACCTGGTGGACCACAACGCGCTGAAGCTGGGTGCCGTGAGCCTGCTGGTGCTGGACGAAGCCGACCGCCTGCTGGACCTGGGCTTTGCCGACGAGCTGAACCGCGTGCTGGCGCTGCTGCCGGGGCAGCGGCAGAACCTGTTTTTCTCGGCCACGTTTCCCGCCGCGGTGCAGGGCCTGGCCAGCGCGCTGCTGCGCGAGCCGGTGCGGGTGGAGGTGGACGACACGCCCGACACCCTGCCCGCCATCGTGCAGCGCGTGATCGAGGTGGACGCGGGCAAGCGCACGCAGCTGCTGCGCCACCTGGTCAAGGCGAACGGCTGGCAGCGTGCGCTGGTGTTCGTGGCCACCAAGTACGCCGCCAGCACGGTGGCCGAAAAGTTGTACAAGGCCGGCGTGTATGCCACGCCGTTCCATGGCGACCTGAGCCAGGGCGCACGCCAGCAGGTGCTGCAGGAATTCCGCGACGAACGCTGGGAGGTGGTCGTCACCACCGACCTGGCCGCGCGCGGCATCGACATTGCGCAGCTGCCGGTGGTGGTCAATTACGACCTGCCGCGCTCGCCCGCCGACTATGTCCACCGCATTGGCCGCACGGGCCGCGCGGGCGAAACCGGCCTGGCCATCAGCTTTGTGAGCGCCGGCACGGCGGCCCACTTTGCGCTGATTGAAAAGTAAGCGGTCAATGAACCACGCCCCTTGCGCGGCAAGTTGATCGCTGGCAAGCCCGGGAGCGGCGGCGGCTTGGCTCAGTGAACCAGCTTGATCCGCCAGGGCAGCAGCGCCTCGTAGTCGTCGGCCGTCGTGGCGTGCGGCAAGGCGGTGAACAGCGCCTTGAGGTACTCGTAGGTGTTCACGCCGTTGGCCCTGCAGGTCTGCAGCAGCGAGTACAGGTTCGCGCTGGCCTGCGCGCCCGCAGGCGTGTCGGCGAAGAGCCACCCCTTGCGTCCGACCACGAAGGGACGGATCGCGTTCTCGCACGGATTGTTGTCGATCGGCCAGCGGCCATCGTTCACGTAGCGCGTGAGCTTGCTCCACTGGGACGCCGTGTAGTGCAAGGCTTTGCCCAGTGCACTTTGCGGCAACACCGCGTGCTGGTGTTGGTGTACGAGCGCCTCGATCTGGGCCAGCAGCGGCGCGCTGTCTTGCTGGCGCATCACGCGGCGCTCCTCATCACCGAGGTCTTTCGCGCGCTTTTCCACTTCGTACAGTTTTGCGATCAGCTCGATGGCCTGCGCGGCCGGCTGCTCGCGCGTGCGCGCCATCTTGGGCAGCGCCTGAAGCGCCTCCATCCAGTAGCGCCGGCAATGCGCCCAGCACGCCAGGTGCGTGAGCCCATGCGTGCGCGCGATCTCGTTGTAGACCTCATAGCCGTCGCTCATGAGCGCTGCGCCTTCGCGCATGCCCGACCACACGCTTGCGCCCGCCTGCGCGCCGCGCCCCGTGGTGTAGCTGTACAGCCGTATCGGCGGCCCCGTGCCTTCGGCCCCCGCCGCCTCGGTGCTCTGCGCCCACAGCCAGCTCTTGGTCTGCGCGGCTCGCCCCGGCTCCTTGAGCACTTGCAGCTGGGTCTCGTCGCCGTGCACCACGCAGCTGTCCAGCAGGAGGTCCTTCATCAGGTTGATCAGCGGCTGCGTTTGCGCGCCCAGCCTGACCACCGTGGCCGCCAGTGTGTTGCGGTTGAAGTGGCTGCCACCGAAGCGCCCCATCAGCGCCGCGATGCGGTACAGCGGCAGGCCATCGTCGTACTTGGCCGTGACGATCCAGGACATCGCCGCTTCGGTGAGCAGCCCCCGCGGGATGATCTGCGCAGGACGAGCGGCCAGTTTGATCGAGCCGTCGCAGCAGGGGCAGGCGTACTTCACCCGCTCGTGGCGGATCACGCGCACCTGCTGGGGCACGATGTCCAGTTGTTCGCTGGCTTCAACGCCGATTTCCTTGAGCGCGCTGCCGTCGTGCGGGCACACGCGTTCGCCCTCGGGCAGTTCGTGGCGGATCACCTCGCGCGCCAGCGCGGGGTCCAGCGGCTTGCGCCCGCGGCGGACCTTGCGCTGGTGCGCGGGTACGTCCACGGTGTCCTCTCCAGCGGGCTCTTCCGGGGCTGGCGAGGCGGTGCCCGCCTCGGCCTCCGCTTCGTTGAAGAACAGTTCCTTCTGATGGGCCAGCGCCTCGCTGCGCGCGGCGAACAGTTTGCGCAACATCTTGTTGATGCGCTCCTTGAGCAGGTCGCGTTCGGCCCGTGTGATGCGCAACTCACCCACGACAGCCTCGCGCTGCTGGCGCTCGATGCGCAGGGCCTCCTCGCGCTGGGCCAGCGCCTGCTTCAGTGCGAGGATTTGTTCTTCGGGCGAAATGATCACGGGCCACATTCTCATGCGGCCCGTGCGTGCTGTCTTTTGGGGGTGTCCCTGTCAACGCGTTGCGCGTTGACCCCTGTGCCTCAGGCGGCGCGCAGCGCGCGCATCTCGTGGTGGCCACGCATGGCAGCCAGGTCGATGCCTTCGAGCAGCCAGTGCAGTTGCTGCACCGTCAGTTCCACCACCGGGGCTCTCGCCTTGGGCCACACGAAGCGCTCGCTCTCCAGGCGCTTGTGCAGCAGCCAGAAGCCGTTGCGGCTCCAGCCCAGGATCTTCACGCGGTCGCGCCTGCGGTTGCTGAACACGTAGACACCGGCGGCGAACGGGTCCAGCCCCAGCTCGTGCTGCACCAGGGCGGCCAACCCGTTGATGCTCTTGCGAAAGTCGATTGCCTCGCGGTGCAGCCACACCGCCAGCTCTCCGTTCAGACGGAACACGCCAGCGCTCCCAGCGCGGTGAGCCATGTGGCCAGTTGCGTGGGCGAGCCAGCGCCCTCCAAGTGCACAACCACCCCGTTGGGCAGCTGCGCGCGCAGGCGCGAGACTTCGGGCGGTGGCGGCTGCAGCGCGGACACGCGCACCGCGGCGAACGCCGGTACCGGCTTCTTGCGCCGCCGCACCTGGCCGTCGCTCGCCTTTGCGCTCTCGCGCAGTGTCTTGGCCGCCGCGTATAGCGTGTGGCGCGACAGCCCGTGTTCGGCCGCGTAGGCGGCCACCGTCTGGCCCCTGCGCTGGGCCGCCGCCAGGTGCGGCTGCCAGCGGGCCAGGTTGATCTTTGACTTCATCTCTTTCGTGCTCCTTCTGCGGTTGATGGGAGCTTGCAGATGTACGCAGTTCAGGCTCTCGGCGGTAGGGTGTGGTTTATTGACCGCTTAC
>Ga0209460_1000141_pt1 | contig 101504 bp, 77 predicted proteins | sample EBPBio132013_DNA_FD_185868 | JGI IMG/M metagenome (GOLD analysis project Ga0209460, IMG submission 185868) | Wastewater treatment Type I Accumulibacter community from EBPR Bioreactor in Madison, WI, USA - Reactor 2_5/13/2013_ DNA (SPAdes)... | ecosystem: Engineered > Bioreactor > EBPR >... | reverse complement strand
ACGTCCAAGATCACGAAAAGTGCCGGAGGAAGACGAAAGTCTTCTTCTTTGGCATGCCCAAGATCTGAAAAAGTGCTAGAAAACACGCTGCAATTGGAGCATTGACTTTTGGCCGCCCTCATGGAAGCGCCAAAAAGCTGAAAAATCGGCTGGATTTGGGCTGTTCCTTAATCAATGACTCCCCTGGCCGAATACTTACCAAAAAAAAGAAGAAAAGCAGAGTCGGGACAATTCTTTAGTTCAGCTGTTTGCCATGCTCGGTTAACCCAGGGATGGATCAAGCTACCCCGAAAAATCGAGGTAGCAATTCCATCCCCGGATACTGCAGGAACTAGGCTGAGCCTTGGGCTTTACTTATTAGTGCCGGGTGGACTGCTTTTCGTAGCAAAGCAAACGAGCCGACTGACCGCGCCCGTAGTAATCGGTGAGCAGGCTGACGGAACGAAAACCCATGGCAGTGCAGAAGTCGAGACATTGCTTGTCGCTGCTTTCGACGACCATGCAAAGCTGATGCTTGCCGTGGTCTTGCATTTCGTTCTTGATTTTGCCCATCAGTGCCGAGCCGATGCCGCAACGGCGGAACGACTCATGCACGGCCATGTGGGTGATGTAGACACCATCATCCCGCACGACAAAGATGAGGAAACCTACCACCAGGGAGCCGTGTACAGCGACTAGCACCGCATGGCTGCTCCCCTGAATCAGCTCGTCAAGCCAATCTTCTTCCACAACAAAATTGAGAGTGTTGCGGCTGATGGCGACGATGGCTGCTTTGTCTTCGCCTCGGGCAAGGCGAAGTTGTACACGTTTTTCAACTTGTGAGGTTGTGTTCATGGTATGCCTCGCACATTCAGTGGTTTCACAAGAAACGCAGCAATCCCCTCAATCATGCCAAGACATTTAGCGGCTCTCTAAACGACAACTTTTGTTGTCGAAAGAAAGCTGTAAATGTGGAACCTGCGGGGTTTATGGATTGCGCGAACTCTAAAGAAAAGATTAAGGGTATTACTTGTACTAGCATCCCAGCCCATCTATAAGTCAATTAAAACACTCCTAATAGAGCTGTAATAGGCAATAAGAGAGATCCTCTTGGCTAGCCGGGCTAACGCTAGCTTTATACTGTAATAGTTAGTATAGAGTCCTTCGAAGAAAAACATAAGGACCTAGGGGCATTGGCAGGTCCAACCCTCCCCATGGAAAAGAGAAAGACGGTGTCAGGTTTGACACCGTCTTTCCAAGCGCCACTTAAGTCACTTCAGATTGCTAATCTTTCGCTTGAGCGACCGTTTGATGGAACGTTCGCTGCCGGCGCTGCTGATCCCTTTCAGCCAGCCCTTCCAGTGCATCCAGAAAAGCAGCCCGCCCATAAGCGAAGTCATAACGAGCAAAGCCACAGGATAACCATAGAGCCAATTCAGCTCGGGCATGTTCCATGGCGACTTTTCCGGATTGAAGTTCATGCCGTAGATACCAGCGATGAAGGTGGGCGGAATGAAGAGAGTGGTGATGATGGCCAGGACCTTCATCACCTCATTCATACGATTGCTGCTGCTTGAAAGATGGAGATCCATCAAGTCAGAGCAGAGTTCTCGATCCATTTCCACCAGATCTAAGAGTCTGATGGCATGGTCGTAACAGTCACGCAAATAGACCTTTGTTTCATCGCGGACGAGCTCGGGTTGCACATCGCGCAGGAGTGTATGAATCGCTTCACGAAGAGGCCAGATGCAGCGCCTCAGCTTGATCACGTTGCGCTTGAGCACATAGATACGCCCGGGTGCTTTCTGGTCATGACGGTTGAGGATGTCCTCTTCCACCCCCTCCAGGCGCTCTCCCAGAGCCTCCAAGAGAGGGAAATAGGCATCGATGACCGCATCGACGATGAGATAGACCAGGTGATCGGCCTTCTGATTGCGACTGTGGCGCCCATCGTGCCTGAGCTTCTCACGCACCGGCGCCAGACAGTCACCGCCGGGAAACTCCTGAAAAGTGACGACAAAGTTGCTCCCGAAGAAGAGACTAAGCTGTTCGGTCAGGGTCGACTGCAACTCATCCTCGGCGCTGCGCCGCTCCAGTTGCACCAGAGGCATGGGCAGAGCCAGAAAATTGTGCTTGTCGTAGTCTTCGAACTTGGCTCGCTGCCTGACATGCAAAACGTCTTCCAGAGCCAGGGGATGCAGCTTGAAGACGGTACCAATCTGAAAAACTGAATCGCGCGGCAGAGGTCCATCCACGTTCAGCCAGATCATTGAAGCCGCTTCGGCTAGTCCTGAGAGCCTGTCGAGACCGTCCAGGGGGACGGTCTCTTCTTGCAAGCCATCGGAGCCGAAGGCGATAACACTTATGCGTGTATCAGTCATCGACGTACCTTGGTAAGATGGTTAGATGGTTAGATGGTTAGATCGCAGACTTTAGCCCCGCGGCAAGCGACTACGCAGAGCCGTCGGCACGAGAGCCAGCAGTCGTGCCTCGAGCACCAGCTTATGGCGACGGTAGAGCAGTCCCAAATAGAAGATGGCGCCGGCGAAAGCCATCAGCGCCAGAGGGAAAGCGAGCGAATTGGTGAAATAGGTCATGAGCAAGTGCACGACGTAATAGATCGAGCCGATCGCGCCGACAAGCAAGAAGACCCGGCGAGCCAACGCCACCGAGAGCAGCATGAACAGCACATTCAAGGCAAAGTAGAAGAACTTGCCGGCTTCACCACCGCTGTCGAGGAAGGTGAGGGGCAGCCAAAATGCAGCGGTGCCAAAGAGATAGCCCCACCAGGAATAGTCCTCCTGACGCCCAACCCGGGTATCGACGTAGACCGACAAAGCCAGAATAGCCAGACCGATGACCATCGACACCTTCAGATAGGCGGGCGATGCAAAGCCAAAGAGAGGACCGAAGTAGGGGCTGGCCACAAGATCGGCGATAGTCATCGACAGAAGCCACATTGAGCCGAAAACCGGCGCGGCAAGCAGCGAAACCTTGACCCGATTGAGAACCAAGAGTCCAGCGCCCAAAGTAGCAAGTTCAGCCAAGAGAGCCACTTGAGAGGACGACAAGCGGTCAGTGAATTGCAGCATCTCCAGGCCCGAAAGCAGAGCCACAGGAGTCATCAATACGCTGAGCAAGAAAAGCACGCCACCGGCAGTTTTCTGTCCGAGCTGGAAGCGCAGACGACTGCCGAGCATGGCGAATGCCGCAGCATAAGCCAGGCTCAGACCGAAGACACCGCCTGCGCCGAAGAAGTTGTTGGCGCGCTCCATAAACCAGGCCATGGCGATCATGACCAAGACGCCACCCGCATACCAAGCCAGTTGCGCCAGGTCAAAGCCGCCCTTATCGACGACGCTGCCTCGGGCACGGGCCTGTGCCGTTAACTCATTCCAGAGCGAATCGACATCGGCGGGCGCCATGGCGCCGTGCTTGGCGGCTGTTTCCAGGTCGGCTTTGGAAACCGAAAGTGTTTGAAAATTGGTTTGGGATTCAGACATGTGAACTCCTAAGCCAGAACCAGGCTGAAGCCGATAATCGGCAGGAAGACAAAGAGCAGGTATGGCAGCACCACCAGGAGGGTGGGAGCCCAAGCAGCCTTCCAGGCGGCGCCGGCATTGGGCACAGCGATAGTGCCGGGCATGACCTTGCCGGCGATAATGGTCATGAGCCAGTTGGTCACCTGCAGACCCATGAGACTGACCAGACCGACAAGCGCGATGAACCCTATGCCGACGACCGGACCAGGCGAAGCAGCCGTGACCAGGAAGAAAGGCAGAAGCAATACCACGAAAGTGAAGACGACAAGGCCCATGAGGACGTTGCCGCCGACTGCCATGAGCAGACCAAAGAGGAACTTAGGTCCGAAGTCCGGAGTGGAGAATGTCACCTGGCGACCACTGAACCAGGGTGCCAGAAACTGATATGTGAAGAGGTAGATGAGACTCGAAAAAACGAGTCCGATTATGGTCTCCATGGGGAGCTCCTTTGGGTTGTTCAACAAAGCCCAGACAGCAAGTTTGTCAGCGGCAGACGAAGAGGCGAAGTGCTGCTTAGGTCGACGAAATCGACCGAAAAACTAACTTAGACCTGGCGGCTAACCGAACTTGAGTTGATGTGCTTTGAAGAAAGGAAAAATTTGAACTCTTACTCTTAGCACTTTGCTTGAGACGTTTTCTTGGCTAGTGATTCTTTTCTTAGTGCTTATTTATTGCGTGTAAATAAATTTGCTGCCATATCGCGGGCAATTGGCGCAAGCAAGCAGAAAAATGAGATTAGCAAGAAAACCTCTTGCATTTTCTACCATAAGGCATCGTTGCACAATGGAAACGATTGTCATTCTCACAGCTTCGCGAAGCACGAAAAACTTCTCTGCACTAAAGTTAACCTGCGCTAAATGTGTCGGCTCTAATTTAACCAAGGAGTCTCCCCGGAAGACGCCCCAGCCATTTGGGTCGGACCCCAATTATTTGGGCTTTCCGAGCGATTATTCCGAATCGATCAAGAATCGACCATCAAGAGCAAACGAATACCGGTAACTCAAGCCGGTTGAGAACTCTAGCCATTGTGGCCTAGGTTCTAGATCTATTCATCCCTTTAACCAAATCGCCAGAGGAAATCAAAAGAGCCAACGCTCATTCCTAAACGAAACCATTAGCCTGCATAAGCTCTATCGGTCCCAGTCCACATGAGACACGATGGCTGTCAAGCAAGCTCTGGTCAGGCGAAACAACTAAGGAAACCCGTCATGAACATGCTTCTTATCTACGGCGTTCTCGCCGCCGTGGCGGTGAGCTTGGTCTCGCTGGTCGGCGCCGTCTTTCTCTCCGCCACCCAGAAAGCCACCGAACGCCTCACCCCAATCTTTCTCAGCCTGGCAGCCGGCACGATGGTCGGAAATGCGGTGTTGCACCTCATTCCCGAATCGATCGAGCACATCATCGAGCACCAGGAGCTGGGTTTCGACCTGCACTTCATCGCCGGACTGGTGGTGTTGGGCTTCTTCATCTTCTTCGCCATCGACCTCTTCCTGCATTCGGTCGGCAAGCACGATACGCATCTCGTCAAGCCGGTCGGTTACATGGTTCTCATTGGCGATGCCATCGAGAACCTCACCGATGGCTTGATCATTGGTGCCGCCTTCTTGCTCGATCCGGCCGTCGGCCTGGCCACCACGATGGCTGTGCTGCTGCACGAAATCCCCATCGAGCTTGGCGACTTTGCCGTCCTGGTTCATTCCGGCATGAGCAAGAAGCGCGCCGTGGTGATGAACCTGCTCAGCGGGCTGGTCTCGGTGGTGGGCGTCTTCCTGGCTTACTTCTTCGGTTCCATTGTCGAGTCCTTCCCGCTCATCATGGGTCCGGTGGCCGCAGGCGCTTTCCTCTACATGGTCGGTTCTTCTCTGGTACCGGCAATCCGCCAGCACTCCGACCTGAAGAACTCCTTCTTCCACCTCTTCATCGCCTTGCTCGGCACGGCGCTGATGGCGGCTCTGCTTCTCTTGGAACACAGCCACTGAGCTAGACTCAGCGGACCGTGGACTGGGACCGAAAGGGATGATTGCGCAGGCGATCATCCCTTTCTTTTTCGCCCGTCTTACTACATTCTATAATATCTTCATCCGCAAAAAAAAAAAAAAAAAACCCACAGGAAAGTCATATCTGTTCCTAGGCCGAGCGAAAGTCTGCCCGGTCAACATTGCCAAATGTCGACCGGGCAGCTAGCGAAAACTATGGAGAAGCTAAAGACTTGCGACTCTGGGCTTTGAAAAGCTCGCGCCAGTAAGAAAGCGCCCCGGCATTGCCAATAACTATCTGGCAGAGATGAGTCGGGTTATCGTAGCCGTAGCTGATGAAATCAGCGCTCTCGGTGCCGACTTCAAAGCCCATCTCTTGAGCCACAGCGCAAGAAGCAGCTGTATCCCAATAGCCCAAAGTGGGGCGAATATGGACGAACAAGTCGGCCAAACCGAGGTGCAACTCAAAGACATCATAGCCAATGCTGGAAGCCTGGACAATCTCCACACCTTCAAGACCCTCCAGCCAAGAGTTGGCCTTGAGGTCATTGCGACTGACCATGATCCTCACCTTATCTTGATTGCGCACCTTATCTTGGCTGGGCACCTCGCTCTGGTTGGGCGCTCTGTCCTGCTTGGTCAGAGAGGTCTGCGTTGCTTGCCGCTTCTCCAGCTTCTGCACCAGCCCGTGCTTGAGGTGATAAACACCCAAGCCAGGCCCACCAAAGAAACCTTCATCTTTGGCAGGAATATAGAATGCACCGAAGGCTTCGCGACCATCGACCACGAGACCGGCCATCACACAATATTTGCCGGAGCCGTCAACATAGTACTTGGTACCGTCGATAGGATCGACAATCCAACGGCGCCGCCCGTCATCTGCACTCTGCCAGGGGGCTTCTTCCGAAAGAACAAGGTCGGCGGGAAAGAGCTTGGTGAGTTCCTCGATGAGCAGCGCCGAAACTGCTTTGTCGGCGCTGGTAACCAGATCTTCGGCGGACATTTTGGTACTAATTTCCACCCCGGCTCGCATTTCTACAGCCTTCAAACCGGCTTCCCGACAGAGTTCGATCACACTCTTCATTTGTTCGAATGAAAGTACGCCTTGTTTATGGTCAATTTCAGAGTCAGAGCTCAATTTCTTTTCCTTTCTTGAAGAAGATACAGAGCAACACCACAATGCCGAAAGGCACAGCAGTGAATGGCAGATATCTTGTTGGGTTTTGTTCTAGGGCGATGAATAATAGAAATTGGCTGGACGAAAATACTGCTTAAGCCTAGTGCCTATGAGCTCTCAACTCTATCTTTATCTATCAAAGTTGCTGAAAATGGCTCTCATAGTTCAGCCCCTTGGCTAGGCGAGCTGCCCAAGCACTTACGATATCCTATAATAATAAAAAAAAGAAAAAAAATGCTGCAAGCGCCGTTCGAATCAGGAATTGCTTCCCTCATCGAATCGGCGCCGCAGCCTTGTTGAACTAGTCCTCAAAGGGGGAGAACGACACCGCTCGCTGAGCCATGCCGCCTCCCCCTTCCGTCGGGCAAAGGGCTATCAGCCCTCGTCGCCGAACGCCTTCTTGAGCAGTTCGTTGCGGGTGCACGGGCCACCGCACGAACCTTCCTGCCGCCAGCCGCCGACCACCTGACGCCGCGTGTCCGCGACCTCACGGTCGTCGACGACGGCGCCGGTGAGCAGCGAGCTCGCCAGCAGGGACGGAATCACCGGCGCATTGCCCTGGTGTCCCGCGTAACAGCTGTTCGTGTTCATTGTAGAACCTCCGAAACGTATGTTGAGTTGATGACTATGTGCGAGCCGACAGACTTTGCCGGCCACTCATCCGATTACTTGTCCAGCACTTCCCAGTCCTTGCCGTCCAGGTTGAACAGCAGCGACAGGAAGGTGGTCGCGTAGGCTCCCCGACGCAGAGCGAAGGTGAGCTGGATGGATTCGTCGCGGGCCAACGTCTTCAGTTCGCCCACGCGCACGTGCGACGGACGGCGCGGACCCGGGCTTCCGTCCTGGTTCGTCAGGAAGTGCCTGCGCACCACCGGATCGATCTTGGACGGGATGGCTTCGGGCATCCAGCGCTCGTACCACTTCACACTGGCTTCGTCCCCCGCGAAGTAGAGCGGGATGACGGGTTCGCCGGTGCGACGGTCCACTTCCAAGGCGGAAAGCGGAATCTGCCCATCGAGAACACGCGCCAGCACCTGGTTGAACCAGAATGCCTGGTACGCGCCGACCCACAGGCTGACATCATCCCGCATCTCGAGGAACGCCTTCTCGATGTTGCGGGTCTCGATGATCTTCGAGATCAGCTTGTGCTCGATGAACATGTTCGCCGGCTCGTAAGCCGGACGACGGAAGGAACGGTTGCCGCGGTAGCTCGGCTGAGGCTCTTCCAAGATGCGCTGCATCTCGATGAAGTCCCAGCTCTGCTCGGCCACCGACTGACCCTTGGCGCGGGCGGTTTCTTCCGCCTGAGCCCAGAGCGCCGACAGCTTGCGCCGCAGCTCGTTGGCGAGGGGATGGTCATTCTCCTCGACCAGTTCGCAGCAGAAGCGCTTGACGCCGGCTTCCGACCCCATGGTGATGAAGTCGAGGCCGACGCCGAGCAGGTTCTGCCGACGACCGAGACGCTGACGCCCGAAGAAGTTGGGCATCACCACGGTCTCTTGGTCGTTCTGTACATAGGTGATGGACTTGAGACGCGGCGACAGGTATTCGTCGATCGCCGCCTTCTTCATGCCCGGCAGTCCGACCTGGAGCGTGAAGCTGTTCCCTTCCAGGAACCCCTTCCTGAGCACCCGGTCGTGCCGACGGACGTCCTTGATGAAGTAGCCGTGCTCACGGAGCATGCGCTCGTCCGGGGTGGCGTGACGACGCACCGCGTCGATGTCCACCGTCGGGTCGGAGATGACCACCATCTGGGCAGTGCGGGCCGTGCGGTCCTTGTTGCCTGCCATGGTGATCTTGTTGGCCGGAATCTTCAGGTCGTTCGCCACCTTGCGGGCAGCAGCCGAAGAAGTGAGCCGGCACTTGACGAGCGTGAACGCCACGTACCGCCCGGTGAACTTCTCCATCTGTTCCGGAGTGAAGTCCGGCCGGGTGGTGGCCGTGAGCATGCCGTAGCGGTGGAACTCCTGCACGATGAAGTGCGACGCGTCAGCCTTGTGGAACGCCGGCACCACCGAGTGGTCACCGGCATAACGCCGCAGCTGTTCGGTCGGGAGGAATCCGAAACCGGTACGGGCAGCCTTATCAGAGATAACGGTATCCATGATTACACCTCTGTGTTTGAGGACCGATGCTTGTCGGCCCAGTAGTTAGGACAGAGCGGAAGTCAGCAACCGCAGGGTGCGGTCACCGTGTCCAGACCAGACGTCGCGCTCGGCGAACGATCCGTCAGACTTCCAACAGGGGAATGAAGCAACCTGCTTAGACGTTGGGGTCCACGGGCAGGTAGTCCAGCAGCGTCTCCATCTTGTCGATGTGGAGCGTGTCCGCCGGTACTTCTTCCGGGCTGTAGACATGCTCGCGGTCGATGAGGACCGTGCGCATGCCAAGCTCGCGGGCAGGCAGGATGTCGTTTTCCAGGTGATCGCCGATCATCAGGCAATCCTCCGGCTTGACGCCAGCGCGTTCGCATGCGCGCCGGAACAGCCTGATGTCGGGCTTTGCGTAGCCTTCTTCGAAGCTGTACACCCGCAGTTCTTCAGGAATGAACTTGCCAAGGCTCTCTTCGTCGAAGAGCGCTTTGACCGGGAATCCCCAGAGATTGGAGATGAGTCCATGGTTGAAACCAGCCGCCTTCAGCTTCTTGAGGACCTTGCGGGAGTCCACGAAGAGAAGCACGCACTGCGATTCTTTGTGCGTCACTTCACTGAATTCGGGCACCATTTCAGGCTCAACCGAGAGGTTGAACGGACGAGCCACCGCGCGCAGGAAGCCGACAGGGTCTTGTTCACCCTTGCGGTTCGGATGCGGGATATTGGTGGTCAGACAGACTTTCAAGAAGTCCGGGTCAACCGACTTGATGTTGCGCAGGTCGATTGTGTCCGTATGCAGCTTGAGGATGCGCTGGAGGTGCAGAATCGGCTCGCGGTTGTCCGAACGAGCGATTGTCCCCCAGAGGTCCCACCAGATGACCTTCGGTGCTTCCGAGGTCGACCAGGGTTTGATAGCAATACCATTTGATGGAGTCATGGTGAGCTCCTTCCATATGCGGTTGTCGGGCAGTTCGCACGCCAGAACATGCGCTGGACCCGAGGGTTACAGACTGGATTGATACTTTGGATATCCATTACGGAGACTCCGGTGTTGGAGTAGATTCCGGTTGGAGGCAAGGATGTTGGAAGCACGAGTCTCACGGTGAGACCCGTGCTCTTTCACCCCGAGATGCGGTTGTCGCCTACAGGCAGTAGGTGACCTCCGCCGTCACTTCCACCGACTGACCGCCACTGGCGGGGTCGACGAAGGAAAGCAGAACACGGCAGAGCCTGTCGTTCAGGTTGCTGTGCTTGATGGTGAAGCCGGACAGGAGCAGCCGACCACAGGCAGCAGCCAGGTCAGGCGGGCAGCGGCGGCTACGCAGATGCTGGTCGAACTGCGTGGACGGCGCATCCTTCTCGGTCTCCTGGCTGAGCGGATAGCCGCCCTTGAGCAGGATGCCGAAAGCGGTCGCCGACACGGAGTCGATGGCGTTCTTGTTGTAGCGCAGCTCGAGGCGAGCCGTCGGGTCTTCGCTGGCGAAGACCATGGTGACGATGGAGTCGGCCTCGAACAAGGCGTCGACAGAGCCCTGGGCCACGGCAGCAGCAGCGCGGTCAGAGGAGATCTCGCCGATGCCGTCACGTTCGCAGGAGAGCTTCAGCCCGGGGGCGTCGGCTTCGCGCGAGCGAATCAGGTTGGCGATGATGCTCTTGATGGCTGCGGGCTTGGCGGCGAAGACCTGGCGGTCCTTCTGCGACGGAACAGCCGTGATGCTGCCACAGGAGTAGCAGGCGACGTGCTGGTTGTCGAGGAGGTTGGCGCGGCAGGAGTCACCGTCATGACCGGCGATGGCACAGGCAGGACAGGCAGCGGTACCGATGATTTTCATGATATAGAAAGCTCCTTTTCCTTCTCCGGAATGTTACAAGCGACCCATATCAACAACGCAGCAGCTCCGGAGAGGCACTTCCATCATTCAGCCGAAGACTCCCACGACACGATCCGACCAGCTTGCAGAGGCAAGTTGCGTTAGATGAGTGAGAATCAGACTGATTGATGAATAGCGCTTAGCTGAAAAACCTTTTGGGTTGCGAGTTGATATAGATACCCGCAACTTAGAGGAAAGTTATCAAGAGATGCAAGTGTTTATTCAGCTGCTTTCAGAATTAATAAAGACAATACACGCGCGCAGGCGTTATTTAAGGGAACTTAAGATACCCCGAAAAGAAGATAAATACCTGCTCCGATGACCATTAAGTGCTCTACTCAATAAGTTAGCTAGCGCTAACACACACTGTATTTTCCCCACCCCAGCCAGATTAAGCAGCTATCACATCTAACAATAACCTGTCCAGTTGCCCATTTCGAGACAGTGAATCAAGCCCGACCCGACAGATTAGCGCAAGCTAAGCAACCTCACAAAACAGGCTAGCGAAGCTAACCGATTAATCAAGAAAGGCGTCACAACAGGCCTGTGGCTCAAAACCGCTGTGAGCAAGTCCAATATCAACGACAAAAGCCTTGAGCTTGATGAAGTCTGTATGCATAGATGCACGCGCCTGCGCGAACTGTATTAGTTAAAACTCAGTTTTGTCTTTCTTTCTACTATTGAGTCCGGGTGAGACTTATATCTACGTTAGACATACTGTTTCAATTTCTTCTCCAAGAGCTTAACCAAACCAAGACCAAACTATCTCGTCATGACGCCAATCAATCTCTGCCAGAGGATTCATCGCTGGTAGTTGTGTGACGTCTTTCGAGAATAGCCGCTTGACCGAAGCTCGAAAGAGCCTTTCAAGCAAGCTCAAAGAAAGAAATCGTACAGCGCGGTTCAGTCAAGGTCAGAAAGACCTCATGGACGACTGGTCCTGCTTTTTTCTCAACCTGAAACCGAACCGCGCGACCAGGAAATGCCTGTGTCGAAACGGTTCCTAACAATCACGAGGTATCGCTATGAAAATCATCGAAAACAAGCTGCATCACGTGTTCGGCCCGACCCCGGCGAAGCGCAGCAAGGTCGTCTCGCGGCTTCCCTCCGGCGCTCTCGGCAAGGCCATCAACCGCCTGGTCGCCACCGTTCCCGATCTGGAACTGGAGTACGACCGCACCGGCCACGTTCGTCACCTGACTGCCCCCAAGCAGTCCATCTTCAGCGGCTCCACCTTCCAGGGTGACGCCCGCGCCCACGCTGTGGCCATGCTCGGCACCAGCTCCTTCCACGAAGCGCTCGACCTCGAGGGCATCGAACTCGACAACGGCGCCAGCGAGAAGTTCGGCTGGGGTCATCGCGTCGACTTCAAGCAGTACATCACCCTCAAGTGCGGTCGCAAGCTGCGCGTTCGCAACGGCAGCGTCGGCGTTCACATGAACGACCAGGGCGACGTCTTCTCGGTCAACTCGACCATCAAGGTCTTCCCGCCCCGCAAGGTGCTGGGCAAGGTGATCAGCGAAGACGAAGCCATCGCCGCCGCCAAGAAGCACGCCGCCAAGCTGGCCGGCTCGCTGGGCAAGGACCTGAAGAAGTTCGCCCGCGACCTGACCGGCGCGCTCGAGACCTGCGACGCCAAGGCCGAGCTGGTTCTGTCCGAGCACGAAGGGCGCTTCGACCCGGTCTACGAGGTCGAGCTGTCCATCTGCGAGCCCCGCCAGCTCCTCATGATGCTGGTCAAGGCCCGCACCGGCGAAGTGCTCTACCACGAGTCGAAGCTCCACTTTTCGGTGGTCAGCAATCGCACCCAGGTCGGTCTGAACCGCATCGCGGCCAAGACCCTGCTGCGCATTCCCGACCCCAAGGTGGCCGTGGGAAAGCAGGTGGTCGACCACTACGTCGATGACCTGCCCGACCCGTCGGTGCTCAAGAACCATCGCCTGGTCATGCTGATTCGCAAGAATCGCAAGTGGGTGGAGGTCAAGGCCAAGGCGGACGGCACCTACAACTTCGACGTCAGCAAGGAGAAGGACGAGTTCTCGGCGGTGATGACCTACATCGCCCTGAACACCCAGCTGGTCTGGATGGAAAAGCTGGGCATGAAGACGAAGTACGAGCCGCTCAAGGTCTTCATGAACGACCCGAGCGTGCGCGACAACGCCTACCTCGACCCGGAGAACTGGGAGGTCCACATCGGCATCGGTTCCGGCATCGGTTCCGGTCTGGTGCAGGACATCTTCCTCGACCTGGGCGTGAGCTGGCACGAGAACGGCCACGGCATCGTCACCATCCAGGCGCCCGGCAAGGACCTGCCCGGCAACGAAGGTGGCGCCATCCACGAAGCGACCGGCGACGTCCTCGGACAGCTGCTCGTGAGCTACTACTTCCGCCTCAAGTTCGGCGGGCTCATGGGCTACCCGGTCACCCGTGCCGACATCAAGGCCGACCCGCGCATCATCGGCGCCTACGCTCTGCCGCCGGATGGCATCCGGAAGCAGCGCAACGGCAAGACGGTGCGTGACAAGACCGGCGAGGTGCACGACGACGGCGAAATCGTCGGCGGCGCCCTGGCCGACCTGCTGGAAGCCATGACCACGGGCAGCGCTGTCACCGACGACGGCGCCAGCCTGGAAGCGGCGCTGGAGAACTATGCGCGCATCTACCTGATGGCGCTGGCTCTGGTCCCCGCTGCCCGCGTCACCTTCCGCGACCTGCGTCGCACCCTCATCACTGCCGACCAGCAGTTGCTGAACGGTGCCAACCGCGCTTCCATCGAAAGCAATTTCGACAATCGCGGCATCACCGCAGGCACGCAGGGCGGCACCAGCACGGTCAGCCGTCGCCGGCGTCGCATCGACTAAGGCTAAGACCTCGGTCTTAGTCGACTGAAGCAAAGGAGTCGACCGGGACCCGCTCACAAAGCGGATCATCCCGGTCGACTCTGGAGCTTCTCTTTTTTCTCTCGTCTACGATGCTGTATAGTTTTTAAGAGCAGCAAAAATGCCAGCAAAAACGGAATAGACTGCTGACACTGTGGGCGGTATCAACAGTCTATTCTGTTTAGTCGGCGGGGGATTAAGCTCGGCTTTGTCTACTGACAATCTACGAAAAGATAATGGCAAGATATGGTCACAGCGATTAGAATCTCGCCCTGAGCATTTGCGATAATATATGCCGCTTACGCCGTTTATGCCGTTTCCTCAAAAGGCAGGAATAGAAATGACTGAGATCACCGAGGCACTAATTTTTGACATGGGCCATGTCTTTGTCGACTTTGAGTGGGAAGAAGTATGCAACGGCTTTTGCAGAGCCTTTAGCCTGAGCCAGGACCAATTCAAGCCCATACTGAAACACATAGCCTCACTGGGCTATGAAACCGGCCATATCGACACCATCGGACTGCTTGCCGAAGTCGAGAAAGTCACCGAGGTGCAGCTGAGCGAAGAGCAGTTTCATGAACTCTGGAATGCCACTTTCAGAGAGAACGAAGAGATGAGCGCCTTGCTGGGTGAATTAAAAACCAAATATCCGCTTTACCTGCTCTCCAATACAAACGAGTCACACTGGCGCTATCTGGAAAACAAATTTGCGGTGAGCAGACATTTCCAAGACTTGGTACTTTCATTTGAAGTGGGCTATGCCAAACCGCAAGCTGAAATTTATCATCACACCCTATCAAAAACCGGAAAGCCCCCAGAGAAATGCCTTTTCATCGACGACCTAGTGGCAAATGTTGAGGCAGCCAGAGCGGTCGGCATTGATTCGATTCTCTTTCAGTCACCAGAGCACTTGCAAAAAGAGCTAAGGCAGAGAGGCTTAATTTAAAATAGCGCAAATTGCGCTAGCCCAAGAAAGGGCTTCCGAAGACAGTTTTCATCTTAAAAGCGCCGAACAATAGTCCCAATAGTCTGACGTGGCAAGCGGCACGCTCGATGCACCCACATGCCCTGAGATGCCCTTAATCTCATTACTCTATGAGCAAGAAAGAACAAGTAATAGGCTAAGACTGTTTTTCTACCTTTTCTCACCGCAGATCATTCAAACCGAGCATAGAGCCCAAGCACCAGCCATAAGCCGCTTTCCTAGACCATCCCCACCGGTGGTTTACTTGGAATGCCTGCTCTGACTGTTTCGCCCTCGATAAGCTCGGTGAGAAAAGATCTGCACACCATCAAATCAATTCGGAGCAAATGATGGACAAGTGCCAACGTCAACGCATTACCCTTCTCTCTCTGCGCAGCCTCCTTTCCGCCGGTGTGGGCGTCGTTGCTGGTTTCGCCGCCTTCCTCGCGGCCAACCACTTCGGCATCGACCTGCCGGCAGGCAGTGAGGCTCTCTTCGGCTGTGCCGCCGGCGCCATCGCCTGGTTCGCCAGCCGCAGCAAGTTCCAATTCACCGAAGAGTGCATGCACATGGCTCGCGGTGCGGATCTTCGCCAGGTGGCACCGGTGAAACTGGGCAAAGAACGTCCGGTTCGCAGTGCCGCACCGAGCGCCGGCAAGAAGCCCGAGACCCGGACCCCGGCAGTTCTCAACGCCGGTCAGTTCTTCAAGCGCGGTCGCATCGAAGTGACGGTGCAGGTCGGCGAAAACGACAGCAAGAATATCGAGGTGACAACCCGCGGCCTGAGCGGCAGCGAGTTCAAGGGCAACAACGGTCTGCGCCCGCGCCTCGAGAGCGTCAGCGGCGTCAGCTGGGAAAACCCCCGCAACGACCAGAACGGCACCCGCACCATGATCGGCAAGGTGACCGGCCGCAACGAAAGCGAGATCGCCGAGAAGCTCACCGCCATCTGCGAGCGCTTCGCCTGAGCTGTCCGCCTGAGCGGTCCGCCGAAACTAAAATTAGCACAGCCTGAATCACTGAGAAGCAACCTTCCACCAAGGAAGGCTGCTTCTCTTCTTTTTTCACCATTTTCTCTTATAACGCTTAGTATCTGCGCGGCAAAAAAAATTTTGCAGACAAGCAAGAGAATCTCCGGCAATAACAATAGTTTTGGCTATTTGTTATTGCCGGAATCGCTCGTCTAGCCTTGAATCAAACCGGGTTCCACAGACCAATAGGCGGGTGCCCGACCTGGCTCATCGCAGAAATAGAACTGTCCTTGCCAGAAACGCAAGGTCCAGAGAACCCTTCGCCCGCTGCGGCAAAAGACAGTTTCACCGGCATTGAGAGAGAAGAGCGCGCCGTTGCCCGAGACTGCAGAGGGCGAACTTAGCGAAAGCGCTTCGACAGATGCCACTTGCACATTGCGCAGATGAACCAAAATCCTTTCATCAGGACGGCGCTGAGCTGACGCAGGCATGAGCCAAAGACTGTCGAAAGCTCTCCTGACCAAATCGGCACGGAACACCAACTGTTCATTTTCGGCCAACTCGGCAAAACTGTCATCGACATGGACAGCTTCGAGGTTCTTGACCAGAGCGCAGCCTGATGCCGCCTCGCATTCGAACTCGATTCCGCGCCTCACCTCGAGACCGGCTTCAGTCACTTCTACTGTGTAGCATTGCATTTTGAGACCTTTCTCTTTTCTAGATTTTGCGTGCTTCCCCCAAAGCAAAACAAAATAGACATTGACCTCTGCAGTCTTGCCGCCCTAATAAGGAACAAGCAAGCCTAAAACAGACTTTCTTAGAGAGAGTTTCACCAAAACAAGAGCGGCTTCGATAGCGCATCTCGCACGAAGCAATGCCCATCTACAAGACTACGACGATATCATTGCGACAGCACAAAAACCGCCCCTAGAGCGGCTTTACTCAATCAGTTTGCTACGTGGTCAAATTTCTCGACCAGACCAAAAGTATCGCGATGCACGCGTGAAAAGACCGTGAAAAGACTGCGAAAAGTCGGCAATAGCAGATGAATATAGACAAGTGCAAATGACAACCGATCTAAATGCCCGAAGCGAAGAGCAAGCGCCAAACTCTTGAAAAAATGCGGTGGCAGTATCGATACAAACATATATTCGCCCGCTTATATAATGCAAAACCGGTGTACTGCATATACGCAAGACCCGCTTATAGAGTGCGAAAGCTAGATTTTGCCAAAGAGATTCGCATGATATACTGATAATGTTTAGTACTCTGAATACCGAACCAATTGGAAGAGCAGCACCAAAGCCTATCCGATTTACAAAGCTCTCAAGCTGGGGCCGCGGCATCAGACAACAAATTTTTTCTAGCAGCAGCCATGCGTCGACACCTAGAGCTTGAAGCTGCTTCTTTTCACACGCCTGGGCACAAGGGCAGGCTAAGCGTACTTAGCCCAGACTTACCCCTCAATGCCGCTTTCGACCTGACCGAACTACCGGGACTGGACGAACTTTCAGACCCGGCAGGACCGCTGGCCAAACTGGAAGATGCCGCTGCCAAACTCTACGGAGCGGCAGCCAGTTTCATTTCAGTCCAGGGGGCCACCGGTGCAATCATGGCCGCCGTCGCCGCCACCGCCGGCAGTGGCGACTTAATTCTCTTACCCAGGCATTGCCATCGCTCGGTTTTGCAGGCTCTTAGTGCCACCAACCTCAAGCCGGTTTGGTATGAAGCAGACTTTGATCAAGCATGGCAAATCTATAGACAAGTACAACCAGAAACAATCAAGCAAGCCATTTTCGAGGCCGAGAAAAGCGGCAAGCTAGCCCTCACCGTAGTAGTTTCTCCGACTTACACCGGCGATTGCAGCAATTTGCAAGAAATCGCCGCCATTGTGCATGAGCATGGACATGCCCTATTGGTGGATGAAGCACATGGCTCACATCTATTGCCGTCACCAGCTCTAAGAGCCGGTGCCGACTTTGTCGCCCAGTCTCTGCACAAAACACTTACCGCATTGACACAAACAGGTTTGCTGCATATCGGCTATGGCTGCGCGATTGAAAAGCGCCGCCTTAAAGAAGAACTAAATAGAGTGACAAGCTCGAGCCCAAGCTATCTGCTGCTTGCCTCTATAGAAGCCGCTCTGGCTCTAGTTTCTCAGAGCAAGCAATTAGAGCAATTCGAAGAACTTTCTTTCAATTTGCATAGAGATCTACTCAAAATAGCACGGTTAAATCATATAGAGATTTTGTCCGGCAACGAAGACTCTCTAAAAGATCTGCAGAGCTTCCGAAAATCCTTTCAAATGCGTTCTTACGCGCATATTTTGATCAAGCCCAAAGAGGGCTCCAGTCAACACTTATATGATCATCTCATCTCAAAGGGCATCTACCCCGAAGCAATTTTCGGCAAAGGTGTTTTGCTTATGCTGGGCTTGGGCAGCCAAGACGAAGACTGCGCCAAACTCGTGCAGGTCTTGCAAGACTATCGAGGCGAAGTTGGCGCAAGCGAAGCCCCGGCCACCTTTCTCGTCCCTTTCAAATTTAAGCTTACCCCGCAACAAGCAAGCCAATGTCGGCAGATTCTAGTTTCAAGACATGAAGCCTTGGGGCGAATTTCAGCCCAACTGCGCGCCCCCTGCCCACCTGGAATCCCTATTTTGGTACCCGGTCAAGAAATCACAAAGGAGGTTTTGGAGAGAAGTAGGTTAGATGAGTTTTTGGTAGTAGTCAGCTGAGGGTATAATCCTTTTCTTACTACTGCTGTATCCCAATAACGGCCAAGCCGGTACAAGTTGAGAAGAGCAGCCTGTGAAAAATATATGTCCGGATGTAGAAACTCGCCCCTCCAGGAGAAAACCAATGGATCAAGTCGCACCAGCCGATGATCTCTCCTCCTTTCTCGCAATCTTGCCGCCAAATCTGCGCAGAGCCTTGGAAAACGATACAAACGGACTCTATGAAGTGGTGCTCGACCTAGGCCGTCTGCCGGAAGCCCGCTATCTCGACCGACATACAGTCAACCTTTCAGACTCACCGGTAACCGCCGAAGACCTTGAAGCAGCCATTGCCTTGGTCGGTGAATTTTCGGGCGACAACCGCGCCGGCATCGAACGCACCTTGCACCGCATCTCGGCCATGCGCAACCGCGCCGGCAAGATCATCGGACTGACCTGCCGCGTTGGCAGAGCCATTTCAGGCACTATCAATGTTATTCGAGACCTGGTGGAATCGAACAAATCTATACTCTTTTTGGGACCGCCCGGTGTTGGTAAAACCACCAAGCTTAGAGAAATGGCCCGGGTACTTTCAGACGAACTGGGCAAGCGCGTCATTGTTATCGACACAAGCAATGAAATCGCCGGTGATGGCGATGTCCCGCACCCTGCCATAGGCAAGGCCAGACGCATGCAAGTTCCGAGACCGGAAGTGCAGCACGCCACAATGATTGAAGCGGTGGAAAACCACACCCCTGAAGTAATCATCATCGACGAAATCGGTACAGAAGAAGAAGCACAGGCGGCTCGCACCATCGCCGAACGCGGTGTCATGCTTATAGGCACAGCCCACGGCAACGCCCTCGACAATCTGCTCAAGAACCCCACCCTGGTAGACCTGGTGGGCGGCATCCAAACTGTCACCCTGGGCGATGATGAAGCTCGCCGCCGCGGCACGCAGAAAACCGTGCTGGAAAGATCCAACCAACCGACCTTTGAAGTCTGTATTGAAATCATCGATAGACAGACCCTGGCAGTTCACCGCAATGTCGGCGAAGCGGTTGATCAGTTATTGCGCGGCTGGCAGATTCATCCAGAAATTAGAAAGCGGGACGAATCGACCGGCGACTTTGCCGTGGTGCAAAAGCCCGAACCAACTGTGACTGTCACCATGATGGAAGGCTTGGAACCTTTTGCATCAGACTGGGCTTCGCCAAAGGAAACCCATCTCAAGGTTTATCCCTATGCAGTTAGCAAAGGTCTTCTGGAAAGGGTCGTAAAGACCTTACAGCTGCCGGTGGAAGTGGTCAAAGCCATAGATGAAGCCGATGCCATTCTAGCCCTCAGGAGCTATGCCAGAGCCGGTGCAAAGATATTCTCTTTGGCGGAAGCTCAAGGTGTTCCGGTCTATGTGGTGAAGAGCAACAACCTGCCGCAGATTCAAAAGGCTCTCAGAGAAGCTCTCCATTTAGAAGAGAGCAGTATCGGGTCGGTTGATATTGAAGGCGACATAGACGAAACAGAAGTAGCTCTAGAGGAAGCAAGGCAGGCGATAAACCGCGTTATGGATCGTCTGGAGCCAACCGAATTGGCGCCCAGGAAAGCCTATATCAGACGCTTGCAGCACCAATTGGTGGAAAGATTCAATTTGTCGAGCCGCTCAGTGGGTGATGAACCGCAGAGAAGACTGCGCATCTTGCCTCCGGCCGGCACCCAAAAGAATCTAGGCTACATCTAAAGTCTGCGGCAAAGATGCTAGTATGTACTCGTTTTCACTCTTAGAACGAGAGACTTACTATGCAGCAAATCAGCTACAGGAACTGGAACCACTACCGTAGGGGTCGCGGGCTTGCTCTCTGGGCCAAGATCCTTATTGGTCTGGGCGTACTCAGCCTCATCGGACTCCTCATTGTGGGTGGTCTTTTGTGGTCGCTCTTCGGCGACTTTGCCGACCCGAAAGCAGTTGAAAAAGCTGCAAACTCAATAGTCACTATGGCTCCTCTGCCTGCCAATTTAAAGTATGCAGTCGGCAAAAATCTCATGGGCGCCTTCCAATTTGCAGCCATAAACGACGAAGCAGCCAAAGATACCTATATGCTTATGTCTTACAAAATGGAAGCCAGCAAAAAGATCACCGCCAAAGACTTTATCGACGCCTTGAAAGGCGGCAAGGAAATGCCTTCTTCCCCGGCCGGCTCTGCAGCTGGAGGCAAGCTGGATGTGAGCGGCGAAGGCGAGTTCGACATTGCCGGCACCAAGGTTCCTTATGTCTATGGCAAAACCCAGGCTAAGGGCGGCAATACAGCCGCTTCTCTAATCGGGGCCTGCACCCCCGAGGGCGAAGACCGCATGGTCTTGATTATTGCGCAGCAGAACGCTGACACAATTAACTTAGACAGAGTGAAGAGCTTTGTTTCACTGATCACTTCAATGAAGCCTGCCCAATAAAGGCGAGACGAGAAGACAAAGCAAGCAAAAAAGAGCCGCCCGGCAAGGCGGCTCTTTTGATTCTCGTGGGTGATAGACTGCCGAGCTTCAAGCTCCGCGCAGCTTTAGCATTCTAAATAACCGTCATTTTTCATGTTTTCGTTGGCGATATGGCGCTGCACCACTTTGCTGCAACGATATTCAGTGCAAGCACCAAGCACGGTGTTATTGTGAATCATCGCCAAAATTTCAGAAGCAGAGGCATTGGGCAATCTAGCTTCTTGTGACTTGAGACGGTCAAAGGAAGCATTATAGAAGCCTTGGATGCCGCCATTTGGATAGTTCTCCGGCTGCAAAGCATACTTAGGGTCGAAGAGAGGTTTGAACTTTTCGTCCTCTACTTCCAGCTTTGGTTCCGGAATGTTCAGATTGGCAAACTCACTTTGCCGCGGTTGCATTCGCAGATCCACAGCTTCCGCCTGATTTTGCTGAATTTCGTTGGGTCTTTCTGTTTCCATAAAGTTTCGAGCCATAGCTTACCTGCCTATTTCCCTATATACCACGCCTACCGAGAATGTAATGAGCCTTGGGGGTCATGCGGTCGTCTGCGAGCGAATTTAACCGAGCCGGAGGGGCTTGCCTCTCGGACGGTCTGCAATGCACTACCCAGTGCGACCATAGCCATGTTATGTGGTCAAGGGGCTAGCGTCAATTCAACGCGTCTCATGTTCGACGTCTCTTTGGGGGAGGACCACCACTGAGACCGGAAACCCCACCGCTACTTACATCCTGGGACTCTCCCCCCTGAGAACTCCCCTTGACTACCCCGCTTGGCTTTGCGGTTTTGTCGTCTTCCGATGAGGTTTTACTCACATTGGCAGCACTATTCGACTCTAGAGAATCAGCCAGGGCACCCATAACCGATTCATTAGAGTCGGCGTTATATATAGAACTTGTCGGTGTTAGCTTTTGCTCTTCAGAACTGAACGGGTGAAGACTTGGCTGTGGCGGCGGGGTCTCTTGCTTTTCAGCGCCAAAGGGGTCAAGACTTGGCTGTGGCGACGAGGTCATTTGCTCTTCAGCGCCAAAGGGGTCAAGACTTGGTTGCGGCGGCAAGGTCATTTGCTCTTCAGCACCAAAGGGGTCAAGACTTGGTTGCGGCGGCAAGGTCATTTGCTCTTCAGCACCGAAGGGGTCAAGACTTGGCTGTGGCGACGAGGTCATTGGCGCAGACTGTTCAGTAGGCTGCCCAGACACTTCGGGCGCGAAAACAAAACCAGGGCTAGCCAGATTGATGAATGGATTTTCTGTTCGCGGCGCCTGACTAAGAGCGATGAGCTCCTTGTCCAGCAAGTCGCTCAAGATATCATCTTCCGCCATGGCTACCATTTCGTGCGCCGGCAGAGGAACCTCTTCGCCGCCCGAGAATTCATCACCTGCTACATCTGGACTTACTGCTTCCGCCTCAATTTGGTCAGGCACCGCTATTGACGATTCTATATTGGTGACTTCTTCTTGCTCTGTGACTTCGTCAAAATTTGAGACTTCATCTAAGTTTGAAACTTCATTTAGGTCAGGCAATGTCAGCTCAACTGAAAGGGCATTTACATCGACAGGAGGCACCACCGAAACCATTTCTAGGGGAATCTCTTCCAGCACGGGTAAAGCCGTGGTCGCTACTTCTTTTTCTTGTTCACTTTCCGGTTCGGTCTCTTCTTCTATAGAACCCAAGCGCGGTGAGATAGAAAAAGCTCGGTCGGCAAGCTCTTCTAGATCGTCCAAAATTTCTCTATAGCCCGATAGCCTATCGCCCCCACCCAAGAGACCGGCACCACCAGATCTGCCGCCAAACATCGACCCCAAGCCGCCCAAGCCAAAGCCGAAACCGCCCAAATTAGAGCGTGGTATTGCTTGACCTTCAAAGCGATTGGCGTCTTCGCGGACCTGAATGTCGACCGACTTTTCAACATTAGAAGAAGAAGAAGAAGACTGCGATTCGACCGTTGAAACCATATCGCTGCCTTCTAAGGGCACATCGCCTTCAACCGTAGCGCCCAGTGACTCTTGCACAAAATGACGCAATTCCTCGTGGATTCTTTCTAGATCTTTGACTAACCTGGCATCGACCAGTGACTGACCGCCGACACTGCGCGCTTCATTACCGCCAATCGGCTCGAGATCCATGGCTAATTCCACAATTTTCTCGCGCACATAAGCACTGACAGATTTATAGCCCTTTTCACGCGCCAAACGCTGCAATAGTTCGAACTGCTGCGGCTTCAAATTGACGCTGATTTGATGCTCTCGCACAACAACCTCAAACTCTTTCTCGTTCTCTCAGACCTTGCAGTCTAGATAATATGCTTATTTTACCCTGCCAAACAAGCCTTGATTCGAATCAGAACAAGACTGCCTCAAAGACGAATTTTGCGGCTAGATCGGCGTCAAGAAAAACATTACCATAAATAGTACGGCAAAAAAAAGAAGGAGGACGGAAAACCGCCCTCCTTCTCAAGAGTCACCGAGTCAATCGGAAACCGGTAGACCCGCTAAAGCGGCAACCGGCAAACCGACCAGCTCAGCGACGACGACGCGAACGCCTCTTCGACTTCGCGGGAGCCAGAGCCTTGGGCTTGGCGCCGGCGAAAGCCGGAGCAGGCACCACTTCGTCAGCGAAGCCCAGAGCAATCGCTTCGGCGGCGTCGAGCCACCAGTCCTTGCGATGGGCACGCTCCTCGATCTGCGCCTCGGTGAGCACCGAACGAGTGGCGAGAATCTTCTTCAGATTCTCCCAGAGGCTGCGCGAGAAGGCGACTCGGTCCTCCATGGCATGGACAGTACCGATGGCACCGCCCGAGACGGCATGGATGAGGACCTTGGAATTGGCACCCACCAGACGACGGTCACCGGCCTGCAGCAGGATGCCGCCCATCGAAGCCGCCATACCGAAGCAGACGACTGTGACATGGTGACCTTCGCCCCGCAGCATCTGCAGGTAGTCGTAGAGCGCCAGACCAGCCAGCACCGACCCGCCGGGCGAGTTGACGATCACCGTGATCGCCTTGCCCGGGAAGCGCCGCTTCCAGTCACCAAGCTTCTGCAGAGCAGGCTTGATGCTTTCGTCGGTGACGCCGTCGTAGAAGGTGTAGGTGAGGTTCTCGTCGGCCGAAGCCTTCTCACGAGCGGCATCACGCTCCTTCTTCTCCAGGTCGAGCTGGGCGCTGCGCAACTGTGCGCGCGACAGCTCCAGCTTGATACCGGCTTCCTGGGCGGCGTTGGTCTTGTCGGCACGCGCCTTTTCCACCCGCAACCGCGCTTCCTGAATCTGCAGGCGCTTCAGCTCCTCGTCCAGGGTCTGGGCCGTGGTCTTGGGCGTAGCCGGGGTCGCGGTCTGGGACTTGTTATTATCGGCTGCGACCGCCTGAGCAGGTGCAGCGTCCTTGGGGGTTTGAGTATCGTTACTCATTGATTTCTCTCAGTTCTGCGCCATGGCAAGATTTCACTTTTCACTGTTGTTAGATCGTTGCTGGCGCTGTTCAGGGTTGAAAGTCAGGAATAAATTTACGAAGGGCGAATTACTCGCCCAGGCGAGACAGAACCCGGTCGACGCGGTCCTGCCCCGAATCGAAGCAAGCCTCCTTTTGCGCTTCCACGAAATTGGCCAGATGACCGGCCAATTCTTCTCCGTACTGCTCGACCAGATGCTCGAGGGCGCTCGGCTCCAGACCGCCGGCCAAAGCGTCACTGAGAACGCCTGGCTCGACGCCTGCAGCAAGCAACCGCCCGAGAACATCCGGGTTCAGACCATTCTGCATGGCCCGATAGAGCACCGGCAGCGAAGCACCACGCTCTTCCAGTTCGACCGGGTCGGGGAAGAGAGTGGCGACAACTTCACCGTGCCGAGCTAAGACTCGATCGGTCTCGCTTTGATAGCGAGCCGCTTCCAGAGCGTGGCAAGCAGCCTCGCTCAGATCGTGTTGGCGATGCGCGTTCAGGTCCATAGCTTCTCTCCTTTGTCGTTGACGACAGCTTTGACCTTTGCCAGCACCTGCTCTTTGGTCATGGCATTGGTCGGGTTGACGAAAACCAACGCACCGCCCATGGTGCGCTGATAGTAAGACCGCAAAGGTTTCGACTCTTCGCGGTAGGTGACGAGACGCTCGCGAATTGACTCGGGCGCATCGTCTTTGCGCTGGTAAAGCGAGCTTGAGCAAGCATCGCAGATACCATCGCGTTTGGGGGGCTCAAACTTGAGATGGTAAGAGCGCCCACAAGCCGAATTCGAGCAAGTGCGTCGCAACGAAAGCCGCTCCACCAAGTCCTCTTCGGAAAGTTCAAGCCAAACGGCTTTCTGCACCGAGAGACCCCAAGATGAAAGCAGCTTGTCGAGCAACTCAGCCTGACCCTTGGAACGAGGGAAACCATCGAGAATGGCGCCGCGAGCGTTCTCGGGCGCTCTCAGGGCACGTTCCAAAAGGTCGAGGGCCATTTGGTCGGGGATGAGCTGTCCCTTTTCGACCATGTCCTTGACTCGTTTGCCAAACTCAGTTCCCTGGGCGATCTCCTTGCGAATGAGAGCGCCGGTACTGATATGCGTCAGCTTGAGAGCTGGAGCGAGTTGCCCGGCCACTGTACCCTTACCTGCACCAGGACCGCCAAGGAGAGCAATTATGCGCGGTCGGCTGGACGGGAAGAGGGGCCAGAGGAACTTTCGCTTCAGCCAAAAATTCAGGCTGAATAGAAATTCAGCCCCACGAAAAGCTTTCATAGACATACTCCGCATGATTTGAGCAGCAGCCAAAAGCTGATGCTGGAGCACAGACAAGGTAGTTGTCGGTGGTTTAAGTAACTTGGGTTTGGTTTTAGTCCAGAAAATAGTTGAGAAAGTAATTGCAACCTAGACTAGGCATCAAGAAGAAAGCAAATGAAAAGCACCTGAAATGGCTCTTGATTGTTTAAATTGCCTTTTATCTATGTCACCTGGAGTGTTTTTTGAATAGTTCGCGCTGGCTCCGCCATTTTTACTGAAGAGCGTCTAATCAAGGGCTTCTCGGGGGATCCAGCTTGACATCTTGCTGTTTGGGCAATTCCGGACACAAACAGAGGTTTTGATAGCCCATCTAATCAAATCGGCGACTGTTTAGATCTTGGCAGCGACACAATACTTAATTTAGTGTCGAGGTGTCTTTTTAACTCCAATTCCTCCTTTTGTCTGGTGACCTCAACTAAAAAAATGATTTACTAGCTGTCTATACGGTTTCCAGCCAGACCGAGGTCTTGGGTTATCAACAACCTGGTCCAAATTAGGAGCACACATGACTACTGCTACTGTACTGGGAGAACTCCCCGCCCGTGTCGACGTTCCCGTCGAACTGACCTGGGACCTCTCCAAAATCTTCGCCACCGAAGCCGACTGGGACGCCGCCTACGCGTCCACCGAAGCGATTGTGGCCCGTCTCCCCGAGTTCAAGGGCAAGCTGAAGCGTTCCGGCAAGCAGCTGCTCGCTTTCCTGAGCGAGCGCGACAAGGCCGGCGAGCAGCTGAGCAAGCTCTATGTCTACGCCAGCATGAAGGCCGACGAAGACACCGCCAACACCGCCAATCAGGAGCGCGAGGACAAAATCCGCGGGCTCTACACCAAATACGGTGCGGCGGTGGCCTGGTCGACGCCTGAGCTTCTCTCGATGAAGCCCGAGCGCCTGGCCTCTTTCATCAGCAAGTACCCCGCCCTCTCGCTCTGGAAGCAGCAGTTCGATGAACTCAACCGCGAGCGCGCCCATGTGCGCAGCCCCGAGGTCGAGGAACTGCTCGCCCAGCAGTCGATGGTGGCTCAGGGTCCGCAGACCATCTTCGGCATGTTCGACAATGCCGACATCCAGTTCCCCAAGGTGAAGGACTCCCAGGGCAACGAGCATCAGCTCACCCACGGCAGCTACGGTGTCTTCCTGCACAGCCGCGACAGCGTGCTGCGCGAGAACGCCTACCGCGGCATGATGGAGACCTTCGAGAAGAGCCGCAACACCGTCGCTGCCATCTACTCGGCGCAGGTGCAGGCCAATATCTTCAACGCCCGGGCCCGCCGCTACGGTTCCTGCCTGGAAGCGGCTCTCGGTCCGGACAATGTGCCCCTTTCGGTGTACAAGAGCCTGATCGAGACCGCCCATGCCTACCTGCCGGTTCTGCACCGTCTGGTCAAGCTCAAGGAGCGTGAGCTGGCCAAGCAGGGTCTGCTGCCCGCCGGCAAGATCCGCCTCTGGGACCTCTATGCACCGGTGGTCGGTTCGGTCGATTACAAGGTCGACTACCCGACGGCTCAGAAGGTCATCCTGGAAGCGGTCAAGCCCCTCGGTCAGGAATACGTCGACAACCTGCGCATCGGTTTCGACTCGCGCTGGGTGGACGTGGTCGAGAACAAGGGCAAGCGCTCCGGCGCCTACAGCGGCGGCACCTTCGGGACGCCTCCGTACATGCTCATGAACTGGAAGGACAAGCTGGAGCAGATGTTCACCCTCGCCCACGAGGCCGGACACTCCATGCACTCGTTCTTCTCGCGTCGTGCGCAGCCCTACCAGTACTCCAACTACACCATCTTCGTGGCTGAAGTGGCGAGCACCTGCAACGAGGCCATGCTGGCGCACCACCTGCTCTCCACCGAGAGCGACCCGGCGGTGAAGCGTTACCTCATCGACCACCAGCTCGATGCCTTCCGCGCCACCTTCTTCCGCCAGACTCTCTTTGCCGAGTTCGAGATGCTGGCTCACGAAGCGGCGGAACGGGGCGAGGCACTGACGGCTGACCGGCTGTCGGAGATCTTCCTCGACCTCAACAAGAAGTACTACGGCGACTGCGTGGCCGACGACGATCCGGTCAAGATCGAATGGGCGCGCATCCCGCACTTCTACAACTCGTTCTACGTCTACAAGTACGCCACCGGCATCTCGGCGGCCACTGCTCTGTCGGCGCAGATCCTCAAGGAAGGTCAGCCGGCGGTGGACCGCTATCTGAAGTTCCTCTCGGGCGGCTGCTCTGATTTCAGCATCAACCTGCTGCAGGGCGCCGGCGTGGATCTGTCCAGCCCGGATGCCATCAAGTCGGCTCTCGACGTCTTCACCAGCTACCTCGACCAGCTCGAGGCGCTGATCGTGCAGGCTGACGCCGACGAGAAGGCAACCAAGGGCTGAGCGCGTAGACGCTGACTTTTAAGAGACGGTCCGGATCTTGCAGAAATGCAGGTCCGGACCGTTTTCTTTTTGCCGAGAAAGAGACGACCGGTCTAGTGTGAACTTCCCCCAGATAAGAGACAGCAGAGGAGGCAGCAATTTTTTTCCGCATTTACTACATTTTATAATATCTCGACCGAGAAAAAAAATACCCTCTGAATGAGAGCCAAGTTCTTTAGCCCTGTCTTCGGAGAGCCTGGCTGAAGCAGGCTCTCCGATAGACTGATGGACTAGGCAACCGGCTGGCAACCTTTGAGAGTGGTCGGGTCGGTCAGATAGGCGACTAGAGCCCGGCTCAACGAAGAAGCCACTTTGTCTTGATAGCTGGAAGTCTTGAGCAGAGCAGCGCGAGCCTTATTGGTCAAATAACCAATTTCAACTAGCGATGCCGGCGCTCTATTGCCATTCAACACAAAGAGGTTCCTTTGCATACTCCACTTTGCCGGATCGTTAAGATCGACAGAAAGAGTACTTAGAAAGAGGTCGGACAGAGCCTGATCAGCCGAATCGTGCCAATAGGTCTCAATACCAGAGATGGCCCTATTGCCAACAGCATTGGCGTGAATGCTGAGAAACAGGTCGGGACAGCTGTTATTGCTTTGGTCTAAGCGTTCTTGCAAAGTCAAAGTACTGTCGACATCGCGAGTCATCTCAACTTTAGCGCCCAATGCCACAAGCTTGGTGCGCAACGACAGCGACACGGCCAAAGTGAGATCTTTTTCGACGATACCGTTATACATGGCACCAGGGTCATTGCCGCCATGGCCTGGATCAAGCAAGATTACCCGCCCCTTGAGCACCGGTGCAGATTGGGGGCTTGAGTCAGCGTCCTCGGCATGGGCCTGGTCGCTGGCTTCAGTCGGTGCATTCTCAGAAGCTTGACCCTTATCGGGGGCAGGCGAAACTTGGGCTTGGCGATCAGGCTGTACGGTTCCTGCACCACCAGCAGTGCTACTGCCACAAAAAAGAGCTAAAGCCAGAGAAAAGGCTCTGACTAGATCAACGAAAGAAAGAGATAGCACATGATGTCTCCTTAAATTATTTTTTCCTCCAGGGAAAGTTAAGTGGGTTGATGGGCTTTGCCGCCAAAAGATGAAATTCAAATCCAAGCAGACAAGAAAGCATACAGACGATTCAGCATACAGGCGAGTCAGCACTGGAACCACCGGGGTTCTGGATTGGATCGTCAAAACAGCAATCGGGTGATGCTTTGGATTGGTTATTGAATTTCTTATGGCAGACAAAAGGGGTAGATCTGCAACCTACAACTTTAAGGACGAATACAGCTAACTAAAATGCTCTCATCAACACCCTTAACGAGGCTTGCGCAATAATAGAGGAGGAAAGTTTCAGAACTTGGTGGAACATGCTCGGCAAAGTTAGAAAAGCTATCTGTGCAATATCAGGACTTTTGCTGCTTAGCGCACCTGCGATATCGGCTGCAGAGAAAAATCAGTCGGAGTATTCTCAAATAAAATTCAAACTGCTGCCACGCGACTGTCCAGCCAGGCACCTTCAGTTTCCCGATGTCGACCTGGGTGTGCTTAATTTGACCGAGAACCGACTGCTTGGTTCAGAGGTAGGCAAAGCCCTGACAAAATCGAGACCCTTACTGGCCCGCGGCAATGTTTATATCCCGCCCAATACCTTTGTCACTTACTCACCAAACGGTAATTTCTACAAGAATCCACAGCTCCTAAAGGGTCTTCCTGATAATGCTTTCGACGGAATCGTCTTGCGTTTCATAGCGATGCAAGACGACGAAATTGGTAGAGGCGACCAAGGACTCATAGCTTTGAGTCGCTTCAAGACACTGCGCACCGTCGTTCTTAGCCGGGCTGAAATCACCGACAAAGGAATCTCAAGCCTCAAAGCTTGCCGAGAACTTGAATTACTCGATTTGTTGGGATGTGAGATGCAAGGTCACTTTCTTAAGGAACTAGTCCCGTGCAAAAACCTAAAGGTTCTAGATCTTCAGTACTCAAGCATAGACAAAAATTACTTCAAGTATCTGGCAGAGTATCCCGCACTTGCCACACTAAACCTCAATCGCAGCGGCGTCAACATGAAGGCTTTGACTGTTCTTCCTGCTTGTAAAAGTCTCTCTTCTCTCGATCTTTCATCTAACCCAGAGGTAAACGACAACATCGTGCCTATTGCACTGGCCATGCCCAAACTCAAATATCTTGATTTAAATAAAACCGGTGTCTCAGAGAAGGGCTTAGAAAGACTGCGAGCAAAAAAAATATTCACAAGCAAGTTGGAACTCTATGCTTCATCGCCTAAGAAAATTGAAAAAATGAAAGCACGCCGCAAAGCAAAAGATGCTGATGCCGAGACTCTCTTTGGTCCGGTTTCTAGAGGTCGCAAGCTTTAGTCTAGCCTGATTAGTCCAACTCCGATAATAGATTGCAGGCCGGCTCTAGACCATTATCACAGGCGCAACTAAGCCATTTGCAAGCCTGCTCAAGATTCTCATTGTCCAGTTCAAACTTACCCAATTCAAACTGAGCCTCTGCCACTCCCAGTTCAGCAGACTGCCGCAACCATTTTATGTATTCTTTCGGCTTTGCCCCAATGTCCGTCTCGATACATACAAGCAAGCGCATAACAACAGTCAGGGTCATTCAATTCGGCACCTTTCTTGTACCAATAAAATGCTGCTTCATGGTCTTCTTCACCAAAAGTTCCATCGTAATAACTATTGGCAAGAAAGAACATGGCATCGGCATTATCAAGTTCGGCGGCTTCTTTTAGGTGCTTTAAAGCCTTTTGAAGATCTTTCTTGATTTTGTGGAAGCCCTTTAGATAGAAGGTACCAAGCCAAGTCAAAGCGGCAGGATAGCCCTCGGAAGCACATTCTTTGATAAGCGCAACCGCCCTCTCTTCATCGACCGTTCCTGCCCTGCCGTCGGCGAGCCAGCCGCCAAGACTGGTTCTAGCTTCCTTACTACCCTGTTCTGCGGCGCATTCCATCCAATAAATTGCCAACTGCGGATTAGGCTCGTAAGGCATAGTCTTTGCGCCGGTCAAATAAAAGTAGCCTAGTGCAATCTGGGCATCAACATTGCCTAATTCGGCAGAACGATTCAACCAGTAAAGTCCAGCCTGGCAATCCGGCTCGAAATCTTCACCATGCAATAATTTGTAGCCCAAGTAATACTGAGCATCTACATCATCATGTTCGCAAGCACGGTTAAGCCAATGTCTAGCAGAATCGAGATTCTTGTCTGTGCCGCGACCTTCTAAATAGCGCGAACCGACAAGAAATTCTGCAAAGGCATTACCATCCAGAGCGGCGGATGAATACCAGTAGAAAGCCATTGCATCGGATGCTTCCACACCAAAACCATTCTCGTAATAAGAGCCCATATCGAGCCTGGCTTCGATATTGCCGTCTTTGGCGGCGCTTTCGCACCATCTAAATGCTTCTTCAGGGTGAAAAGACTGCGACCATTCTTGGCTATAAAAATAAACCAGCTCCATCTTTGCCTGGGTATCACCACTCTCGGCACGGGCGAGCAAATCAAGCATACGTTTCTGATGAGACTCCCTCACTCTCTCAGCATCATCAGCTAAAGCTTGAGGCTCTTGAATATAGCGATCTTGCTCAGCGCTGTAAAACTCGAGCGAGTCATAGCAATTTTGCAAATCATCCTTCATTTCGAGCATAGATTGATAGCGCTCATCAGGTTCTTTAGCCAGAGCCTTGAGAGCGATCTCATAAAGCCTGCCTTCAATAGCATTGGCAGGCTTAAACTCGGGTTGATCATTGATATGACTGAAAACCACCTTTATGTAGCTTTCGCCCTCGAAGGGCGGCCGCCCGGCCACACATTCAAACAACATACAACCCATCGAATAAATGTCTGACCTATGATCTATTTTCTGACCCATACATTGCTCTGGGCTCATATAGAGTGGCGAACCAAAGACCTCTCCAGTTTGAGTGAGACGCAAACTAATCTGCCCTGGACGTGTAAATATTTTGGCGATGCCAAAGTCGACCAAAACCGCAGAGAAATTGCGACCCGATTGATCAACCGGCTTGGTCAAAACCATGACATTACCCGGCTTGATATCGCGGTGCACAATATGACGACGATGAGCATGCTCAAGGGCGCCGCAAATGTCTATCAGGCAGAGAATCAAAACAGAAAGCATACAATCTGGACTCTCCAGCAATTCATCCAGAGGAGTTCCTTCCAAATATTGCATCACCATAAACGGCAGCCCATCCTGGCTTACAGCGTAGTCCTTAACCTTGACTATATTGGGATGAGAAAGAGAGGATGCAGCCCTAGCCTCGTTCATAAAGCGCTTACGCATGACTGAGTCTTCGGCGGTCTCCTTCACCAAGACCTTGATGGCGACTGTTTCAAAACCACTTTCACTTTCTGATGCTGGCGCTTTGTGATCATATGCTTTGTAAATCACACCCATGCCGCCACGACCAATTTCCTCCACTATTTCATAGCGCCCTTCCAGCATAAAAGAGGCTGGTTTATAGCTGAGAGTCGAGCTTAGTGCGCCGCCATCTTTCGGGCAAAATGACGAACCGAGAGGATACTCTTGCTTACAAATTTGGCAATAGTTGACCTGAAGACCATCAACAGAATCACTTTCAAGAGTCATCGGCTCACTCCGAACATGCACCAGAAGCAGAAGCAATTTAGGCCAGCTTGCAAGTCTCCCGACAAGGCGCCTCTCTCATGCTGCGCTAACAACTTCAACTTAGTTTACCCCTTTACAAGAGGAAATTTATCTCTATCTGTTTAGTAATCATGAAGCCATTGCTAGGTTCAGTTTGTATCTGTCTTTTTAGTCTCCAGTTAACTTTAGCCCAGAGATAAAGCAATCAAAACCTCGGAAAGACTCTCCTCTACGCATCCGCGAAGAGAGCATTGGACCGACTCTCGGCTCAGACCTGGAACCTGAGGCAGCTCTAATCACAAGAACCTCGCAGTGTTAGGAGGCATTTATGTCAAATCAAACGGTAATCTTGGCGGTGGTCGATGCTCCCGATCCCGACAACTTTGCTCAGCTGGTAGCCCTGGCCAAGCTCAATCCGCAAGCCAAGCTCTTCGTCATGCTCACCGGACGCCCGGTGCGCTTCAACGCCAGTCGCGATCACGCCAACTGGGAATGGGACCTGGAAAGCTCACGCATGGCCCAAGAAGCATCAGCCATGCGGGCTAAGAACTTTCTGCGTCACTTCGATGTGGAAGTAAGCCGAGTCTTCGACGGCGGCATCGCACCGCGCACTTTGGTGCCGCATTGGGTGCATTTCGCCGAATACTACAAATTTCTCGATGTCGACCCGCTCGCCGCTCTGCGACACAGCGAACTCGAACCCCAGGAAGACCTGATCAAGCTCTTGCTCGCCCTGCCGCCGGCTTCGGTGAAAGTGGCTGTGGGCGGACCAATGACCGGTCTGCATCAGCTCATCGTGCGCTGTCCCGAAGTGGTCAGTCGCTTTGCCGAAGTACATGCCATGTTTGCCACCTGGGGCAATGTCGAACTCATGCAGTTCGATGAAAAACCACGCGGCGCAGTGCAGTTCAATGTTGCTTGCGACCCGCAGGCAGCCAACGCTGTATTGACCGGACTCGACTGCCCGGTCTATCTCATGCCGACCGAAGTGACACGGGTCAAGTCCATCGGCTTCCAGAATGCGCAGAAACTGAGAGAGGCACTGCCCGACAACAAAGGTAGTCGCGCCCTCTATCACCTCTACGCCCTCTGGTATGACGCAGCAGTCAAGCCTCGGCAAGAGAAAAATCCAGACGAATTGATTTTCATCCACGACATCGTCGCCGCTTTCAGCCTCGATGCAGAGCTGAGAGACGCTATTTACGACGTGGTGCCGGTGGAGATCACGTCAGTCCCCCATCTGCCGCGCGAAGGCAGCGAATGGGGCAAGGTGTTCATGAAGGAGCGCCCGACAGACCAAGCTCAAGGCTGCAAGATCTTTGCCGCCAAGGGCCTCAAAGAAAAGGGAGCCGAACTCTATCTGGAGACTTTGAAAAAGGTCTTCGCCTAGACAGCTTCGGAAAACGGATTTAGTTCTATACTCTCTGATTCGGAGAGTCGACCTCAGTCAACCTCTAACTTTAGAAATCTGGAGAAACAGATGAGCAACCAAAGCCAAACCGTCACCACCGCCTGCGGTATCACCGTCACCGCCGAAGCCGGCATCGACCTGAACATCGCCACTGCGGCGAAGCCTTTCACCGACTGGCTCGCGCAGATCGATCGCAAGCGCTTCAATGTGCGCAACGTGCACATTCAGTCGGTGGACATGTTCGGTCCCCGCGTCGGCTTCATCAAGTTCAAGGCCGACGTCGCCGACAGCCAGGGTCGCGCCCTGCCCGGCATCATCTTTGCCCGCGGCGGCGCCGTCGCCGTGCTGGCCGTCCTGGTCTGCGAAGGCAAGGCTCACGCCGTCGTCACCGTGCAACCGCGCCTGGCCACCGGCGACTTCGAATTCGTCGAGACCTGCGCCGGCATGCTGGACGGCTCCGGCAACTTCGCCGGCGTCGCCGCCAAGGAACTCAAGGAAGAGCTGCACATCGATCTGGCTCCCGGCGAACTCGTCGACCTGGGCGCCCTGGCCGGCTTCAAGAACGGCATCTACCTGACCCCGGGCGGCAGCGAAGAGACCATGCGCTTCTTCGCCTTCTGCCGGGAAGTCTCGCGCACCGAGCTGGACGACATCAACGGTCGCCTCACCGGCGCCCTCGACGAAGGCGAGCAGATCACCCTCAAGCTGGTCAACATCGACGACCTGGCGGCCATCCCCGACGCCAAGACGATCATCGCCCACAGCCTGTATCAGCGCTTCAAGGACAAGATTCCCGGCACCGACAAGATCAAGTCGAGCAGCACCGTGGGCGCCACCGCCCGGGTGCAGAGCATCCACTAAGCATCCCTCTAGATGCTGCCATTTGACTGACTGCCAGAGCCAGAGGAGGAAGCGAAACGCTTCCTCCTCGCCTGCATTCTAATCAGTGGAAGCGTTTCGCTTCCTCCTCGCTTGCGTTCTAATGAGAGGCAGCACTTCGCTGCCTCCTCTTCTGCATACTAATAAAAAAGGACAGGACAATGTCGGTTGAAAAAGTCGAGAAGAAAGCTCTCCCCATCTGGATCCCGCTCTTCAAAGATCTGTTCGTGATCACCGACCCGGGCCGCGACCAAGACGACGAAGATGTGCTGGTCATGCTCAACCGCATGATTCGCCTCGAAATCTTGCAGGTACTGGGTGTGGTGGCCAATCTAGCTCCCAGCGCTCAGCGAGCGCGCCTGGCCAAGGGAACACTGCAGCTCTTGGGACAGAACCAGGTGCCGGTAGGCTATGGCAGCAATTGCCTGCAGAGTGAAGAAGACGGACTGGAGTACCAGTTCTCGGTGGGCTATCTGGCCGAACACGACAATGTCGTGGACGGCAAGGCGCTCATTTACGAGACTCTCAAGAACGCGCGGCCCAAGTCGATCGTGCTCTTGCTCATCTCTGGTCTGACCGATGCCGCCGCCGTGCTGCGCGAACACCATTATCTCTTCCAAAAGGCGGTGCGGCGCGTGGTGATCATGGGCGGTGTGAAGACCTGCAAGGACAATCCCAATGCGCCCGAACTCGATGGCGAGGGTCGCATCCTCCCCGATGAGACCGCGCAGAACCACAAGTTCGACCTGGAAGCAACACGCTATCTCTACCGCATGCTGCAGGACATGGAGATTCCCATCACTGTCGTCTCGCGCCATGCCGCAGTGGCCGCCCGCGTGCCGCGCTCGGTCTACGAAGAGATGGCGGCGACTGGTCATCCCATCGGCACTCGCCTTTTGGCGGCTCAGAAAGAAGCAATCCAGAAAGTCTGGGAACGGGCAAACATGGCAGCTGACGATCCCAATCGTCTGGAATTGCCGGCTCGTTGCGACAAGACCTGGTTCTGCAATAACTTTCTGGGCGGCAAAGGCGCCGAGCTGACCAGCCAAGACAACATCTGGGATCTGGTGCAGACCTTCAATCTCTATGACCCGTGCACGCTTGCTGCCTGCATTCCCAATCAGCGCGAGCATTTCTTCTCTCCCACCGTGGTGGAAGTGCACGGCGTCGAACACCTGATCATCGGCGTCAGCGCTCAGGTTCACAACGTGAGGGAACCGCTGGCACTGGCCGAGCATCTGCGCAACATGCTGGTGGAGAGCCTTAAGCAAGCGCAGGTCTCAGCATCGCCCAAGGCTCAAGAAGCGACCAGCAAGGTCGCCTAGTTGCGCCTTTCTAAGTTTTGAAAAGAGGCGCCCTGCGCCTCTCTCTTCTCTCTTAGTTCCGAAAAGAGGCGCCCTGCGCCTCTCTCTTCTCTCTTAGTTCCGAAAAGAGGCGCCCTGCGCCTCTCTCTTCTCTCTTAGTTCTGAAAAGAGGCGCCCTGCGCCTCTCTCTTCTCTCTTAGTTCTGAAAAGAGGCGCCCTGCGCCTCTTTTCTTTCGAAGAACTTATTATAGGTTATCGTAGTAACGCAATTGAAGGAGCAACAGAAACAGCAATTGAGAGGGACTCTTTCTAAAGCCGCTCTAAAGTTCACGGCGGCTTCCTTTCCAGATTAACTACTAATAGCCTTGGGCTTAGCGAGCCTAGCTCAACCGGTCAAAAAATCGGGGAAAGCCATAGGTTGCGGTGCCAGCTCTTAGAAACCATCACCAAGATAGGAAGAATCAGCTTCTCGCCCCCTTGAAAGCCTTTAAAAATAGATCACTCTTCTTTTTAGCCATAGATTCAGCTGCATGTCGCGCCCTAAGCTCAGGGTCCTAAATTAAATCCTTTCATCAAGAACCCCCAGCAGACTTCTTTCCTTTCTCTTAGCTAAATACCCGGTCAAACAACTTCGGTCGACACCGAAGGGAGTTGAGCGCCGGTCAGCCGATCAAGAGCTAACTGAAAGGACCGCTGCAGGTTTCTGGTGAGAGCGATTTGGCTCATCAATGTCTAACCTAACGGAAGGATACTAATATGTCAGATTCTGTCGCCCCCGGCGCCACCATCGTGGTGCACTGGGAAGCCAACAAGACCAGTCAGACGCCCAACGCCGTCAAGTCGAACAAGACCGAGAGCGGTCGCACCCGCAAGATCATTCTGGTGGCAGACCCCAACAAGGGTGTGCAACCGCAGCCGGGTGAAGTTTGGGTCTGCAAGGTCGAACGCATCACCAATCCCAAGTCTGAGAGCCGCGGAGCCATTTTCGTGCGCCCGGTCTCACGTAAGGTGGAATATCAGTTCGCCGGTGTCTACATCGACCCCGTCAAAGCGCAGCTGATCGCCACCATCCTGCAAGACCCGCGCCGCAACCTGATGCTGGAAGGCGATCAGGGCGTGGGCAAATCGACCATCGCTGCCGCCATCGCTCGCACTCTGGGCTGGGAATACCGCAAGGTGAGCGGCGGTCTGATCAAGAAGTTCGTCTTCATGCTCGGCCGCTACATTCCCACCTCCGACAGCAACACCCTCAACTTCCGCTGGGCTGACTCAAAGCTGGTTGCTTCCTTGCGGGAAGCCCAGTCCAACCCCCGGCGCAAGTTCCTGGTGATGATCGACGAATTCACCCGCATCGACGAAGATGCGCGTGACGCCCTGCTCGACATCATCGAAGGCAGCGTGCGCGTGCTGCGTCTGCCCACCGGCGAAGAAATCACAGTCGGCAACAATGTGGTCTTCATGGCTGCGGGCAACGTCGGTGAGGGCTTCACCCTGCGCCGCGAAGACGCTGCCGCCAAGGACCGCTGGGCGATCATCAAGATCTTGGTCATGCCGCAGGAAGAAGAGCTGGCTCACTGCCTGCGCCTCTACCCCACTTGCAGCCGCACCGAACTGGACCGAGCCATCACCATCATCAACCAGGTGCGCTCCGCCCGTCGCGACCCCAAGATGCGTCTTTCCAAGACGGTTTCCACCCGCGGCGCCGAGACCATCGCCATGTTCCTGACCAACGGCTTCCCCATCGAAGTGGCTCTGGACACGGCTGTGGTCAACCAATACGCCGGCACCGCCGACGACCCCAACTCGGAAGCCGGTCGGGTGCACAAGCTCATCCAGGATGCCCTGGCCAAGAAGTAACTCTATCTAAACAGCGCCCCGGCGCTTGATATAAGGAGTAGCCATGGTCAAATTTCTATGCGGCCTGACCCTCGAAGAACTCGAGCGCGAAACAGGCAAACTGGCTTCAGACCTGGCTTTCTACGCCAGGAGACCAGTGAACATACAAATGGTGGCAGGCAAGCATATTGCCTTCACCTACGGTACCGACCAGCTCAAGAAGGCTATTCCGGTCGTGATGAATCCCCAGGTACTGGAGAAGATTCGCAATCGAGAAAGAGCCCTCAAAATCTGGCGCGGCATCGGCTTCCATGAACTGGCCCATCATCTGTGGCCGGCCGATGCCGAGTACAAAACTGCTCACACCGAAGGCTTCCGCCATCTCTTCAATCTGGTCGACGACGAACAGAACGAAAGACGAGGCAGAGCTCTCGACCCAAGCTGGGGCGCTTGCTTCCAGAGCGTGTGCGCGCATATTTTCCCGTCTCGTGACCAGGCAAAGGTTTCGACCGGTCTCACAGACGGCGGTGAAGAAGAAAAGAAACCCTGGGGTGTGGCGGCTCACGAGGTCTATGCCAAACGCTGGGGCATCTTTGCCTACCACTTCCGCCGCCATATGCCCGACTGCCAAGACCCTGTCGTGGCTAAGGCTTTGGCACTGATTCCGGCCAACTTCAAAGACCTGGAAAAGGCAGAGCTGCTCAAGCTTACCCGCCAGATTCACTTGGCTCTTTCCTCAGGCATCGAACTGCCTGCTGAAGTCGCGCCTCCCGAGCCAGAAGAGGCCGAAGAAGAAGAGAAGAAAGACGAGAAGAACGAGAAGCCGGATGAAGAGAAAGGCAACGGCGAAGAAGAATTGCCGCCGCCCCTGCCTCCGTCCACCTGGAACGTCAAGAAACTCCTCACTTCCAAGTGGATGCTCATTCCGCTTGGCGCCTTCGTCTTGGGCTGGTCCATTCTCTTCCTGCAAAAGGATGTGGACTTCTGGGTGCAGGTCGCTCTCATCGGCGGACTAGCCTTCTCAGCCCTAGCCGTCTTCCTTTATCTGCGAAGGGCCTATATCAAGGCCCAGCTGGCAGCTCTGAAAGAAGCCATGAAAGGCGGTTCACCGGCACCACCGGCCAGCCCCAAGAGAAGAGCAACAGTGGTTCTCACTTTGTTGCTCATGCTTCTCGCCCTGGGTGGTTATGCCCTCTACAAGATGGGCTTCCATCTCAGTCTCGACTGGCTATTCATGGCCGGCACATTGCTGCTCTTCGGCGGCTTCCTTTATGCCGGCAACTTGCTCTCGAAAGAGGCAGACCGCAAGAAGGAACCGCTTGGCTGGCTCACTTTTGTCGTCATGGTGCCCTGCTGCTTGCTCTCTCTGGGCGGGCTTATTTTTATGGGGCGCTACTTCAACATGGGCGAGTTCTGGCTGTACAGCCTTGTCGGCATGGCTTTCCTCGTCATCATGGGCATGCTCGTCATCATGCTCGGCTCGGGCAAAAACAAGCATGCAAGCGAGAGCGACAGCCTCAGCGAGAGATTGCAGCGCGGCGCCGGTCCCCTCCTTTCACTGCCGTTGCGCCTAGCCGCCTACCTGGGCAGCTTGGTCTGGGCGGTGACCGGCAAGCCGCTCCTGGCCTTCACCCGCTATGTCTGGCGAATGCTCACCGCTTGCTTGAGCTTCATCTGGCACAAGATAAAAGCGGCAGCCAGCTTCATCTGGCACCACATCCGACGCACCTACTGGAAGCTGCAACCTTACTTTGCCAGATGGTGGCGCAACCAGTACTTCCGACTGGCGGTGGTGGCCATGCCTATCGCGCTCATCGGTGTGATTATCTATGCCCTCATCGTCAAAGCAGCATCGATAAGCTGGTGGTTGGTAGCGGCTCTCATCCTGCTGCTCCTGCTCTTGCTGGCGCTGCTCTGGTTCTTCCGCAAGAAAATCAGCAAGTTCATCTTGAACGAGCTGTTCATGCCGATGCCCGACTTGATGCAGATGTTCATCCAGCCGCCGCTCGACATGAAGACCGACTGGTTTATCCAGATTGACGACGTTAGTCAGGTGCAAGCAGACCAAGAAGTGGTCGATGAACTCTTGCCCGAGACCTACGCGCTGGCAAACCAGTTGCGCAAATACCTGGCCGACTGCGGCAGTGCGCTGGTTGATCGCGAAGACCAACCGGACGGTCACGACCTAGTGGACGAAGCCGAACTCGCTCTCATAGGCGAGTCCAACATCTTCGTAGACGACGACCGCTACCCCAGAGCCTCAGTGCATCTGGAAGTAGCGCTGGACTGCTCTGGTTCCATGGGTAGTCCCACCCTCTCTCTGCCTGCCGGTGAAAAGTTTCGGCTGGGCAAGCTCTTCGCAATGGTTATCGAGCAGGCTGTGATCAACCTGCCCGGCGTTTCAGCGAGATTCTGGGGCTTCACCTCAGACACAATCTTCGACTGCGGCGTGGCCGGCGAACGCAAGGTCTCCGGGCTGAAATGCGGCGGTGGTAACAACGACGCTGCAATGCTCTGGAAAATGGGACAGTCGGCAAGACAAAGCGGCAAAGACGTGAAGATTCTGCTCATGCTCTCCGATGGTCAGCCTTCCGAATGCTCCTGGTTGTCTCTGCACAACCTGGTGCTCAAGTTCGAACAAGAAGGCATGATTCCCTGGAACTTCGGGCTCGACGTCATCGAAACGCCGGCCTTCGAGCGCTTCTTCACCGACTTGGTCGGTCAGTCCAAAGACGAGGCGGTGCTGACCATGGGGCAAACCCTGGCAGCCATCGCCCAGAGCAGCCAAGACTAAGAACAATCTGAGGATGTGTATATGCAAAAGCAAACTGTATTAGACGCATCTGCGGATGCGTCGGCATCAATGCCAACCATGGAAGCCCTGATGGGGAACGTGCTCAAAGCGCACCGCCCCCTGAAGGAGCTTTCGGTCTCGCTGGCACAAGTGCAAGCCAGAGAAAACTTACGCTGGCAAACCTTCAAGAGCGGCGAGCTACCGACCACAAGTGACCGCAAGCTGATTGCCGCTTGTGTCGAACGCATGCTCGGCGAATACTGCGAGTTTCTGGTGGCACGCAAGGAGCACATCGCCGTCAAAAACGATGTGCTCGCCGCCGAAAGTCGCCTCAACGAAGAAGTGCAGAAACTGGCTCAGGCAGTTCTGGCAAGCGCAGCGGGCGGTGAAAGCAATGCCCACATTGCCGCAGCCAGTCACCTGGTCACCCTGGGCAAGGGCTACCAAAGCCTGTTGCAGAGCCGCAACCAGCATGGTCTCATGCCGGCGTTCCAAGCTCTGGAAGCACTGGAACCAGAGCTGGCCGAGAGAATCGTCCAGCTCAAAGAGGCTCTTATCGAGGCGCTCTGCGTCTATGTTCAAGCCATAGAACTGCAAAGCATCCTCGAACCTATTGCCAGAGAACTCTATGGCGGTACCGAACTGCACAAGGTGAAGACACCGGTCCGACCAATAGAAGAAGAGGTGCAGCGCTATCTGAGCGAGCTGGAAGCTCGGGTGAAATGGCGACGCGACTTGCATGCCAGAATCTATCCGCTCTGTAAGGAAAGACTGGCATGCAAAGCTGCTCTAGCTCAAGCACAGAGCAAGCTCGAAACCATGCTGGCTGAGGAGCAGTTCCAGGAGCCGGCCCTGTCTGAGAACGGCGCCTTCGCTCTGGTGCACGGGGTAAAGTCCATAAAACAGCACCTCATGCCCAACTTGCGTAAGGAGCTGGGCATTCTCGAATCCTACTTCTACACCGGAGTGGGAGCCGACAATCCGGAACATTTCGACAGTTTCAGCCGCCCGACAGCCACAGCCGTCGAGAAAGATCAGATCGATTTTCTGCGCAAACAGTTCCGTGAAGTAGCTTTCGCCATGGGGCATCGCAACGAAGCGCAGAGCGCACGTAACGCGCATCCCGACCGGGAAGTCGTCGTCCCTTGCCGCGACGTGACCAGCGTGGAAGACTTCCAAGCACTGATGACCTGGCACGAAAGCTATCAGGCCCGTTGCCGGAAAGCCGAGCTGGAAAACCACCAGAATCGCACGAAAGCGCAGCTTCTGGCAGACACTATCCAGCACTGGGAAGAGAAAACCAAGGAGGAAATGGTCAAGCTCTACAAAGGGCTTTGCGCCATGCTTCCGCGCGACATTGCCACAGCACCCAAACCCTGCGACGAACTGCGCGACCTGATCAACACCGGTGCCTATATCGCCAAGCCCCTCGAAGGCGGCGAAGCCAACTATCCCGTCTACTGAGGAGGTAAACCATGTCTACTGTGATATTCATAGTGGCGATGGCCATCATCGTCCTCTTGGGCGCATGGTGGCTGAAGCGCGAACGCGTCAAACAAAAAGAAGAACTTTTGGCCAAAGGGCGCATTGCTCAGGGCAGCCTCGATCAGGTGGAAGAAGAACTGAACAAGGTGAAACCGCGCGCCAAGCGTAAGCGCAAGCGCGCTGTACGTGGGCTGGACGGTCAGAAAATAGACCTTATCGAACCAGACCAGCTCATGCTGGACAATTGGCTCAAGCGGGTCACCGGCCTCGTCAACTCGCTCTTGCAGACCGTGCGCGAGCATCAGCAAGCCAAGGCGGAAAAGAGCCGATTGGACGAAAGAGCGGAGCAGCTCAAGTCGAGCCCCCTCAACGTCCAGACTCGGCTCTGCACTTCGCAAGAAGCGGCCGCTCAATGGCTACAGGCTGTGCGCCAAGCCTGCCTGGAATGCCGGGAAAGTAGTGAACAAGCGCAAGAAGCGGGCACAGCGGCCGACAAAGTTCAGCGCCAGGTGGAAGACCTGCTGCGAGAACTCTTTCACAAGAAGTTGGAAGCAGAAGGCTGGGAGCTTTACCGCGCCCCCGAAAGCTTCCACCAGAGCCTGAGCATGGTCGGCATTTTGGTTAGCGAGATCGACCGCGGCTACCATGTCTTCGATTCGATGAAGGCAGAAGCAGCCGACAGCAAGATCAAGCCAAGCAAGCCCTGGCCGCGACCGCCGGCTTACGAGCCGCCCCAACTCTCCGAAACTGCAGAAGCAGAGCTGGGAAGGATGGCGGCGCTCATCGAAGAGGCCCTCAGCGACCTGGTTGCGGTCTTGCCCCGGCAGCCGGAAGCCACTGTCTTGCAAAACGGCTACAACGCCAAGGCGAAAGAGCCGGAGGTGGAGAAACCCAGCCGTCCTTTGCAAGACGAAATCGACTCGCTTCTTGAGACCCTGGACCAATGGGCGAAGGAACTCTATGGCGCCGAGCAGAAAGCAGCTGCCATGGCTGTTCTAATCGGTGGTCGGCTGGACGCGATGCAAGAACGTCTTTCGCAAGTGCATGACGGACTCTCTGACCTGGAAGACCATGTGGTCACCCGCAAGCAGTCCATCGAAAGACACGCGCTCAACACCGCGCACATGCTCTTGAGCTGGCAAGCTTCCGGCATACGTTCAGCCCTGTCCGCCCTGCTCAAGACCAGATCAACCGTCAAGAACAAGGGCGAGACCACCGCCCAAGACCCGGCACAAAGCCGCGCCGAGCGCGAGGCCCTCACTTCGCTGCGCAACAACATGCGCAAAGCTTGCTTTGCCTTTGCGCAGCTGAAAACAGCCCAGCAGGCATTCGAGCGCGCCAAAGCCAATCGACCGGCATTGGCGGAAGTAGTAGCCCCGAGCCTGAATCAGACCAGTGCCAATGCTTTCCTCAACACTCATGCCCGCATGAGTGAAATCACAGCCCGCAATCAGCTCAAAACAAAACAACACGGCGAGCGGGTAAATGAAGCTCAAGCACAGGTCAACGAGCGCAGCAAGCTCGTTCAAGCTGCTCTCAAGTCAGCCGATGCCGCCTTGAAAACAGCCATCGACAAAAACCAAGACAACGCCGAATTGGCAATTGCCATAAAGGCTGCGACACTGCTCTTGGGTAAAGTCCTAAAGGGCTGAGTCAAGGCTCTATCGGCAAAGTCAGTAAGAGCGCCTACTGAGAACAAAATCAGTAGGCGCTCTCCTTTTCTTAGTGCCGAAATCATCAGTGATGGCATCACCATATCTGGTGCCCTCACTCATGACTTCGGTCATGGCCGGTTTTCTCATCTGTCGCAAGACTCTTGAGTTTTTCCCGGCGCGACACTGTTTCAGCATCAAACCGGCAAACTGACAGACTGGGGTAAGCACTCAATTGCCCCGTTTGCCGGCCCCTCTTTCTAGCGCACGGGTTACTCCCTAGAAGGCGTCACAACCTGGCTCCAGTTTCGGCGGTGTCGTTCTTTTACTTAGGTCTCTGGCTTAAGTCTTCGAACTTCACTCCCGCTTCTGTCCACTCGTCACGCTGACTGCGGCCTACACCCCGACTGAGGAGCTAGTTTGGCTTTGGCTATCGGTGGCTTTTCCAGGAAGCCAGACCGGTGCAGCTTGCTGCACGAATTGTCCGTCTCCCCTCTCCTTCTTCTTCCGATGAAGGAACGGTTGGCACTTGGGCTATCAATCCCTCACGGGCGCCCTCGTTCTCTCCGACTCTTCCGCCTGGTCTCGGAATGCTGTTTCAGCCCATTACCTTCCCGGTGAATAATGTCCGGTCTTCTCTACGGTCCTTGTTCCAGCTTCACCGCTGGTCTGTTCGCCGTATTGATTCGCTCGAGGAACAGAAAGGTGTTTTCCCACCCTTTCAATCTCAACATCGGGTCCAGACTCTCCCATCCGCCTGAGGCTGCCTCGGCCGCCTCACTGGGCCTTTGCTCCTCCCATATGTTGCTTCGCGCAGCATTGGAGCATTGGCTCACCGGCACCGGCTCCGGTCTGGATTTACCCACGACGACATCTGCAACCCTACGGTAAGGTCGCACTGCTGGGCCGCCCTCCTTCTGCTTCGGCAGTCGGCGGGCGGCACTTCAGTTTCTTTCTAACAATCACCTTTTAGTTGAACAATACCGAAATCATCAGTGATGGCATCACCATATCTGGTGCCCTCACTCATGACTTCGGTCATGGCCGGTTTTCTCATCTGTCGCAAGACTCTTGAGTTTTTCCCGGCGCGACACTGTTTCAGCATCAAACCGGCAAACTGACAGACTGGGGTAAGCACTCAATTGCCCCGTTTGCCGGCCCCTCTTTCTAGCGCACGGGTTACTCCCTAGAAGGCGTCACAACCTGGCTCCAGTTTCGGCGGTGTCGTTCTTTTACTTAGGTCTCTGGCTTAAGTCTTCGAACTTCACTCCCGCTTCTGTCCACTCGTCACGCTGACTGCGGCCTACACCCCGACTGAGGAGCTAGTTTGGCTTTGGCTATCGGTGGCTTTTCCAGGAAGCCAGACCGGTGCAGCTTGCTGCACGAATTGTCCGTCTCCCCTCTCCTTCTTCTTCCGATGAAGGAACGGTTGGCACTTGGGCTATCAATCCCTCACGGGCGCCCTCGTTCTCTCCGACTCTTCCGCCTGGTCTCGGAATGCTGTTTCAGCCCATTACCTTCCCGGTGAATAATGTCCGGTCTTCTCTACGGTCCTTGTTCCAGCTTCACCGCTGGTCTGTTCGCCGTATTGATTCGCTCGAGGAACAGAAAGGTGTTTTCCCACCCTTTCAATCTCAACATCGGGTCCAGACTCTCCCATCCGCCTGAGGCTGCCTCGGCCGCCTCACTGGGCCTTTGCTCCTCCCATATGTTGCTTCGCGCAGCATTGGAGCATTGGCTCACCGGCACCGGCTCCGGTCTGGATTTACCCACGACGACATCTGCAACCCTACGGTAAGGTCGCACTGCTGGGCCGCCCTCCTTCTGCTTCGGCAGTCGGCGGGCGGCACTTCAGTTCTACTCACCACTTTTCAAATTTTTAAAATCGCGCATTCTCTTATATGTCTTAGTATTTGCCGCGAAAAAATCTGTCACATTCTCATACTAGCGACAGCAGCGGTTTTCAGCCCCATGCCCGGGCAAGAAGAAAAAGACCAATTGACAGAAAGTCGACTGATTACCTAGACTTAGCTCATATATTGGGGTGTCGCCAAGTGGTAAGGCATCAGGTTCTGGCCCTGACATTCCGAGGTTCGAATCCTTGCACCCCAGTTTTTATTTTTTCTGAGAACGAGCCCAACTATCTTTCAAGGTGACAATGCGGTTGAAGACCAAATTGCCCGGCTTGCTGTCTTTGATATCGGCGACGAAATAGCCTTGGCGCTCAAACTGAAAACGATCGCCCGGCTTGGACTCACCTAGACTACGTTCTACTCTGGCACCTTTGATGGTGACAAGCGCTTCCGGATTGATAGCCTTAAGAAACTCGCTGTCTTTACCTACGGGCGGCGCTTCCAGCGACAACAAGCGGTCATAAAGACGCACTTCCGCTTCCTGAGAATGAGCGGCATCGACCCAATGAATTGTTCCTTTCACTTTGCGACCAACCGGGTTGGCTCCAAGTGTTTCAGGGTCGTATGTGCATCTCAGTTCGACAACATTACCGGCTTGGTCCTTAATAACGTCGGTACATGTAATGCAATAAGCATAACGCAAACGCACTTCCTTACCGGGTCCCAGTCGATAGAAATCTTTAGGCGGTTCAAGCATAAAGTCATCTTGCTCGATGAAAATCTCGCGACTAAAGGGCACTGGACGCGAACCCTCCTTCGGCACATCATGGGGCCAATAAGAAGCATCCAACTCTTCAACTTTTCCTTCCGGATAATTCTCAATCACTACTTTCAAGGGTTTGAGAACCGCCATAACTCTTGGCGCCTTTTGGTTTAGATCATCGCGAATACAAAATTCAAGCTGCGCCATATCAACCGTGCTGTTTGCCTTAGCAACACCCACCATAGAGCAGAAATTACGAATAGACTCAGCGGTTATGCCACGGCGCCGCATACCGGCAATCGTCGGCAAGCGGGGATCGTCCCAACCAGAAACATGCTTACCTTCCACCAATTCCAAGAGACGACGCTTGCTCATCACTGTGTAATTGAGATTGAGTCTGGCAAACTCATACTGCTTAGGACGGCTGGGAAACTTAGCAAAATCGATCAAGTTGTCTATAACCCAGTCGTATAGCTCTCTGTTGTTCTCAAACTCTAGAGTGCAGATACTATGGGTGATGCCTTCAATAGCATCCGAAATAGGATGGGCATAATCGTACATCGGATAAATGCACCATTTATCGCCGGTCATATGATGGGCAGTATGCCTGATGCGATAAAGCATCGGGTCACGCATCTTCATATTGGCGGCGGACATATCTATCTTTGCTCTGAGAACATGCTCTCCGTCTTTAAACTCTCCCGCTCTCATTTTTCTAAAGAGGTCGAGATTCTCTTCTACAGAACGGTCGCGATAGGGGCTGTTCTTACCTGGCGTGGTGACTGTGCCGCGATACTCTTTTGTTTCGGCGTCAGAAAGACTGCACACATAGGCTTTTCCAGCACCAATTAGATGCTCGGCATATTCATACATCTTCTCAAAATAATCACTGGCATGATAAAGACCATCCCATTCAAAGCCCAGCCAGCGAACATCTTCCTGAATACCTTCTTCAAAAAGAGTGTCTTCTTTAGCCGGGTCGGTATCATCAAATCTTAGGTGACATCTACTTTTACCAAGACGCTCCTTGTATTCGACGGCAAGCCCAAAGTTTAAGCAAATAGACTTAGCATGTCCGATATGCAAAAAGCCATTTGGCTCTGGTGGAAAACGTGTGATCACCTGGCTGTGACGCTGGGCTTCGAGGTCGTCATTGATTATGTCTCTGATGAAATCTGACCCTTTTGGGGTAGCCGGTGCGGAGGAATTCACGTTCTGTCCCTTCATAAAAGAAATCCTGAGTTGACTATTTTACTGCATGCCTTGAAAAGAACCGAGCCCAATGAAACTGTCAAAAGCCCCCGACTCTTGACAGACGAGAAAAGCAGGCGCCAGTTGGCAATTTCATCAAACGGGTAAAGAATCATCTGCTTAACGCCTCTTCACGCTTGCAACTCTAGACAGGAGAGAGATTAGACCGCATAAATATTCGGACTTTGGGGTAAGTCTCATTCAGGTGGTGGGCGCTGGGCGCTGTGAGATGTACGAAGACGACGACCTTAGCTTTGAAAAGAACTATAAGCAGCTTGAGTCGAGCCTCAAGCCAGGCTTGATTAAGTATGACCAAAAGCCTCTCTACAGCCCGGCGTCAAGTCGCGAAAAAGACCTTCTTATGCATGAAAATCTGCATAATATCTCACTGCTAAGCAGCTTTCTCTTTACCAACCCCCTCGGCGTCAGCGCCCTGCTAACCACCGCAATCACTATCGCCGTCTGGGTCTACTCCTGGTTTTTGCCTACTGAAATCAACAAATTGCAAAAGCACTTTCTCGATTTACTTAGTCAAAATCCAATCCACGCCAGCATGATCATCATGGCCGCGCTCATTATCATTTTTGCGTGCGCACTCTTTATCACAGTCTTTACACGTACAATTCGGGCGCAGAAATAGGTGACCAGACCGGCCACACCGACCACACATACGTATAGGCTGCAATAGCATTGGCAGCCGACCGAGCAAGAGTCTCTCAAAACAATCTGGAAACGGCCTAAGCAAACCGTACAACCTGTCATACAGTAGTACTGGCATAGCACGGAGGTTTACTGCTGTGGGCAAAACTTTAGAATACCAAGAAACCAGCGAAGAAAGAGGCGAAGACACAGTCACTCAAAAGCTGTTCGATGACTCTTATCAGATCTCGGTCAAACAATCCCCACTGGAAGCGAATCACAAAGAGACCATGGACCGCCTGGATCGCTTAGTAATTGTCGACCGGGGCGATAGCCTCTGGCGTATTGCCAAACAAAGCCTGGAAAAAGAGTATGCCGCCAGCGTGGCTGAAAATCCTATTTCTGATGCCGAAGTAAAGTCGAAGGTGAAAGAAATAGTGGCACTGAACAAAGAGCGCTATCCATCTATTGCCGGTGCCGGGCATCCCATTTTCGAAGGACAGATCTTGCAGGTAAAGACTGAACCAAGCGAAGAAGAGAAACGACTAGCAAGACAAGAGTACTGCGCCTCTCTCGACTGGCAGCAAGCCCCGGCAGGCAAAACCACCCATGTGGGTGAATGCCAAAAAGTAAAAGCAACAGCAAGTGCAAAAGTGATTGCCCATGAAGGCTCGGAAGTAATGGCCCAAAACGGTTCCTTTGTGCTGGCGCTTAAGGGGTCGAAAGTAAAGGCTCTGCATGGCTCTAGAGTGGCAAACTACGGCGGCGATGTCGAAGCCTGGAACGGAGCCATGGTTTTAGATGTGAATTAGAACCTCAAAAAGCCAGAGCAAATTAAAAAACCAAATCTAAAGAAGCCACGCTTGTTGCGTGGCTTCTTTATTTAGCGGCACTAGGTGCCGCAGCATAGCTTAACTTCTGCAGACGATACAAAGCTCAAGGCGAGAGACAGTGAAAGTGTAACCAGCCGACCTCGGCCTTTATCTCTGCAAAAAAAAATGCAAGCAAACTCTTAAGCGAAGCAGTCAAAACTGCTTAGATGCCTCTTTTCAGGCACCTAAGCCCTATCGCGCCATGCTTCACTTTGCTTCAAATTAGTTGGTACTTCAAGCTGGTCAGTCGCTAAAACTTAAGCACTATCTGTTTTTCCCAATCCACACGAGAACCACCGCCAAACCGCTAAAGCATTAGCAAATCAATCTATTGAAATGGAATTCGAAGCGACTCAGTCGTCGGAACAATTACAGATAGAATCCAACTAAATAACTTCAGGACAAATATGAAAAACAAGTTGAATAGCGGCTTAGGCAGCCTTGCTCTTAGCGCAATCTTAGTCATCTTCGCCACCTACGCTAGCCCAGCGACAGCAGGAGGCTACGACAGCTATACCCCGCCCACAGGCGGCGTAAGCAATCAGAGCAGCAACACCAACATCAGTCAGATGAATGGGCAGCTAGGGCAAGACCAGAGCCAGTTCAACGATAGTCATAATACCGCCATCGCCGCCCCCCAACTTGGTCAGGGACAAGAGCAAAATCAATTGCAGCAAAACCTTGCTACAGGCGGCGCCCTTAACGTTGACAGCCATGATCGAGTAACAAATAAGTCTTACACCACCTTTGGTCCGCCGGCCAATGCCTTTCGCAGCGGCGATTGTGCCGGCACCGCCGACGGTTTCTCGCTCTATACATATTTAGGCGGCATCGGTTACTCCCACGCTCCTGAAAGCATGCCATGTCGTATGCAGCAACAGATTCAGTTGACTTGCGGTGTTGCCAACACTCTTGTGCAAACAGGCACGGTGCTGGCTCAGAACAATCAACTCAATCAGACCGGCTTTCGCATTCTTACCCGCGCCATTGAAGCCCTAGACCAATGCATCATTCAACTGAAAGGTGCGCCCTTAGCTGTAGAGTTGGCTCAAAACTACGGCAAGACCTATGGCACCGCCCCAATCACCTCCCAAACCCTAAATAGAGACGATCAGCGACACTAATCTAAATCAAGTAAAGGCCCAAGATACTCGGAACAAATACCGAAGTCAGAACCAAAACTCAAAAACAAAAGAGACCAAATATGAACAAAACAAACAAAACTGCAATGATCCAAGTAATCGCTCTGACACTGGCTTTCCTTGCCACACCCAGCTTGGCCTGGCAGGTTCCTGGCGCAAACTTTGTCGATCAGTCTCAGCTAAGCCGGCAGACAGGCGGCTTTAACGACGCCTCGCAAGCCCAGAAGACTCAACAGTTTGGCGGTTTCAACGATGCCAGCCAGGGTCAGTGGAACAAGCAGTTTGGTCACCTAAACGATGCCACTCAAGGTCAGTGGAACCAACAGAGCGGGCGCTTTAACGACGCCAGCCAAGGTCAATGGAACAAGCAATTTGGCGGCTTCAACGACGCCACTCAGGGTCAGTGGAACCAACAGAGCGGGCACGTTAACGACGCCAGCCAAGGTCAGTGGAACAAGCAATTTGGCAGCTTCAACGATGCCACTCAAGGTCAATGGAACCAACAGAGCGGGCGATTTAACGACGCCACTCAAGGTCAATGGAACCAACAGAGCGGGCACGTTAACGACGCCAGCCAAGGTCAGTGGAACAAGCAATTTGGCAGCTTCAACGACGCCACTCAGGGTCAATGGAACCAACAGAGCGGACATAACAATCAAGCCGAACAAGGTCAGTTCAATTTCCAGTCTGGTTCTCACAACAACTACAGCGGCAACCAGTTTAGTCAACAGACCGGTGCGAACAACAGCTCTCTGCAAATTCAAGAGAGCATTCAGATTAGCCACTAATTTTTAGGCTAACTGCCAACTCTAATTAACTAACAGCGAACCGGACGGTCATTTACTGTCCGGTTCGCATTTATATCTTTAAACCAAAGTGAAGCCACCTGATGAACCTAAATGCAACAATTGATCTGGACCGCAATCAGACTGTCGCTCTTCTGGCTAAAGCCCTAGCCAAACGTCAAATTGAAATCATTGATACGCCTGTATTTATTCAAAGAGGTCAACGAAAACAACACATAAAGATGGAAGTCACCGCCAAGGACAACCAAAGAGGCCTGGTCGAAAAGCTAACAATAGATAGCGACCAAATCAAGACACTTCTGCGGGAGTCCTTGAACGAGTGCCCTTACGACGTGGTACGCCCCTTTGTTCAGCTTACTTTAGAGTCTCCGGCTCTACGCGCGCAAGCAAGCGAGGTCTTCGCCAAAGTTTTCATCAGGCTGGCATTATCGGCATAAAGCAGGAAGCAACAACAGCAAAGAGGAACTCTAGAGTTCCTCTTTCACTACTAAAAAAATCGCCGTTCTCTACTATCGCTTTTAATACCAAAATTCTACCAGAGGCCTTCTTCTTTCAGCTCTTCTTCCAATCTTTCATACTCTGCCGAACCGATAGTCCATAGAAAACTTTGTATGTCGTGAAAGTCTTTAGGCCGCAAGTCGGCTATGGCATTAGATACCAAGCCGGCAAAAGTCAAAAGACTGTCATAAGTGGTGAAATTGACCGAGGCGGTATAGTCGAGATCAAAATCAAGAGCGAGGGCAGCCGCTTTCATTGCTGTAGGTTTGAGAATTATGAAATTCTTCGGCTGCGCGATAAAGGGAAAGAAAGTCGCCACAGGCCAGGAAAGAATGCGCGATTGGCGCACCGGCATCTCGGAAAGGTTGACTATCCACTGAGCGAAGCGCTCACGCAGAGGCGCCTTTGTATAGAGCAAAGCAAAGAGACCTTCGGCAAATAGTTGAGCCCCTCTAGGGCTTCTTACACCGTCTCTCAATGCCATTTTTTGAAAAGAAAAAATGAAGTTGGTTTTTCCTTCCACCTGTAAGGCTCTATTTGCGATCTCGCTATAGTCACCGCTGCGCAATAGCGCTTGGCACTTACTCTTGCTCAGATGCTCCATAAAGAGCTCATGCGCCTTCCACTTATATGTCCGCTCCCAAGCGATATAGCGCTCATCAGCAAACCCCTGGGGAAAGAACTTAAGAAACCTCGCTTTGTGCTTTTTGAGTGCGCCTAGGTTTATTTGTTCTTTCTTCTGCTTAGTCGGAACATTAGGCTTAGCAGGGCTCCGACTCAAAACCGATCTCCTTTGCTATGGCTTCCTTTCTAATATGGTACCCAAATCATGGAAAACCAGAACCAAATCAAGACCTAAATCTAGCTCGACAAGAGGCCGCCTCGGCAAGCAAGCAAGAGACAATTCAATCGGCGCGAAGCTATAAATTGCCGCCTTAGCGCATGATTGAAAGCGAAGCTATCGAGTTCTCTACTTTCCAGATCTTGTAAAGCGAAACCAGAGGCGCAATAGCGCAATCACTAAGAAATACTTAGGGCAAAAGCGCCTATTGCAGCCACATTTAAGAACATAGTCAAATGAAAACATCTGTTTCTCCATCAGCCAAAGCCAAGCACAAGCTTTTCTAAATAGCGAATGTCCGATTCTTCCAAATAAGTCTTCCGCTTTCGAGTGGAAGAAGCTTTTGCGTGCAGAAACAGTGAAACTCCATCAAACTTACCCTTAGACTCAAGACAACTATGAACTTCGACAATATCAAAACCCACATTCTCCGCGGCGCCGGTTTGTTCTTTCCATTCGCCGCCATCATATACGGTTTCAATTTAGCTCTCAGTATCGCCGACGGCTGGTTCGGTAGTATCGTTGCCGCTGTCTGGTCGAGGATTTTTCCCAGTGCCCCGGTGCCACTGCATAGCCCCATACTGAGTCTCACCTTCATGCTCTTGCTGCTCTACTCCATCAGCCTTGTCGTTTCCTGGAAGCTGGGGCGTATCTTCTTCAACTGGCTTGAGGCGCGCATCTACAACATACGCGGTCTTGGTCAGATCTATGGTTCGCTGCGTAAAGGCATTGACATGGTGGCAAATTCAGACCACAAGCAAAGCTTCAAACGGGTTGTGATGGTGCCCTTCACGGCAGGCAAAGGCAAAACAATTGCCTTCGTCACCAATGAAATAGTCGACTCGATCTCTGAGCAGGTCTATGTCGTGGTCATGATTCCCACACCACCAAATCCGATTAGCGGGCTCGAGGTCTACTTTCCCAAAGAAGAAGTTGTAGAGACCGACCTGACCATCGACCAGGCTCTGCAAATGTGCATGACATTGGGCATTGCTGCACCAGCTTCTCTACCGTTGAGTCAAGCAGCAAAGAACTAGAAACTAGAACTTTCAGCGCACCTCAGTGACAATTTCAATTAATCAAAAGGTTTTAAATGACAGAAAGCAAAATTAGCCCCATCGCCATCGAGGCAAACGCACCAGCCCTTCAAACACTGGCAGCAAGACTAAAAGCATTGGAGCAAAGCGGTCACAGCACTCACTGCTTTGATGCCGGCTATTATGTCGGACTCTTCCGTGCAGTCTTGCCAATTAGGCAAATCTGTCTAAACATGCCGAAAATCACAAACAACCTCAACGAAGGCCGGGCGCTTGACCTAAGCGGGGCACGCAGCATCTGTCTTGAATACTTAAGAGTAACCGACTGCAAAGGACCGGTTGCCGAAATGGTTCTAGATTTGCTCGACCTTACCTCAGCCTTTAAGACCGACGAACAAAAATAATCACGGAGCCTCCCATGATCACCGCAACCACAATCATTGCCATAATCATTTTGGTCTTGTTTCTGGTCTTTTTCGCCTGCAGGCGCGTCGCCAAAAGTCGCCGCCAGAATAGCTCCGGCAGTCGCTTCTCTAGCAGTGGCTCGGCCTCCGGCGCCAACAAAGATTCATCAGATAATGCAAGCGGCTTCTTAGCCGGACTCTTCGATTCGGACGGCTCAAGCTCGAAGAGCAATCACAGCGGAGGCAGTTCTTGCGGCGGCGGCAGCTCTTGCGGTGGTGGTAGCTCTTGCGGTGGTGACTAATATCTCACAAGCAGCGACTAATGTCTCACGAGAGACGACGAAAGCGGCCTAAACGGCAATTTTCGCCACAACTCCGACACAACTACAATCGGCTTGTTATGCCCACCTCCATAATTTTATCCAAGCAGAAAGCCTACTATCTACGGGGCTGACGATGGTATCACCGGCGATTCTAGGAGAGATTAAAAAGAGTTCCTATTGACATCACCTTAAGGCGAACCAATAATGAGGCTCATCTAATTCAGCTGGAGCTGAAACAATCTGCGGAGCGCCACCCCGAAGTATCCCCGGCGCTTCGCAGACCGGCCCTTGAAAAATTCGGAAGTGAAACAGTTCGCCTAAAGCGAATAGTTTTACTGCGCTTGCTGCGCCATAAGGAGGTTAGGATGAAGAGCCATCAAATTCGCCACGAACAAAGTGTGCTTTTGCTTGATATGGATAACACTCTCACCGACACGCGGGCCTGGTTTGCAGACTTTATTCTGCAGGCCACCGAGGAAGTCTCGACTCTTCTAAAGGAGGAGCACCGCTCTTTCAACCAACTCTTTGCCGATGTGGCCCAGTCGACTACATTGCACGAATATGCCTATGTCATTGAAGCAATTGCCTCTAAGCTCAAGAAGCATCGCAGCATCAGTCATCGGTCTATAGAACGGGCTTCTAGACGCTTTTGGCAGAGCTTTCATCATGCCCATCGCCAAATCAAAATTTACGACGGTGTGCATGAAGTGCTTGTCTCTATAAGGAAACGTTTTCCTGGTTTGAGACTGGTAATTCTCACCGACTCACCTGAATGGGTGACTATGGAAAGACTTGCCCTTACTGGTCTTATGCCGCTCATCGATGGCGTCGTAGCTATACGCACCGACATGCCTAAACTAAGAAATCGGGGTTATCAAAGAGGTCTCAAACTAAGGCATGACGAAATCATCGAGCGCATGAGTCAAATTGATCGCCGCCACCTGCAGTTGCAAATGGCAATTCCTGCCGCTTATGCCAAGCCAAGTTCGGCCGGTGTAGAACTAGCGGCGCGAAGACTGAATGCCGAAGACAAGCTCATCATCGTCGGTGACAAAGAGAGCAAAGAAGGACTGGCAGCCGAGAACTGGCGACAAAACAAAGCCGACAAAGCCAAAGCAGAATGTTCATTAGAGCAGTGCAGCATAGATTTCATCAAAGCCGACTGGGGTAATCACGACCTTGATCATCACCGCTACAGAGAACTGCAAAGTCATATCCCTTCTCTCAAAGCAGGCTCCGCGCCCCTAGATAGAGAAGTGAGAATCAGGTCGACTGCGGCATCACTGACTCAACTGCCCGAACTAATCGCTGAGATTTTGTATGGGCGGGTGCAAGAAGCAATAGCCGCCTAGCCGCAAATTCAAAAGCAATGCAACCGGAACTCGACAGACTTATCTGTCGAGTTCTTTCTTTTCCAAACAAATTTCAATCTTGAGGATAAACATCATGTTTAAAGTAACCATCATCGGTGCCGGCAATGTCGGCACTACCGCCGGTCAATACCTGCACATGAGAGGTATCGCCGACTTAGTTTTCATCGACATCAATGAAGAAATGGCTAAAGGCAAAGCCCTCGATCTCAGTCAAACGGCATCAATTAGCTCGGGCTCGGCAGGCTTGCTTGGCACTTCATCTTACGGCGAAAGCGCCGATTCAGACATCGTCGTCATTACGGCAGGCATCGCCAGAAAGCCCAATATGAGCCGCGATGATCTGCTCAGTATAAACGCCGGTATCGTCTCTCAGGCAGCGAAAGAAGCAATCAAATATTCACCCAATGCCATTTTCATCGTGGTCACCAATCCGCTCGACATCATGACCGACTTGGTACAGAAAACCACCCAGCTCGACAGCAAAAGAGTTTTGGGCATGGCCGGCGTGCTCGACAGCGCCAGGCTGGAAGCCTTTATAGCCGCCCACTTACAAATATCACCAGCCGATGTAAGAGCCATGGTTCTAGGCGGACATGGCGACTTGATGGTGCCGCTAAAGCGTCATTCGTCGGTAAAGGGTATTCCGGTCACCGAGCTGATTGAAGCCGAAGCTTTGCACAAGATTATGGAGCGCACTCGCAACGGCGGCGCTGAAATAGTCAGCTTGCTGAAATCGGGCAGCGCCTATTATGCGCCGGGAGCTTCGGTGGCTCAGATGGTGGAAGCCATCTTGCTGGACGAACAGCGCCTTTTGCCCTGTTGTGTCAAAGCAAGCGGGCAGTATGGCTTGCAAGATATCTATATCGGTCTGCCCGCCATAGTAGGCAGAAACGGTGTGGAAAAAATTGTAGAACTGGCCTTGAACGAAGAAGAAAGCCGAGCCCTAGCGGCATCGGCACAGTCTATCGCCGACAACATCGCCCTGCTCGAGAGTCTGCGCCAACCTAAACCGCAAGCGCCTTCTGAAACTGACAACAAAGAAGAAACAGCAGCAGAAGCCGACTCTCAGAAAAGCAGTTAGAAAATCAGTAAACCAAATGGTATCACTATGAAAGCCTCAGACTTATTTGTACAGGCCCTGGAAAAAGAAGGTGTTGAATACATCTTCGGTATTCCAGGCGAAGAAAACCTTGACTTTATCAACTCGCTGAGCCGCTCTTCAATAAAGCTCATTGTCACTAGGCATGAGCAAGCAGCAGGCTTTATGGCAGCCACCTACGGCCGCAAGACCGGCAAACCGGGGGTCTGTCTATCGACACTCGGTCCCGGCGCCACCAACCTGGTAACTGCGGCCGCTTATGCCCAGCTAGGCGGCATGCCGATTGTGATGATCACCGGTCAAAAGCCGATCAAGCATAGCAAACAGGGACAGTTTCAGATAATCGACGTGGTCGAGATGATGCGCCCTCTCACCAAGTTCACAAGACAAATTGTAGACGGCAGCCGCATTCCAGCAATTGTGCGGGAAGCCTTTCGCCTGGCCGCCGAGGAAAAACCCGGCGCTTGTCATATTGAGCTACCCGAAGACGTAGCACGCGAGGAAGTGGACGGTGCTCCCATGGAGATACACCAGGTTAGACGCCCTCGACCAGATAAGCTGGCCATCAAGCAAGCCTGCGAAATGATTCTCAAGGCGAAAGCACCTCTGCTCTTAGTTGGAGCAGCCGCCAATCGGAAACGCACCAGTCGAGCCCTGGTTGACTTTGTAGACAAGACTGGTATTCCGTTTTTCAACACACAAATGGGCGTGGGCGTCATCGACGAAAGGCACCCGCTCTACCTCGGCACAGCCGCACTTTCTTCAGGCGATATCGTGCACCGTGCTGTAGAGCATGCCGATCTAATTATCAATGTCGGTCACGACATTGTTGAAAAGCCACCGTTCTTGATGCAGCCTGGCAAAACCAAGGTTCTACATGTCAACTTCTTTTCGGCGCGGGTCGACGAAGTTTACTTCCCACAATTAGAGCTTGTCGGCGACATCGCCAACAGCATGCAGGCCTTGACCAGAAACTTGGTGGACAGCCTGGACCAAGCCAGTTTCGACTTCGATCTATTTATGCAGGTAAAGGCTGCCGGCGAGCGCCTAATTGCAGCCCAAGCCCAAATCGCCACCTTCCCGGTCACACCACCGCGCTTGGTGGCAGATATTCGAGCCGCCTTGCCCTCAGACGGCATAGTCACCCTCGATAACGGGCTCTACAAGCTGTGGTTTGCCCGCAACTATCGCGCCCATATGCCCAACACTTTGTTGCTCGATAATGCCTTGGCCACTATGGGCGCCGGACTACCCTCGGCTATAGCAGCCAAAATGCTCAATCCCCATCGCCAAGTGATATCGGTCTCGGGCGACGGCGGCTTTATGATGAATGCCCAAGAGCTAGAGACAGCCATCAGACTAGGTCTAGACCTAGTGGTACTGGTCTTGAATGATAACGCCTACGGCATGATCAAATGGAAACAAGCCGAAATGGGACAAGCCAGTTTCGGACTAGATTTTTCCAACCCCGACTTTGTGCAGTTGGCGCAGGCGCACGGAGCCAAAGGCTACAGAGTGCAATCTACCGAAAGCCTGCGTCCCCTTATCGAAAAATGTCTTTCCCAACCGGGAGTTCATGTTATCGATGTTCCTTTCGAGTACGATTCTACAAACATTGCTTCGATAATAGAGGAGACAAGCTTGTCGAGCCCAATTCAGAAAGAGACCTTAACGGTCAAGAACCCCTCGGATGGTTCAACTGTCGCCACGGTCGCCTGCAATACAGCGGCAGATCTGGAAGAGGCTCTCAGTGCCGCCCAGGCTCTCTATCTAGACCGGGACCGTTGGCTTGCCCCACATGAGCGCATCGCCATTCTGGAGCGCCTGGCTGAATTGATGATGGAAAACCGCCAGTTTCTCATTGATCAAGCAGTGAAAGAGGGAGGCAAGCCCTATAAAGATACAGTCATCGAAATCGACCGCGCTATTCAGGGGGTAAAACTGGGCATTGGCGCCATTCACAATCTCAAGGGCGAAGAAGTACCCATGGGATTGAGCGCTGCATCCACAGGCAGATTGGCCTTTACCACCCGCGAACCAATCGGCGTGGTGGTTTCGCTTAGTGCCTTCAACCACCCGCTCAACTTGATAGTGCACCAGACTATACCGGCACTGGCAGCAGGTTCGCCCGTAATAGTAAAGCCGGCCGCCGCCACACCGCTTTCCTGCCTCAGTCTGGTCGAACTGATGTACAAAGCCGGGCTACCGCGTCACTACTGCCAAGCCCTGATTTTAGATAATAGCCTAGCTGAAAAGCTTGCCACCGATAGTCGAGTTGCCTATCTCTCTTTCATCGGCTCGGCCAAAGTAGGCTGGTATCTGCGGTCAAAACTTGCCCCTGGCACACGCTGCGCCCTTGAACACGGCGGAGTGGCACCGGTCATTGTCGATATCGAGCCTTCCATGCCCCCTGCCGAGGTAGAAGATTTTCTAGACAAACTGGTGCCGCCGCTTAGTAAGGGCGCTTTCTATCATGCCGGACAAGTCTGTGTCTCGGTCAAAAGAATCTATCTGCCGCAAGCGCATGCGGCAAGATTTGCCGAAAAACTAGCTGAGGCAGCGGCCAAATTGAAAGTAGGCAAGGCCGAGGACAAAGATACCGATATCGGTCCGCTTATTCGAGAGAGCGAATGCGACCGCGTGCACGCCTGGGTAAGCGAAGCCACCAGTGAAGGTGCAGTTATTTTGACGGGTGGTAAGAAGGCACCGGCTGGAGCAAATTACTATCTGCCGACAGTCTTGCTCAATCCACATGCCAATTCAAAGGTTTCGCAGTTAGAGACCTTTGGTCCCTTGGTCTGCATCTATGGCTATGAAGATATCGCTTCCGCCATAGCAAGCGCCAATAGCCTAAGCTGTGCCTTTCAGGCGGCGGTCTTCGGCAAGGACATGGCTCGCCTGATCAAGTGTGCCACCGCCCTCAATGCCACTGCTGTGATGATCAACGATCACACTGCCTTTCGGGTAGACTGGATGCCCTTTGGCGGACGCAAAGAGTCGGGGCTAGGCATGGGAGGTATCTACCATAGCGCCCTGGAAATGAGTCAAGAAAAGCTGATGGTGCTCAAGTACCAGTAAAGCGCTTTCTCGATCTCTAACTCTCTCAAAAAGCTTCTTACGAAAACGAAATAAAAACGGCTCGGCAATTCTGTCGAGCCGTTTTAACAAGCAATGAGGAAACCTAAAATGAGCAAGCAAAACAACAATCAAGAACCTGATCTGATCAAAGACGCCCTTGAAAAGGCTGGTAAGAGTCAAGAAGAAATAGATATCGTCAGCCAACTAGACAAAGCCCAAGACAAAGCAGATGAACACCGCCTCAAAACTGGTGTTCTGCAAACTGCCCTTTTGGCTGGAGCCCTGCCTTTCTCTCTCTTTGCCGTACAAAAGCAGGCAGTCGACGAGACAATGGCAGAGCAGTCGCTGGAAAATTGCCTGACAGCCCTGCCAGGCAAAACCCTCTTGGATGGCGACGGCAAGGTCTCTGGCGAAGTAATAGAGGCACTTTCGGCAGCCGGTTATTGGGGCTTACCGATTGAGAAAAAATACGGTGGCAGCGGCGCCTCAAAACACTTCCTTGCCAAAGCCATGCTGGAAGTCGGCTCAAAAGGCGCCGAAATATTGGGCGGACTGCTCTCTATAGAAAGACTAATAGGCGCAGCCGGGCCTCTTATGTTTAGGGGCACTGAGGCGCAAAAGCAAGAGTTTCTGCCGTCTCTTGCCGACGGCACTTTGCGCTCTGGCTTTGGCGGTACCGAACCCTCGGCCGGCTGCAACATCACCAAGATCACCACCTATGGAAAAGATAGTGACGACGGTGAAAACATTCTGATCTACGGCGACAAGCTTTTCATCTCGAATGCCTGGTATGGGCATTTGATCGCCCTTTTGATCAGATACAAAGACAATCTGAGAGTGCTGCTAGTCAAGCTTCCCGACTGCGACAGCCAAGAGTTCAACATAGTCAACTATGAAATTCATGCCCTGCGTCAGATTCACAACAAAGGGCTGCATTTCAACGGCTTGAAAGTACCGGCTAAAAATCTGCTGCCGGGTGATGGACTCTCGCTTATCTTTCACGACCTCGATGATGGTCGCTTTGCCGTCGCGGCCAGCGCAGCAGTGCGCATGCGTCGCATTCTCGCCAGCTGCCTTCCTTGGGTCGATAGTCGCATCACATTTGGCGTCAAGCTGAAAGAACGGCAATACATCAAGCACTTATTGGCCATGCAGGCCGCCTACATTGCCGGCAGCGAAGCCCTGGTATACTGGGCGGCTTCGCTAATCGACAGCGGCTTTCAGGGTGATGTCTCATCGATGATCACTAAAACTCGCGCCACAGATTGGCTGCGCGAAATCTCCACCAATTACGGCATGTTCACCCACGGCGGGCGCTTCGTGCTCAAGGGACATACTATCGGCGACAACCTGGCAGACGACATGGTAGCAAGCGTCTACGAAGGTCCCAACCCGATGCTGGGCAAAGCTGCGGTAAAGTCCATCTCTAAAGCCTTTGCCGAGTCTTATCTCAAGCCCATATTGTCGGGCAAAAGCAGCCTCTGGGTAAAAATGAAAGCCCTAGGCGAACTTTCTTTCTACTTCATGAGACTACTGGCTCCGGCAAAGGCAGAGTCAGTGCCGGAAGCATTAGCGGCAGAACTACCCAAGGCTTTCAAAGCCTATCTAAGCTTTGCCCTGACTGCCTGGCACCGTTGGCGTATCAGCTTGATCTATAACTTGATCAAATATCAAGAAAAGATGGCCGACGAAGACTTGGTCATGCTTGAATCTATCTATGAGCCGCTCACCGCCATCACCTCAATGTTTGTTGCTATAAACGCCGCTGCCGATGCAGCCAAGACCGGTGACTTAGCTAAAATCGACGCATTGTCTCTGCTTTGCATGGAGATGCGCATCAAGCTTGCCCCGCATCGCTTCAAACGCACCGATAAGGCTTATAAGGCACTGACCGAAAAGTTAGCTGAGCATATCCTTGCTGGTAGATTCCAGCCCATCGAAGCAGTGCCGCAAGGTACAATCCTGCAACCATATAATCAATAAAAAAAACCAATAGATAAATATGAAAGAAGCCCTGCAAACCCCTGCAAACATAGAAGCCGAAGAAAGTCGCGAATGGCTCCTCACCAACGGTCTTGGCTCTTTTGCCGCCGGTTCAATATCAACGGCTAATACCAGGCGTTATCACGGTCTTTTTGTAGCGGCTTTCTGTCCACCAGTAGACCGGGTCAATCTGGTCAGCCATCTCGACGAAATAGTGGCAGGCAAGGCACTGGCAGTAAACGCCTGGAAAAGCGGAGCGATAGCCCCAGAGGGACTAGAGTTCCTAGAAAGCTTCACACCACTGCCGGTGCCAACTTGGCGCTACAAATTGGACGATTATTATCTAGTCAAACAAGTCTTGATGGTGCACAAACGACAATCTGTCTATGTGCGCTACAAGCTGGAAAAGAGAGGATTAGACGACAAAGTTCGGATGTCGGTGCCAATCGAAATTGCGGTTATCTCCAACTATCGCGATTTTCATGGTCAAACCAAGGGTGCCGACAACTGGCTTTTCCAACAGCAAATCAAAAATGGGCAAGGTGATCTCGATGTACAGATTGAAGCCTTCCCAGGAGCTGTGCCCTTTTATCTGCGCTCCCAAGGCGGTGACACCTCGTACCAGGCTTGCCAAGCCTGGTATCGAGATTATTTCTACCGTCGCGAATGGGAACGCGGCCTGCCCGACAGTGAAGACTGCCTGCGCCTGGGCTTTGTCAAAAGCGCTCTAAAACTGGGTGAAAGCCTCACCCTGGAATTCTCTTTAGAGCCCGGGGCGAAAGAGCTGAACTTTGAGCGTCTGCTTAGCGAAGTGCAAGAGAGACAAACCTCTCTCTTGCAGCAAGCCAAGTTAGAAAAGGCACCGCGTTATATGCAACAACTGGTGCTGGCAGCCGACCAGTTCTTGGTGGAGCGCCGCTCCACAGGTCAAACTTCGGTAGTGGCCGGTTATCCCTGGTTCTCAGACTGGGGCAGAGATGCAATGATCAGCCTCAATGGTCTTTGCTTGGCCACAGGCAGATATGAAGAAGCCAAAGGCATACTGGCGACATTCTCAAAATATCTAAGCGAGGGCATGATTCCCAACTTTTTTCCTGACAAAGGAGAGCCCACCTATAACACTGCCGATGCCACTTTCCTCTGGGGAGAAGCCCTCTATCGTTACTACCTGGCCACAGACGACCTCGACTTTGTAGCCAGTCAAGTTCATAACTTCTTTGAGATCATCAAGCGGCATCAATGCGGCACCAGGCATGGTCTAAAGGTCGACACAGACAGCCTTATCAGAGGAGGCGACCGCCGAGTGCAACTAACCTGGATGGACGCAAAATGCGGCGATCTGGTGGTCACACCAAGACATGGCAAAGCGGTGGAAATCAATGCTCTCTGGCATAACTTCGCCATAATCGCCCGCAAACTCTATGCGGCAGTCTATGGCAATATGACTATTTATGCCGGTTATGACCAAGCCATCCAAAAGTCTATGGAAATATTCTGGAGTGACGAAAAAGGCTATTTAGCCGACGTTCTTCAAGATGACGGCAATCTGGACTGGAGCCTCAGACCCAACCAACTTTTTGCCGCCGCGCTCTCTTTCCCGCTCATCAGCAAAGAAAGGGCAAGACGCATGCTTGAAACCATCGAACCAAAGTTGCTTACCTCATATGGACTGCGCACCCTCAGCCCCGATGATGCCGCCTATCGGGGTCGTTATGGTGATAAAGTACCGGCTGACCAATTGCACCGTGATCTCACCTATCACCAAGGCACTGTCTGGCCCTGGCTGCTTGGCATTTGGGTGGATGCCAGAATCTATGCCTTCGGCAAGACCGAAGACAATTTCGCCGTGATTAGAGAAAGGCTGCGCCCCTTGATAGAGCACATAGATAATGCTGCCTGTCTAGGCTCTATCAGCGAGATATTTGATGGGTCACCACCCCATCAGGCTCAAGGCTGCGTCAGTCAAGCCTGGTCTGTGGCAGAGCTCTTGCGAGTGCTCAAGACCTATCCTGAGATTAAAATTTGAGATTAAGCTGGTTAGGAACAGCCTCTAGCTCTAGTCTTCTCTGACCCTATCTCAATTTGGAAACGACCGCTCCTCTGCGTGCATGCCCTCAGGCATTTAACGCTTGGGGCGGTCATTTCCGCTTTGCACTCTCCAAAAGTGATACTGCAAACAAACTTTTTTCCTTTTTGCTTACTACATTTTATAATACCCAACGACAAAAAAAAACGAAAAAATTGAAAGTAAATCAAGTCCATGAAAATTGCGGAGAGAAGGACTATCCTGTTCCATCTCTCCGTTGACCAAGACCGGTCTAGTTAACTAGTCATTTCCGTCTTACTTATTGCACTTCCAGAGCCTGATAGCGGGCTCTCAGAATGTCCACTTTTGATTTGATGTAAGCACGGTCAGCAGCATCCATGGCAGCCGGAGTCCAAGAATGCGGATCGGCTTTCACAGCTGCCATCAACTCCTCAAGCGAACCTTTTTGCCATTCGGGATGAGCGCTGAGTTCCTTCATCGCTTGGGCGAAAAGTTCCTCGAAGCGGTCTTCGCGCATGATCTTACCTTCCAGAAGCTCCCAGAACATGGACCAGACAGCTTCGGAACGAATGAACAGTTGCATTATCCACCAGGTGCGAGCGTAAAGCTCTTTGGTTTTGACTCGCACCTCTTCGTCGATTTCATCACGCAGCTTAGCGCCCATTTCGGTAGAGCTGGTCATACCGCGCTGACCAAGCGAGATAGGACCAAGCTTCTCAGAACCATACCAACGACCGATGGCACGGTAAATGCTACCGCTTACCACCTCAAAGTCGTTGTCGGGGCCTGAGTCTTTGGTATCCAGCCAGACCAGTTGTGCAGCACTGCCGCCGAAGCCGCAGACCGCGTTGGCATAGACATTATCTAAAGTCTTGGTAAAGCTATCACCGCACGGTGTTTTGAAAGTCAGACCACCGGCGCGTCCGCGAGGTTCAACGGCGATGAAACGTACTTTCTCATCGGTACGGCCACAGCTTGCCTCGAAAGCAACGCCTAGGGCATGACCGACTTCGTGCACAGTGGTGTTGAAGATCTGGTCGAAAGTCTGTGTCACCTCAGTCTTAACACCCATCAAATGACGCAGTAACCCTTCAAAGAAGTCTTCTTGAGTGACTGTAGATTTAGCCAGTTCAACACTCATGCCTTTACCTTTCAGCTTTGCTTTTTCAAGCTCAGCCAGTTCTTCGGCATAGAGCGCTGTCTCGTTCACTACGTTTTCCAACTCAGCACCAGTTAAACCACCCAACACACTGGCGATTGCCGGAAAACTGACATTGGCATCAAGAGGCACTTCGCGCTTGGCGGCATGCACTTTCAAGATTTCAACACGACCGGCCAGATGCGGCGGATCTACCTTGATCTTCCAAGTGAACCGACCAGGACGCAAAAGAGCAGGGTCCAAGATATCGACACGGTTGGTGGCACCAAAAATCCACAAACCAAAGTTCTGGTTGCCGGTGTTCAGACCTTGCAATTCAACCAAAATCTGGTTCAAAGTTTGGTCGGCTTCAGGGTGCGCCACTGGTCCGTTCGAACGGGCGCGTCCAACTGCATCAAGCTCGTCGATAAAGATGATACAAGGGCGCTTTTCACGAGCGTCGGCAAACATTTCGCGGACACGGTTAGCACCAAGCCCGACAAACATCTCAACAAAGTCTGAGCCAGAGATAACGAAAACCGGCACGCCGCACTCTTTTGCCAGAGCAGTAATGAGCAGGGTTTTACCAGTTCCTGGAGGTCCTTCCAGCAAGACGCATTGGGGCAAGTTACCGCCGAAGCGAGACTTCTTGCTCAAGCTCTGCAACTGTTGCATCAGTTCGTTAGCCGAAACCTTCAATGGCAAGTTTGCCCCGTTCTGTCCACTTTGGCGGCCTTTGCTCCTTTTCTCTTCTTCTTCGGCGCGCAGCTTGTTGACTATTTCGGCTTGTTCCTGAATTTTCAGTTTCACCTTTTTCATCTGTCTGATGGCTTCGGGCACGCCGGCAACATCGTCAAAACCATTGCCTTTGATTTCATCAGGTTTGATCCACTGACCGAAAGACTTGTCGTCTATGCCTTGAGCATCACCGGCACCGCCGCGGTTTGGCATCAAACCCCGACGAGGGCCACCAAACAAATTGCGCCACTGACCGGTGAAGATCATAAAGAAGAAGCTGATGATGAGAAAACCGAGAAGCAGTTTGGCTATCCACCAAACTCCATTCATAAAGGTTTCGGCCACCGTCGTAAGCGAAGTCGGGCTATGACCAAGATCATTGGCAGCATCATCACCGGCGATACTGCGTCTGTCCTTAATAATGATTTCGATTGGCTTACCGTCTGCTGTCGCAGCAACAACTGAATCATTAGTAAACTGAGGCGCTGATTGTTCAGCAGTTTTCTCTTTCTGTTCAGCAAATGCCGGGGTGCCTGGCATAGGGCCTTTGTCATAGGCACTGTGCTCGGTGTTGTTGAAATTGACCGGTGGTCCTTGCGATATCACGCCATTGTCCATACGCGAGATACCGAAAAGAGCCAGACCAACCAACCCAACAAAAAATGCGGGTACTATGTAGTTTTTCATAAAGACTCCTAGTTCCCTTAGCGCGGGAACCGTTTATAGAAAAGTGGGAAAAACATCCGCTCAAATGAACTGCGGATGCACCGGGAAATTAAGTAATATGATTGCGTCATATCTATTTGCTTGGCATTTTGGTGTGTGTTTTTTTCCTCGGTAAAAGATCGGTTGAAAGATACCTCCAACCTAAAGAAAAGCTGAAGGAAGGGCAAGCTCTTGCAGCAACAAGGTTGTTCATCTGCAAAATTACTGCTGCCCGAGCGCTGCAAGGAGCGGCCACTCGGGCAGTTTTTATTGAGACAGCTTGAACTTAGCCGAAGACTAGGAAACAACCCAAGCCAAAAGCCAGAAGCGCGAGCGACCCAACCAAGAGATAGCCGCTCAATGTAGGCGGCTGCCTATAGGGCTGCCTGTAAGTCTGACTATAAGGCTGTTTCTTATCCAATATTCCGCTCAGACTGGCAGGCGGCTCACCCAGAAAGAAGTCGGGCATGAGGGCAGCTCCAGGCTCGCAGGAATAAGCAGCGAAGTCGGTGACACCGGCCTTTCTAAGCACCGCTGTATCGATATAGAAACAGCCGGTATTGGCCGGCGTTTTATCGGTAAAGATATGCCAGGCGGCATCGGCGACTATTTCTGGTCGCCGCGACATCTTTGCCACAGCCTCTCCTCCCAGCTTGTTGCGTACGGCACTGGTATCAATGGTGGTTTCAGGCCAGAGCGAGTTGACTTTGATGCCGTAAGGCTCAAACTCTGCCGCCAGACCAAGGGTGGTCAAACTCATACCATACTTAGAGAGAGTATAGGCCACATGCCGCTTGAACCAACCCGGATGAAGATTGAGCGGCGGCGAGAGATTGAGAATATGACCGTTCTCACTCTTGCGCAAATAGGGCAGAGCATGACGAGCCAAAAGAAACACCGCCCGCATATTGATGGCATGCATCAAATCATAATGCTTGCTTTCGGTGCTAGGTGTATCTGACAAACGAATGGCGCCGGCATTGTTGACCAATATATCGATGCCGCCAAAGGTTTCCACAGCTTTGTTTATGGCGGCGATAATCTGCGCCTCATCCCGCACATCGAGAGGAACGGCAAGGGCTTCACCACCGGCGGCCCGCACTGCATCGCAGGCTGTATAGATAGTACCGGGCAATGTAGGCTGCTCGCTGACAGTTTTAGCGGCAATAACCACCTTGGCACCATCGGCGGCGGCACGCAAGGCAATAGCCAGGCCAATGCCACGCGAGCCACCTGTGATGAAGACTACTTTATTCTTGAGATTCTTTTCCATGTTTGTCTCCTGAGAAGCGCGTTACGACATAGCCGATAAACAAGCCGACCAAATGCACTAGGGCAGAGCCGCTGGGACCGGCGTCGAGAGGCAGCGAAGTGAGGACGGTCACCTGTTCGAAATAAAAGAACAAGACCACCATCCAAGCTTTGATATAAAAATTGACCACCGGCAAAAAGCCGATGATGCTTTGCGGTGCTGCGGCAAGTACCCCGCCCATAACGCTGGAAACCGCAGCAGAGGCACCCAGATAAACGACAGCTTCGCCCTCTGGTCCAAGCGGACTGAGAAAGACGAGGACGGCCAAAGCCGACAAAAGAGCACCGGCGACATAGACAAGCAAAAACCGTCTAGCCCCTAAAACTCTCTCTAAGATAGGCCCCATCGCTAAAAAGAACAGCATATTGCCAATCAGGTGTCCCCAACCGGCATGAGCCAGAGTATGGGTGAACATGCTGGGCAGCACATAGAGAAAAGCCGGCAGCCAGAAATAATTCTCGCGAATCTGAAAGAACTGCTCTGGAATAAAAGTGAAGGCGAAGCCGCTCACCAGACCGGCTCTATCGAGTAGAAAACAGAACACAGTGACAGCGATGAGCTGGGCTGTTATTGAAGGGAAGGTAGATTTGGTGGACATTGTCACTCCTTACCAAAAACTGGTTAGTTTGGGCCTCTCAAAAATGAGTCGACGCTCTCTTGCGAGTCAAAAGCAAAGGGAGTCAACTCGCGAGCATCGACCAGCACAAGCTTGGCGAAGACGCTTTGATCGGCGGTGATGTTAACGACGGTGAAAAGCCAATAGACCTTACCGTCTGCTCCTGTTTTAATGCGGGCCTCGACTGCTTTGTACTTTTCATGCGGAAAAGTCGGTAGAGCAGTCCAGACCTGTTTTTCAGCCTTACGTGGTCCATTCAATGACAATTCGGCACCAGGAATGTAGCTGCGCACAGCGCCTGTACCGCCATCAAAGAGCAGCACTTCGGAAAGAGCGAAACTGGGACCAACTGGTTCCAAGGGAATCATCTGGGTCAAACCAAGTCCTTCAAAGACCTGGTAGAAAGGAAAACGGTTATCGGCAGCCACATGCACATCATCAGGACTATAGCCGCCGGCAACTGTGTCTTCGCTGACTTCATAGATATTGTTGCGACCCAAGACTGTGTCGTAATAGTTGATCAGACCACTCTTGAACTTGCCATAACTCTCAGCATAAAGACGCCCCAATTCAAGCGGGAAAAGCGGCGCTCCCGGGAAGTTGCGACCCGCCTCTTCAGGGGACCAAACGTTGTACCAACCGCTGGGCAAAACTTCCAAGACGCTTGAGAAATAGGGAATCATGGCACCGGTGACCGACAGTTTGTAGCTGATGGCCGGAATGAGCAAAGTCCAGGCACCATCAGGCTTGAGATAATACTGAGCATGGCTTGGACGAGAGAGCGGCAGACGCATGGCAAAAAGAGTGCGCACAAAATAAGACTCTTCGCCAAAATAGAACTGGGCAGCCTCGCCGCTATGCAAATCGACCGACATACCGGGGTTATCGGCGTCGATTCGAACAATCTTAGAGACCGAGCCCATGAAATAATTTAGCCCCTCGCGGTAATAAAACGGCACCTGCCACCACATGCGTGGATGCAGCGGGTCTTTCATATCGGCGGTGATGTGCGGGTGTCCGGCACGCAAGAGACTCTCGTGGTTGGAGTTCTGTGCATAAATTGTGGCAGTGGCTTTATTGAGCGCCCGACTGTCTTTGCTTACAGGTAAGAGATTCAGATTCTCGGGCTGAAGCGATAGGGCAATGCTCCACTGATTGAGTGGCTCGACAAAGCTAACCGAAAACAACCAGACCGGCGTTGAAAAAAGTAGCACTGCCACAGTAACTATCCAGGCGCGACGAGGTTTGATTAGCCAGAAACGCCAAGTCAAATAAACCGAAAGGAAAATAGCCAGAGCGAAGGGCAGATATTTGTAGGCAGGCAATAGATATGGCTGCACCAAGGGCCAGATTGTCACACCAAAGAGCGGCAGAAAGACAATCCCAGCCGCCAGCAGCGAAATCATGCGAAAAGGTCGCGCGTTCATTTGCACCTCATTTTTGAGTGTTTGATTAAAATTAAGGGTAGTAAGTGGTACCGTTCAGACGAAGCAATACAGAGCTCGGGCGAGAGCAGACAGACTGTTCATAGACATTAGATAGAGCCAAATAGAAGTAACCGTTATGCTTTCTCGCTTTGCTTGCTTTGAATGAAATGAGACACAGTACAAACTGACTATCAGACAAAGTTAGCTGCAGAAGCAATGAAAAGAACTCACCATAAGAGTATCGCGCAAAAAAAATCTCCACTCATTTGAAAGAGTCTCAAAAAAGGTTTGCCAATGCGTACCAAGTCAAGAAGTCTTATTTAGCGGGAAAAGCACTGCCCACAAAAGGCTAGAAGTCTTTGCTGTCGATATCTCTGAGAAGTGTATCCATGGAAGAGTCTTCTCCACCGGCACGTAGAATTTCTTTGTCGTTAAGAGCCTTCTTATAGCCTGCCGGTAAGCGATAAGCGCTTAATGGAATCTCAGTCTTGTCCACCTTTGTAGAATTAACAATAAACTGGCTTACAGTGCGTCTTTTCACACTCATATAGAGAGGAAAGCCTGCTTGCTGCGGCAAATTGTAATGGCGACGCATAAACAAACAAGCTTGTTCGGGTAACTTCCAGGCAGCAGTATCGGCAACACAATAACGACAATCTCTCAGGGTATCGATGCCTCGTTCCAGTTTCTCTTTCTCAGAAAGCTTTTCTTTCATCTTATAAATTTGCACCGGCGCACCATATTTAGTGCTTTTCTCAACGAAAGTCAAAGGAATGCGACTGAGACTAAAGCCCCAGAATATAACCGAAGACCTGAGCATATAACCCTCATGACCGCTCAAGCTCGACTCAATGTACTTTCTATTGTTGCTATTGTAAGTAAAGACTTGCCACTGCGGAGCAGCTGCACAAATAGTCATGCCGTTAGCCGGATTGGACCAACTAAAGCCGTGAGCCCCGACCAAAAAACGAATACCGGGTCCATAGACCTGGCTATCTTGGCAGACTAGATAGCCGCTTTCTTTCGGCGGCAAGCCGGCAAAAGCCGGCAGGGCCGAGATTGCCAAAATCACTAGCAAAGAAAGCGCCTTTCTCAAATTTTTCATGCACTGAGCAAACTGGCAAAATGCTCTAGACGCTTAGCCATCTCTTCTTCACCCAACCAGGTGAAAGAAATCGTATATTCCAGCGGTCGCGGATTGCCGAAGTACCACCAAGAAGTATTGGTGATTGGAAAGCCGGACTGCAGTGCCGCGCTCTCTATAGTCTGGCTATCAAAACCATCTTGGAAGCGCACAAGTAATTCCAGCCCTGCGCTTTCAGGGGCAGTCCAGATTTGGCGATCAAAAATAGACTCTAATTTTGAGATCAAACTCTGCCGACAAGAGGCATAGACCTGACGCTTCTGCCTGATTAGTTTCTCTAGGTGGCCCTCGTTGATAAAGTCAGACAATGCCGCCTGCTCTATGTAAGACACATCTCTTTCCACCAGGCTCTTACAAGCATGTACCGCTTGCACCATACCGGCCGGCAAGACCATAAAACCCAGCCTGGTCACCGGTGCCAAGACATTCCAAAGACAAGATAGATAAATTACCCTATCGCTGCTATCCATGCCTTGCAGAGACGGCAGCGGTCTTCCATCATAACGAAACTCACTGTCATAGTCGTCTTCGATGATGTAAGCGCCGCATTTAGCAGCATAATCAAGCAGTTGCTTGCGCCTTATCATCGATAAAACGGCCCCGGTAGGTTCTTGGTGCGAAGGGGTGACATAGATTAGCTTAACGGGACCGGCCGCGATAAGCTCGTCTACTTTCATGCCTTGACTATCCACGCCAATCGGCAAAACTGTCGCGCCCCTAGCCAAAAGCTGCTCACGGGCTGTAGAAAAACCAGGTTCTTCGACAGCGACCAGATCGCCTTCTGAAAGCAGCAAGCGGGCAATCAAATCAAGACGCAAATTGCGCGAGGCAAAGACAACCAAACGCTCGGCATTTACTTTGACTGCACGAGCGCGGGTCAAATAAGAGGCATAGGCTTCACGCAAAGGCGGAAAACCAAAAGGTTCGGGGGCATAAGACAACTGACTGGCAGATGATGAATCGACTTCTACACCGGCGCGGCAATGCCTGGCTATTAAGTCGCGCCAGATACCTAGTGGTACATCTTTGAGGCTGGGACCGTTATAAGAAACCAGGGTGGAAATTGCGCCGCTAGCCTGCCGAGACATCAGTCGGCGGGCAAAAGCCGAAAGCTCTACTTCTTTCAGGGGGGCATGCTCGTCCCGTACCGAAGGCTTTTCTTCCAACTCGCCCGGCAGACGGGCAGCCACTTTTGTACCTGAGCCCATCTCGGCCACCACATAGCCTTGAGCCGATAATTCTTCGATGGCACGTGCCGCGGTTGAGCGCGACACACCAAGCTGCACAGCCATCTCACGCACCGAAGGCAAAATAATATTGGGGCTGACCAGACCATCGATAATGCCCTGTCTAAGGCATTCGGCAATCTGTTTGCTCACTGGTCCATCACCATTAAAAGCAGCAGGCAGCTCTAAACGATCAATCAACACCGGCCGCACCTCACCTTATTTCTCTAAGCAATTGAGCGAACTTCTTTACGGTATCGTCAATGGTATCGATATTGATATCGGCAAAGGGCACAATAAACTGCCCTTCTACGCTCTCGGTGGCATAATAACTATCGGTAGAAACAAGATTCCAGCCGACCAAGCCCGCCGCTTTACTAACCGACCCAGTAGATACACCACTTTTAAAATTGAGAATTATATGGGTGCCGCCGCCCTCACCCAGAGGTTCGAGCATTTCGCGTAAATGGCGTGTAATAGCCAAAATGAGCGATTGTCTGCGGTGAGCCAATATTCTTTGCGAACGTTTTAAATGTTTTTCTAGATGGCCATCATTGACTAAGTCGGTCAATGCCAATTGATCAATAAGAGGCAGATGTCTCTCTAGATAACCCTTGACCAAAAGGGCAGGCTGGCTCAAACAGCGAGGAAAGATTACGTAGGACAGGCGCAGGGACTGATAGAGAATCTTCCAAAAAGACGACATGTAGATAACACAATCATGATGATCTAAAGCTCTCAAAGATGGCAGTATCGGCTTGCCGTAACGAAACTCACTATCATAATCATCTTCCAAAATGAAGGACCCGACTGCTGCGGCATATTCAATTAGTTCCTGCCGGCGCGGCATACTCATGACCATGGTCAAAGGATCTTGATGAGAAGGCGTCACATAGATAAGCTTCGGGGGTCGGCTGAAGCGCCTGATATAAGAAACCTGTATACCTTCATTATCGACCGGCACGGGCACAACTTGGGCTGCGAGCGCCTCCAGCGTATGACGACTTTCAGGATAGCCTGGCTCTTCGTAAGCAACCACATCACCCGGATTAAGCAAAAGACGACCGATAAGTTCCATGCGCATCTGCTTAGAACCAAAGACAAAAACTTCTTCGGGCGAAGATTCTATACTGCGACGACGCTTAGAATAGTTACTCAGAGCCAGTCTTAGTTTGGGCAAACCAGCCGGTTCAATCATAAAGGGCACTTGATCATCTTCATGTATGTCGCAATGCTTGAGCATAAGCGACTTCCATTCACGTGCCGGCGAGAGTTCCACCGGGGTACCGCCATAACCTATTTCGGGTAAATGAACATGCTCTTCTTGCTGCTTACAGCCCACTTCCTTCAATAGTCTTCCAGTCTGCGACAGTTCTGAAGCACTTATAAAAGAAGCTGGAGATCTCTGACTTTCTTCTTGCAGCCTTTCCTTTAATAAGTCACCCAAGTCACCGGGTAAATGGGACGAGACATAGGTACCTGAGCCGCTTTGACTGACCACAAGCCCTTGAATCTGCAGATCTTCATAGGCCTTTAAAACTGTTGCTCGTGAGAGTTTAAGACTCTCAGCCAGATCTCTAACAGACGGCATCGGCTCGCCCAGTCCCAAACGTCCTTCCAAAATGGCTTTACGCAGCGCATCGGAAAGCCTGCGGTAAAGGGCGACATAAGGTTTGTATTCAAGGTTAATGGCTATCGACATCTAACATACCTGCTGGCGTTCAATTACGATATCAGAGAAAATTGCCGGCAAAAGTTAGCGCGAACGCTTACTAATCTGCTCAACATAAGCCCATACAAAGGTTTCGGGTTATTTTAGAGCTTTCTAAATAGGCCCCCCTTTTTGGCACTTTAAAGACTGCAAAGCATTTTCAGCAAAAAAGTTACCTAGATGCAAAGCTAGAAAAAAGAGCACCTGAAAAATAGACCGAAGAGAGAGACAAGGAAACCCTTGTCTCTCTCTTCGGTCTTTCTACATACTTATCTGCCCTTAGCAAGAACATAGACAAATAGTGCGAACTTCCACAGTACTGTGAGAGTCACCCTAATTCCATCTGCAACTAACTTGCAGAGAACCGGGCTGATTTCTATTAGAAACTCAAGCAACTTTCCAAGCAAATCAAAGAGACAGTTGACCAATTCTCTCAGCAAGTCGACGGCCATAGAAAGACCGTCAACCTTAGAGCCACTCAGCAGCGCCAGCATAGACAACATAAAAAAAGGCAGGCTGAGGGCGGCAAAAATTCCAATAATAGACTCAAGCATGTTCTACCTCCTTAGGGTAAAGCGTGGGGTAAAGCAAGCTGAAAAAATCGCCGCAAGCAGGACGAAGACGGGCAACCACAGTTGCTCTTGCTCTTCATCCCATTCAATATCAATTGACTTTCTTTGCTCTGACGATTCTTACAGCTCATGAAAACAAGAAATAAACGAAGTCTCAAACTAGCCGGCCGCACAAAACCAAAACCAGCCTCTAGAGGGCAATACTGGCAAGTCAGCCCTGCTTTCAAGGTGAAAACATGGGGCATCTACGAAAGCAGAATTTATGAAATTACAGGCAGAGCTAGGCAAATAAGCAGTCGAAACATCACTTAAAAGATGGCGACCACTTGGACAAAATTTAGCGGGACTCTTTTAACAAGTTGCTTGATGAGATCAGTCCAACATTGCGCAACAAGTCAACTTGGGCATCGTTAAAGGCAACCAGAGCTCGGGCTTTCTCAATCAGAGCCCCGGTATAGTCTTGCTGCGCCCGCAAGACATCGATGTTTTTGCCAACGCCGTTTTGATAACGCAAAGTAGCCAGTCTCAACTCCTCATCAGCCGAACGCACTTGGGCAATGGCTTCCTCAATTTTGCGCTCCGATGAAAGTGACTTGAGATACGAACGTCTCACCTCAGAAACAACTTGGTTGAGTAAACGTTGCGACTCTAAAGCGGCTTTCCTGGCGTCTAATTTGGCGGCATAAATGTTAGCGGCATCCACCGTGCCCAGGCCCTGAAAGTTCCAATTGACATTGAAACCCAAGGTGTACAGTGCAGTTATTTGTCTTTGCCTAGGAACTTGCGTCACACTATTTCCACCTGCGGCGGCAAGGGTTACCGGCGCCAATTCAGTGCTCTTCGAGAGAGTCTCACCGATGCCTAGAACATTGCCGTTAAAGGCAAAACTAGGCTGCAAATTGGCAGCATTAATCACTATTTGCTTTTTGGCAGCCAAGCGCAGTTCTTCATATTGCTTCAGTTCGGGACGATTATCTATGGCCTGCGAAACCAGCTTTCCGACGAGCTGATCATCGCTCACCAATCGCCATTTCTCAATCACTTCGGCGGTTGGTCTAAGGTCGACATCTTGGGGCAAGCTTAAATGGTCTGATAGTCTGATAGCGGCGTCACGCCTGGCAATCTGCTGATCAATGAGATTCTGCCTATCTTGCGAAAGCTGTGTCTCAGCCTGCAATACCTCTAACCTTGTCGCCAAGCCACCGGCTTGCAGGTCTCGGCTCAGGCTAAGCTGAGACTCCGATGTTTCCACGGCTCGAATGCGAATACGCAAGATCGCCTCTTGCAAGATAAGTTCGTTATACAGATGCACAGTCTCGCGCAAGGCATCGGCAATAGTGGCTTTCTTCTTTTCTTTCTCGGCACGCAGTTGATTGCGCCCTTTCAAGGCAGAAAACAAAACGCTACCACCACGATAGCCGTAATATTTAAAACCGGCGCTGGTGATGATAAACGGATTATTGAAGCGCAAGGGTTCGAGACTTGAACCAAAGGGCACATTAGCCTTGCCTTTTAGATAGTTGTACTGATAACTGAGTGCAATATCCGGCAGAAACTTACCATAGGCACCAAGCAGCCTGGCCTTAGCCGCCTGACGGTCGTAGTCGACAATACCAATGTCGAGGTTATTGGCTAGAGTAGTATCTATTGCCTCTTTCAAGGTAAAAGAACGGCTGCTCAGAGCATCTAGACTAAAGGGGTCGATGCGCCTATCGATTGTGATCAGTGCCTTAAGGCTGTCACGTTTCAAATCCAATCTCTCAGCCGAAAATGCATTACTCTCCGCACCGGAGTTAAGTTCTTTGATTGATTCGGGCTCTTTAATTGAGTTAGGCTCATTAATAGAGCCAGTCTCGGCCAAGGCAGCCGACCAAGAGCTCAAGGTCAGCAATAAAGATAAAGCGGCAAAGCGGCTTGCTCTAAATTTACTTTTCATTTCAATTGTTTCCTGAATCGCGAAGAGCTCAAAGACAAAAGCACAAAGGCATAGACCGAAAGTGAAAGCACTTCGATCCAAATTTCGGAAAAACCGCCGCCTTTGAGCAAGAGGGCGCGCACGCAGATAACGTAATAGCGCAAAGGGTCAAGATAAGAAAGATACTGAAAAAACTCGGGCATACTCTCCATCGGTGCTATCGCACCAGAAAGCTGAATCACCGGCAAATTGATAAAGAAAGAAGTTAAGAGACTCTGGCGCTGGTTTTCAGAATAGGCAGCCAGGGCTATGCCGATTGATATACCAACAAGCACAGCCAAGAAAGAAACGAAGAGAAATAAAAGCAGATTACCGCGGAAGGGCACGTGAAAGACCAGCACCGAAACAAGCAAAGCCACTGCCACTGTAATCATTAGAAGAGCCGCCAGGGGCACAATTTTAGCCAGCAAGATCTGCTTTGAGCTAACCGGTGTCATGAGCAACTGCTCTAAGGTACCCGAATCTTTCTCGCGCACAAGAGCAGCACTGCTCACCAGGGTCGAAACCAAATTGAGCACCAGGGCAATCACACCAGGCACAAAAAACCAAGAGCTTATCAAGCCCGGATTGTAGGCAAAACTAATCTGGGGACTGATTATTTCTCGCGATTCCTGACTGCCCGAGCTGAGATTGCGATTGAAAGAAGCAAGAATCTGACTGACATAACCGGCAGCGATTCCTGCACTATTGGCATCGACGCCATCAATAAAGACTTGCACATTCGTTTTCAGTCCGGCTCGATAGCGTCTTTCTAAATCAGCTGGAATGATAAGCCCGGCATCGAGAGCACCATCGCGTACTAGGGCGGCAAGAGCCGCGTCTCTGCCGCCGCTTTCTTTAAGTTCGAATACATCATTGACCACAAGTGCCGCTGTAAGAGCACGGCTTACAGTAGAAGAAGCATGGTCCACAACTCCAAGCCTAAGCCTGTCTACTTCGGGGCTGAGGGCGAAACCATAAATAAAGAGCTGCAAAATCGGCATAAAAAAGAGCAGGAAAAGCAACTGTTTGTCGCGCAAAATCTGCTGCACTTCTTTGCGCATCAGAGCCTTGAGCTGGGTGAAATAGTTGAGCTTATTCATTGTCTTTTCTAGATTTCCTTGCTTTTCTCGCTCAATTCTTCAACCTTTCAACTGCATGCGGCGCAAAATTTTGGACGCCGCCATATAAAGAACAAAAGCGGCAATAGCAATAGAAACTGGAATATAGAGCTGGCTGCCAAAATCAGACCCGCGCACAAAAGCGTTACGCGCCGCCGAGACAAAATAACGCGCAGGCAAAACATTTGAGATAAGAGAAAGGGGATAAGTGATATTGCGCAGCGGATACAAAAAGCCAGATAGAAGTAGGGCCGTAGTGAAGCCGGTAGTAGCCACGATCTGCACCGCCGCACTCTGGGTGGTGGCGCGTGTACCGGCAAATACACCAAAAGCCACCGCACTATATAAGAACAAAACCAGGGAAAGAAAAAAGACAGTTATATCGCCGACAAAACGCAGCCCAAACAAGAGAAAAGAAGCTGAAATAATCAAAGCCGCCTGCATGAGGGCAATGAGAGTGTAGGCGATTGTTTTACCGGCGATAAGTTCAAAAGAAGAGAGACTGGAAGCATAGAGCTGCAAAATCGTGCCTTGCTCCTTTTCTCTAGCCATCGCCAAAGCAGCAAGCAAGCAAGGGAAGATCCAAAGAATTACCGCTATCGCCCCCGGTGCCACATAAAGAGCCTCGTCTCGGCCTGGATTAAACCAAAGGCGCACTTGAGGCGAGATTAGATTACGGGTGGTCTGCAAGTCTTTGCTGCGCAAAAAATAATTGGTCGAAGCAATAATGCAGTTCTTCACCACCCTGGCATTGTTGACGTCGCAAGCGTCAATTACTACCTGCACTTGCGCCCGCTCGCGCCGACTGACCTTGCGAGAAAACTCCGGGGGAATGACTATGGCAGCCTTGACGCCGTCTTTATCAAGAGGCTCCATAATGTCGACGCCGCTGCCTCTAAATGGCGCCGCCTGCAACTGTCCTGTGGAAAACAAAGTGTCTATATAGTCACGACTAAGACTGCCTGTGTCGAAATTCTTCACAGCCACAAGAATATTCTTAGACTCTAATCTAGTGGCGTATCCGTACAAAAGCAGAGCCACAAAAGGCAAGAAAAAAGCCAATGCCAGAGTCAGCTTATCTCTTCTAAACTGGGCTATTTCTTTGCCAATCTGAGCCAAAACTTTCTTCATTTTTGACCACCCGATTGCGGTGGCTGAGGCTTTGCCGCTATATCAAAATGAGCCCGCTGGGCCCGCTGCACAATCGAAATGAAACAATCTTCCAAGCTGAAAGGCACTTGCCTATGAGACCTAATCTTGACGCCTTCTGCGCTTAGTGCCGAAAGCACTGCGGGCAGTTCGCTCGCCCCGTCATCAAGAACCACATGCAAACAATCGGCGAACATTGAAGTGCGCCAGTCTTCCAATTGCCCTTTCAAGCGAGCGTAGGCCCCCTGTAAGTCATCACAGACCAGCTCATAGAGAGTACCCGGCTGTTCTTCTTTGATGCGCGAGGGCGAACCTTCGGCCACCAATTCTCCGGCCACCATAAAGCCAAGATTATTGCAATTTTCGGCTTCTTCCAAAAAATGCGTAGTAACCAAAATGGCCGTGCCTTGTCTAGAGAAATCTCTAATCAGCTTCCACATTTCACGCCGGGCAAGAGGGTCTACACCCGAGGTCGGTTCGTCCAAAAAAAGTACCTGCGGCTGGTGCAATACTGCCGCCCCAAAAGAAAGCCGCTGTTTCCATCCGCCCGGCAGCTTGCCTGCCAAAAGCCCCTCTTGTCCGGTCAACTCCGAACTGCGCAAAACCCAGGCGATGCGCTCTTTACGCAGAGCTTCGGGCACACAATAGACACCGCAGTAAAACTCTAGATTTTCTCTGATTGTCAGATCATCATAGAGAGTAAACTTCTGGCTCATATAGCCCAGTTTCTGCCTGAGCGACTCTTGACGCAGGTCTGATACTTGACCGCAAAGAGCCATACTGCCACCCGAGGGCTTAATCAGACCGCAAAGTATCTTGATAGTGGTAGTTTTACCAGCGCCATTGGCGCCTAAAAGCCCATAGATTTCGCCATACTCGACCCTTAAGCTGACCGAGCGCACCGCCTGAAAATTACCAAATCGTTTAGACACAGCGCTCGCCTCAATAGCACCATATTTGGCACTATTTCCCAAAGCCGGCGAACCTGACTCTCTCGACTCTCTATTGACAGCCACAAAGGGAAACGGCTTTTGCTCTTCTTCCGCCAGATCATGCTTGAGACGAGCGACAAAAACATTCTCCAAAGTCGGTTCTTGCTCACTGAGTAGAGGCTCGCTCAAACCGGCTTTCTGACTTAGTTGTCGCACCAGAGCCGTACCTAGCTCTAGGTCGGGCACCAAGACATCGAGGCGATCGCCAAAAGTCTGTACATCAAACAAAACCCTCTCGGCTCCATTACTCTTTGCTTGCAGCGATTGAACCTCTATCAAGGCTTTTTCCATCTCATGCAACTTACCCGAGCGCACTTCCAAACGGTGCATACCAAGCCGCTCTTTCAGCCCAGCAGGCGAGCCCTCTTCTAAGATTCGCCCTTCATGCATGAGAATCAATCGTCCGCAACGCTCGGCTTCGTCAAGATAAGGCGTGGCTACAGCCACAGTGACGCCCTCGCTGCAAACCCGCGAGAGCAGATCCCAAAATTCGCGCCTTGATACAGGGTCAACGCCTGTTGTAGGTTCGTCCAGCAAAAGTAACTTAGGATCGCCCACCAAAGCGCAACAAAGAGCCAGCTTCTGCTTCATGCCCCCCGATAGTTGACCGGCCAACCTATTAGGAAAGCGGTCTAGGTCCATAAGCTTGAGGTAGCGCGCCGCTCTTTCTTCAAACAAACGCCCTGTGACATCGCGCAAACCGGCTACATAACGCAGATTTTCTATTAGACTCAGGTCTAAGTAAAGCGAAAACTGTTGGGTGAGATAACCGATAGATAAGCGCATATTGCGCGGGCTACCGCCCAGAACAGCTATCTCACCGCTGTTTTTTTCGAGCACGCCGCCCATTATATGAAAAGTGGTGGTCTTACCGGCTCCGTCAGGACCAATCAAGCCAAAGATCTCGCCTTGCCTGATTTCAAAGTCTATACCTTTGACTGCCGCAAGCGCACCATAGCTCTTACCGAGCCCTCTCGCTCTCACTATTTCAGGCTCTAAAAGCGCATTCGTCATAACTATCTACTTGATGATAATTTCGGCATCGGCAGGCATGCCGGGTTTAGCAAAGCCGACACCATCTTTGTTCTCGATGCTTATCTTGATGCCAAAAACCTGCTTGACACGGTCGTCTTTAAAATAAATATTCTCAGGCGTAAAAGAACCTTCCGGATCAATCTGAATCACTTTTCCATCAATAGCTTTGTTAGGGTCGCTATCCAGCTTAATTAGTGCTTTCTGACCAACTCTAACCAGGCCAATCTTGCCTTCCGGTATATAACCGCGCAGATAAACCACACTCAGGTCTATAAGCGAAAGCAAAGTTTGCCCTGGCACCACAACGGCACCGGGCTCCACCGAGCGAGCGGTGACAATGCCGTCAATAGGGCTCTTGATATTGAGATAAGCTATATTAGCCTTAATCTGATCAATATCGGCTTGAGCAGCCACAACTTCGTGTTCGGCGCTCTTCAGTTTGAACCGCGCCTGAGCCAACTGCCCTTCCAATACTCCAGCTTGAGCCTTGATCATACCTGGGTTAAGACGCGTACTGCGGGCTTGCTTAAGGCTGGCTTCGGCTATATGCAACTGTCTTTGAGCCGCCTCTAGAGCGCTTTCACGAGACTTAACCAGGGCTTCCTGGCTTTGATGATTAGTCTGCGCTTGGTCGTTCTCATCGGTGGTAACGGCTCCACGACTGGCTAAAAAGGCATAGCGCTCTTTGCGTATGCGGGCAAGCGAAAGATCTGCTTTAGCCTGGGTCAACTGCGCTTCCGCCTCCGACAGGCGGGCTTGCGCCTGCGAAAGCGAAGCTTCAGCCTCATTGACACGAGCCAGGGTATCTTCACTTGATTGCATGAGCCTCAGCCTAGATTCTTCCAACTGGCGATCGACTACATTAATCTGATAGGCGCATTCTTCGACATTTTCGACCGCTTTCTCTTTGCGCGCCTGCGCACTCTTGAGCTGGGCTTGAATATCGGCATCGCTCAACTGCACCAAAAGATCGCCTACTTTGACACTATCGCCTTCTCTAAAACCGACAAAATCGATTCTGCCGCCAACTTTAGGACCAATATTTGTTTCATAGCCTTCGATGCGCCCGCTAACCGGCAATCTATCGGTTGGCAGCTCGGCTAGCTTTTTGCCCGAATAAAAGTAATAGGCACCGCCCACTACCAACAAAAGCACCACGATCAAGGCAGGCAACGGTGGTTTCCGTCCTCCACCCTGTACGACCTGGCTTTCCGCCTTCTCTTTAATAGCCGCCATGATAATGCCCTTACTCTTTTGAAATTACTTATTCAATTTGCACCACGAAGTAATCATACCAACCGGTATGTATTGTTTGTCAACTAATATTGTCGTAAAATCAGTCAAATGAAAGAAAGTCTCTACAAAGAAAAAGGCGGCGGACGCCGCAGCAAGCGCGATCAGATAGTGAAAGCGGCTGTCGAGACCTTTCTAGAGAACGGCTATGACGGCACCAGCATGAACAAGGTGGCCGAAAAAGCCGGGGTAATCAAGGCAACTATTTATAGTCACTTCAAAGACAAAGAGCAGCTCTTTACAGCCATTATCGAAGAATTGACCATAAATAAGGTCTCCATAGATTTTTCCAATCCAGAGGCCATGCTCAGCCTCGCCCCGGAAGAATTTATGGATGTGATCACGGCAAAATTCTGTGTCCTCATGGCCGATGCCGAATACCATTCTCTTTTCCGCGTCTTGGTAGGCGAATCAGAAAGATTTCCAGAACTGGCACAAATTTATGTACGCACTGTCATCTTGAGGGGCATGGGCTTAGCGAGTAAATATCTTTCTCAACAAAAAGAACTGGAAATCAAAGACCCCGAAGCCATGGCTCATATAATTGCCGGCTCTTTTATTTCACTAATGGTCTGGCAGCAAGTCTTAGGGGGCAAAAAGCTAAAAGAGCTGGAAGTTAATAGAGTAAAAGAAATGCTCAAGCAGCTGCTTATGAGCCAGCGAAAAAAAACGATCTAAGTGAAAATAAGACAGCATCCGCACTAGTACTAGAACTATTACTGCTACTAATTTAGCTCTAGATCTTTCTTTAATTCGACCGTCAAAATATCGCCTTTATGCAATGCCAAATCTTTGCCGCTGGTGGTCACTCCCGATATCAAGGCGCCGCCCGGCAAGCCGCGCTCCACGCCCATGATGAACCCTTTCTTCTTTGAAAACTGTTCGTCATCTTCCACCGGGCGACCGGCGGCAAAGTTTTTATTGGCACTACCGGCGACACCAGAGACCAGGGCGCTGGTCAAGATACCGATAGGTCCGGTGGCGATACCGACAGCGCCGATAGCCAGGTCCATAGCGGCATATTTGCCGACGGCATACTTAACCACATATTCGCCATTTTTATTGGCCACCAACTGCGCCCGTGTTTTCTTGACCTGTATAACACTGGTCTTTTCACTGGGCATGGCATCAATACTCAACACTTTGCCATGTGGGTCAACAAGACCACTAAAGCTAAAGCCGATACGCCCTTGCGCATCGAGCCAGTGCTTGCCGGGAACATAAGACTTGATAGTGCGCCGACTATGACTGACGGCAGCAATCACACCAAGCACCTGAGCGCCGCTCTGGGCAATTGTTTTGTGCTTGTCGAATTTCAGGTCTTCAGTGAGAACACAAGCCACCGGTTGACCGCTCTCAGCATCGTCACTAGAGACTTCTTGCTCCAATCTCACCCTAAACTGACTGCCGGCTAATACTTTTTTGCGCCCATCGCTTTCATCAATGTTCCAGACCAGACTCTCGGGCTGGCTATTAGCCTCAGCTTGGTCCACCGACTGCTCTAAAGTCTGGCTTACTTCACCTTGCTGCACACGAGACTGAGAGTCACCGGCAAAAACCGGCAATGCAGCGCCAAATAAAGTCAAAGAAACAAGAAAACTCGAAAGTATACGTATCTGCATAGCTAGGTATGTGCGCTCCCGAGGCAAACCGAGCTTTATTCTAGCATCAATAAATAAAATTCAAGCCGAGTACTTTACCATAAATAGTAAGCAAAAAAAGAAGTCAAATGAAGCAGAAACAAAACGGGGAAGAAAGCTTACACCTTCTTCCCCGCTTGCCTTAAACGACTTTGGCAGCAAGCGCCCGAGGCGATGGACGCCCCGAGATGCCGACACCGGCAAGACGCCTGGCCGAATCGACAAGATCGTCCATACGAGCCAGGGCTCGCTTATCGACCAACACCCCCTTGTCGAAGGAACTGCGGTCGGCGTAGACAAAGTTGGGAATGAGCAGACAACGAAAGTCGAAGACTAGACTCATCGCCAGCCCGCTCACAGCCATGAAACTCGACTTGCCGCCGGCAGCCGAGAGAAAACCGACGGTCTTCTCCTGCCAGGCGTCGCCGGTAAGCTCAATCATGTTCTTGACCACCGAGCCGACATCATAGTTGTAAATCGGCACAGCCAGAATGACGCAACGGGCCTTTTCGATGCGGGCAGCCAGACGCTTCACATTGCGATGGCTGAGCGCTTTGTCGCCGTCGCAATGCGGCAGATTGACCTGGCGCAGGTCGACAAAATCCACTGTTCCATACTGCTGCAGCCGCTTGACGGTCTCCAACGCCAAAATATAGCTCTGGCTATTGGGATTGAGACTTGTACTGATGACCAGATAAGTCATAGGTATCTCCCCAAAAACGAGGGGCGGCACACCCATGAGCATGCCGCCCCTCGCACACATTCAAATTTGCAGAATTGCAGCTTGCAGAAAAGACTTTACGACTGCTCGCTCTGGGCAAGCAGGGCGGAAATGCGGTCGTGGATGGCGCGGGCGGCGCGCACATGCTCTTCCACCATGAACATGTCGGCGACACCGACAGCTTCGGCGGAGAAGCCCATGAGAGGACCATAGGCGATGTCGTCCCGGGCCGAATCGAGCAGATGCTCGACCATCGCCGGCTCGATCTCAGCCTTGATGCTGTCGAAAGCACGGCGGTTGTGGGCCAGGCAAGAAAGGGCCGCATCGATATGGGTGCCGGCGAAGACCTGCAGAGACTGCCCCATGGAAAGCGCCACCTCTTCAGCAAGAGAAAGCGGCTGAACCGGGGCGGGGGACTGGTCGCCGGACTCTTCCGAACCCGAGTCCGAGTTCGAGTCCGAGATCTGGGTGCGCAGCTGCAGTGACTGCAGCCGGGCAAAAAGAGAATCACGCTCCTGCAGCAGCTGCTTCAGCGCCGAAACCGAACGTTCCGAAACACCAAGAGCAAAACTGCGGCTGAGCGGCAGCGTTTGATTGGACATAGTGCACTCCTCTTTAGTTTGATGCAGAGTTATTGTTGGTTGACAGCCGGTAAGCTAGAGCGAACCGATACGACGACAAGCCTCGGCAATCACCTCGGCGCTGCGAGCGATGCAGAGACGCACCCAGAGCCGACCTTGGTCGCCCTGAAAGCATGATTGCCCGGGTGCAGCTTTGATGCCGCAGGCATCAAGAAGATACGAGGCGAGGTCGGCATCAGGCTTGAGAGCCAGTGCCGGTAGAGAGGCGAAGATATAGGTGGCACCCTGCGGTCGACTGAACTGGAAGCCGGCCTGCACCAGAGCCTGCCCGAGAGCCTGCGCATTGGCTTGCAACTGCAGACGGTTGTCTTGCAGCTGCGCGGCAAGCGCTTGTCCATCGGGGCTAGCCTGATCGTAAGCTAAGCGACTTGCCACCATGAGCGGTGTGGGCGCCGCCAGACCAAGAGCAGCAACAATGCGTCGCAACTGGTTGGTGATGGCGGGCGGCGCCAAGACCATGCCGACGCGCCAACCGCTGGCATTATGGGTTTTGGAGAGCCCATCGATAACCACCGTGCGGTCGGCCATGCCGGGCAGATCGCGCACACTCAGAGGCGCATTATCGCCAAAAGCGAGCAGACCATAGACCTCGTCAGAAACGACCAGCAAATCGTGTTCAAGCGCCACCCGAGCCACCACAGCCAATTCGGCAGCAGAAAAGACTCGTCCTGTTGGATTGTGCGGACTGTTGACGATGATCACCTTACTGCGCTCGTTGATACGAGCTCGCAAAGCAGCCTCGTCTATCGTCCATTGGCAAGCGCCTTTGCCCTCACCTTGCGAGAGAGGCACCGGCACAGTGATCGCCTGGGCCATAGCCACAGCTTGCAGATAGCCCTCGAAGTAGGGCTCAAAGACCAAGACTTCGTCTCCAGCATCGAGCACACTGAGCAAGACAGCTCCGAGACCGGCAGAAGTACCCGCCACCACTGTGATCTGATTCTCAGCAAGCGCAGACTGCTCACTAGACCAACCACGAGCGGCGGCATAGAGCCTGCGTAGATGCAGATCGCCATTGGTTTGACCATACTGATTCTCACCAATCTTGATAGCGAGACAGGCGGCCCGACGCAAAACTGCTGGCGTGTCCTGAGACGGTGCCCCAGAAGCGAGATCGAGCAGAGACGGATACCTCCCTTGACTACCAGCCGTAAGCACTTCTGCCTTCTCTTGGGAGCTGGCGCGAAGCTTGGGAATAGGCAGGTGATCAAGACGAGCCGAGTAGAAACGGCGATGCCCAGAATTTGCCCGGCGAGAACCGCGGCGCAACCAACTGGACACCCTTGACAGCATAGATTTGAGGGACATAGAAACATCCTTCCAAAACACAGAACAGAAACGCCCCCGGGCAACCTTTGCTCGGGACGGCGACGGCTTATTTGGGAAGCAGAAAAATTTTCAGGACTTCCTTGAAAATCATCTAAGTGACACTACCTCGGATTTCCAGGGGCGAGAGAGCTTTACTCTCACCTCTTCAGAACTTGTATTAGTTGCCCGGATAGTGTTTAGTTACTAGATAAGAAGATGAATCAAAAAACTACTGAAAACTCAGCTCGAATCTATGCTGTTGGATCAGACGTTTTCAAGATTCTCAGTTTATATTCGGTTAAGAAATTAAATTGGTAATGACTTACGAGGACGCCCTGAAATTCATACAGTCTTTTCCAGACATGGAAAGGGCTACATTCGGAGCAAGAGGTCCCACGATGGGACTGCCCTCGATGAAATCGCTTCTAGCGCGCCTAGGCGACCCCCACAAAGGCACCAAGACAATTCATATTGCTGGTTCGAAAGGCAAAGGTTCGACCAGCACTTTCGTTGCTTCTATTTTGAAAGAAGCAGGGCAAACCACAGCCCTTTACACCAGTCCTCACCTGCATGATTATTCAGAGCGAATTGCTTTCGACTTGGAAGCTATTTCGGAAGAGGATTTTGCCAGGGGCATAAGCGAGATTGAGAAACAAGTAGAGGCCGAGCGCGAAAGCGGCAACGCCAGCATCTCAACTTTTGGCATCTTGACGGCTTTATTCTTTCACCTGGTCAAGACCTGGAAAGTACCGGTCCAGTGGCAAGTGGTTGAAGTAGGTCTAGGCGGACGTTATGACGTCACCAATGTTTTTGATAGCAAAGAAGTTGCCATTATTACGCCTATCAGCCTTGAGCACGTAGAGATTCTCGGCAGCACGCAAACCGAGATTGCCGCCAACAAAGCCGGCATTATTGTTCCTCATTGTGTTTCAATTTTGGCACCGCAGAAAGACGCTGGAGCCCGCACAGCAGTGGGCAGACGCTGCCACGAAGTCGATTCTGAACTTATAGACGTGGGCAAGAAATTCAAACTCAAACCTATCAGCCATAGCCTTAGCGAACAGACTTTCAGCATGGAAGGCCTGCAACAGTCTATAGAGCTGACAATCGGTATGCTTGGCGCCCATCAAATGAGCAACGCCGCTACTGCCGTAGCTGCGATTTTGGCTCTGCGCAGCAAAGGGAAGCTTGACATCACTGACGCCCAAATCCAGGCAGGCGTTAGAAAAGCCTCGATCAAAGGGCGGCTTGAAATACTGAAAGAGAAAGGACCGGTAATTGTTGCCGACGGTGCTCACAACCATGAGTCAGCCCAAGCCTTGAGACAAAGTTTGCAGCATTTCTTCAATGCCAAAAACTGCATTTTCATCGTTGGCGTCAACAACGATAAGAATATTTCAGCTATATGGAAAGAGCTTTCGCCGATAAGCAAAGCCGTTATAGCCACTCGCTCCGACAATCCCAGATCGATGGAACCAGCCGAGATTATCGACACAATCAGTGTCTTCGAATCGGAAAATCCAAATCTCTTCACTACCGCCAGCGTCGGTGAAGCCCTAGAAAAAGCCCTAGCTATGGCTCAAGAAGACGACATCATTTGTATCACCGGCTCGCTCTATGTGGTTGCAGAGGCTCGCTCCATAATTTTGCAAGAAGCAGCCCACAAGTCAGCCAGCTCTTTTAGCAGCTGATCACTTGCAAAGCCTGATTTGACTTATTTGCTTTTGGCTTCAGCCTTGGCTTTCGGCGCCTTCAATGAGCGCTCCAGGAAGTCCTTAATTTGCTCACGGTTCTTATAACCGACAGAAACTACCGGTGCTTTCACTCCGGGCAGAAACAAAGCCAAGTAAGGATACATCTCTATGTCATAGAAAGCAGCAGTCTTTTCAGCCTCATCGGCATCCACCCGGACAAATTTCACCTTGCCACTGTATTCGGTGGCAAGATCTTCCAAGACCGGAGCCATTTTCTTACAGGGCACGCAGTACTTGGTGTAAAAATCCACTAGTACTGGCGTTTTCGACTGATTCACTTCTTTTTTGAAAGTCTTGTCGTTTACGGCTGTAATTTCAGCAAAAGCAGCGCTCCAAAATAAACCGCCGCCGCAAGTGAAGAAAGAGGCAAGCAGAGAAAGTGTTAGAGCAGAAGAACCAAAGCGACGGACACTTGACATCACATTCTCCCCAGCGTTTAAGTACTTTCATTCAGTGTAACCGCTTAGCAGCTAGTTTGCCTTCGCTAAAAGCAGTACAGAGGCAGAATGCCTGAACGGTCACTAGCGCAGAAAATCATGGCACTTTAGGCAAGCGAAGGTTATTGAGCCGACAGCCAAGCCGGACTTGTCAAGACGTAGCGAGGCTAAGATATCTAGTTAATAAATAGTCTATGACTGAAAGATGGAATGAGCTTAACTTGCAGTTCTAGGTTGTCAGTTAATAGGCTCAGTACGTTCTTTTACACCTTTGTTCTTTTTCGACGATATAGCACCAGAGATTTTCTCTTAAGAGCCCATGGACCATACCAATACCACGCACCAGCGAATGCTGTGCGCGATGTGTTTGCGGCATCAAAGCAAATACACGCAGATTGCCGTCTCCTAGCTCGCCATCGTCGAAACGACTAGCTTGCAGTCATGCGAGCTCCACCGCAACGCCGCTCAAGCGGCGCTGCTTGTCATCAACAATCAACGCCGCTTTGAACGATGCGCCTGGCTGATTAGCCAGTTCGCACGCAGAGCGGCGCAGCTCATTGAAGCTGTTTCAAGGTAAATGCCATGAAATACGGACCTGACCTGCCGCAGGATAAGCGGCTGCTTTCTCGGGCCGGTCGTTTGCTCCAGACCATTGGTCTGGGCTTTGCGGCCACCTTTCTTTTCTCAGTTGCTCTTTCCCTCTACCTCGTCTTTCCGCTTGCCAGCCTGAGCCCTGTCGAGCTCTACCACAACGCTTGGGAGCAAGCTCGCGCTCACGTCTATGACGAAGCGACCCTGAAGGACTGGGACAAGTGGGAGCACAAGTATGACGGCCAGATCAAGACGCAAGAAGACGCCGTCAAGTACATCAACGAAATGCTCAAGTCGACCGGCGACCACTACGCCGTCTATCTGGACGCCAAGGACACTCGCGCCGAACGCGACCAGATGAGGGGTGAATTTGCCGGTATCGGCATCGAAGTGCAGCCGCGCGTCGACGACGCCGGCGAATTGGTCTTCGGCGCCGACAAGAACAAGGGTCCCCTCATGCTCTCCGACAAGGACGGTTATCCGGTCTTGAAGGTGATCGAAGGCGGGCCTTCGCACAAAGCCGGCATCAAGGACGGCGACGTGGTCTTGTCGATCAACGGCACCTCGGCGAAAGACATCAGCACCGAAGACTTCGTCTCGAAGGCTCGCGGCAAGGTGGGCACCGAAGTGCTGATGCGTGTGCGCAATGACCAGGGCGAGCGCAATGTCACCATCGTGCGCGGCATGGTGCAGACCAAGGCTGTCTCGAGCAAGGTGCTCACCAGCGCCAATGGCACCAAGGTCGGCTATATCCGCCTCGACTCCTTCATCCAGAGCGACACGGCAAGCGAGATGCACAACGCCCTCGCTTCGCTTGGTTCGGTGGACAAGGTCGTCCTCGACCTGCGCTACAACCCTGGCGGCGATGTGCGTGTCTGCGTCGAATTGATGAGCATGTTCATCGAAAAGGGCATTCTTGTCTCGACTCGTGAGCGCGATCCTGGTGCCGGACACGTGAAGCAAACCTTCTCGGTGGACGGCAACGAGATCATTCTCACCCGCGAGGTGGAAGGCTCGCACCAGGTGGAGAAGGCGAAGATGGAACGTCCGCCTCACCTGGGTACCAGCAAGAAGATCGTCATTCTGGTGAACGGCAAGTCGGCTTCGGCTGCCGAAATGTTCACCGGCGCCCTCAAGGACAACGGTCGCGCCGTGGTCGTGGGCGAGCGGACCTTCGGCAAGGGCATCGGGCAGGTGGTCATGCCCATGCCCAACGGCACCACCATGCACATCACCAGCCTGCGCTACTTCACCCCGAACGGCACCTGGCTCGGGGACGGCGGCAACGGCAATGAAAAGTTCGGTGTCGAGCCCCACCATGAGGTAGAGCTCAAGACCACGCCCAAGCCTCGCCTGGGCGACCCCGGCCGCGACAGCCAGCTCCAGTACGCGCTCGAGCTGCTTTCGCAGTAAGTCTTTCAGTCAGTCTACAACCAACGCAACAATCAACACACTGACAGGTCAGGGCCTATCGGTCGCGGTATTGTTCTTGTTCTGCCAAGAACGAGAATTATTCACGCCCGAAAAGCTCCTGCCCTGTCGGGAGGAGAGTCTTATGTCTCAAAACGGTTTCACCTTCGTGAAAGAACGCGAAGGAATCAGTGAGTTTGTTCTCGACGCCAATGGCTTGAAAGTGCTGCTTGCCCCCAACAAGGCAAGCGAAGTTGCCACCGTCATGATCGTCTATCATGTCGGCTCCCGCAACGAAGCAGTCGGTTACACCGGCTCCACGCACTTCCTTGAGCACATGATGTTCAAGGGCAGCAAAAACTTCGGCAATTACGCCGAGGTTCTCACGCCCCTGGGCGGTGACTACAACGCCACCACCTCCTACGATCGCACCAACTACTTCGCCAAGGTGCCTCGCCGGCACCTGAAGCAGCTCATCGCCATGGAAGCGGACCGCATGCGCAACCTCAAGTTGCGCCGCGAAGACCGCGACTCGGAGATGACCGTGGTGCGCAACGAGTTCGAACGCGGACAGAACAGCCCCTATTCGGTGCTGTATGAAGAGCTCGGCGCCTGCGCCTTCCGCGCTCACCCCTACCACCATCCCATCATCGGCTGGCTCTCCGATGTCGAAAACGTTCCCCTGGAGCGGATGCAGGCATTCTACGACCAGTTCTACTGGCCCAACAATGCCACCATCATGGTCACCGGCGCCTTCACCATCGAGGAAGCGCTGGGCATGATCATGGAGAGCTTCGGCAGCATCCCCAGCTCCCCGGCTCCGATTCCGGTGATGTACACGGTGGAACCGCCGCAGGAAGGCGAGCGCCGTGTCACCGTCGAGCGCACCAGCACCGAACCGGGCATGGTCCTGGTCGGTTATCGTGTGCCCGGCACCACCCATGCCGACAGCGCTGCGCTCGCCGTCATTGCCGACATCCTGGGCGGCTCCAGCAGCAAGGCCAGCCGTTTCTACGCTGCTCTCATCAAGAGCGGCAAGGCGGTGGAAGCCTTCGTCAGCGGCAACGAGCTCAAGGACGAGTTCCTCTTCCGCGCCGGCGCCATCGTGCATCCGGAGGGCAACCTGGCTGAGCTCGAGCAAGCTCTGCTTTCAGAAATGGACCGCCTCTGCCATGAGCCGGTCTCGGAAGAAGAGCTGAGCCGTGTCAAGAAGGCTTATCGCAAGCGCGTTCTCTTCGCCACCGACAATCAGATGAGCTTCCTCAGCTCACTCTGCGAAGCGGAAGCGGCGGGGAACTGGGAAGACTTCCTCGACAACACCGCCCGCTACGAGGCGGTCACCGCCGAAATGGTGCAGGCAGCCGCCAAGCGCTACTTCGTGCGCAAAAACCGCACCGTGGGCGCCTTCACGCCCATTCAGCCTGGTCAGTCCAATCAGTCCAGCCAGTCCGGTCAGGCCGACACTGACCAGCCGGAAGCCGCTGTCACGGCGAGTGAGGACAAGGCTGCAGGCGGCTTCACCTACGAAGGAGCAACGGTCACCAAGGTCTATCCGAACGGCATGAAGGTGCAGGTTTTGACCATGGAGAGCGCCCGCACCGTCGGCATCTCGCTCAGCATGCTGGGCGGCGACACACACAGCCCGGCTGAGAAGCCTCTCACCGCCACCCTGACGGCGATGATGCTCAACCGCGGCGCCAAGCACGCCAGCGCCACCGAAATGGCGGCCATGCTGGAAGAAATGGGTGCCTCGATCAGCTTCAGCTGCGACGAGTTCCGAGTGGGCAGCCGCGGCAAAGTCGTACCCGAAGACCTCGGCGTCTACATCGCTCTTCTGGGCGACTGCGTGCGCAACCCGCTCTTCCCCGAAAGCGAGCTGGAACAGGTGAAGGCCCTTCTGGGCAGCAACCTGAGCCAATCGCTGAGCGACACCGGCAGCCTGGCTTCCGGCGAGCTTTCGCGGCGCATTTACGCGGCGGGCACTCCTTACCACCAGCTCAAGGTGGAAGACCTGCTCGCCAACCTGGACGGCACCACGGTGGAAGACCTGAAGCAGTTCCATGCTTCTCACTACACCCCCAAGTCGGTGCTCATCACCATCGCCGGCAATATCGCCCCTGAAGCCGCTTTCCACGCAGTGGAATTGGCCCTGGGCAGCTGGCAAGGTGGTGAGGCGCCTGCCATGACGGTGCCACCCCAGTCCGAAGAGACTGTGAAGAGCGCCGGCGGCAAGCACGTTGTCTTCGTTCCCGAGATGACCAGCTGTGACATCCGCATCGGTCGTTATGCTCCGGTGCGCATGGGCACCGAAGAGTTCTTCGTGGCCAAGTTGGCCAACGATGCGCTCGGCGAAAACACCCTCTCAGCAAGACTCGGACTCTCGATTCGGGTCAAGCATGGCCTCACCTATGGCATCAGCTCGCACTTCGAAGGTGCGCTGCTGGGCAATGGCGGATGGATGGTCGAACTGACCGTACATCCCGACAATGTCAACCGTGCCATCGAGCTGGTCAATGCCGAGATCGAGCGCTACCTTGCCGAAGGAGTAAGTCAGGAAGAGCTGGACCGCTGGGTCGAGAACGTCGTCGGAGGCTTCCAGGTCTCTCTCGACAATCCGCTGGCGGTGGCTTCCACGCTCAACCGCTACACCTTCTACCTGGGTGACGGCGGAGCGCGATACATGGATGAACTGCCCGCCGGTTACCGCAAGGTCACCGTCGAAGCAGTGAACGACTATGCACGCCGCATGTTCAAGCCGGAAGCACTGACCACGGTTGTGGCCGGCACCGTTCGTACGTAAGCATCGTACGTAAGCATCGGGCTTAAGCCCAAAGACTGCAGAACTGCATTTTGCAAAGTCTGCATTGCCAACTGCCTGTGGCGGGTGGCGGCAAATTCAACAAGTCAAGCAATGCTTTGCCCGAGACTTGGGGAGCCGCCATCCGCTACAATTTCAGCAAGGAGAATCGTTATGGCAAAGAAAGCACAAGTTCATGTGTTCAAGCAGCCCAAGCGGCCGCTTCTGGCTGCCGACGTTTTCGCTCGCCGGCGCAAGGAATTCTTGCGTCGCATGCCTGCGAATTCGGTGGCAATCATCGTTACCAGTCCGGAGCGCACCCGCTCCAATGACACCGAGTATCAGTACCGCCCCGCCTCCGACGTGCTCTATCTGAGCAATTTCCACGAGCCCGAAGCAGCTCTGGTTTTCGTCAAGGACGGCGATGGCAAGGGTCGTTTCCTCATGTTCGTCCGCCCCAAGGACCGCGCCCGCGAAATCTGGACCGGCATTCGCCAGGGTCCGGAAGGCGCGGTGGGCAACTTCGGCGCCGACGAAGCCTTCAACGTCGAAGACTTCGAGAAGGTGGTTCGTCCCCTTCTCGGCGAATGCGACCGGGTCTACTACAAGTTTCGCCGCGACGAGCATTTCGACAAGATCTTCCGCTCGATGTGGGAAGACAACCAGCGCGACCTGCTCAACCCCGAAACCATCATCCACGAAATGCGCCTCTTCAAGAGCGCTGAAGAAGTGGAGATGATGCGCTACGCCGGCAAGGTCTCAGCCGAGGCCCACTGCGAAGCGATGCGCCTGGTCCGTCCCGGCATGATGGAGTACCAGCTGCAAGCCTCGATGGAAGCGGTCTTCAAGTTCAACGGCGCCCTCTACCCCGCCTACACCAGCATCGTGGGTGGTGGCGCCAACGCCGTCATTCTGCACTATGTCGAGAACAACTGCGAACTCAAGGACGGCGATCTGGTCTTGATCGACGCCGCCTGCGAGTACCAGGGCTATGCCTCAGACATCACGCGCACCTTCCCGGTGAACGGCAAGTTCTCGAAGGCGCAGCGCGAGATCTATGAAGTGGTGCTCGCCGCCGAAAAGGCAGGCATCGCCATGGCTCGCCCCGGCGCCAAGCTGCAGCAGGTGCATGACCGTGCCAGCGAAGTGCTGCGCGATGGTCTGGTCAAGCTCGGCATTCTGCCCAAGACGCACCTGACCGTGCAGGGCGAAAAGAAAGCCCTCGAGACCTGGAAGAAGGAAGGCAGCAAAGGCGCCAAGCCGCTCACGCTGCACGACTTCTTCATGCACGGCACCAGCCACTTCATCGGCATGGACGTGCACGATGTGGGCACCGGCGGCACCCGCGACCCGCGTGGCAAGAAGCGCGCGCTCAAGCCCGGCATGGCCTTCACGGTCGAACCGGGCATCTACATCGCCCCCGGCGAAGAGCGTGTCGCCGCCAAGTACCGCGGCATCGGCATCCGCATCGAAGACGATGTGGTGATCACCCCTGACGGCTGCGAAGTGCTCACCGGCGCCGTGCCCAAGGATGTGGACGCCATCGAAAAGCTCATGGCCGAAGGTCGGGCTCACTGTCTCGATGTGGAGAAGAAGTTCGCCGTCAAGGCATAACTGTCTTCGGTCGAGACAGGTAACAAGCACAGAGAGAGGGGCTTCTTCACCGGAGCCCCTCTTTCACATAAAGAAAAGAGATGGCAAGCCGACTTATGCGGCTTGCTGAATGTGCAACCTATAACCTGACGGAAGAACAGAATGACGGGTCTACTCCAAGACTTACTCGTTGTCTTCGGTCTGGGAATGCTCATGGTGGTCGTCTTCCACCGTTTCAACCTACCTTCGGTTCTGGGTTTTCTGATCACTGGCGTGATCACGGGACCTTTTGGACTGAAGCTGGTGGACGACGTACATGCCATCGAAATTCTCGCCGAAATAGGTCTAGTGATGCTGCTTTTCGAAGCAGGCATCGAATTTTCGGTTCAGACATTCATCAGAATGCGCAGGTTCTTGCTGATTGCAGGCAGTCTGCAGCTTCTGCTCACCATAGCAGCCGGCGCAGCCGTTGCTCACTTTGGCGGGCTCGCTCTGAAACCGGCAATTTTCATTGGCATGCTCACCTCGCTATCAAGCACAGCGCTGGTGATCAGGCTTCTGGAGTACCGCGGCAGCTTCGACTCGATTCATGGTCGTGCCGCCATGGGTATCCTCATCTTTCAAGACCTCTGCATCGTACCATTGGTGCTAATCACACCTTATCTGGGCGGAGTCGGAGGTAGTATCACCGATGTCTTCCTTCTCACCGGTAAAGCCTTGCTCTTCGTGGCCGTAGCCGGTACCCTGGCTCGCTTCATGATTCCCTGGCTGCTCGGTCATGTGGCACGACTGAAACGTCGCGAGGCCTTTGTCTTGAGCATCATTTTGCTCTGCTTGGGCACTGCCTTCGCCACCTCCCACTTCGGTCTGTCCATGGCTCTCGGCGCCTTCATCGCCGGCTTGGTCATCTCCGATTCGAAGTACAGTCATCAGGCTTTGTCTGAGGTCTTGCCGATTCGAGAAGTGCTCAACTGCTTGGTCTTCGTCTCGATTGGTATGCTCTTCGACGTGAGAGTGCTGCTGAGCAACCCGGTCTTGGTACTGACTCTGGTGGCAACGGTGCTGCTGGTGAAAACACTCACCGGCTTCATCGCCACTATGGCCAGCGGACATTCATGGCGGGTGGCTCTGCTCACCAGCGTTACCATCGCCCAAGCCAGTGAGTTCGCCTTTGTCCTTTCCAAGCTGGGCTTCACGGCCGGCATCGTCGATGCTCGCGTCAACCAACTCTTCTTGGCCACAGCCATTCTCACCATGTTCGTCACGCCAGGCTTCATCAGCCTCGGCACGCGGGCAGAGAAACTGCTGAGCCGCGTTCTCCCAGATTCCTGGGGCGGCAAAGAGAAAGAAGAGAAGCCGGAAAAGCTCAGTGGTCACACCGTGATCATTGGCTACGGTGAAGCCGGTAAAAACGTAGCAATGGCGCTGAAAGAGCAAGAATTGCCCTTCATCGTCGTCGACTACGATCCGCTCGTGGTCAAAGCAGAGAGACGAAAAGGCACGCCTATCGTCTTCGGTGATGCGGCTCGCCCAGAGGTCTTGCAGTATGCCGGCATCGAACGAGCCAGGGTCTTCATGATCACTGTGTCAGACCAAGAAGTCTCGGTAGCAGCAACCGAGTTGGCAAGGCGGCTCAATCCAAGCGTTCAGCTCTTGACCAGAGCGCGGCACGCCCGACTTGGTGCTGCCCTAAAAGTGCGGGGAGCCAACGTTGTCGTCGCTGACGACTTCGAAAGCACTCTCACCCTGGTGGACGAAGCCCTCTCAACCTTGGCAGTCTCGAGCGAAAAGCGACAGCTTGCCATCGAGAACCTCAAGCGCCGGGCACCTTGACCATAACAGACTAAAGCTTTTGTAGAGGCATTCGAGCGTAACAGCTTGGATGCCTCTCTTTTTCTTTCGGCTTACTACATTCTATAGTGTCACAGGCGACAGAGCAGCCGAAAGTTACCACCAAGGCCCACTAGAAGAAAATCTCGGGGTTAGCGCGAGCACGGCCAATTAGTGGATAAAGTTAATAAGCACTAAGAGAACCGATGATGTCAAGTTTTTAAGTTGCTTACTAGCTCTAAACTCAGCCAGGTTGAAATTGTCTCTTTTCACCATCTCTGCTTTAAGGCTAAGTATCCAAACAAACCATAAGCCACAAGCACAACAGTCTCTGCGTTTAACCAACTGATGCCAATCGGAAGAGATGGTCCGACCGGCACAGCCTGCTAATCAGGAGAGTTTATGAACCTACAAGCTTTGCTTGGGGTGGCTCAGCCACTCCTCGGTATCGCCGCCATCCTTGGCGCCGCCTACCTCATGTCGAACAACCGCAACGAGATCAAGTGGCGCCCCGTGCTGTCCGGTCTCGGTTTGACAGTGCTCATCTGCCTGCTCGTCTTGAAAGTGCCGCTCACCAAGGAGCTTTTCGCTGCCATGGGCGCTGGCATCAACAAGCTGCTCGACTTTGCCGTCGACGGCGCCGCCTTCGTGGTCGGTGATGAACTGGCGCACGGCAAATGGATTTTCCTCGTCCGCATCGGCTCGAGCATCATCTTCATCTCGGCGCTGAGCGGTCTGCTTTACTATCTGGGAATCCTGCAATTCATCGTTCGCAAGATGGCTTATGTGCTCATGCGCACCATGGGCATCAGCGCCCCGGAAGCGCTTTCGAGCGCCTCAGCCATCTTCGTCGGACAAGTGGAATGTCAGGTTCTCATCCGCCCCTACATGTCGACCTTGTCCTCGTCCGAGCTATTCACCTCGATGGCAGCCGCAATGGCGACCATCTCAGGCTCGGCCCTGGTCGCCTACACCTCCCTCGGTATGCCCGCCCCCTGGCTCATCGCCGCCTCGATCATGTCGGCTCCCGCCGGCATCCTCGTGGCCAAAGTGATGTGGCCGGAAACCGACAGGCGAGTCTTATCCGGTGAGGTGGAAATGGCGGACAAGGGTGATGCATCGAACCTCTTCGACGCTATCGCCAAGGGTGCCATGACCGGCTTCGAAATCGCCGTAAACGTCTGCGTCATGGTGCTTGTCGCCATCGCCTTCGTGAAGATGATCAACTTCGGCTTTGCCGAGCTGTTCTCCTTCACCGGCTCCAAGCTGGAAATCCAGGACGTCTTCGGCTATGTCTTCATGCCTCTGGCCTGGCTCCTGGGTGTGCCGTGGAACGAATGTTTCCACGTCGGTCGTCTGATCGCAACCGAGATCTTGGTGAACGAGTTCGTCAGCTATGCCGAATTGGCTCAAGTGCTGCAGGGCAAGGCTGCCTATGTACTCGCCATCAAGACCCAGCTGATTGCCACCGTCGCCCTCTGCGGCTTCGCCAACCTGGGCTCGATCGGCATCAACATCGGCGGCTTGGGCGCCATGGCACCCGAGCGCCGCGGCGAAATCGCCCGCATGGCCTTCAAAGCCATGATCGCCGCCAATATGGGGACCTGGATCACGGCAGCGATAGCCGGAATGATCGGGTGACCAACTTGGACTACGTGCAGCTGCCGTGATCCAGTCTTATCTAATCCACGGCAGCGATAGCCGGAATGATCGGGTGACCAACTTGGACTACGTGCAGCTGCCGTGATCCAGTCTTATCTAATCCACGGCAGCGATAGCCGGAATGATCGGGTGACCAACTTAGGTGACGCGCAGCTGCCGTGATCCAGTCTCATCTAATCCACGGCAGCGATAGCCGGAATGATCGGGTGACCAACTTAGGTGACGCGCAGCTGCCGTGATCCAGATATGTGTTATCCACGGCAGCGATAGCCGGAATGATCGGGTGACCAACTTAGGTGACGCGCAGCTGCCGTGATCCAGTCTCATCTAATCCACGGCAGCGATAGCCGGAATGATCGGGTGACCAACTTAGGTGACGCGCAGCTGCCGTGATCCAGATATGTGTTATCCACGGCAGCGATAGCCGGAATGATCGGGTGACCAACTTAGGTGACGCGCAGCTGCCGTGATCCAGTCTCATCTAATCCACGGCAGCGATAGCCGGAATGATCGGGTGACCAACTTAGGTGACGCGCAGCTGCCGTGATCCAGTCTCATCTAATCCACGGCAGCGATAGCCGGAATGATCGGGTGACCGCTTCGTCAGCCGATCCGTCAATTTGTTTCAGTAAATCGAGGGTGCCAATCCGGTACCATCGAATCTCTTCCTAGGAAACAACTATGGAAACCTTCAAACCAGAGGAGTACCAGAAAAGGCGTCTTGCTCTGTTGTCACTGATGCCGCTCGGCAGCACAGCCTGCTTTCCTGCGGCAGACAACAAAGTACGCAATGGTACAGCCAACCATTATCTCTATCGTCAGGCGTCGGACGTGCTCTACCTGAGCGGCTTCAACGAAGACGAGTCAACCCTGGTTCTGCACAAAGACAGAGCCGGTAAGTGCCAGACGCTGCTCTTCGCCAAAGAGGCAAACGCCAAAGAAGACCAGTGGAACGGCGCGCGCATGGGACTGGATGCAGCGCGTAAACTCGGCTTCAACCGAGTACACGAAAGTCGGCAGCTGAAGAGAGTGCTGAATCGGCTCCTGAAAGAGACCGACAGAATCTTCATCTCGTCCGGTGCCAACCTGGATGCAGAGGAAAGTCTGATTGCAACGGCTGCGGCAAAGGGTCTCCAATCGACCCAAATCCACTGCACGTCCAGACTGACTGGTCCCCTGCGCCTGGTGAAATCGCCGGACGAACAGAAGGTGATGGAGCGAAGCGCCTCTATCGGTACCCATGCCCACAACGCAGCCATGCTGCAATGTCATCCGGGTATGACCGAGAATCAGCTGCGCGCCTGTCTCGAATACATCTTCGTCATGAACGGCGCCTCTGCCCCCGCTTACAGCGTCATCGTTGCCGGTGGCGAAAATGCCTACGTGCTGCATCATCCCGCCGACGACACCATCCTCGCCGATGGCGACCTCGTTTTGGTCGATGCCGGCTGCGAATATCTGGGCTATGCCAGCGACATCACCCGCACCTATCCGGTGAACGGTGTTTTCAGCCCCGCCCAGAAAGAGATCTATGAACTGGTCCTCGCGGCTCAAAAGGCTGCTATCGCCGCAGTCAAACCTGGCATCACCTGGTCCGAGTTGGAAGCAGTCGTCGAAGACATCCTGACCAAGGGGCTCAAGAAACTGGGCTTCAGAGGTCAGAAAGCCGGTGACTACATGCCTCATACGCTTGGACACTGGCTGGGTATGGATGTGCACGATGTGGGCAGCTACGAGACCGGCAAGGGCAAAGCCAAAGCCGAACGCGCTCTGCAGCCGGGCATGGTTATCACAATCGAACCGGGGCTCTACATCAGCAAGAGCGATGAGCGTGCTCCCGCAAAGTACAGAGGCATCAGCGTGCGCATCGAAGACGACCTGCTCGTCACCGCTGACGGTGCCACGGTACTGACCCAAAGCGCCTTCAAAGAGCCTGCCGACATCGAAGAGATGATGAAGGTCGGCAAAGGAATGCGCGAAGAACTGGGTGACGGTCAGCTCGTGGTGCCGCCGCGCATCCGCGACTGCTAAGCCCAAACCACAAAAGAGCAGCCGCAGGTTCTCCTGTGGCTGCTCTTTGCCCTTTCAAAAAATCGACAAGGAGAAGAAAAATGACCGAGAAGCACAGCCGCCTGGCTTCACTACTCAGTCAAATGGACATCCCCGACGGCAGACGCAGCCTGGAAGCTCTGCAAGAGCCTCAGCATCTGCGCTGGCTGTCTCGCAACATGTTCATCCGCAACAGCAATCACCCGTCTTTCCTCGAGGCTGACACACTTCTGCGTGAACTGCTTCGACAGACGAAGTAAGTCAAACGTGCCCAAGGCACAAAATCAATAGGAGAAACTACCATGAAAGTACTAGTCATAGAAGACTCGCTGGCCATGGGCAAAGCCCTCAGCGAGATTCTGATTCGACAGGGTCATCAAGTCACCTGGCTCACCGGAGTCAAGACCATGGAACCCCTAGTTGGCACCGTACACGGTGGCAACGACTTGAGCCTCAACTTCGACGACTTCGACTTTCTCATCGAAGACGGCGAACTGAAGGGTTCAGCTTACCAAGGCGTGGAAATCGTCAACCATGCCAGTGCGCTTCTGCACTGCATCGGCTTCAGTTCTCAACCGGAGTTCAATCAGAAGATGGTGAACAATGGTGCCGTTTTCGGCGCCAAGAAGCCCGTACTCTTGGTTGCGCTGGAAGCCGGCGTGCTCAAGCTCGAAGAAGCCGTCGCGCAGCAAAAGGAAATCAGCCTGCTGCTTGCCGACTACGACCAGACCATGCCCAAGAATCCCCAGTTCTCTCAACCCTGGCAGCGCGTCGAACAACGCCTGCGGGAGCTGATGAAGGAAGAATTCGGGATTTAAGGAGACGACATGGAAACAAGTTACGGCTTAGGCCGACGAAGACGTTGCGGTTGATTCGATCAAATCCGCAACGTCTTCTTTTCGGCAAATTCTACTCTATAACATAGTATTCAAAGTTCAAATGGTAAGTATTCGGCCAGGGCAGGTAGGGAAGAATGAGGCATAATTCACCGGTTTGAGTGTTCTCAAGGATGGCCTTTTGACCTGAAGAGGATCATCATTACCACATGCCTAAATCTTCTCGAAAGACAATTAGCAAGCCGCATTCGACAGCCAGTAAGA
>Ga0209460_1000140_pt1 | contig 101542 bp, 103 predicted proteins | sample EBPBio132013_DNA_FD_185868 | JGI IMG/M metagenome (GOLD analysis project Ga0209460, IMG submission 185868) | Wastewater treatment Type I Accumulibacter community from EBPR Bioreactor in Madison, WI, USA - Reactor 2_5/13/2013_ DNA (SPAdes)... | ecosystem: Engineered > Bioreactor > EBPR >... | reverse complement strand
GGCATCGTGGAACCCGACATCATCATATCCATCATGCTCTTCATTTGTTCCATTTGGGTACGCATGTCGTCGGACATATTCATAGACATCATCGTATCCATCATGGTGCTCATCTGCTGCATCATGGTGTTTATGTCCATGCCACCCATACCGCTCATTGACCCCATCCCCGTATCTGTCGAGGTGTCTGGTACGGGTGTGGCTGTGTCTTCTGTCGCCGGATGATGACCTGCATGAGCGTCGGTGGGTTCGTTAGGCTGAGCTACAGCCAACGCTACTTCCGATGACAAGGCTGGTGAGGCAGCCAGTGGAGAGAAACTGATTCCATTTGGCGCTGAGCCAGTCGGGACGGTAGTGATGACCTCTTGGGTAGTCAAATCAATAACGGCAACATTGTTCCCGTAGATATTAGTGACATAGGCATATCGGCCAGAAGGCTCAACGACAACACCATGCGCTCCCTGACCGGTCTCAATTGTGCGAACAACTGCAAAAGTCGCTGTATCGACAATCGAGAGGGTTGTACTTGGGCTGCTCTCTGTTCCCTGATTGGCAACCAGCACATAGCGGTTATCCGGAGTCACGAACACCTGAACCGGGCCAACACCCACATCAACCTTGCCCACCAATTTGCGCGTCGCAACATCGACTTTACCTAGGGCATTTTCCCCATTCAGCGAAAAGTAGATGAATTTGCTGTCGGGTGAAAAGGCAACCTGAACAGGACGTTGTCCCACTTCAATGTCGGCTACTTTATTGTTGGCAGTGGTGTCAATCACGCTCAAGGTTCCACTGTTGACATTGGCAACGTAAACCCATTGCCCATCTGGGCTGGGGCGAAGACCGTGAGGGAACTCACCCACGGGAATGGCAGCAACAGATTTCATTGCCGCCGTGTCAATCACGCTAATCGTATTATCGTTCGCGTTGGTCACATAGGCGTACTTTCCATCGGGGGTGAGGATGATATGGGCAGGATGATTTCCCGTCGAAACGGTGCCCAGCAGCGCATAAGTAGCTGTGTCAATCTGTAAAGCGGTCGAATCATGTCCGCTCACCGCCCATACCGTTTTACCATCCGGCGAGACTTGGAGATTATGGGGGCCTTCGATGCCTGTGAGGGTCGTAATGACCTGATTCGTGCCAGCATCAATGACCGTGATACTGTTGCCCTCTTCATCAGCGACCCAGATTGTTCCCTGAATCGGGTCATTGGCGGCTGAGGCGGGAGATGCAACAGCAATTGGCAGTGCCCAAATCGAGAAAAGTAAAATCACTGCTGTGATGAATACAAATCGACGACTGGCACAGAATAATCGGATCTTCCTCATGTCTATTCCCTTCAATGACGAATTTTAGACTCTACACCCTACCTTAAACCACATTGATAATCGCTGATATGCGCCATCTGGCGGGCTGTCTGGTGCGCCATTTGGCGGGTAAAAAGTAGCGGTAGGCCAAATGGCGCACGCTTCACTCCGCTGAACAACGCATGGCAGGTCGCAGAACACGACATATCCTGAGAGTAAGATGTGAAATTATTGAGGAAACGAATAGACTATGACCGTTCCTCTAGCCCGACACAATCTATTACATGACCGAAGCAAACTCGTTCTTAGTGTTTTAGGTGTAGCAGCATCTTTGACATTGATTGTGTTACTGCTCGGTTTCCGCAATGGACTTTATAAGGCAATAACCGCCTATCTGGATAATATTTCTGCCGATTTGCTGGTCACCAAAAGTGGTGTACAGGGCGCATTTACAGCCAGTAACCTCCCAATAACACTTCACAACACACTTGGGGCAAGTGCTGGAGCGGCTGAAATAGACCATGTGCTGGTTGGTGACTTCATCTTTTCACAGGGAAACGTCAAAATGCCAGCCGTTCTCGTTGGCTATAACATCGAAAATGGCATCGGCGGGCCGTGGAAAATGAGTGAGGGGCGCGGCGTGGAAGCCGACGATGAGGTCGTATTGGATGCTTCCTTAGCCCGCAGGGCGGGGGTTAACATCGGCGACAAAATTACGCTGCTTAATCAACCGTTTCGCGTTGTGGGTTTGTCTCGTGAGACCGTGTCTTGGTTAGCCGTTTACCTGTTTATCTCTCGCAGCGCTGCCGAGAAAACGCTCCAACTCCCGGGCATTGCCAGCTACTATGCCCTTCGCCTGCCACCCAAAAGTGATTTGACGGCAGTCATAGATACCATCGAGAAGCAGTTTCCCTCTGTGGAGGTCTTCACACCCAACCAGAAAACAGACGCTTCAGTGAGAATTGTAGCAACGGTGCTCGATACACCCATCAACTTGATGCTGGCGATTAGTGTCGTCATTGGCATCGCGGTTATGGGGCTGACGGCCTACACCACCATTGTTGACCGGATGCGTGAATACGGCGTGCTGAAAGCGGTTGGGGCCAGCGGGGCATGGCTCAATCGTCTGGTCATCACTGAAACGTTCTATCAAGCCGGGCTGGGCTTTACTGTCGGAACCATTCTTTCGTACATGGTCGCTCAAGTCATCATGTATCTGTTTCCACAGTTTATTATCATCATCCGCCCCGAAACGTTGGTGTTGACAGGTATCCTCGCACTGGTGATGAGCATCCTGGCCGCGCTGCTTCCGATGCGCCGCTTGGGTGCTGTTGACCCTGCCGTTGTTTTTAGAGCCTGACGGAGCAGTATCATGTTCAAACTCGCGTGGGCCAATCTCATCCACGAACGGGTTCGGTTGGCAATCAGTGTTGGCGGTGTGGCGCTGGCAATAGCGCTTATCCTTATTTTGAATGGTTTCTTTACCGGTTTCCAGCAGCAGGCTGTAAGCTACATCCGCAACCAACCAGCTCCATTATGGCTGGCACAGGGCGGGATCGAGAATATGCACATGGTCTCTTCACTTTTACCTGCTGATGCTCTCAAGCGTGTCGTCCAAGTACCCGGTGTAGGAAAAGCCGTCGGTATCTTATACGCCACTATAGCCGTGCAAGTGGGAGACGCTCTGGTACCGAGTTATGTCTTTGGGATAGATCCAAATGATCCTTTCGGCGGCCCATGGTTACTTTCGGAAGGGAGTGCGGCGGTGTCCTTGAACGATATTGTTATTGACCAAACCCTTGCCCGGCGCTATGGCATTCAAATAGGCGATACAGTCAGTATTCTGGGATACAAACTCACAGTCAAAGGGTTGAGCAAAGGTACATTTGGTATTGCCAGCAACATGGTCTTTGTGAACAAAACGGCCCTGGCCTTAGGCATGGGTGTCAGTCCACAAGCCACCAGTTACATCATGATTCAGCCTGAACCCACAGCCAATCTAGACATCCTGGCTGCCGATTTGCGCTCCGTTGTGCCGGAAGCCAATGTCATGAGCCAAACCTTTTTCCTTGCCAGGGAGCGGGATTTGACACAGCAAATGAGTGCCGACACCCTGCTCGCAATGAATACGGTGGGTTATATGGTAGGCCTGTTGGTAATTGGATTAACTATCTATATGGCAACGGTGGAGCGCGCGCGTGAGTATGGCATCCTGAAAGCGATTGGTATCGATAACGGACATCTCATCGGGATTGTTCTCGTCCAGGCTTTTATCGCGGCGATTATGGGCTATTTCCTCGGCATCGTTTTGTCGTATGGGATCGTGGCACTCGCAGTCCGCGTTTTCCCCGATGTCGTCATTTTGATCGAATCGTCTAGTTGGCTTAGGGAGATTCCCACTCTGGTCGTTATCGTCAGTTTGGCCGCGTTATTACCCATCAGCCGTATAACGCGCACCGACCCGATGGTCGTCTTTCAGGCGTAGGAGGTAACAAATCGTGGACACCATTCTCGAATTGGAGAATATCAGCAAAGTATACGGACGTGGACACACGGCGGTGAAAGCAGTAGATAATGTCAGCTTACAGGTTAAACCCGGTGAAATTGTACTGATTATGGGGCCGTCGGGCAGTGGCAAGACGACGCTGTTAAGCATGGCCGGATTATTGCTGCGCCCAACAGACGGGCATCTCCGGATAAACGGTCAGGAAGTAAGCAGGTTCAGCGAACGCCAATTGCCTGCTTTACGATTGCATAATGTTGGCTTTGTGTTCCAAGCCTATAACCTACTAGGAGCACTCACGGCTGTAGAGAATGTTGAGGTTGTGATGAATATGGCAGATGTTAAAGGCAAAGCAGCGCGCACCCGCGCTGTTGAGTTATTAACACGGCTTGGCCTGGAACACCGTCTCAACCACTTACCAGCCGATCTGTCTGGCGGTGAGAAACAACGTGTGGCTCTCGCCCGCGCGCTGGCAAACAACCCACCCCTGATTCTGGCTGACGAACCGACGGGCAATCTCGATAGCAAGATTGGGCATGAGGTAATGGAACTTCTGTGCTGCGGGTTGGGTCGAGATCAGGGACGAGCGATTGTGATTGTGACCCACGATCATCGCCTGCGTGATATTGCCGACCGTGTACTGTGGCTGGAAGATGGAAAACTGAGCGAAAAAGAAAGCAATTGGAACGGTGACTATGCATGGCACGGTGTCACCAACCCTTGAAGCACTGGATAAATCAGTATTTGTGAGGCGTGAAGCATGGAAACTGATGAGACAACATTCCGACATAAAGGCGAGGCGCGCAAACGCCATCTGATGCGACAAGGGAAGCAAATGGTGACACCGCATCTGAGAGAAACTGGTGAATATACCCCCTCTCACTCAAAGCGGAAAACACGCCATATCAGCGCAAGGTGGCTGTCCATCCCAAATCAATTACCTGTCGTAAAAGTCATTGGTGTTATTGGCGCTGTGCTCACAATCTGGTTTGCCGCCACCCATTTACTTGCAGGACATATTTTCCCCAATGTCTGGGCACTGGGAACGTCCATCGGGAATATGCCTATTGAAGAAGCCCAGGCGAAGCTGCTTGAAATCTGGGAAAACCAAGTTCAGATTCAACTGGTCAACGGAGATCGGGTGTGGACAGCCTCACCTACCGAACTCGGTTTACATTTGGATGCAAAAGCGACAGCCGAACAAGCCCGCAGTATCGGCATGGCTGGTATTCCATTGGGCTACACTATCGAGCCGGTTGTGAACGCCAATGCGGCTGAGGCTCAGGCGTATCTGATGAGTCTGACGACCCAGGTCGATATTGCGCCGGTCAATGCCAGTTTTGAACTGCGTGACGATCAACTGATTGGCGTTCCGGGACAAGCGGGACGCGCCTTAGATATTGACCGGACACTGGCTAACCTGACAAAGTCTCCGGGCGATGTTGGTTCACGCCAGCGCCTTGAATTGGTCACATCATCAGTGCCATCGGAAGCCGCAGACCCGACACCGTATCTGGAAGCTGCACGCCAACTGACTAACCAGCCTTTTGCGTTCACCGGCTACGATCCTTTCCGGGACGAATCAATCACCTGGACAACCACGCGCGCAGTCTCAGCATCTTGGCTGGAAGTACGCAGGAGCGGACTCAATCTCCGCGAAGCGACTTTCTCGCGCTTCATTGAAGCACAAAATGCGACGCTACATGCAGCCGAAGCAGATCGTTACCTTGACCCGATTGAAACCGCCAAAGCGATGAACCAAGCGATTGTCGATCAGCGGAACGCGGTGGCGCTGCGAATCCGGTATCATCCGACGACTTATACGGTTGCTGCGGGTGATACTGGCTATCGAATTGCACGCAAAACAGGTATCCCGTTCTATCTGATTCAAGAAGCAAATCCTGGTTTTGATTTGAGCGTTCTGTCACCCGGAGATTCGCTGAAATTGCCGTCGCGGGATGTAACTGTGCCGCTTCCACCCTTGAATAACAAGCGCATTGTCGTCAATCTGGATACCCAGAACCTCATTGCGTATGAAAATGGACAGCAGGTGTTCAGTTGGCCGATTTCGTCGGGCATCGAACAAGCGCCAACATCGCCGGGAGTTTTCCAGATACTGAGCCATGAGCCAGTGGCTTACGGCAGCAGTTATACGTTATGTGGCGATACCGGATGTGGACAGTGGCAGATGCAGTGGTTTATGGGTATCTACGAGGTTACGCCGGGACTGGTGAATGGCTTTCACGGAGCAGTTCTGCTGCCGAATGGCGCATATCTCGGCGGTGGCAATGTGGGATCGCCCTATACCCTCGGCTGCATCATGTCACAGAACGACAACGCGCAGAAGCTCTATGAATGGGCGGATGAGGGTACAATAGTCGAGATTATCTCAAGCGAATTTCCACCGCAAAGCGATCTAGCGCGTTTGCAGGCCGGTCAACTTTGAAACTGTAGCAGGAGTTTTGATGACGAAAAGGAACAACAGCTTTATTCCCGCCCTTAAGTTTCATAGATTAACATCTCTATATGACCCAGTAGTTCGTTGGACAACCCGCGAAACAACCTTTAAACGTTTTCTCGTAGAGCAAGCGGAGTTGTCACCTGATCAATGGGGGCTGGATTTGGCGTGTGGGACAGCCACCCTTGCGCTACTAATCAAAAAAATGCATTTTCAATCACACATCATTGGGATTGATGGAGATACGCAAATTTTGAGGATTGCGCTGCGAAAAGTGTCCAATTCCAATGAGGACATTTCTTTACATACAGGACTTTCATTTGAACTGCCTTACCCGAACGATATTTTTTCTGCTGTGTTTTCCACCCTCTTTTTCCATCATCTCACACGAGAAAATAAGCGGCGCACCATGCACGAAGTGTTACGTGTACTTCGACCTGGTGCCGCTTTGTATATCGCCGATTGGGGCAAAGCCCAGAATCTCCTCATGAGGACCACATTTCTTGCAGTTCAGTTATTGGATGGATTTCAAACAACCGCTGATAATGTCGGGGGTTTGCTACCCACTTTACTAGTTGATAGTGGATTTATTCAGGTTCAAGAACTACATCGCTATATGACGTTATTAGGAACCATTTCGGTTTATAAAGCATTGAAGGCGATATAACGAGCAACTCCAGATTATATGGAAGGTGAATCTGGAGTTGTGAACATCAGTTGAATAGGGGTTAAACGGTCGCCAAGATAAGCAACCCCATAGCCACAACCCCGCTTCCTAATGCCAGACGTACCCATTCTTTGTGGTGCAGATTCCAGTGCGCGATGCGATTCAGTGTCGGGCGAGCGGAAGCCGCTACCAGAATCACTACCAGCGGTAGAATGAAAACCATGTTGTACAAAACCAGATAACCATAACCCAGCAAAGCAGTTGGTTGGAGCGCCAGTAAACTCAACACAGCCAGATACACCGCTCCACTGCATGGTACAGTGCATAAACCAATCAAAAATCCCCCGGTGACAAGGGCAGGGATGGTCGCCTTGTGCCCCATCTGGTGAGCCACTTGTCCGATACGTCCAGGGGCTTGCAATCGCCAACCCAAATCGGGCAGGAAATAATCCTTGAGCATCCATAGCCCTAGCAGGATCGCGACTAAAGCGCCAAACCGTGCCGGAATGTGCTGTTTGGTAAAGAAATCAAAGGACTTCAATAGACCAACACCCAGTGCCAAATAGGTGAGGAAAACCGCCGCGATATAAATGCTGCCCATGCCCAACAACCGCGAGCGCAGCATTTTCACATTTTGCTCACCCACCTTCAGGGAAGTTGTGAGAGCCGTTATGAATAGGAGAAGTACAGTAAAGGCGCAGGGGTTAATCCCATCCACTACACCGGCGGCAATGACCGTCGGTAGCGTGATTTGAGGCAGATACATTTGCATCGCCTGGGTTGGCGCATTCGGATGCCATAGACCAGCGAGAGCCAGTGCGCCGAGGGCGATGATAGTCAATATCGAGAGAATCGTGATGGTTCGCAGGCGAAGGCTCATGATCTATGCCTCGACAATCAAAGTACCCTGCATGGTTGGATTAGCACGGCCACCACAGCAGATGTCACAATAAAAGGTGAAGGTTCCAGTTTTATCAGGCTTAAAGGTGATAAAATTGCTGCCCAACGGCGGGGCAATAACACTCACGCCGAATTCGTCGACAGCCCATTGATGCTGACCTCCACCATCAGTGTGATGCGAATTGTCCAAACTGGTAACTCGGATGGTAACGGGCTGACCGACCTTGAGACGGATTTCATTCGTGCTGAAGCCATTCATAGCCACGCTCACATCAAGCGTATTCTCAGATGGAGGTAGCGTTCGGGGTGAAAGCGCCGTTACCAGTAAGTAACCAGCAGCTCCAAGCACCACGATGACAATTGCAGCGAAGGCCAGCGCACGAGTTCGCGTTGATGGATGATTTCGAACCTGTGGTTTATTTCGAGTATGGGATTTCATTACAAGATCCTTTCTACAAGCGAGATCAACGCAGTGGGTGAATACCCGCGATTGGGTGCGTCCCATTAGATATACTCTTGATAAAGTGTAGTCGGTCAGGGGATAACTTAGGAGCGCTGTGTAGCGTGCTTCCTACCCGCCAAATGGCTTATGTGGGTAAGGTCACATCCACGACTGTACCGTGCATAGCAGAGGATGTAATGGTTATCTGGCCGCCAACGAGCTGCGCTCGTTCTCGCATTCCCATTAGCCCGAAATGACCTGTTCGGGTCAACTCGTTCAAGCTGGACGGAATCTCGAAGCCAATCCCATCGTCGCACACTCGGAGTGTGACTCCGCTTTCAGCAAATCGAAGTTCCAGCGAAAGTGATTTTGCCTGGGCATGGCGGCGAGCATTGGTCAGTGATTCCTGCACGATACGGTAGAGCGCCAGCTCTTTTTCTGCGGAAAGTCGGTAAGGTGAACCGCTAGTCTGGAAGATCCCACCCGCCTCATGAGCGAGCAGTTCCAGTGCAGAAAGCAGACCTAATTCTTCCAGATAGACGGGGCGTAATGCCCGGCTGAAACGGCGGACTTCCTGAACAGCCTCGTCAATCATCTGGCGTAACTCGTCCACACGCGCTTTGGTTTGGGCAGGGTCGCGTTCGAGCGTGCGTTGGGCCATCTGCGCTTTGTGACCGAGCGCGATGAGTGTCTGGATGGTTTCGTCATGCAATTCACGTCCCAAGCGTGCTCGCTCGTCCTCCTGAGTTTGCGTGATCGCTCGCAAGTAGTCTTGCAGGGCCGTTTGATAATTCTCAATCCGGCCTGCCATCTGGTTCACGCTGATACGAAGGTCTTCAATTTCGTTTACCCCGCCTACCGGTTGAGCAGCCGCCTGAAAATCACCCTGACCAATGCGAGTGGCCCGTTGACCGAGTTCGTGCAAGGGGCGCACGACAAAGCGCAGCCCAAAGAAAAGGGTTAGAAACGACATCAGAATCGCCGAACCCAAGATGAACGGCATCGCTTGTTCAAAGTGAATCAAGGGAACCGTCAGCGCATCCCAGGGTTCACGGATAATCAAAGCCCAATCCGTGTTCGGCACGGGTGTATAAGCAATGAGATCATCTTCTGCCGAGGTGAAAAGTGTGCCGGTGTTGCCAGCCAGCGCCAAGGTCACTCCCGGCCAATCGCGTATATTCGTTCCAGCCGACAATTCACCCTTCCCGTAGATAACCTTCCCTTGAGTATTAATCAAAGCCAGTGTCGTTGGAGTATTTGAATGCTCAATGTCGAGCAGATCATTGAGTTCCAGCACGCTAACCGGGATATTTTGAGTGGAGGCTTGCGAACGGAGGCGATAATTTTCAACCTGTGTAGAAATGGCTTTTGCCAATGCGGAAACGAGTTTTGCGTTCTCTTCTGCGGCGAGGGCGTGCATAGAATTCTGGTGGCTGCTGATGCCCGTCAGCGACAGCACAATCAGCAGAATGGTCAGCGGTAGAATCATCCAGAGTAAGACCTGCGCCCTCAACCCGCGCAGACTCCTGGCATTGAGCTGGAGTTTCATTCGTTGTTCCCCGGCAAGGTGATGAGGTTTAAATGGAGCGCTTTGGTCACCGCTTCAGTACGGCTGCCCACTCCCAATTTCGAGTAAATGCTGGCAAGATGCCCCTGAACCGTGCGGTCACTGATGTCGAGTTTCAGGCCGATTCCCCGGTTCGTCAGTCCAGAAGCTGCCAATTCCAACACTTCTTTTTCACGCTCAGTGAGCGGCTCGACCAACTTTTCCGGTTGTGTTGTCCCAGCCATATGACTCATCAGTTTTTGCGTGATGGTCGGACTCAGGGCAGATTGCCCTCCATAAACGGCACGCACCGCTGCTGTAATCTGATCGGCTTCCGCATTTTTGAGGACATACCCGTTTGCGCCCGCCTGAATTGCTGCGACGATGAATGGATCATCGTCATAGGCAGTTAGGATGATGATGCCTATTGGAATAGCCTGTTCGCGAATCCAACGAGTGACTTCAATACCGGTTGCGTTCGGCATCCGAATATCGAGGATTACGACATCTGGGTGGTGGGTCTGGATGAGCTGTTTGGCCTGTTCACCATCCGCTGCCTCAGCAACCACATGAATATCGCCACCTTCTTCAAGAAAGTCCCGAATCCCTTTGCGAACAACCGCGTGATCGTCTGCCAAAACAACATTTATAGCTGCCATCAGTCTTTTCTCCAACTCAAGCTGCCGCAAAACCGTCGTCTCAAGTATAGCCGCGTTTTGTTCAGCAGCGTGTAGGCTGTTTAGCTGGGTAGCGATAAGCGATACGGCGCTCCCGGTGCGATGTTGAAGATCATACACTGTGGGTAATCAATCAAATAGGGAGTGAGCGACATATGCTCTCATTTCTGGAAGCGCTGCGCCGGATAGGAAAACAAGACCGCGACACATATCAAGCGGCTTTGGAATCGGCAGAAGTTCCTTTAGACGGGACGGAACAGGAAGTAACCATTTTTCTGTGGGGAATGGGCTGTCCAGCCTGCGCTCGGTTGGTTCGCAACAGCGTTATGACCCTTCGCGGGGTAATGGATGCAGAGGTGGACTGTTTTACCGGAATCGCCCACGTCACCTTTAACCCAGAACAGACAAATGCGGATGTTGTAGTCGATGCCGCTGCTCGCGCCGGAAATCGGAAGGAACACCGCTATATCGTTCTGGATGTCCTTTAAGAATATACCCGCCAAATGGCCTACAGCACGCCGCGCTATTCAGCCCTTATGGTGTTTGCTGACTACTCCTAGAATTAAATTGTGAATAACGGAACAAAGGGGGAAACGATGAGTCACAACAACTGCCATGTTGTTCCTATCGAAAAAACTGTCACCGACGAAGAACGGGAAAACACTCAACACCTGATCCTGATGGTTCAGGGAATGGGCTGTGTGAACTGCGCCATGCGTGTGCGAAACAGCCTGTTTGCGCTTAAGGGCGTTGCTCAAGTAGAAGTTAGCCACTTCACAGCGGCAGCTGACATCCGATTTAACCCTGATCTGGTAACCCTGAAATATCTTTTTGAAGCGGTTGCAAGCGCAGGGAATGACGGACGGCATGTCTATAAAGCCGTCGCCGTCTTAACCCCTGAGTCTGCTGCTTCATTGCCAGAGATAAAACAACTAGACGCTGTACTTGAAGAGACAGCAGACGCAATACCACAGGATAATCGTCAATGAGCATTTTTAAACGTTTCCTACCTATACTGCTGCTGGTCGGATTGGTATTTGGATCGAGTGGATGCAGCGGACAAACGGATGCCCCTTATGACATGGGTTCGGAGGCCATGCTGCCTAGTTTTTTGAGCGATGCACCTCCTAAAGTTCGCGAAGCCTACCAATTTGCGATGGCAAATCCGCATGATCTGGAAACCATTCCCTGCTTCTGCGGTTGCGGGAAAATGGGACACAAAAGCAATTGGAACTGTTATATCAAAGAAGTGGACGCGGCCGGAAAATTCACTTTTGATGACCATGCTTCCGGCTGTGGAATTTGTGTGGACATCACGCAGGATGTGATGCGGATGAAGCGCGAAGGACGTTCAGCCAAAGAAATCCGCGCCTACATTGATGGTCAATACAGTGGTTACGGGCCGTCTACTGACACGCCGCTGCCGGTATAGCCAAGACTATGAAAGTCCGATTTTTCACCTTTTCTACCTTCAGCCCGACTCTGCTATTCGTCGCTCTGGCGCTGCTGGTACTGCTCATCCCACTGCCTGCTTCATCACAGTCGGGTGAAGTGCGTCGTGTCACACTGGATGCCCGGCAGTTTGAATATATGCCAGGACGGCTGGAGGTGAATCAGGGTGATACCGTCATCATTACGTTGATGGCTTCGGATGTGACACACGGTTTTTATCTGGATGGCTACGGGTTGGAACAGCGCGTTACGCCGGGTATGTCTCAGGAAATCACATTTATCGCCGATCAACCGGGCAAATTCCGCTATCGCTGTTCTGTAAGCTGCGGGCCGCTGCATCCGTTCATGATTGGCGAACTGGTCGTGAATGCCAATTTTCCGTTTTGGCGGTCAGTGGCGCTGGTGGCCGTCACCTTGACCGGAACCATTATTTATCTATGGAGATATGAAAGGAATTCATCATGATGCGAAAAATCGCCAGACACGCCGAGGTCAACCAACAGGCGGGGCTTCCCCCAAGCTGGCGGCGAGGCATTCTGCTAGGGAGCGGACTGCTGGTCTTATTGGTCGCCTTTTTGTTGGTTCGCGCCAGTCTACAGCCGCCCTATGTGCCTGAAGTGACTGGTAAGCCCAGCGCGGTCGTTGACCAGACTAATTTCGACTATGGTACTGTCCCCAACGGATCACGGATTGAAACTACATTTCATGTCAAAAACGTGGGCGATCAGCAGCTTTTCATTGTGGGCGAACCGCAGGTCGAAGCGGTGGTTGGCTGCTGCCCGCCCCAGACGACAGTGAGCCAGAAATTCCTGAACCCTGGCGAAGAAGCCACCGTGAGTATGAATTTCAGTATGCACACTGGCATGGATGGGCAGCATGAGTTCCGTGTCCATGTGCGGACGACCGACCCGGATAATCCAGACCAGGAAGTGGTTGTCCTCTCCAACTGGGTACAACAGTAATGACCGCGCGGCTTGACCTGCTGGAACGCGCTCCTGGCCTCAGGCGGACGCTGAAGTCGCGCCTGTTACAGCCAGCGCTCCAACTGGTCATGCTGTTCTTTTTCACACTGGCAATTCTGACCGGTTTGTTTGGGACAGCAGCAGGCAGCCGTAATTTTGGTATCGTTTTTGTCTGGATTGTCTGGTGGGCGCTGCTCATTATTGTCCTCGTGCCGGTGGCTGGACGGCTGTGGTGTACCGTCTGTCCGATCCCTGCGCCGGGCGAATGGTTGCAACGACGAGGTATTGTTCGCCGGACACCGGGCAAGCTGCGCACGCTGCACAAGCGATGGCCGAAGCAACTGAAAAATATGTGGCTTCAGAACTTCGGCTTCTTGCTGATGGCATCTTTTAGTGCAGTCATTCTCACTCGTCCGCAAGTGAGCGGGTGGGTGCTGCTGGCGCTCATGCTCGGCGCGGTCGCGCTCGGTGTCCTCTACGATAATCGGGTCTTCTGCCGCTACGTCTGCCCGGTCGGTGGTTTCATCGGCTTGTATTCCATGCTCGCCCCGCTTGAACTGCGAGTGCTCGATTGCAAGACCTGTGATGAGCACACGGCCAAGGACTGCGTAGTGGGTAACAAGCAGGGCTATGGCTGTCCCTGGCTGGTCTATCCGGGCAAATTGACTCGCAATACTTACTGCGGATTGTGTTTCGAGTGCCTCAAAACCTGTCCCAAAGATAATATTACCCTCAACCTACGGCCTGTTGGGGCAGATTTACTGGTCGCCAAAGAACGCCGTCTGGATGAAGCCTACAAAGCCTTCATTATGCTGGGCTGCGCGTTGGCATACTCGGCTGTGTTACTGGGACCCTGGGGATGGATCAAGAGTTGGGCGAATCTGGATACGCTGCCGCATTGGCTGATCTATGCTGCTGGGTTATGGACGCTTAATCTTGTTATTCTGCCGGGTCTGTTTGGACTCGCCGCGATGGTATCACACAGACTTACAGGAGAGCAGACCTCTCGACGAGAAGCCTTCATAGCTTATGCCTACACACTCGTGCCATTAGGTTTAGCAGCGTGGATCGCATTCAGTCTAGGTTTTGTTTTTACCAATGGCAGTTATGCACTGGCGGTCATCTCTGACCCATTCGGTTGGGGGTGGAATCTATTCGGTACAGCCAATTCACCCTGGACACCGCTTGGCTCTAACCTGGTCGGTCTCCTCCAAACCGGAGTTCTTACCGCCGGGCTTCTATTCGCTGTCCAAACGGCTTACCGCATTGCTCGTCAGCAAACCCTCAATCACGATCAGGCATTTCGGGCTGCTCTGCCTGTTATCAGTTTCCTGACCGTTCTGACTCTGGGTTTTCTGTGGTTGTACTTAGGCTGATGAGGATATGATGGACAAGCGTGAACTTCTGGCTCGCATCTCCTTAGCATTGATCCTCGTCGTTATGCCTGTCGGATTTTTTATCTATCAATACGTGCTTCGCCCGGCGATAAGTGGTGTGCGCGTCATTGATATTAGAGCCGTTGCTCCCGAAGCAGGTGGTTTTCAGCCAGATAGTATGCAGGTTCAGGCTGGTGAAACGGTAACACTGCGTTTTCACGCGGAAGATGTGACGCACGGGATTGCCATCGGGCCGGGTCTGGGGATTGATTTGGGCGAAATAGACCCCGGTCACATGAAAGAGGTTACACTGACCTTCGACGAGGGTGGAACCTATACCTTTTACTGCAATACCTGGTGCAGTCCTAATCATTGGCGAATGCGCGGCGTGATCGAAGTTCGTGATGTATCGAATACCATCCCGGCAGCCCAGCATGACCCGGTGATTGATAAGCTGACGGCTGAGGGCGTAGACATTGACGATACGGTTCACAACGGCGGTCAGTCCAACAGATCACAGGAGATGGATAACATCCAGCCTTCGGCACAACGCGGCGCGGCGGTCATCAGTCAGTTGATTGTCCCTCCCGAATTGAAGGATTTGGATTGGCGGCGGTCACACTTTCCACAGGAGGCGATGGCACTGCTGCTTGTTGCTAACTCAAATGCATCAACTTCCGATCTGGTCGACGCAGTGGCCTACCTCTGGACTGAGAATACTGGCTCTCAAACACTCGCTTCGGCATCCAGCCTATACAGCAAGAACTGCGCAGCCTGTCATGGGCAAACAGGAGGCGCAGATGGGCCGATGGCGGATCAAACAGCGGTCAAGCCTATCGCATTTTCTGATCTGGCTTACATGTGGTTGCGGCGTGATGATGTGCTATACGCCAAAATCCGGCGTGGTGGGATGGGCACGGATATGCCCAACTTCGGCACGCTATTCACGCCCGATGAAACCTGGGCGTTGGTGAATTATCTGCGGTCACTGACCCTCACCTCATCAAACCCGTAAACATTGCTATTGTTTTCAGTCCTCGGCGAATTGGAAACCAGTTTGCGTCGTTTGTTCCCTTTAATTCAAAACCTATAGGCAATTTGGCGGGGGAGTGCTACGCCACATAGCGCTGCTATTCCAGCTATACAGTGCCATAGAATGAAGAAGAAAGATTGGAAGGAGTGATTCTTATGGCTAGAGACCCGGTATGTGGAATGGAAATTGACCCTCAATCGGCGGTGGCGTTCCGCGAACACGCAGGGCAAACCTTCTATTTCTGCTCACAACAATGTGCAGATGCCTTTGATGCTGACCCCCACCGATATAATTCTTCAGAATCGCATGAACAACCTGTGCTTATGTCCAGCAATGGTCACTCCCACCTGGCGCTTGCCATGACGCACGTCGAACTGCCTGTGACCGGTCTTCACCGATCCGGCGGGCCTGCTTTGGAGCAAGCCATTGCGGTCTTACCCGGTGTAAATCGCGTATCGGCCAATATGAACGACAGCCGCATTTTCGTGGATTATGATCCGAACCGTTCCAACATCTCGGACATGTTGGAGGCTGTGCGGCGGGCAGGCTTTACACCCGGCAGCCAGACCTTACGGTTGAGAGTCGGCGGCCTCTACTGCGCAGAATGCGTTGGACGCATTGAAGATGCGCTGAAACAGGTTCCGGGCGTTTTTGACGCGACCATGAGTGCTGCCAACAATGAAGTGAAAGTGGAATATTCGCCCGCCATTGGCGATCTCCAACGACTGACTCAGGCAGTCGAAAAAGCGGGGCCATACACAGCGGAGCGGGCTGCGGAAGCCTCTGAGCCAGAGATGGATAAAGAAGCGCAGGCCGCTGATAAAGAATATCGTTCGCTGATGCGAAAATGGTGGTTTGCGGCAGCCGTTGGGCTACCGACGATGATCCTGTCGTATCCATCACTCTTTCCAATCCTGCGCGACTGGCTGCCGCGCGGCAGCGATAACCTGCGCTATGTCTGGTACGGGATGGCCGTCGCCAGTTTTGCGGTCTTGTTCTTTTCCGGGAGACAGTTCTTTGAAGGCATGTGGCAAGGGTTGAAGCATCGCTCGGCCAACATGCATACACTGATTGCGATTGGCACAGGTACTGCGTGGCTATATTCGACTATTGCCCTGTTGTTCCCACAGCTTTTCCCGTCCGAAGAATTTGTGGACGTATATTACGATGTCACGGTGGTCGTCACGGCGCTGGTGGTGTTGGGATTGGCGATGGAAGTGAAAGCCAAAGGACGTACTTCAGAGGCGATTAAGAAACTCATCGGGCTACAGGCCAAGACCGCTCGTGTCCTGCGAGATGGTACCGAAATGGATGTTCAAGTGGAAGAGGTTCTGGTCGGCGACACTGTCATCGTTCGCCCCGGTGAGAAAATCCCGGTGGACGGTGAGATCATCGAAGGGCGATCAGCAGTGGATGAGTCCATGATTACCGGCGAATCACTGCCTGTCTCCAAGAAAGTGAGCGACGAAGTGATTGGCGGGACGATCAACAAAACCGGCAGCTTCAGGTTCCTTGCCACCAAAGTGGGCAAAGATACAGCGCTCGCCAACATCGTCCGCTTGGTGCAAGATGCGCAGGGCAGCAAAGTCCCGATCCAGCGGATTGTGGATCGTATCTCCGGTTACTTCACTCCATCCGTCATGATTCTTGCGATTATCGGCTTTGTGGTCTGGTACAACTTCGGCCCCAGCCCATCACTGGCTTACGCGCTGATTGTGGCAGTCACAACCGTAATTATCGCCTGTCCGTGTGCTCTCGGTATGGCAACTCCCATGAGCCTGACCACCGGTATTGGATTGGGTGCTCAGAACGGTATTCTCATCCGCTCCGGTGACGCGCTGCAAACGGCTGAGAAACTCAATACCATCATCCTCGATAAAACAGGCACGATTACCTATGGCAAGCCTGCGCTAACGGATGTGATAGTCGCCCCCGGTCAGAATGAAGACGTTCTATTGCAAGTGGCCGCTTCAGTAGAGAAATCCTCTGAACACCCTTTGGCCCAGGCCATTGTAGAAGGCGCACAATCGCGCGGCCTGAAGCTCAGTGATGTGCATGGATTTGATGCTATCCCTGGTCACGGTGTCTCGGCAACTGTTGAGGGACATCATATTCTGATCGGCAACTCAAAGTTGATGGAACGGGAAGGTATTGGCCTCACTTATCTGGAAGAGCGTCCTAAGGTGCTCGCTAACCAGGGTAAAACACCCATGTACGTTGCGATGGACGGCAAGCTCGCCGGAATTTTCGCGGTTGCCGATACTGTCAAAGAAGACTCGAAAGCCGCCATTGCTGAGATGAAGCGCATGGGGTTAGAAGTTGTCATGATTACTGGCGATAACGAGCGTACTGCCAATGCTATTGCGCGGCAGGTTGGTGTAGATCGCGTGCTGGCTGAAGTGCTGCCACAGGACAAAGCCTTCAACGTTCAGAAATTGCAGTTAGAAGGCAAGAAAGTTGCCATGGTCGGCGATGGCATCAACGATGCTCCAGCGTTAGCGCAGGCCGACGTGGGTCTGGCGATTGGCACGGGAACGGATGTGGCTATCGAAGCCTCGGACATCACGCTGATTAGGGGCAGCCTGATGGGCGTGGTGACAGCCATCCAAATCAGCCGCGCGACCATGCGTAACGTCTACCAGAACCTCGTCGGCGCGTTCATCTACAACTCGGCGGGACTACCCATTGCGCTCGGCGTACTCTACCCCTTCTTTGGCATTTTGCTATCGCCGCTGCTGGCGGCACTGGCGATGTCCTTCAGCAGCGTCACCGTCATCAGTAATGCCAACCGCCTGAAGCGATGGAAATCTGCCAGTTAAGCTTCAATAAGAGCGCTTGTCGATCAACAATCGGTCGGCAAGCCCGATCCAATTCAAGGAGAAATGCACATGACCCCCGATAAAATTCTTGTGACTCTTGTAGGCCTTTCCGCCATTGCCTTTATCGTCTGGTTCTTCTGGCTAGTAAAAAAGCCCGGCGTGAAAGCCAGTTTCAGCAGCGGCGGTTATCAGGAGGCGATGGTGTTGGTCAAAGGGGGATATACCCCGGACATCATTCTCGTCGAAAAGGGCAAGCCTGTCCGATTGAACTTTGTTCGTACCGAATCAAGTGCATGTTCTGAGAAAGTTCTGTTCCCGGATTTCAGGAAGAGCGCCTATCTCCCAGAGGGCGAAACTATTGCCGTTGAACTCCTGCCCGACAAAACTGGAGAGTATGGTTTCCAGTGCGAAATGGGGATGCTGCGTGGCAAGTTGATTGTGGAGTAGAAAGCAAGGGCAATATTGTCTCGCTTTCATAGATCGCAATCTATCGGATTTGTGTCGTATAAGAGGCATTCACAACTTTCGCGGAGAAAGATTCCATGAGACGTATCGTTTCGATGTTCTTAACTGTCGGCGTAATGGTCGGGGTCTGGCTGTTGCTTTTTCAGTTAGTCGGCCTCGTTGATTTCAATTCGCCACTCAATTTATCTAGCCGTTCGGCATCAGTGAGCACAGCAAATTCAAAGGACTCAACGACCAGTTATGACCGCCTAGTTGAGCAAGTCGTTCCAGCAGCCGGCAAGACCATCAAAGTTATCTGGGGCAACATGGGCCAGAGGTTGATTAATGCAGGCGCAATTGATCTAAATAAATTTCAATCCCAATATGGTACCTTTAGTGACGAGCAGCGTGAGATTTTGCTGGGGGACAGCCTACAGCAAATCACATTAACTGCTAATAACATCCAATTCTGGACGAATGTACTCTGGGCGTTTGGATTAACTCAGCAGAGTAAAGTTTTAAGTGAAGGGTTGATGAAACAGCGGGAAGCTGAAGTGCCCATCGACACCTATGCCTCGACAGGCGGCTGGATATTGGGCAGCAAGAACCCACTGGAACTGTATAACAGCACCCGCTTGATTGAGCTTACGCCTGAACAAGATGCGATGGTCTACCAGGTAGCGGAGCATATCTTCCGCTCCTGCTGCGGCAACCACACTGCTTACCCGGATTGCAACCACGGGATGGCGGTACTGGGATTATTGGAATTGATGGCTTCACGGAGCGCGAGTGAGCGTGATCTCTATGAAGCGGCACTGACGTTCAATAGCTATGCTTTTACAAGCACCTACCTTACCCTGGCAGCCTACTTTGAAGGCCAGGGAACATCTTGGTTACAGGTAGATGCCACCACAGCACTGGGGTCAGAGTATTCGAGTGCTCAGGGAGCTAAGCGGATTGCTGCTGAAGTCGGGCCAATTCCGGGCGCACCGACTCGCGGAGGCGGTTGCAGCGCCTAATTCGTGTTAGTCAGTAAGAGTTGCCGCCCAATATAAAAGGGCGGCTTTTGTCTCTTTCCCACGGATTCAGACGATAAAAACTCTACATTGGCATCGTAAGCGCTCACCTGAACCTGTCTTCAGTAAGCCAAATTGCCTACTCACACCCCGGCAAATGGCGTTAGGTTTTCATTATCTCTCGACATATTCTTAGATTAATAAGCAAGCGGATTAGAACCAAAAGTACAGAGTAGAGTCCACATTTAATATGGAGAGTGTTCTAAATGGGCAAAAAAGATGAAGCTCAACTCAGTTTGCCGATTGTCGGTATGAGCTGCGCGTCGTGTGTATCACATGTTGAAAAGTCACTACAGGAACTTCCCGGAGTTTCCAATACGGTAGTGAATTTGGCAACCGGCAAGGCAAGCGTTGTCTACGATCCTCAACAAGTCAGATTAGTCGATTTCCAGCGAGCCGTCGATAATGCCGGATACGCCGTTGCCTCCTCAGAATTGACACTCGATGTACGAGGAATGACGTGCGCATCGTGTGTCGCTCATGTCGAAGGCGCATTGAAGGAACTTCCGGGTGTGCTGGATGTCGTGGTTAATCTGGGACTGGGAACGGGACACGTCCGTTATGTTCCGGGTGTGGTGAATGCAAACCAGATGAAACGAGCGGTTCGCGAGGTCGGATACGAAGCGAACGAGCGGAATGATGCTGCCGACTCATTAGATCGTGAGCGACAAGCCCGTGAGGAGGAAATTAAACGACAGGGACGCAACCTGCTGATTGCGGGAACGATTGGGATCATCGTCATGATCGGTACATTCTACGACATGCTGGGTCCGTTCAAGTCGATTGTTCCAGTGTGGTTATCCTACAAATGGGTGATTGGTCTCCTCACCACACCGTTGATTTTTGGCCCCGGACGGCAATTCTTTGTGAATTCGTGGCGCGGTCTCAAGCACGGTGTCACTGACATGAACCTGCTCTATGCCACTGGCATCGGTGCGGCTTATGGGATCGCTGTCATTAATACCTTGTTCCCCAACGCTGGTTTCGGCGGCGAAGGAGCAACCTTTTTCGAGAGCGCTGCATTATTGACCGCCTTCATTGTGTTAGGTCGCTGGTTGGAAGCCTTAACACGCGGGCGCACATCGGAAGCCATCCGTAAGCTGATGAAGCTTCAACCGAAGATTGCTCACGTCATACGGGATGGAAACGAGACTGAAATACCGGCTGATGAAGTTGAAGTCGGCGATTTAATCCTTGTTCGTCCCGGCGAATCGATCCCAGTGGACGGGTCAGTGAAGGATGGTTACAGCGCGGTGGATGAATCCATGCTGACCGGAGAAAGTCTCCCCGTTGAGAAACGAATTGGTGACGCAGTGATTGGTGGAACTTTCAACAAAACGGGCGCATTCCGGTTTGAAGCCACTAAGGTAGGAAAAGATACCGCATTGGCACAGATTGTGAAGTTGGTTGAAGACGCTCAAGCGAGTAAGGCTCCTATCCAGAAACTAGCTGACTGGGTGGCAGGCCACTTCATTCTCGGTGTGCATTTGCTGGCGATCATGGTTTTCGTGTTCTGGTTTTTCATCGGCTATGCGGCTTTTTTTGACCCGAATTCCAGTTTCATTCTTTCACCATATGCACTGGGTGAAATCGGCGTGTTTGGCTTCTCGCTGCTGCTCTCTGTAACCGTGTTAGTCATCTCGTGCCCGTGCGCTGTTGGACTGGCAACACCCAGCGCCATGATGGCCGGAACCGGCAAAGCGGCTGAATATGGCGTATTGTTCAAAGGCGCAGAAGCTATCGAGAACGCGAGTAAGCTCAACAGCATTGTCTTTGATAAGACCGGCACCTTGACGAAAGGCGAACCTTCGGTCACGGATGTGTTTGTGAACACGCAAGCCAGAATCGGCGTGTCTGACGAACTCCTGCGATTGGCTGCTTCCGCTGAGAAGTATAGTGAACATCCACTCGGTGAAGCCATTGTACGCGGTGCTGAGACGCAAGCATTGACCCTCAATGAAGCAACTGCGTTCAATTCCAATCCCGGACACGGTATCGAAGCACGGGTTGAAAACCACATTGTACTGGTCGGTAACCGGAAGTTGATGGCCGAGCACGGTGTGGAATTTTACTCACTGATCCCTCATGCTGAACGGCTTGAGGGCGAAGGCAAGACGGTCATGTTTGTAGCCGTAGATGGACAACCCGGCGGTTTGATTGCCGTAGCCGATACGCTGAAAGAATTTTCGGCGGAGGCAATTCAACGCCTGCATAAGCTGGGCTTGGAAACGGTGATGATTACTGGCGATAACCGCCGAACAGCGGAAGCGATTGCGCGGCAGGTCGGTATTGACCATGTGCTGGCGGAAGTCTTGCCTCAGGATAAAGCTGAGGAAGTGAAAAAGCTTCAGGCGCGTGGCAAGCGAGTGGCGATGGTAGGCGATGGCGTAAATGATGCGCCTGCACTGGCACAGGCCGATGTAGGTATCGCAATCGGCAGCGGCACCGATGTCGCCAAGGAAACCGGTGATGTCATTCTGATTAAGGACGATGTGCGCGATGTCATTGTGACGCTGGAAATCGCCCGCGCAACGATGCGGAAAGTAAAGCAAAACCTGTTCTGGGCATTCGTCTACAACACACTGGGTATTCCGCTCGGCGCGGGGTTGTTCTACCCATTCTTTAGCCTGGTGGTCAGCCCGGAATTGGCGGGAGCATTTATGGCGATCAGTTCAGTGTCAGTCACACTGAATACATTGCTGCTGAAACGCTTCCGTCCATCGCTGCGGCATAACGAGCGTCAGTTGACCCCCAACCGGGATTCGGGAAAGTCACCGTTATCCCCGGCAGTCGTCAGCAGCAAGTAATTTTATCAATTTCAGGGGAGGCCCGGTAACTGGGTCCCCCATAATGGAGATGGAGTTTCAATATGGAACAGGAAAAGTTTGATCAAGAAGTCGCCCGCAGGAGTGCGCTGATTTATCTGCCTATTTCGCTGGGTGCAGCCTTGTTGTTTTTGCTGGCGGCGAGTGTGCCGGGAGCGTATCCGTTAGTTGCCAAAGTGGGTGGCGTTGTATGGGTTGGACTGCTCAGTCTCATTGTGTCGATGCCGCTTGTTACGGCGCGAGTTAAGAAGCAACTGCGCGCGAAAACATCCATCACATAGAACTCGGATCATACAGAAGGACTTTGGAATGATAGGGCGGAGATTTTTCGCGATGTCTTCAACAAAGAGGCGTTTTCTATGGCCGCTGGCTACGGGCATCGGCGGCGCGTTCTTACTGACTGTAGTTTATCTGGTCATTGTTTCGATAGCCGAGAGTCCCCAACACGCACTTGATTTGTTCTGGCAGGATCGCGGGATTGTCATCCCCATTATCCTCGGCTTCGGTGTTCAAGTCGCTTTATACACGATTCTCAAAAAGCGTCTGTTTGCGCCCGTATCTAGCACTGGCCCCAGCGGCAAACTCGTGGGAGTTGGGGGGACAACCTCCACTGTTGCGATGGTCGCGTGCTGCGCACACCATGTGACTGATGCTCTTCCCATTCTGGGTCTTACTGCGGCTGCAACCTTCCTGGCTCAGTATCGCACGCTATTTATGTTGATTGGCCTGGGAACCACGCTCGCTGGGATCGTCGTCATGTCGTTTATCTTGTTCAGGGAGCGCCGTCGAGCACTCCAGATGGCGGTATCGCAAACCTAGAGGAATTATGAAACACACTTGGATAACATTTGTACTTCTGTTTGGTCTGCTCATTGCTGGTTGCAGTGCTGTATCTCAGTCTGCGCAGTCAAACAGTCAATCCACATCAAATCCATCCGACGATTTGACGCGCACGGATGAACAGGGGGCAGTTGTCATTGCCGTTGAGCCACTCAATCTTAAAAGTGTCGACCAGACGCTCGACTTCGAGGTGAGCCTGAATACGCATTCGGTTGACCTCAGCATGGATCTAGCCGGTCTGGCGACACTGACCACTGATACAGGCGTTACGACCCCTGCCGAGATTTGGGATGCTCCACGCGAGGGACACCATGTTTCTGGAAAACTGTCTTTTCCGGCCAGTGTGAACGGCACGGCTTTGCTTAGAGACGCAACTGAATTGACGTTGACGATCCGAGATGTTGATGTACCGGAACGTATATTCAAATGGGAGTTACCAAAATGAACATGAACCCCAAGCACACCCTTGTGATGCTCGTATGCTGTCTGATTCCCATCGCAGCATTCACAGCGATTTTTGTCTTCAATGCGCCCATCAATAATGTGCTGCTCTTTGGTTTGGTACTGCTATGCCCGCTTTCTCACCTGTTGATGATGAAGAACATGCTGAAGGCTGAGGATAGCCACCGTGAAGCCCACCAGCACAGCATAGAAGCCAATTCAAATGGAGCAACAAAATGAACACGCAAAACGGGTTGGATAGTGTCGGAAAGTGGGCGCGTTCACGTACCGGGATTGTCACCATTGCCCTGCTGGCGATTGCGGGATTCTTCTTGATTGCCGAGCATTACGCCCATCTGTATGGGATTCTGCCCTACGCCCTGCTGTTCCTATGCCCGCTGCTCATGCTGTTTATGCATGGTGGACATGGTTCGCACGACCAGGGCGATAATTCGCCCAAGAATGACAAGCCACATTCTCACGGAGGCGAGTCATGAATACCGACTCACCTGCCTATGGTCTGTGGCCGTTGGTCGTTATGAATATCGCGGTATTTGTCATCTTCGCCTTCAGCTTCGTTCGCCCGCGCACCGCCCGCGACTGGCGCTCGTTTGGCGCATTCGCCGCCTTTATCGCTGCGCTGTTTACAGAGATGTACGGCTTTCCGCTAACGATCTATTTATTGTCCGGCTGGCTGGGCAGTCGCTTTCCAGGACTTGACCTGTTTTCCCATGATGCTGGGCATCTCTGGTCAACCCTCTTCGGCTGGAAGGGCGACCCGCATTTCACCCCTTTCCACCTACTGAGTTACGTGATGATCGGCGGTGGATTTATTTTGTTATCGGCGGCTTGGGAAGTGTTGTATAAGGCCCAACGCGAACATCGCCTGGCCACCACCGGCCCGTATGCTGCTGTGCGCCATCCGCAGTATGTAGGTTTCGTGCTGATTATGCTGGGCTTCTTGTTTCAATGGCCGACACTGCTGACTCTGTTGATGTTTCCGATTCTGCTGGTTATGTATGTGCGGCTGGCGCGCCGTGAAGAGCGCGATTCACTTGCCGAGTTTGGGAGCGAATACGCTGATTACATTGCGGTTACTCCTGCCTTCTTCCCGCGCTTATCGAATTTGCGCCAGAGAGCCGATGAGCGCTAGCGCACCGCTAGTGGAAAGGGGGTATGCAAGGAGGTTGAATATGGCGACTACATTCAGAGATAATGTATCATCCCATAAATTGGGTACACCGGGTTTGCCGCCACTGTCGAAGGATTTTGACAAGGAGTCGGAGCACGCATCGGCATCCGCGATCATGTGTCCTGACACGAATGGCCTGCTCAATGCCGTCCCTAATCTGATATTCGTCGCAGACGATAAGGCTGATCTCATAACTTGGGAGCGTTTTGCCCTCAACGATTCCACTCCGACCATTTTCGAATTCAGGGAAGGGGTAGACTCGCTTAGAATGGCCGCGCCAATCCAGGCAGGTGTTGCAAGATCAATATTGATTGGGCATGTTGGGGATGATGAAGAACCGGTCAATAATCAGATTGAAACTGATGACAACTACCGCCATTGGTCTCCTCAATCACAACGCTTTGCGCCTGCGGATATATTGTTGCAGTATCTCCAGGATGGCTGGAACATTAATAACCGAATAGTTGCGGAGGTATTTCACTGCCCAAGCCGCCAATGTGCAGAACTCTACTATTTTATGCTCCTACACAATTCAGAGTATATCACTATTCCTGTGATAGCGAATCCTCTGGTGTTACGTTTGGTACGAGAATTCGGATTGACGGTCATACGGGTCTATGAGGATTATAGGGAACAAGTCACCTGACCAATTGATGATCGCGAATGAAACGCAATGTAGCAGGAGGTTGTAAGATGATGCAAACTAGCTTGCACAATCTGAGAAATCTTGCTTCCCTCAGTGCCTATTTTCAAGTTGAGTCGGACGAAGCTAACGCAAGCTCAATTCGGCGAGACGAATTCGAAACAGTTTGCCGCAAACTAAACCTTATCAAGGATGACAAATTGCTGGATGTCGGTTGCGAATTGGTGACTTTCGCTGCCGAGAACCGGGGTGCGCGTGTGATTGGAATTACAGTAGACATGCCGCTCCACCTGAAGCTCAATCACCGCATTGCTGCTGCGAGTTTGCGCGGGAGCGTGGTAAAACTTATGGATTATCGCAACCTCGTCGGCGTGAAATTTGGTAAAGCGGTATGCCTTGACCCTTTTGCGACGGTAGGGCGCAAAGAATGCGAAGTGCTTTTAGGAACAATTTATAACGTGCTTCATCCAGGTGGTCTGTTTCTAGTTGAATGTATTACAGGAATGTCTTCCTCAACATCGACTTCAGCTAAACCACTGGAGCGGCTGACACGGCGTTTTGACCACATTTTGAATCACTCCTCACAAAATGGGTTTTTGCCATCTGATGTGGTTGAACGGATTATCCGCCAGATCGGTTTTGAAATCCAACAAGTCGAAGAGCTGAACGAACGTTATCGCCTGCGCCTCAAGCAATGGCTGACATGTTTGCGGGCGAATCAGGATGACATCATGAGAGATAGGGGTGAAGCGTGTTTTCACGACTGGAATTCCGAGCTATCCATTTTGCTTCACCGCATTGAAGTAAGTGATGTTAAATGCTGCCAATGGTTGCTCTCTAAACCGATCAACAGCCGCCAGCATGTGATGATTCCAGACTCCCAACGCTGTTGTGGGTCTCGCAACCCAGACTGAAGCTCTCGCTTTGTGAGAAAAACGTTTCATCCTTTGAATCAGTGTCCGATGGTGCATCTTTAAGGCCACTCACACCTGCTCAAGATTACACCATGGATGGGGACAGTATTCATCATTGCGTTGAATGCCTATTTGCTATTTCATACGTTTCACCCAGTGCGAAAGTTCAACGAAAGCTTATTGGGGACTGACATCCTAGTGGAATCTGTAAATTATCTTTTAGTGAGAGTTACATCCAGCCAAGCGTTTCCTGGCGCACGATGTCGGCCAGCGCGTCAAGCCATGCCGGATGCGCGTTCAGACAAGGTGCGAGCCAGAATGTTTGACCTCCGGCTGCCTTAAATATCTCATATCCCTCATTCCCAATCTCGTCCAGTGTTTCCAGACAATCGGCAGTAAAGCCGGGGCAAGCGACAACCAGATTGTCTATCTCTTGCTTTCCTAAGCTTTTTAATGTCTCGTCCGTATAGGGCTGTAACCATTTTTCCCGCCCAAATCGGGATTGAAAACTCACCATCCACTGTTCTTGATCCAGACCCAACGCCGCACCGAGGAGGTGAGCGGTGATCTGACACTGCTCACGATAAGGATCACCCTCGTCAATATAGCGCTGCGGGAGACCGTGAAATGAAAACAGGTAACGGCCTGTTATCTCGTCCTTGCGTTTAACAGTTTCTTCTATTGTTGCCTTCAACGCCTGAATGTATCCGGGATGGGCATAATAGGGCGGGACAAAACGCAGCGTTGGCATCCGACGGCGTTGGCGCAAAACGGCTTCGGTAATTGCATCATAAATAGAACCTGTTGTAGCTGCCGAGAACTGTGGGAATATGGGCAAGACCAGCAGGCGATCAACACCCTCGTTACGGAAGGATCGCATGGCCTCGGCAACGCTGGGATTTCCGTAGCGCATCCCTAGAATCACATGGTAGGCATCTCCTAGCTGATTTTGCAGACCGGTGGCCTGCGCTTGCGAATGCACTAGCAACGGCGAACCTTCCGGTAGCCAGATTCGCTGGTAAAGCGTCGCTGAACGGCGAGGACGCATGTTCAAGATCAGCAGATGCAGCAGCGCCCACCACAGGATTGGATTGTAATCGACCACGCGCCGGTCAGATAAAAATTGTGCGAGATAGCGTCGGAGCGCTTGGGATGTGGGAGCATCAGGTGTTCCCAACTGCGCGAGTAACACTCCGATTCTTGTGTCGGGACTGTGGCTTGGAGTTTGTAACATGTTTATTCTTTTGACACCATATTCAATGGTTACAAATAGAAGCAAACGAACAATTAACAGAGATTTCATCGTACTTCCTCCCATTGGAAAAAGATTACCATGAGACTGAGTAAGGGCGGCGCGCCATTCGACCTATGTAAAACGCGCTGTTCAGCGGATGACAACTTTTCAAGCATCTTTGTAGAGTCAATAAGGGTAACAGAGGATTAATTGCGAAGCATATCAATACCTCGATATTCATTTGTCAAAGGATCAGCATGTGGTCTTTAAGCATCGGTTATACGGCAAACCCTAAGGAGGAAATTATGAAAGAGGTCGTGCTTGAGGCAGGAGGGATGCTGCGCGGGAGTTCAGCTCCGGCATTACAGGCATTTCTCAACCGTCAACCCGGCATCCACCACGTCGAAGCCAATACGATGAGCGATACTGTCACCGTCGGTTACGATGAGAATACGATAACGGAAGCGCGAATTCGCCAGTTGATTGAGGAGTGTGGGTATCACTGCCGGGGTGAAGTCTATCCTCGCCATATGGTTAGCAAACACGATGAACGAGTCTCTCACTCGATGCACGGCGGCGATGTCGTTCCTGCGGAACATGTGGGCCACGATATGCACGAGGTTGCTCATAGTGGACATACCATGCCGTCCAAACCGGCTACATCAGGTGAAGTTGAGCAGATGGCTCATTCAATGGGGCATGGCGCGGGCATGGATATGCAAGCGATGGTTCGGGATATGCGTAATCGATTTCTCGTCACCTTCATTCTAGCAATCCCGGTGTTTTTATATTCTCCATTGTTCACCGATGTACTGAAGGTTCGCCTGCCTGTACCCTTCGGAATACCGAATGAAATCTTTCTATTCATTCTGTCCACTCCCGCTGTTTTCTGGGGTGGTCAAATCTTCTTCGTAGGCGCTTATCGTGCGCTAAAGAATCGAACACTGGATATGTCAGTGCTGGTTGCCCTTTCCGTGGGCGCAGGCTACCTATTCAGTGTTGCGGCGACCTTCGTTTTCAAAGGAGAGGTGTTCTACGAGGCTTCTGTCGTTCTCCTTGCTTTTGTCCTGTTTGGTCACTGGATGGAGATGCGTGCTCGCGCCGGAGCCTCAGATGCCATTCGTGCTCTGCTTGATCTCGCGCCTCCTAAAGCAACCGTCATTCGTAATGGGCAGGCGGTTGAAGTGCCGACATCGGAGGTGGTGGTTGACGACATCGTTCTCATTCGCCCAGGAGATAAAATCCCGGTAGATGGAATGGTGACAGAGGGCGAATCGAGCGTTGATGAGTCGATGATTACGGGGGAGAGCGTCCCGGTCAAGAAACAGGTTGGCAACAAAGTCATCGGCGCAACCATCAATAAGACGGGGACATTCCGCTTTCGAGCAACTAAAGTTGGCGCGGATACGGCGTTGGCACAGATTGTCAAACTGGTGCAGATTGCTCAGAACTCCAAAGCTCCCGCGCAGCGCTTGGCTGATCGCGCATCCCAATGGCTGGTGGCCGCCGCCGTTATATTCGGCTTGGCAACTTTCGCCGGGTGGTATTGGCTGGCAGGCGAAAGCTTCATTTTTGCTCTGACTTTGGCAATCACTGTGGTGATTGTCGCTTGTCCCGATGCGCTAGGACTGGCTACGCCGACAGCCATTATGGTCGGAACCGGACTGGGTGCTCTAAACGGTATCCTCTACAAGAACGCAACCGCTCTGGAAGAGGCCAGCAAAGTACAGATCATTGTCTTTGACAAAACCGGCACGCTCACACTTGGTCAGCCCCGGGTCGTTGAGGTGGTAACGACTGGCAATCCGGTTCCAGAAGATGAGCTGATACGGTTGGTAGCGGCTGCCGAGCTTTCCAGCGAACACCCCCTGGCACAGGCTGTGGTGGACTATGCGCGTGAACGCCAATCTGATCTACCCGGATCATCTGAATTTAAGGCGATTCCGGGTCATGGTCTTCAAGCGGTTGTGGATGGACATCAAGTTTTGATTGGTAATCGCAAACTCATGCGTGACCAGCAAATTGCTTCGGATTCTCTTGAAGAAAAGGCATCTAACCTAGAAGGTGCCGGGCGAACGGTTGTGTATGCAGCCGTGGATGGCAGACCCGCAGGAATCATAGCCATCGCCGATGCCATTCGTCCAACTTCACGCCAAGCGGTGGAAGAACTGCGGAAACTGGGTATCCAGGTTGCCATGCTTAGTGGCGATAATCGCGCTACTGCGGAACGCATCGCCCGCGAAATCGGTATTGAGACCGTTTTTGCGGAGGTGCTGCCCGACCAGAAAGTCGACAAAGTGAAGGAACTTCAAAGCCAGGGCAAACGAGTGGCAATGGTCGGTGACGGCATTAACGATGCGCCCGCTCTGGCACAGGCGGATGTTGGTATCGCTATTGGCGCGGGCAGCGATGTCGCTATGGAAACTGCCGATGTTGTGCTGATGAAGAGCGACCCATTTGACGTTATTGGAGCCATAGCTTTGAGCCGCGCAACCGTCGGTAAGATGCGCCAGAACCTTTTCTGGGCCGTGGGCTACAACACCGTGGCGTTCCCCATCGCAGCAGGGTTATTTTATCCTTGGTTCGGATTGCTGCTGCGACCAGAAATCGCAGCGCTCTCGATGGCGGGTAGTTCGCTGTTGGTTGCTGTCAATGCGCTGCTGCTCAAACGCACCCGTCTGCCGGGTATCCGTGCCAATCGTCCCGGCGAACCGATGGGGTCAGTCCAGCCTACGCCCGTTATTGAATGATAAAGATGCCCAACCCCCTCTACCTTATCCTATGGCAGAGGGGCCATACTCTTTGGGAGTGTCGGTCGTGGGAAAAACTATAAAATTGAAAGAGACTATGTATCAGAGTCTGTCGCGGGTTGATCTCGGTCTTCTCCTACTGGTGACGTTCCTCTGGGCGCTGTGTTTTCCCTTAATTACCTCAGGGCTTTCAATGTCACCACCACTTTACTTCGCAACCCTCCGTTCCCTGGTCGCAGGTATAGGTTTACTGATTCCAGCAGCGGTACTGCGACATCCGTGGCCTCGCCAGCCGCGCTTGTGGTTGGGTATTTTGGGGGTCGGTTTGAGTTATACCTCGGCTGGTTTTGCCGGGATGTTCCTGGCAGGCGGCATTGTCAGGCCTGGAATAGCAAGTGTACTTTCCAATATGCAACCCTTGATTGCTGCGATGCTGGCTTTCTTTCTGCTTGGAGAACGATTAAAACGTCATAGTTTGGTAGGACTGCTGATGGCATTTTTCGGCATTATTCTGACCGCGCTGCCAAGTTTGGTTGGTCAGGGAAGGGGTGCAAACTTCACAGGGATAAGCTACATTTTGCTGGGCGTGTTTGGGGTCGCTGTTGGCAACATCTTGCTCAAACGACTATCAGGACAAGTTGATCCACTTGTAGCAATGGGCTGGCAGTTCATCCTAGGTGGTTTGCCGCTGTTCGCACTGGCACAGTGGCTTGAGACACCCTCCTCGACGCTGTGGAATTGGACATTTGCCGTAAATCTGCTTGCGCTGGGGCTTGTCGGCACAGCGCTTCCACTTTTGCTGTGGTTCTGGCTGATGCGCCGCGCACAACTCACTCGTCTCAATATCTTTTCTTTTCTCACCCCCCTTTTTGCCCTAGTGATTAGCGCTATCGTTTTCAAAGAGCATTTACAGTTGATCCAGGCTGTTGGTATAGCCCTGTCACTCTATGGCGTGTGGCAAGTCAGTCGCTGAGGGCTTGGCTATTTGGCTGTAGTGACAGGTCATTTTGCGCTTCCTCCGATACGCCAAACAGCGCATTACAGTCGTCATAAACTGCAATATCCTCAAAAGTGAATATTAATGCTCTATCCAGGAGCCAAATCGGATTGAGAGTTCGTAGGAGGTAGCAATGGCAACATCCACACAAGGAGTCTCAAGAAACGGTTTCTGGGAAGCGTTGGACGAACGGCTAGGACTTTCGGGGTTAGCTTACCCGGTTCCTGCCCATGCCAATCGCTTACCCTATCTATTGGGGGGAATTACACTGTTTGGGTTCATTATTCTCATAGTGACCGGGCTGCTGCTGGCGCAGTTCTACCACCCGCACCCTGCTGATGCCCACGACAGTGTGATTTACATCATCACACAAGCGCCATTCGGTGACTTTATCCGCAGCATTCACTTTTGGGCAGCTAACCTGGTTGTCATCACGGCTCTGCTGCATCTGGTTCGGATCTTTGTCACAGGAAGTTTTAAGCGCCCACGCGAATTTAATTGGCTGGTCGGACTTGGGTTATTAGGGATCACATTCCTATTTGTCTTTACCGGCACGGTGCTCAAGTGGGATCAAGAAGGGGTTGAAGCTCTGGGTCATAACAAGGAAATTGGCGAGCTATTGGGCAATTTTGGCACATGGTTTACTGGCGAATTCACCCGCAGTGTGCCCCTGCTGACCCGGCTCTACTTTGGACACATCAGTGTTTTACCGATTACTTTAATCCTTTTGATGGTGGTTCACTTCTACCTCATCAACCGGCTGGGCATTTCGCCACAGGCGACTCCCGATGCGATTTCCGGTCCGACGAAAGGGCAAGGTGCTTCGCGATTCACCGCCCATCTACGCCGCCTAGCGGGTTATGGTCTTTTGCTATGGGGGCTAATTGGTCTACTCGCACTGCTAATACCTGCGCCGCTAGGACAGCCCGGTGTCGCTGGGGCGGAAGTTACCAAGCCACCCTGGATGTTTCTACCCATCTATATATTTGAAAATTGGTTGGGCATCAAAGGGATTTTAGTTGGCGGCGGGTTCCTCTTCATCTTACTCGCGCTGATTCCCTTCATAGATCGGAGTCCCTGGCTATCACCTCGAAAGAGGCGGTGGATCATGATTGCTGGCGCGATCTTGCTGGTAGCCTTGATTGTGTTTGGAATGGCAGCCTGGCTTACCGTTCCTGCCGCACATCTGATGGAGCCGTAACCATGAACAAGCTCAATGCGATCTTTCTCATATTATTGGCGTTGGCGACACTGGCCTCCGGTCAATTGTGGGCGCAGATTGAAGCGTTCTTGAACGGACAGGGCAGTTTAATAGGGGCGGCGCTTGGGACTTTGAGTGCTATTCTTCTGACATTTGCTCTATTAGCACTCGGTCGCATAGTCTATCGCACTTCATCAGTACAGAAGGAAAGGACGTTACAAAACCAACAGGAGGGCAATCATGCGTAATCAACATTCACTCGGTGGAGTCTGGCATGTGCTGCTGCTCATCGGATTGGTCATCGTTGGCCTAGGGATGACACCCGCTTTCGCACATGGTGCAGCCGAGTTAACTGTAGCCCCCTCCGCTGTTGCTCCGAACGGGGCTATCACAGTGAGCGCCGATGGTGTTGAAGACGGCGAAATCTTCACCATTACACTGGATGCTCCTACTTTCACGGTTCGGCTTGGCGGAGCCACCGCCGACGGGGACAGTTTCAGCCAAGACTACATCATCCCAGGGCATGTTCCGCCGGGCGATTACCAGGTCAATGCGAGGACTGCTGATGGCGAAGTGATTTCCGCCGAACTCACCGTACAAGCAGAAGCCAGTGCTTCACCCCAAACAGCAATGGTTGAGCCTTCGGCAGCGCCCATGCAACTCGACCGGAGTAAACCCACTATACAAGTGGTGGCAATTGTCGTCGGGTTACTGCTCACTGCTGGAATCGGTGCGGTTCTGGTGCGGGCAAGGGAATAGATGAATACACAGCCCAACTCCCACGAAAAGGGGTTGGGCATCATGAGTATTGAAGAAGGAGTTGCACTATTCATGAATACAGGCAAAACGATGATGACCTATGAGTTTAACATGCGGAAAATCACCACCCCTTTACTCATCGCTCTGTTAAAAGAGGTTTCATCGCGGGGGACTCAACCGTCGCATTACCGATGGGGCTACCGAATGCAATTTCATTTGGGAAATGGTGGAGTGAATGGCCTTCGGTTTCTCTAATGCCCAAGTCAGTTCCGGTATGACAGATGGCACAGACGCTAGGAGATCGAGTCCTATCAAGGCGAGAGTTTCCCTTGCGAAAGCAGTATTTAGTCAGATACCCCCATGCAAAAGAGTAGGCTATTTTGCCTACTCTATCCCGTGCATATAGCGCGTGCTTTCCCTAACGGTTCAACATACACTGTAATCAAAGCAAGCGTTCGTGCAATAAAAAGTAGGAGCGCAAAGCCATGCAAACCATTAAGAGATTTTTCCCTGGAATCGATACGATGGGGTTAACCTTGACCATGTGGATATGTACTCTACCCCTCATCGGATTGGTCATCGCGCCACTATTTGGGACGCAGGCAGCAGTCAGCATTGCCATTGGGTTGTTGATTATCATGCTCGTATCCTGTTGGTTCATCTGCATATCGAAGACTATTCAGTCGCATAGAGTGAAAAGTTCACAATCAGATGATGTTTCTCGGAACCACCCTTAGGAGAAGTTTGGACACTAAGCATATGTCGAGTTCATACCCTGAGAGCGTATGTGTGTAGGGATACATAATGAACGAATATCCTCAACTTATTGAAAAATCAATGGATATTGAAACACTTATACAGGCAGAGGCAGTTTATGTGAGCATATGGAATATGGATTGTCCCGACTGTGCCTTATGGGTACACGATGCCCTGATGCAACTGGAAAACGTGTTGAAAGTCGATGTCTTCTACAAACAAGGTGTCGGCGTAATTATCTACACTCCAGTGAGGATGACACCCGATAAACTCCTTGGAGTTATACAGGAAATCGGTAGAAGCAACTGCCATTATTATGGCGCAGAAATTATCGGGCGCTGCCCGGCTAAACAAGCCCTTCACTTAGAGTGATTGAAGATCAGCGGAAAGGAAATCAAAACCATCATGGATGATAAATGCCACGTAATCTCTTTCAATAAAGAAGTCATCGTAGAAGAAAATGAACAGACACAAGCGATCACCCTGTTTGTTAGCGGAATGGGCTGTGTCAACTGTGCGAACCGCGTCCACAACAGTCTCATCGACCATCTTGGCGTTTTGAAAGCAGATGTCAGTCATGTCATTGGGACGGCAAAAGTCACTTACATTCCGACGAAAGTCAGCGTGCCCAAGTTAATCGATCTGGTTGCGGAAGCAGGCGACCATCGACACATTTATCGGGTGGTGCGTTCCGAGGCAGGAGGCGTGTCATGAGTATTGCAACGATCTTGTCAGTGTTGCCGACTTTACGGCAGCTACGAAAGCAAGAACACTGGACTCGTGAGCAGTTGGAGGCCCATCAGGCACAGACATTGAACCAACTACGCGCGTATGTCTATCAACATTCGCCATTTTATCAGCAGTTTCATCACGGCCTGTTGGATCGTTCTTTGAGTGAACTCCCTGTACTCACGAAAAGCATGATGATGGAGCATTTTGATGATCTGGTGACAGACCGAACCATACACCTTGAAGACGTTCGAGCGCACATGAACATGCCTCAAACGGACCAACAGTATCTGGATCGTTATTGGGTCACGGCGACATCTGGCAGCAGCGGACATCCTGGTTTCTTCCTCTTCAACCGTTCGGAATGGGCAATCGTCATTGGTTCATTCGCGCGGGGTCAAGAATGGGGTGGTCTAAAGGTCAATTTGCTTCGTCGCCGAAAAATGGCGGTGGTTGCTTCCACTACTGCCCTGCATATGTCGTTCCGGGTTGGCATGACGGTGCAGAGTCCCTGGATGAAGACGCTGCGTTTAGCGGCTGCTGAACCACTCCCAAGCATCGTTGAGAAGCTCAATGACTTCCAACCAGATGTGCTGGTCGCCTATGCTTCGATGGCGCGCATCTTGGCTGAGGAGCAGCACGCCGGACGGCTTCGCATCAAGCCCACTGTCATTTTCTCCAGTTCCGAAGTGCTGACCGATGAGACGCGGCGACGGGTGGAAGATGCTTGGGGCAAAATCCTGTTCAATGAATATGTTGCGACGGAAAGTGGTGGACTGGCTGCCGAACGCAGCGATCACCGAGGACAGTATGTGTTTGAAGATTTGGTCATTTTCGAGATTGTAGATGACCAGAATCGACCTGTGCCGCCGGGTGTCTACGGGGATAAAGTGCTGCTCACTGCTCTGTTCAATCGTACGCAACCATTGATCCGTTACGAACTGCATGACAGCATAAAGCTTGCATCAGAACCCTATTCAACGGACTTTCCGTTTGCGTTGATTGATGGCATTCAGGGACGTACCGAAGATACCCTGTATTTCCCCGGTGCGAAAGGTGGGGAAGTTGCTGTTCATCCCAACGTGTTTCATCCTGTGATGGACACCGTTCCGACCAATGGATGGCAAATAAATCAGGACACTAACGGATTAACGCTGCTTTTGGCTGGTGTGCGAGGTTCATACTCTGACGACCTGTTGGTGCAAAAGGTAGAGCAGGCACTGGGGACGCAAGGCATCGTTATTCCTCATGTGACCGTACAGCGCGTTGAAGCGATCCCTAAAGGAGCCAGTGGGAAAGCGCCGTTGATTAAGTCCCATCTCGCTCACGTTTCTCCTAAGGATTTGCAGCGACTAACCAGAGTAAGAAGCATAGAAGTTGCTTCGCAATAAATGGACAAGGGACAGGTGCAGACGATGTTTGAGCAGAGTATGTTCACTGAACACAGGAGATGCAGTAGAACCCTTTGACAAACATGCGAGAGAAATTGTGATCAGCGTTTGAAACCACCGTGCGAAAGCGACTGCAGACAGTGATAAAACATTTCCCATGTTCAGTTACTTTTCTAGAAAGCCTGAACTGATATTTCCTTTAAGAAAGGAGGTGAGAACAGTGAAAGTGAAAGACCCTGTGTGCGGTATGGAAATTGATCCCAAACAAGCGGCTGGTACATCCGAATATAAGAGTCAGACATACTACTTCTGCTCGGCAGGCTGCAAGAAAGCATTCGACAAAGAGCCGGAAAAATATGTCGGGCAGGCCAAGGATCACAGCGAACACCACTGATCGGGTGGTTATAACCGAGGCGGTCATCCTCTGACCGCCTCTTGCTTTGTGTAGCCAACCGTCGCGTTTATCCTTACCGCAGTACCGCCCGACGCAGATCATCTCCCCATGAAACCATAAGCAGAGCAAAATGAATACGGCATCCACCCAACAAACAGGCGTTTGACGCACAACCGCGCCTGCGCCGTTTTGCCTACATATCATTACGCTGAACAGCGCTTCAATTCGCTTACCTCTGAGAGTATTGTAAAAGTAATCGATTGGCACATGCTCAAAAAAGGTGTTTCGTACTCGTAAACATTTACAAAGAGGGTAATTCAATGAAACTGCAAGGTAAAGTTGCACTCGTGACGGGTGCAGGTTCAGGAATTGGGCGCGAAATCACCAAGATATTCGCCGCCGAAGGTGCTCAGGTCGTCGCGGCAGACGTTGTGACAACCGGACTGGACACACTCACACAAGAAATCAGCGCAGGAGATACGAGGCTGAAGACAGTCGTCGGCGATGTCTCTGTTCGTGCGGATGCTGAACAAATAGTGGATACGGCATTGGATGCCTATGGTACGTTGGACATCGTGGTGAATAATGCCGGAATCATGGATGATTTTATGCCCGTAGCCGACTTGGATGATAGCCTGTGGCGCAAGGTGATGGGTGTGAACTTGGATGGTCCGATGTTCATCTGCCGCAAAGCGCTTCAAACGATGCTCGCCAATGAAAAGGGCGTGATCGTAAACGTGGCATCCATTGGCGGTTTGTTTGGGGGACGTGCAGGTGTGAGCTACACAGCTTCCAAACATGCCGTGATTGGACTGACGCGCAGTATCGCCTACCAGTACGCCAAGAAAGGGATCCGCTGTAACGCGATCTGTCCCGGTGGTGTCGCAACCAACATTAGCGTCCATAACCCCAGTCCACTGGGCTACGAACGGTTACAAACGACACTGCCCGCTGCCATCCGCACGGCGCAGCCAGAAGAACTGGCGCGCGTTGTCCTGTTTCTCGCTTCAGACGATGCCTCATTCGTAAATGGCGAAATCCTGGTCGCAGATGGCGGCTGGACGACCGGATAGATTTCGCTCGTGTTCAGAATAGGTGAAATACAGAAACCATCTTGATTTCACTCGTTTCGTACATGAGCCAAATGATCTCCCTTGAACGGAGGTGAATGATGAAAAAATGGATATGGCCTGTAGCTGTCGGTGTGATTGTGGTCGTGGCTATCCGGTTGACACGACGTGGTAGTTCAGAAGGCGATATTCGCTGGTTGATTGAGGACGCACAGACAGCGGCCTTGGATGGAATGAACCGAGGCAGTCCCAACGTGCTGGATACCTATTTTGCAACCGTCAAGGAAGGTGCGCAGGAAAACGGACTGACCGAAACGCAGGGAGCTTATAAAAACTTCGTTACCCAGATGAGTGGTGGTTCAGTGCAGATCCACTCATTCAAAATCGAAGCGATTGAAGTGCATGAAGAGGCTGGCCTGGCGCGAGTGACCTATCAACTGCACTTGAGTGTCATTCGTGGTGGCTCGGCAGTCTTTACCGTTCGGTTCACACAAGATTTGGCGGTACTCAGAACGCCGCGTGGCTGGCGCATTTCAGGCGGCGACACACCACAAATTCAAGAAACAACTGGCGTTTGGCCTCCACGCTGAGGGAAGATATATGAATTCCAAGTCGTATGTTTTCCCCAAGCCTTGGTTTGTTCGCAACCATTTGCTGCGGCGCTGGCGCGAAATTGCTAGCATCCTCACACGGCATGGTTTGGGTTGGATCCTGGCAGAAGTCGGTTCGGAGAGTCTGATCCCGTTTGAACGCGGCTGGTTGGGGCATCCTCGGCGTGAAACGCCTTATGGACGCGCGGAACATTGGCGGATGGCGTTTGGGGAGTTGGGTCCGACCTTCATTAAGCTTGGTCAAATGCTCAGTATGCGTTCTGACCTCCTCCCGCCAGACTATATCGCTGAACTATCGAAGCTCCAGGATGCTGCGCCGCAAGTACACTTTGAACGCATCTGCCAGATCATCTGCGACGAGTTAGGACAGCCACCGGAAAAGATATTCTCAGAATTCTCGCCTCAACCCCTGGCTGCCGCGTCTATCGGTCAAGTCCACACGGGCATGTTGAAAGATGGGCGGGCTATTGTCGTTAAAGTCCAACGACCGGGTGTGCGCGAGCAGGTTGAACAGGATTTAGAAATCCTGTTCGGTCTGGCCGAGTGGTCAAAAACGCATACCGCCTTGGGGCGGACTTATGATCTCTCTGCATTGGTGGATGAATTTGCCTTTACCCTGCGCAATGAACTGGACTATCGGCGCGAAGGACAGAACGCAGATCGTTTTCGCCGTAACTTCACAGACTACCCTGGAATTCATGTGCCGCAAGTATATTGGGAATACACCACTGACCGTGTCCTCACCATGGAGCGAGTTGGCGGTATCAATATTGCCGACGTTGCGGAGCTAGATCAAGCCGGCATCAGCCGTCGGATGGTAGCCGAAAATGCTGTGAACCTCATGCTCAAAGAGGTTTTTGAGTTTGGATTTTTCCATGCTGATCCCCATCCAGGTAATTTTTTTGTGCAGCCAGATGCCTCCATCGCGTTAATCGACTTCGGAATGGTGGGATATGTGAACCAAGAGTTACAGGATGTGTTGTTATCAGTCGGACTGGCGGTGACGCGGCAAGACGCAGAGCGACTGAGTGATGCGTTTTTCGCGTTAGGAGTCGCTCAGGGAAATGTCAATCGAGTCACACTGCTACGCGACCTTGATGATTTTCTGAGTCAGTATGCAGGACGCTCCATACAAGAATTGGCAGCGACGCAAGTTACCAGTGAAGTGTTGAACATTGCCTTTCGCCACCGCCTACAACTGCCGGGTACGTTAGTCATGCTGCTACGACTCATGGCGATGAGCGAAGCCTTAGGCGCGCGTCTTGCGCCCGATTTTCGCTTGTTCGAATTCGCCGAACCCTATCTAAGACAGGTTTGGTTTCAAAACCGCTCACCTGAAACCATCGGTCGGCGACTTGTACGCTCCATAATTGATGCGACTGAATTTAGCATTGAACTCCCCCGTCGCTCAATGCGGCTACTGAATCAATTGGAGCAGGGCGAGTTAGCGTTCAATGTTCATCATGAGAGTCTCGATGAAGTCGTCCAGCAATTTCAACGGATGACCAATCGGCTTGCCCTCGCAATTCTGCTCGCCGCGACCATTGTGGCGCTCGGGCTGGTCATGGTGATTTATCATCCGCTGGGTTGGGAGCAATACGGCGGGTGGGTGTTTGGAATAGGATTTTTGCTGTCGCTAGCATTTGGCGGGAGGTTGATGTGGAACATGTGGTGGTCTGGGAGAAAGTAGGCTTTACCGCTGGATTGCCCGCTGCCGCCTACGCCGTTTGGCGCTTTTGTCAGGAGGTAGAAACAGGTAAAGTCGTAATTGTTATGGTGTGAACTTCGATCAGGTAGGGAGGTACGATGTCTCATCACAAGGTTCGAGTAGCTGTCAATGGATACGGTGTCATCGGGAAGCGTATCGCCGACGCGGTTGCTATACAAGACGATATGGAATTGGTTGGCATTGCTGATGTCGTCAGCGATTGGCGCGTCAAGGTAGCTGTTGAGAAGGGTTATCCCGTATTTGCTTCGAGCGTTGAAGCGGCTGACAAAATGCGCGCGGCTGGTATCCCATTGACCGGTACACTTGATGATTTGCTCAAACAGGTTGATGTGGTTGCCGATGCCACCCCGAAAAAGGTAGCCTCCGCCAACCTTCTAAAATATCGTGCTGCTGGTGTGAAGTCCATCTTTCAAGGCGGCGAAAAACACAGCTTGACCGGCCACTCTTTTGTCGCGCAGGCGAACTATGCCTCTGCGCTAGGGCGAGACACAACGCGCGTTGTGTCCTGCAACACTACCAGTATCGTTCGCACATTAGGAGCACTCAAGCAAGCCGGACTGCTCAAGAAGGCTCGTGGTGTTTTGATTCGCCGCGCAACGGATCCTTGGGAATCCGATCACTCTGGTGTGATGAATACAGTTGTGCCTGAGACCACTATTCCATCGCATCAGGGGCCAGATGCCCAGACGGTTATCCCTGATCTAGATATCGTCACCATTGCTGTAGTGGCGGCACATACGACTAGTCATCTGCACAGTTGGAATGTAGAACTCACGCGCTCTGCAACCAAAGATGAAGTGGTGTCCGCCTTCCATTCTGCGCCACGTATCGCTTTCCTGCAGGCGTCGGACGGCATAGTTGCATTGAACAGCACTCTAGAGATGATGGCAGACTTGGGGCGACCACGCGGTGATATGTGGGAGGTCGGCTTATGGGAGGACAGCCTGACAGTGAAAGGAAATGAGGTATTCTACAACTATCAGGTCTACAATCAGGCCATCGTCGTTCCAGAAACGATAGATGCGATTCGTGCGCTCACCAGCATTGAGCAGGATGGCATGAAGTCTATTGCCAAAACTGACCAAGCGATGGGCCTTGTGCGAGAGTTTGTTGGGCTACGCGCGACAGTTGCAAACTGAGTTCAATTGGATGGAGCCGTTAAATCAGCATCTTTATGGACGTGAACACAATCCCACTCGAACTTGATATACAGATGTTTTTGCGTCTGCTGATCGCCGTAATTTTAGGCGCGTTCGTGGGCTATGAACGTGAGCGCGCCGGCAAACCCGCAGGAGTGCGGACTCATGGCATGGTCAGCCTTGGAGCACCGCTGTTTGCGGTCGTGTCGCTGCACAAATCGTCACTGGTATCGGCTTTCTTGGCGCAGGGGCGATTTTGCACCAGCGCGATAACATCCATGGATTAACTACGGCTGCCAGTCTATGGGTCACAGCAGCGATTGGGCTTGCCGTTGGTGTGGGAATGGTGTATATGTCGCTAGCGACAGCCATTCTGGTCTTCTTGTTGCTAGGTTTTGGTCCACGTCCCGGTCGAAAGGCATCCCAAGAGATGCTAGAGTAAACCTTTGAGACTTACTTACAGGTTAACTCCACACTTTATGGGACTTCGGAAACAGACAGCAGCGACTACTTCGAAAAGTTTAACAGGAATGCAATACTTATCTCACATCTTTGGCACAAAGCACTGTTAGGGAGTATGTTCAAGGATGATTCATCCCTGGCATGTTAGGTGGCATTTGAGTAGGTACTTTTTCTGTACCACTCGCGTTCATGCCCGGCATACCCGACATCGAGCCGTTGTCCGATTTTACCTTCGCTGTCTGACTGGCGGTATAAATCATCCAGATAAGAAGTGCAATTATAATTATTGCTACTATCCAATTCATCCGTATGCCTTTTTTATTCGGGATGGTTTGCTGGGGTATTGGGTCTTCCAATGGAGCTTATCGCAACCTCTCATTCAATCCAAGTTTTCGATGATAATTGGGAGTTTAACCTATAAGTCACTATCTACAACCCGCTAAATGGCGTATACAACACCCAATACAGTTCCGCTAGATTCAGGCATCGAAATAATCATCACAGTTAGGTATCTGATAGTATAAGCACGTTGTATAGTGAATATTGAACGATGGGATACGCTGCGCAGCATATCTTTAACAAACATAGTGCAATTCATTTGCTATCATTTTGGCACATCTTCTATCACGATCTTTCTGGGTAGAGCCTCCGACCATGCCGATAATCGTTTCTTCACTTAGCTGGTTGCGGCCCATTCACTTCTGACCGATATGCGCTTTTGGTGCGCTTTATTTCCGCAGGATAGCACGCCACCCCACCTTCATAGCTGCCAGCAGCTACGGACTACGGGTGCGCGTCTGCCTTGTGGCGGACGAGTTGCAAAGAACGCAACTCGTCCTCATGCGCCCCCGTGCCGCCCTTTGGGTGAAGGTGGGCGACCCCGACGTGCTATTTGCCCTGCGTAAAGCGCACCTTAACAAAAGCATATCGGGTTATCGACTGAATGGATGCACCGTTACCCAGGCCGCGTTAGCTCGAAAGGGCGCGCTGTAAGTTTTCCCGGAGCCACTGTGCCCCGACGGACTCCTAGAATCAGTCGCGCTGACTGCGATAAGCCAAACGCTCTCGATCCTGTGATGTGGGATACATCTTCTCCAGAGGAGATTTAAGATGTGTTTTGGCAAGCCACACACAGCCCATCGAGCGCAGATCGTCGCGGATGAAGCAGTGAGAAACAAGAAGCTGCTTACCGGAAGGGTCAACGTCTCGTGGTCATCCTACAAGGGATGCCGGGGCGCATCCGGGCGGCAACCTGCGCGTAAGAGTGTCTTTCATTTCGTCTTTTCTCAGTCAGGAGTAAACAAACATGACTGATATAACCAAACACGGCTGCCGCGTTGGTACAGCGCGTATCGATTATCAGGGACGTGTCGGACAACGGGTGCTGAATACGACGGTCAAAAGTTCGCGCCAACCTGGAAGATGGTCATGGCATCGAAACAGAACACGATTTCGTGGCAGTCTTACATTGAGGAATATACGGCACTGATGCGGCAGCGCTATCGGGCGAATCCGGCGGCGTTTCTGGAGGCTCTGAGCAGCGATGAATTGATCGTGTGCTGCTACTGTAAGGATACGCACGCGACCACGAAGCACTGCCATCGCTATATCCTAGTCGAAATCCTCGAAAAGGTGGCGGCACATCACAACATCAGTTTCGAGTATATCGGAGAACTTCGCAGCAACCGGTGACAAACCGGTTGTTTTTTGTCTTACACCACTACCAATTGAATAACAGGGAGTTTACGATGAACCCAATCATCATACACACCGACGGAAGCTGCGAGACACAAACCCGGCTCGGCGGTTGGGCAGCGGTGCTTCGGTGCGGTGAGCATGAGCGCGTCTTACAGGACAGCGCCTCAGATACGAGCGTGAACGCGATGGAACTTACCGCGGTTATTGAAGCCTTGAAGGCACTCAAACAGGCGGGTTCTTCAGTGCAGCTTTTCAGCGACTCCAATTACGTCGTGCGCGGCGTGAACGAATGGCTTTCAGATTGGTTGAAACGCGGCTGGAAGAACGCGCGGGGTGAGCAGGTTGCCAATCTCAACCTGTGGCAGCAGCTCAAGCCGCTACTGGAACAGCACAGTGTCACACTTACTTGGATACCGCGTGGACAGAACGCTCAGGCAGATGGTCTGGCGCAGTCGGCACGACAGGCACAGAAACCGGCGGATGATGCTGGCAGTACAACTGCTCCCACCATGCCGCCCCAGGCTGTGTCGGAATTTCACCTGATGATTGCCGGATCGCGCTATGCTACTCGCGAGGCATTAGACTATGCGCGTAGAGTCGTACGCCGCGCCCATGAACTCGGTCATACCATCGTTGTAGGCGACAACCCAAAAGGTGTGGACATGTCGGTAGTGCAGGAATGCCGTCGGTTGAAGGCCAAAGTGGTTGTGGTTGGTATAACGAACAACCCTAGGAACGGCGGTTGTTCACATAGCAGTTATGTTAAGGTTGAGCGGGATACCTACCGTTCAGCCGGTGGTTATCTGTTTGATCGGTATCACACTCGTGACCGCTGGATGGTGGACAACGCCCAGCGCGGTATGTTCATCTGGAACGGTGACAGTAAGGGGACGAAGGCCGGGTATGACTACATGGTGAGCCGTCAGAAAGAGGCACACCTCGTTACCTTCGCTTTGAAGGGAGCGCGGCATGGCTGAACAACACATCCTCGCGGTTCATACCTATGGTTCACAGCGGGTGAAACGACCCGACACGAACCAAATGGTGAGCGCCTATAAGATCGGGTACAGCAGCGCCGCCTGTGAGGTGCTGCTGGCGCTGTATGAGACAAAAGCCCGCGATGTGTCGTCATCTCATGCGACTTACCGCTACGTTCAGATTGACGGCGATACCTCCGTCAGACACGGCTACCTGCTGCTGAGCGTGACCGACGACGAATTGGCACGGGCGAAAGCCGTGGCGTGTCGTCATCACCGAGCAGCGGTTTTCGTTTGGCGTGAGGATAAATGGCTGGAGCTGCCCAACAGCCGGGATAATCGCTATGTCGAGCCTGTCGGACATTCCGGCCCGGGTTTCAATCCATCGGGATTTCGTCCTGTTTCACCCTCAAGTGGCGAGAAAGAACCCGCCGTCGAAGGCATCCGGGTTGAAAAAAGCCAGCGTAATCCACAGGAGCGCCCGTGGTGGTGGATTTTAGGCGATACTTACCCGCAGCGTGAAACACTTAAACGGTTTGGGGCACGGTTCAGCAGCAGACACCGTGCCTGGTATTACGTCGGCTGGGAACTTCCAGACGGAATCCAGAAGCTTGTTACCCATATCGCGGACGCACATGATACAGATGTGGAAGCGAAGGCAGCAGACTTACCAACGATGAGTCCTGAATTGGAAGCACAAATTTTGGAAGTGCTCGCACAAGACGACGCAGCGGTATCTCACGGTCAAGTCACTTCAGTTGAAGATACGCATCTGAAGACCGAGCCACCGGTTGAAACTGAAAAGCCTACGATACGGGTGATGAAACCGATCTCAATCCCTACGGATGGCACACCACTCAATGAAGTACAGACTGCAATTGTTCAGGCGAAGACACAGCCCACATCTGTCATACATTCGGACGCTTTTTCCCAGAAACGCACACTGGTTGCTATCGGGCAATCCTGCGTCGGTGAGCTGACAGGCAGCATTAGCGGGAATGTGTGGTGTTATGGCTATGCTATTCATGATGGCATCTGCATCTTTGTGAACATGGGCGGGCCGCGCATGGCCGTCGAAGCGATCCGGGCGAAGTTCAGCAAAGGCGAAATCGTCAACTGTGTTCCGTGGGATGCCCCTGCTGTCGAACTGACCGCAGGTGAAGAGAACAGCGGCATGTATCACGACTACATGCAGAACATCCCCGAAGCGAAGTTCACCTCGCTCATTCTGTGTCACGATCTGCTGGTTAATCCGAACTACGGTGGCAACTCAACGACCTTCATCCTCCGCACCGACGAGGCACAAGCAGCGGCCAAACTCAAGCATTACATCACCGAACTGGTCAAAGTACCAGTGTTTGATGACTGGGCAGGCTACCTATATCACGCCGGACAGACCGCCATGCTCCTTCGTCAAACACGCTCCGCTGGTGAAATAGACCTGCTCACAGTCGATTTGGACGTAGATGCTTGGACACGGCTCATCACGGGTGGTATTGAACAGGGCGTGATCACTCTTCCCACCGCCAGTTAATTTTATCCCATTTGTTTCACAGCCGTCTGTCAGTTCTCTGGCGGGCGGCTGTTTTTGATTCTGTGAAAGGAACTTTCTCATGGCACGGGCCGAGAGCAAAATGGTCATGGGCTATCTGCCCATTGAAGAACATCATCACGCTGCCATCCTGTCGCTGGTTACACCTGCTACACCCGCCGTGAAGCTGCTTGACCCATTTGCCGGGGATGGGCTGTTTCTCGATGTGGCATCGAGTGCATTGAATGTCACGCCGTATGCCAATGAGTTGGACGGCGAACGTGCTCAGGACTGTATCGAGCGTTTCGGCCCCAAACAAGCGGTGCGCTGTGATGTCGAGCGACTGCTGGCCTCCAGCAACGCATTTGGCGCGGCGTGGCTCAACCCCCCATATGACCACGACAAAACCGCCAAGGCCAATAAACGGGTCGAATTTGCTTATCTCCGTCACAGTTGGAAGTGGCTGCAAGAGGGAGGCTTGGCGCTGTGGTGCATCTACAACCAGCACATCACTGAAGATGCTGCGGCATTTTTAGCTAAGAACAGCAGTCGTGTCGATGTGTGGGCACTGCCCGGGAAGCATCAGGGCGAATATGACCAAGTGATCGTCGCCGCCATCAAAGGCACACATCCTGATCCGAAGGAACTCTACCAACACATTCTGGACGGGAAAGCTCATCCTCAACGGCTAACGATACAGCCTGAGCCGCTGTATAAACTGCCTAGGCCGCCTCAGATTTCCCGCTTCGTCTTCGCTCCCGACATCATCGACGAAGAACAGGGCTTGCGCCTCATTCAAGAACAGGGTGCATGGAAGACCAACGGTTTTCAGTCGCTCTTGGAAGTCCCGCGTCCTACGGAGCAGATTGAACCGGTTGTTGCCCCACGTCCCGGTCACATGGCATTAGTGCTGGCCGCGGGGGTTGCCAACGGTGCTGTTATCCAGACCGACGATTACGGGCGCGTGGCGGTTCGCGGCAAAACCCAACACGTCGAGCAGATTGCCCGCGTCGAAGTTGAAGCCGCCCCCGGTGACCCGGAACGACAGGTCAAGAAAACGACCATCCGCCTCAAACCAACCACCATCCTAACGCTACTGGCGCAGGACGGCACGGTGGTGGAGATGGAAGGCGATGAGGCGCTGCTAGGCTTCATCACGGCCAACAAGCAGGTATTGACCGATTATCTCAACCAGAAATTTAAGCCAATGTATGGCTTTGATTTCGCTGGAATGGGACGCTGGTTGGATCGTATCCGCTTGAAGGGTAAGTACCCGATGTACACCGCCCAGAAGCATGTGGTCGGTGCGACGGTACGCGGCTTCCAGAATCGAGACAGCATCCTGCTGGTTGGAAGTATGGGCACTGGCAAGACGCTCATGGGAGGATCTACCGCTATCAGCATCGCCTCCGGTGTGGTCGAACAACTGCGTGGGCAGATCGCGGATGACCAGGTGGTGCTGATTGTCGCGCCGCCGCATCTAGTCGAGAAGTGGAAGCGGGAATTGCACAGTATCAGCCGCAACCTGTATGTCGAACGTTTGGATCGCCACGAGAAACGCTCAAACTGGCATTTATTTGAAAGGTAGACTGCTCCGCCTTGTACTCATCCGTATCTTTCCAGTAGGCGCTGTAGGGATACGGCTTCTCACCCTGATAAACTCGGGCGAACGAACCTTCGCCAAAGTGATAGAGGTAACGTAGAACAATCATGTGCCAGGTGCAGTCGGGAAAGGTTTTCATGATTTGCCACTGCGGAACGGCAGTCTCCACCATCTCCCGCATCTGGTTGAGTTCTTCTTCCGACCAGAATACGCGCTTCGCACCACGCCGGAAATCAAAGTCGGATATGCTGCCATCCCGCCAGTGAATCGTCATCCGACGGTTCAGACGGTCAAGCTCGGTTACTTTCGCGTGGTATGCCAGTGCCTGAAACAATTCACGGCGATGTTCAGCCGGGACTGCCTGCCAGTTGGCGATAATTTTCTCCAGCACCGGGCGCATATCCAGCAGTGACTGCCGCTGCCGATTGCCTGATTGCAACTCAGCCAGTTCAGCCGTCAGTCGCACGATGGTGCGCTCGTTGGCTTCGTAACTGGCTTGAAGCTGCCGTACCATCTCCGGGTTTTGCAGGGTCTTGAGGTTCTCCATGATGGCGAGTTTCGTGCGTTCCGCGTTGCGGACTTCGTTTTCCATCCGACGCACCTCACCATAGCCGTCCCGCCGGGTGCTTTCTAATGCGGACTGCCATGCGCTCTCGTCCAGTGTCGTCGCTTCCAATCGCTCCAGCAGTAAGCGATCAATCGCTCCATCCAACCAATCGGCTTTGACCCGGAAGACCATTTGGCTGCGAAGGTTACTCAGCTCATAACCGTAGTTGTCGTTGATGTTGTTATAGGAACTGTACATGCGGCGATGCGGCGCACCGGAGACATCATCCGAGAAGATCAATCCGGCATACACGGGTGGCTGGCAGCCGCGCTTCGCTTTATCATGCCGGACAAAGGGACGCTGCGGCATGTAGTTGGGGTTGGGATCACCCTGAAAATCTACGTCTGATAGCGCATTGAAGGCGCACATGAAGTCATCTTCATTGACGAGCGCTTCATGATTGTGATAGTACAGGATCACACCCTTCTTGACCCAGTGACCCAGATAGACGACGTTGGTGAACATCTGCTGCAAACCCGAATACGAGTGCATCAACCGTCCGGTATGAATCGAGTGATGTTTCACGATGATGTTGATTTTGAACCCATCCGGCACCAGTTCGTAGACATTTTCCGGCATGAACGGACCGTGTTCCTCAATGTATTCCCATGCTTGCTTGAGGTTGCGATTAAAACGCTTGAAGATGGTGAAGTAGGCTCGTACCACTGCCGCACAGGGTTCAAACGGCACATACTTCTTGTAGGTGGGATTGCGTGTGCCATCGGGCAGTTTTTGGCGCAAATCGACCATATAACCGAAGGCGACGCTGCGACCTGACCACAAACCCTGATCGACCAGATATTCCCGGCTGCGTCCCAACCGCCCGCGAATGTGATATTCCAGATAATCGGCGGCTGCCTGTGCTTCTTCGCGGAAGTTCTTCATATCGTATACACCCATCGTCGGATGGGTAAAGTCATACACCGTCCTCTGCGTCATCACGCGCACATGATTGCGTTTGCAGGCATCAATAAAGATATTGGTCTGAATCTGGGTGATGTCACGGAAAAAGCGGTCAACATCCTGCGCTGCCACCAGCCCGATTTCGCCATTCTCAATCAGTTCCATTAACCGCGATAATCCGGGACGTTCGCTGATTTTCTTCGAGCCGCTGATCCCGGCATCCATGTCGATCATCAGGATGCTGTCGTGTGCCCATCCCTGACGGACGAGACGCTCAAACATATCCACTGTTTGCAGGGTGGTGTTGATGTTGCCAATCTGGGCATCGGACGACTGGCGGTAATAAATCGCGGCAGGACGATCCACCGGCAGCGGCTGCTGTCGGTAAGGGTCAATCTGCTGTGTTTCGGCACGCCGGTATTTGGGCATTTCTTCGTCTCCTCGAAATGAAAAACGCCCTGTCCTGGGCAAGTGATGCGACAAGACAGAGCGCGTTGGGTTACAATGCTCTCAGCCCTGCAATGTGACCTCATCACTTGCCGGGTCAGCCAGATCGGGGTGGTGGAACACTTCGGTCTGGCGCAACAACGAATTGTCTTCAGTGTACTCACTTTCGTCCAGTCGCGCAACAATGCGAAGCATGGAACGATACAGCGACAGCAGATTGATGCCGCCGTTTTCCGTGATATTTTGTTGTTCATCTGACAGACGCTCAGGCTTCAACGGCTGCCTCCTGCGTGATCTGACTCTTGTGATGTTTGACTGCCTCCAGAATGAAATGACGTGCCATAAACGAGCTGGGTAGATTGAGCCGCTTTGCCAGCGTTTCAATCTCGTCCTGCTCCACTTGGGTGAGTCGAATGCTGAACATCAATGCTCGTTTCGGCTGTCGTTCAGGTAGGGTGGAATTCAGTTGGGTGGTCATCTGATAAGTCTCCTCGTCGTACCGACAAGTTCAGCCTATCACACTGACCTCGCTCAACTTAGCAAATATTACAGTTTTGACCCGTCAGTTTTGACAAATGAGTTAGCAAGATTTCATTGATTTTCAGTGTTTCGTGTAATTTTTCCGGCGATGTGGTGAAAGATTAAAATGTGTCCCTGGAGTAAGGGAAAATCATAAGTAGAGCAGGCTAATTTCAATCTGAAAATGCTGCCTTATGGATTTACTCAGGCTTCAGGTATTCAGCCACTCAATAAAGTCTGGGGCAGTTGCCGCTTTTCGTAGATTGTCGACTTCATAAGATAGTGACAGGTCGCTTTCAGTGTAAACCGCATTAGGGGTGCAAACGACAGCTATGATCTTGGAGTAGCGACGGAAATTATAGTTTTGCCCGATGGGTGAATGTAGCAGTTCAGCTTTTACAGTCTGCCATTTGAGAACAGCTTCATCAAGACGTAGACGTGCATTTTTAAGAGCGTGGTACTCACCAATATCTTGTCCGACGCTAAAAACAACAGCCTTGCATGAAATAATCAACAGCGAGTCGCCAGACTCACCAATGGCATCGATGTCTGTGATCTGATTATTTTTACTGTCACCTTGGCGAATAAGGTGTATTTGACGCATAGCTCGTAGTTCATCAGATGGCTTCCAGAGTGAGGCATCGATATAACTCTGTATAGCATCCTCAAAGTGAATACCGCGCTGATTTCCGATTCCACCACCCAAATTTGGGAACCGAAGTATCATTCCCAACCTGTCTTTCACACTCGCATGATCGATGACAATCCATTGCTTATCGCCCATAACTACCCCTGGTAGTAAGGGATGTGTGCTTGTCTCTAGTCTTTCCATTTCATCCAACAACTGTAAAGGAGTAGCGGGCAAATCAGCACCGGGAAATAGGTTTTTAATCACCGAAACCAATTCATCAAACGCGGGCCAATAATCCACTACAAAATCAACCCGTTCGTGTACAGAGTAGCCATACATCGCTATGTTGATGCTGTGTTCTGGTGCGCTGACTGAAATAGGCAGCAGCAAACCTGCCAACAGCATCAAACTAAACCCATCTCGACGCAGCCATTGTTTGTTACCGTTGTCTGTCAACTTGTATAGATTTGAGATGTGCTTCAATGGCACTGGTGAGTATAAGTAGTATGTCGGAACAAATGGTGGTGTCTCCAAATCACGAAATTCAAAGTAGGGTAACTGTATTGAAACTGGGTAGTAAACTTTATCTACCACCAGCAGTGGTGATTTTTCAGATAGATCATTTTGGCTCGGAATAGTTCCAGCGAGTCCAGAAATCCCGATATTCTGACGTGCGTCAAACATCCTGCCTGCTTCCCGCTTGCTTTCTGTGATAACTGGATCGGGGAGGCGTTTTGAGCTGATCCTGAACGGTATTTCTCTGCCAGCAGCGCCATATTTAATGTGCAAATCCCCCAGATCGTAGCACCCGGCGACAAATGCTAAAACATGGTTAGCGATGGATTGAGTTAGTGGAAAACTGAGCTGTGCATCGAATTGTTCTGAATCGTCTTTGCGGTGTGAGCGTGTTGACAGAATTATAGCAAGGGTCAAACAGTAGTTTTCGAAGCCCTCATCCTCAATGTAATGAATGCTTGGGAAGCGTCGTAAATACCATAGCCACTGCACAGGCGAAAATCGCTGTGCCATTTTAACCAACCCGTTTTCCACAGCACCCAAACACTGTTTGAGATACGGCTGGGCTTCTACTGGATCAATTAAGCCATCCCCAGATACAGTGGGTCTTGTAACAGACTTAGACCATGTTGCACTCTGCTTTTTAGCATCTTCGAGTGCTTTTCTGATCTTTTTCTCTTCTGTCTTTACCAATTTCTCCATATGGAGATGCGATAGAATGAAATCCAATGCTGGTCCTTTATCTGGTCATCAAACCCTCGGAGCAGAGGCAGAACTTTCTATGTTAAAATGATTGTACTGAATGATGTGTTTTGAGAGATGAGTGAGGTTTACTGGATGATTCCCAACCCTCCTACAATGACAGTTCCCCTGCGAACCGATCAGCATGGCGCAATTCGGGTTGGAAACACGCGCGTGCTGCTTGAATTGGTCATTCATGCTTACTATATGGGCGAGACTCCTGAAGGGATTGTCGATAGCTACTCCAGCCTGACAACCGCTGATGTCTATGCAGTCATTGGTTACTATCTGGCAAATCGGGATGAAATCGATGATTATGTGCGGCAACGTGACGAGCAGGCAGATCAAATTCTCCGCGATATGGAAACCAACATGACACCGGAAAGTCGCGCTCTGCGAACTCGTCTACGCGCTTATCAGGAACAGCAAAAAGCCCACAAATGATCCGTTTCCTCCTTGATGAAAACTTCAACGGCAAAATTGTACGTGGTTTACGCGCCCGAAAACCCGAGGTAGATATGATTCGGGTGCAGGATACTGAAATTTCGGGTGCAGATGATCCGACGGTGCTGGAGTGGGCTGCGAAAGAAGGGCGTATTCTGCTCACGCATGACCTGGACACCATGACAAAGTATGCCAATGACCGGATTGAACAAGGATTGCCACTGGCGGGTGTCATCTTCGTCCGTGATATACTGCCGATTGCTAAAGTGATTGATGATCTACTGACAATATTGGGGGCAAGCGAAGCAGGTGAATGGGAAAATCGGACGGATTTTCTGCCTTTGTAGTTGCCCGGCATGGCAGTAGTGTATGATATAGTATGCTCACCTCCCATATATACGCACCTACACCTACATACGAAGCATCGATCCCACCCCCCATCTGCCAACCCCCAACATGTCGCACCTCCCATACGGCAACCAGTAAACCAATCCTTGCGTCACGCACGCCTCATTCAGTCTTGAAAAATGGTGTGATGTCAGCTTGGATGTAAGGTTCGAAATGATTACTTCTAATTAGTGCTCGGTGAGGTGGTTGACTCAAAATAAGTTCACGACATATATCTCGATCTGGCTTCGAAACCAATCCTAAATTGTCGGACATCACTTTTGCATCGTCACCTTCAAGCTGAAGCGCAATTTTGGTCCCTACAATATCAAAAATGACGCGATCAAAATCCTTTACACTTTGAGATGCCAGCAATATCCCCACACCATATTTGCGTGCCTCGCGTATTAGTTCAGTAAGCGTCTCTTCATAAGACAATTTATGAGCTTCATCTATCACTGCGAATATGCGTAGATGGTTAGAGGGACCCTGTGCAAGCATATATGAATACAATTTCTGTAATACAAACCGACTCACTGCAACCATTAGTTCTGTGGTTGCAAGATTTGACAACCTTATGATCGTGGTGTGTTTGAGGATACTTTCGAATTCCTCTCCGTTCGATGCATCAAGAAAAACACCTGTTTCGAAAAGTGGTTGAACCCGTCGGTTGAGGTTTCGTACATTTCCTCCCTCCGTCGATTCTTTATGTTGCAGGATTGCCCAAACTTGTGAGAGGGTGGGAGCCGGATTTTCCCAAGAGTCCTTATTTCCGATTGCAAAACCATTCTGAATAAATGCTTGCCCTATGCTGTCTCGCAAAATCGCATGTTGAATGTCCCCAAGACCAAATATCTTAGCGAGGCTTGCCGCAACTTGGTATACAACCTTCATATAATTCTGTTTTTTCCCAGAGTGCGGGTCAATTGGAACTTCCAATGGATTAACTTCAATTCCATCGGCTGCATCCAAGACCTGTGCTTGCGTACATTCTAAGAAGGTGGAACCAGCACGATTGACGAGGTTGTCTGACATATACTCGCCCTGAAAATCGAAGATTATTGCAGGAATTCCTAATCTTGAAAGTTCCCAGATGAAAGCACTCGCTGTCTGCGTCTTGCCAGCCCCGCTTTTTCCAACAATCAGAACATGTTGATTTGCTAATTTTTTGGGTGTTAGTGTGAACGGATCCCAGAAAACAACATGATCGGTATCATAATCAATCCCTAACCTGACACGTTCTGGCTGAGAACTGTCTAGATTACTCGTTATTGATTGAACTACGTCAAGAATTTCGGCATCAGTCGAAATATCAGCATTTTCTTCAATATTTGTCTGATTTTGAGCTTTTATCTGGGTATCAGAAGGAACAGGTTGAACCGTAGTTGTATGTAGACGCGGCGATGGATGTGGTTCAAATTCTGCCGGTGTGACTCGGACTGAAAATTCATCTGAGGCTTCAGAAATTTCTAGGAGTTGCTTGATCCGATCCGATCCAACGACAACGATTTTATTCCCTTGGAACTGATCGGGTAATTTACTTGAGCCTCGCAGGTTATAGATGTATCCAGTCTTATCGAACTCTAGTTGGAACTCTCCCCGTTCAATATCACGAACACATTCTTGCAAGGCAATAGCCGAATCGCTTTCTGCGATCAATAGTCCGTGTCGCTTTGAGCGATCAATGTAGAATTGAAGTAAGTTAGCAAGTTGCTTATTATGAATTTCGCGGTCTAGAACTTCACTTTCTTGCAATGGGGCGAAAGTTGCCTCAAGTACATCTTGAGTATTAGCATTTTTGACTGCAATTGCCTCTCTAAGTGCCATTTCCTCAGCAGGGTTTCCATATCCACTTCGAAATTTAACCTCAATTAGCTGCAATTGAAGTTTTCCAAGACCATTGGATTGAGCTAACATGAGGTCAGTACGATGTAATCGGATAGTTGTATCTTGGGCTTGACGCTTGTGTCCCGTGAAGAGATCAATGTGCGAATCGATTGGAATCAGCGTCCCTCCTGCAAGAGTACCTTCTTCTTCTAGCAGTAGGCGTGTGAGAGCCAACCCAATAATCTCACGAGCATCATTGGGGTTGTTAATCAGCTTAAGCACCAATCGTCCTGAGATAGACTTTAGAACATCCAGAATTTGAGCAGCTTGAAATCCGGTTCCTAAGATACCCATTTTTCTCAAACCGTCGCGGATCAGCTCTTCTATCTCAGCAAGCCAAAAGGTGGATACAATCAATCTGTGTCCAAGTCCATCCAGGAATTCGGGTGTGTAATCTATCAAGTAACTACGGACACTAACTCCGGGTGCGCTCCGAGGATTGTCGAAATATTCTATGCCAAAGTTGCGGTCGATGGTGAAAACCCAATCAGATCGTTCGTGAATCTGATTGATAATATGCTTGTCCGTATCAGATAGTTCTATCTGAATAGCAGGAACTTTGTCTAACGAATTGCCCCAATCGTTAAAACAAGCACCCAAACGTGCTACACCATCACTAATTCTGTAGAGTAGTTCGGCACAGTAATCTTCGGGTTCTATTTCGGTATTTTGACTAGGTACAACTTTGCGTGACCATGTAGCAGACTCTCCCCTAAGATCAAAATCAGCGCGATATTCCGCTAAAAGATTATGTAAACAGAAGCTGCCGACTCCAGAATTGGCTGGACGGGTAAGAACCTTGGTCGAAAAGCGGTCGATCAATACAGTAATGTGTGCCTCTCGGAAATTCACTGTTTTCCACTCGTTTTCGCGCACACGCTGTTTCGAAAAAGTGAGTTTTGGAAAAAGAGGATTCCTGTTAGGTTTAAGTAAAGCTTCGTCTACCTCTGACTGACTGCCTTCAGTGAGGGTGACTTCCTCCATCAGTTCATCGAAGGTGCTGGCCATAATCTCATAGCGCAGATCCCCATAAAAAGCCACATCATAATTCAACGCGTCAAATTCTTCAGATTTTTGGATTTCGCGTATTGCGTTCAGGACAAGGAGACCATCACCCGGATTGATAACATTCAACCGGAGTGTCGAAACATAAGTGTGATGTTTGAGATATCGCCAGATTTTGTTTGCTAAGTCTGCTGGTGTCACAGAGGTGATTTCGCCTCCTCCACCTTTGTGTCCGAGCAAACGAAGAGTCAAGCTCACAACTTTTCGGACATCGGATGTATCTCCTTTCGGGAAAATACCCCAATAGAGATCAATGTTGTCACTGTTGATATAGATCCGACTAGGACCGAATGCTAATGCAGACGGTATATTCAAAGATGTAATGCGATCTACGCTATCTCGATTAACCATCTGGATTGCTTGTTGTTCGGTAACACCCTCCAATTTCGCGGACCAACTAAACAGTAGTTGTTGGTATTGCAGGACCCACAACAGTTTTATTGGGTGTGTGGGAGCAAGAATAACTAAATCTCCTTCATCGTCGGAAGCACCGACTCTGACGTGGATTGTGTCAATTCGATTAAGATGATGGGCTGCATCCAGTACATTGTTAACCTGACCATCACTCTTGGCTGTTTCCAGACGGTATTTAATTTCATCTAGTACTGCCAAATAGCGTGATACATATTCAATAATTTCAGGCTTAAATTCCCTCAGATCAAAGGTCTCTACCACGCCTGTCGGGTCTTTTTCTTGGAAAGCCTCGAACAGTGTCCTACGTGCCTGAGCAAATTCATCAAACGATTTGACATCCGAGAAACTAACCGGCACAGATTGTAGATCGTCTAGCTCTAATGTATTGCGATTGCGGCGATCAGCTTGCCAGATACCCAAGCAAAGTGGGTCGGAAATGTTCTTGAGTTCTATTTCATATAGTGTGGGGTTGACAGCAATGCGATAGATTTCTCGACTCTCGAGTTTAATCCGATACATTCGCTGTTGGGCTTCTTCCCATCCTTCGCTGTCCACTGAAGCAATCTTGCGATATTTCAGAGCTGCTTCAAAGAATGCCTCAGCGCGGTTACGAATTCGATTTACCTTCTTGGTAACAGTCTCGATACGCAAGCCACCTTCGATCCAGAATGGTTCACTTTCATCACTGGATAGAATTACACCTGTCTTGTCTTTAGCATGAATCAAAATCTTTGCAGAGCATGTTTCGCCTTCGTCTAGTTCAATGTCTTTTAGGCTAAGTTTAAGTGTGCCTCTTCCAGCTTTAACAGTCTTTCGAATTAGTTCCTCACCACTATCACTATCTTCTGTATCGCGCACGACCATGACTAAGTAATGACCGAGATTATCGGGTTTCTTAGGGTAAGTTTCCCATTTGAGGTGAAGTGGAGATTTGGCATCAGTCGTTGCAACTAGATTCGTTCCCTCTTTCTTGAGTCCTTGAGCTAAGCCACCGGTATCTGGGTCTTCCAGCGGAACCAAATGGACTTTTACTTCGCCTGGGGCGGTTAAGGTTCTAAATTCCCATTTGTCGAAAGTTAATCTTGCGCGTAGGCTCTCATCCAATAGAATTTGACTTACCCACTCAGATGTATCAGCTACATTGCGCTCATGTAAGTAGACAACAAGATTATCGCGCAGCCTATTCTTTTCTGGATCAAGGGCATAGTCCGTAACCAGTGATTCAACAGCCTGCAAGATACTTTGGTCTGGATTTGAGAGCGCAGCAACGCAGCGAGCATTACGGTCAATGCGAGTCTCATGCCCGAGTTCGGTTAATTTCAAGTCAGGAATAAGGTTAAGGTGAAATAGATAGGCACCGGCTTCTTCCCAGCCAACAGCATCGCCTTTGAGAGCGAGTAAATATTTTAGGTGTTGGTCGATTGGTAGTCGTCGAACTGCCGGTTGTCTGAGGACAGCTTGCACAATAGCTTGACCTTCAAACGGGAGATCTTGCAATAGGGATTGAACATGGGCGCGAAGAACGCCTGTTAAATCATAAGTCTTGAATGTCTGGATATCATACGAGTCTTCAGCAGGCAGGCGCAGTCCTTGTGGTATAAATGCCACCAAGACGCCAAACTGCTCACGGTTGCGCTTCTCAATCAGCGCTCCGCTTTCAATTTCATAAGTATTCTTGGCCCGCTCCGCAAGAACATATGCTTCAATGCCCTGTGACCGAAGATGCGACGCTTCGAGCAATTTTTCACACGTCATCTGCATTACTTCGAGTGGCAAATATTCAACACGCTGGCAATGGTTTTTTTCCTTCGTCAGCAGAAATTCCTGCAAATGTTCGTAAACAGCAGTCGCCATTTCAGCGTAGAATATATCGCGCGTTACATCAAACACGGTGATCCCTCCGCATTACTTTCCTAGTGTCAGCTCGGATGTTAATATCTCTAGTGCCTCGTCCTCGAGGCGGATTGCTTCGGCACGTTTTTCATACGCGAGACGAACTTTATCACCAACTAGTCTTTGATCAGGCATTGGTGGCAGTGGAACAAGGATTTGCTGTACTTGATCGGGTGTAATGTGATCTATAACTGAACCGTGTTTATGTCGAAGGATTTGTTGTTGACCATAGAGGGAACCGAGAAAAGCATACAAATAACCAAAATCCACCTCAGTATCATTTGCGATTATGCGGATGAGATCATGCGTCCCGGCATATTTTTCAAAATTACTCCAAACTAAACCTACCCTGCCGATAGTGCCGGAGCAAGTCAAAAGAATCCAGCTAGGATGAAGTAAGTAATCATCCAAGTTATCAGTTTCAGATAAGGACAAATATCGTAAATCAGTGGGGCGAATCTGAATAATGTTTTTCCCCGCAAGATACGGTACACCGTGTGCTTCAGATACGAATGTCCGTGTGAAACGGCTTCCAAAAAACACTCTATCGGTAATTTCTTGTATGGTTTTAAGAGGGAAGTTGATTGATTTTAGTTTAGCTATAGCTAACAATGCCCTAGGATTATAAAAATGGGCATCAAGTCGAAATTCCGACCCTGAATAGCCTGGATATGCAAGCTCAAACGAAGACAAAACATTGGTCTCTAGCTTCCAACCTGATTCTGTCTGATCAAGTCTCAAGTCTGCCAGGATATCTAACCCGTTAAGTTCGTGTATAAGTTGGTCAGCCTCATCTAATAGCTCAGCGGCCCGTAAGCGAGATTGTAGTGCCAGACCAGTTGACTGTTTTACTTTATCGACTGTCATAACAGAAATTGAAGGAATGGGGGTGTTTCTAAGCTGGGCTAGGCTTGCGTGATCAACAACGGATCCATACGCTGTGATAAAACTTTGGGCGAATGAAGATTTCAAAAAAGTATAAAGGAATTCACGATCATTCGGATCTTTAGCAACGACACGAAAGCAATCTCCTACTAAGGATCCATCAAGCTTCTTATCAACCCAATAAACTTCACCCACCCTTCCCGAGCGAGAAACTAATATATAACCATCTTTGATTTCCCATCCAATTAGTCGAGGATCAGCTACTAAAGAAACATGAGATGGGGATTTCTGGGGATACTCCCCAACTTCGGAGGTGGTTAGATACGGACGAGATTTGGAATTCGGCGATACATAAGCTAATACAGGACCTTGGATATACACGGTAAAAACATCAGCTAAATCAGCAAGAATCGTTGACGATTCGGCGTGGCTACTTTGAATAGTTGATGCCTCGCTTTTAATCTGACCACTTGCATCGAGGCGGTGGTTGTCTTTACGTATAGACTCAATGGAGATTTGGCTCAACTGAGGATTAAAATACTCATACAGTCTTTTTCTGCTATCCATTTGACTTGTCCTGATGCGAATTACGAAAGAAATTAGCAATCGCAGGCAAATCATCATCAACTATTCGACCTGAAGGCTCGACAGTAGGTAAGTAATCAAGAATAGTTGATTCTCGGAACGTGTCATAAAGCTCACGACTTATTACTTCCCGCCCTTCATCATCACGTCTATAGATGATTTTTCCACGCCGGTCTTTGCCAATTCGCCTTGCGATTGCCATAAAAACTGAATACTCGATTCCCTCTCCAGACAAACTTTCAGCCAGTTTTTCTTGCTCTGATTTTCGGCGTAGGATAAGTACACTTGTCTGTGTACCAGTGCGAGGCAAAAAAGTTTCCACAGGAAGGTCAACACTAGCAATCACGTGGCAATTAGATAAAATCCAATAACGTATGTATTCATTGTCGGGATTACCCAAAATTCCATCAGGTAATACAATTCCCAACCTACCTTTGCCGGGTTTCAAGAACTGAACACAGCGTTCGATAAACAATACTTCTGGCGGCATTGCACTTCGAAGATTACTATCCATTACCCATCGATTACCTTCTTTGTGCCAGGCATGTGCCAAGTCAAACTGTTCTAAAATTTCCTGTCCTTCAACCTTGATTTTGGTTCCGAAGGGCGGGTTAGCCATCACAATGTCCATGCTGCCTAGCTCAACATCACGACGAGCTTCCTTGATAGTCCAGTGAGAGGGCTTCCACAACGAATTAACCGGATATAATCCTCCCCGCCCATCATTGTTCATTACCATGTTCATCTGAGCGGTCTTGACGAGATTTGCATTGAAATCAAGACCAAATATATTTCTGCCCGCTGCATGGACTTTATCATTCAGGATTTTCTCTTCCGAAAGTGTTGGCTCATCGGGATTCGCCCAGTTTTTTCGTTCAATCTGCCGAATTTTTTCTGTAATGTAATTGAAAGCAACAACGATAAAACCCCCAGTACCGCAGGCTGGATCAAGGATGCGATCTCCTGGTTGTGGGTCAAGCATTTTGACTGTCATCTTAACTACATTGCGGGGCGTAAAGAACTCACCCTTTGTGCCTTCAAGTGTTGGACCTACGATAGTTTCGTAAGCAACCCCTTTGACATCTACAGTAGAGTGCAAGAAATTATATTTTTCTAGCTGTGCCACAATATAGGCAACTACGTCAGGGTTGAATCTGATCCCTTCGGCAACCTCATCAAATAGACCTTTATATTCATTGCCAGACTTAACGTCACGAAATAGCGATTCGATGCGGTCTTTTACCTCCCGCTGACCTGTGGGCATATTGCGTTCGTCAGCATTACGAATTGCAAAGCGTGGTCGTCCTTCCTGTTGCTCATCCTCAATCTTGGCAAACAATATTTTGAGGAATTCCCAGAAGATTTGCTCTTTTGATCCACCCTGGTTGGCGTGAATGAAATCATGGCATCTTTTGAAGGCATAGAGTAGATTACTTCCAGTCGCAACACGCAGGCGTGACCGATCAGTAGTGAAAATCGAGGAAGCATCTTCGCCCCTCCGAGGAAAATCGTTTACGGGAACAATATCGGTATCAAATTTCTGTTTCTTCTTCTGAAAAAAGATGGTTTCGATCCCATTTGTCCAACAACCAAACTCTGCATTTGGGCATCCAATCATCATTTTTTCTAGATCATCGGTGCCACCTTTTGTGTCAGTGGGCTGCAATCCTGGTTTTGCCACCATAATAACTGTCTGAACATCATCTTGGCTTCGAGATGTTGTACCTATGCGGAATATGACGAGTGATGCCTTCTTTTGTGTAGTCCGACTGCCATCTGGAATCTTCAGTCGAAAATCAACGGCTATATCAGTTCGTACATAACGGTACTCTTCAATTAAGGTGCGTTCGAAATTTTGGCGGATTTGCTCAATTTCGGTGTCAGCGCGAAGCTGACCATTTAGGAAATCAGCAATCTTGCCTTCTGGAATATCTAAATTAGGAGTTGTTTGTAAATCCATGAGTTCTATTACCGTTTCTCAGCTTGAATTGGGAAGCGCGGACGAATCACTTGTGATATCGAAGCATCAGACAAGTCTGTAAAGAAACCCAATTGCCTGAGACGATCTTTAAGAGCATTGTAATTTCGTTCTAGTGCGCGAGCAATCTCGGGGCTATCAATAGTTTGTCCAGTTGTGTCTATAAGTATTCCATAGCGGGTACGTATCCACTGCATAAATTCTGAAATCGTGATTGGCTGAGTCGCAAATTGCCCACCTCTATGTGTGACTACAGCCAATTGAACAAGCAATTCAAGCAATTGATTACCTAATACATATTTGCGTTGCTTGCCTCGTCCACCGTGCAGAAAACCATCTTCTTGATTAAGTCCGCATAGCGATGCCATCATTTTTTTGTGATTACGCACACGGTTTTTGAAAGTCTTCTGGTACAGTATTTCTATATACGCATCAAACGGAGGTAGTTCCAGATTCAAAATGGATTTAATCTCGGGGTCTTGTTCCTCACCATTTTCTGGAGCAGATATCTCACCAAGTTTGACGCGGAAATAACCGTCTAAGTCTCTATGGTTCGAAAACTTGATTAGTTCCTCAATGGAGCCTGTGTACCCAGGGAATGTACTCGCAAACTCATCGAGTTTCTTCAATTTGTAATGTGAGCGGAAGTAGCGGTGCATGATAGCATAGTGTCGTGCAACTTTCTCCTTCGCTATAGCATCACAAACTTCATCCTGTCCATTGGTTAAGTCAACAAAAATGTCAGGGTGATGTTCACATTCGCAGAGATCACCGAGAGATTCAGCGCGAATATTTTTGCAGCGACTGCAACGAACTTTCTTTTTGTCAAATATCGCGTTGACAATTGAAAATGATCGAATGCAATAGAGTGCGGTGTGGAAAGAAAATAAAGTCATGAGATATTGAATTAACTCACGTCTAGGAATACTATCCTTATAAACCAGTAGCCGTGCTGTATCATGTATAAGTAATTGCTTCTGAGCCGGGCAAAGAAAGTCGTACCCCTCGACCTTACGTCTCTTATCTGCCTTATCAACTTTGAAATTCTCAAGCAGCCGGAGTAAAAACAAAGTTTCAATATCACTACCTTGGGCGCGTCCCTCGTCAAGCTTTAGATCATGTTCTCCGAAATCGACGGTTCCATGAGTTAAAAAAGGCATGAACGACTCTTGGTCTCCGATTATGAGACCCGAATCCCGGAAAACGTTGTACAAGAACACACTGACATCACGGTCTTGACTACGGATGCGGGGATCAAGCAACTTGATAGTGCTCATATGTATGGGTTTAAGATTTGCAATCCTTGCTTCACCTGCACGGCTGCGACCTTCTCTTACCACAGTTGCAAAGTCATTTGCAATCCAATGCTCAAGCAATCTCTTGCGTTGAGGATCTTCCTTAATACCTTGAAAATGAGCGATATCCCTTGTAACTACTTCAATCAAATCCTCAGGGTGAAGTGTTTCCTTCGTTGTTGAAGTAATAGGTAATCCACTAGTTCTGACTAACACCAAAAATCGCGCGAATGCCTGCTCGAAAATAACATTATTGGCATCAATCGGCAGTGCTTTGTTAAATCGAAATGCCTTATGTCTTTTATCCAGTGCCATAGTTCATCCACCTAACTTGGTCATGACAATCCGTAATTCGGAGTCGCTTTTGATTTCAAACAAGTTCGTGTCATCATCCGTTAAAAAAACTCGATCTGACCGTCTGGAGGTTACACGCCGTTTGAACATTTCTAAGTTCAGAAAGAAGGTGCGAATTTCGCTGGCTGTTGGTACATATCCATCTTTTATTCGGAACAGGATCTCAAATAAATCTAAAGGGATTTCCAACTCAACTGACTGATCTGCTTCACCTTGTTCGCTTGTACGTCGGTAGTAAATGCAGTTAGGCAAATGCTCAAGGTAAGTGTTTTGCGAACCAATATCCTTGACTACAACCTGAAACTGTGATGCAGGAAAACCGTAAAACGCCTTAGTCTGATTTTGTTTTGCACCAACAGAACGTAAGCATAAATTTTCAGTGCCTACAATCTCGTTGTAAATACGTTCCGATTTACTAATTGCCAACGTAATCTCATCTCGAAGGCTATTGTCAGGGTCAGAACCCTGTTCAATGACACTAAGAAAGCGGCTGAACTGGCGATACGGGAGCATTTCCTTCCAAGTTGGTAAACCTGCCGCCCTCATTTTTTCCTCATCACCCTCAAAAAATAGTTTTCGTCGCATTGCAGCGTGATACAGTTCGGCGTTCTTGTGACGCCGAACATCAACATCTGTAGTTCCTTCAGGGCGGTTATGGAATAGATACTGTAAATGGACTAAATCAGCTTGATTATCAAGGTTTCCCTTGATTAAAAGCTCTTGTATTTCCGTACTATCTGGCGCGTGAAAATGTATAAAACTGTCCAGTTTCGGATTGCTAACAGTCGCAACATCCATCTCGCCGAGTAACTGTGCAATCCGGTCCCGCTCAGCCCCGTTGAATGCGGCATTATAGTAAAACTTTTCAATAAAGGGGCTTTCGGAATGGATGTGGACCTGCAACTGTTCACAGGTCGCCTTATTAAAGAGGATAAAGGAAAGAATTGATCTTAAATCACGCATAGTAATGTGACGAATTTTGCGGAAGTGTACCGCTAAAAACAGGTGCTTCAGCCTCTGACGTATTTCCGATCCGCACAATGGATCACGGAAACTGTCAACGTTATATCGGATATAACATCTATCAGCAAAAGCACAGTTCTCAGGTAAGCAGTGCTCCCAAAACCCCAGATCAGAATTGAGGTCTAAGAATCTGCCCAGTAAAAGATCAAACAAGCTTTCTGTGTCAGCCTTGATATCCACGACTGAGCGCAGATTCAGGTTGACGAACACTAGGGACTGATGTGGGTGAAAGCTTTCATATTCGAGGTAATGATGCGTTTGCTTCCCGATCCATTTATATTGAGATTTACGAAGAAGGAAATCACGCAATTTACCTTCATTAATAGCGATGATTTTGGTAAAGTTGCCAGTTGGAGGCTTGTCGCCTTCAAACTGCTGGAAAAAAGCTGCAAGGACAGCATCATTATTTGTCCCCTCAAAGTCTTGGCTACCGTCATAAAGGGTCTCATATGTGACACCATTAGCTATAAAAAGGCATCCATTATCTGTCTCCCACTTAAATTCTGCTCCATTGGAACGGGCAATACTTTCTAGGCGCTGTATAAAAGCAGTCTTTCCATCTCCAGCATTTCCAGTAAGCACTACCAATTTGGTCTTCGGATCACCTATTATGGGAGCCAAATAAGTGTCTAGTTTGGTTTCAACATAGGTCTTTTGATCGTATCCTCTGGTGCCACCTGTACTACGATCGCTTTGGCTATAAATCGTAAGAAACTCATAGACGAATGGATTTTGATTGTTCAAAGAACCACCTCACATTGCCCTAGCTTTGACATGAGTAACATATCTGTCTTGAGGCGGTGGTTGTTAGGCTACTAGGAGCATGGAAATTTGCTAATGCTCGCAAACAAACCACCTAAACCCTATCACTATAACAAAAGTCTGTTCACTCAACCATAACGAGAAGATTTTGGCTGGTTTAATGTCTCAGCCCTGACATAATGTTATTGAATCGCACATCCATAAACACGATTTAATTCCTTGTGGGCGTTTCGCCGCAGCATGTGGATGGTATATTTCGATAACCCCAGCCGCTCAACCAGAGTTTTGCAGCTTTCGTAGGCTCCCATACTCTGCACCGTCGCTGCCATACGGAGGTTGCCTTCCGCTTCATAACGGGCGACCAGGCGCAGCAGCGGCGCTTCTACCCCGGCGAGATGTCGATCCCGCCACGTTTCTTGGCGCGGCTTGAAGAGTTCCAGTTTTTCACACAACTCTTCGCGCATCGGCTTGACCACGCTCGTCAACCACCAGCACTTCTTTGTACCGCTGCGTCCAGCGATGGCTGCCGCGTCGTCTGGTCCGACTTCAGTGGTGATGTAGTACAACGCTGCCAGATGCGGTAGGCTGTCCATGTACTTCTCCGCCATCTCGGTGATGACCTTTTCAATGTCAACGCGGAGTTCAATGGCTTCAGCGTAGGTAGCGTGACCAATGATATGAGAATGATCGAAGCCGTCGATGATGAAATCGTCAGGATCACCGCTGCGGGTAGCGATGTCTTCCAGATACATCTCCCGACGGTAGAACTTGCGGTAGAGCTGCGGATTGGTACGGTTCAGCAGCAGCTTGAGCGCTCCGCCTTTGTCTACCGCTGCCAGCATGGAGATGTCGGCGCTGATGTCCATCCACAGCCGCATGAAGGCGTGGGCAATCAAGTCCGGGATGTCCAGTTCGTGATTGCGGTAGTAACGCAGCAGGCGGTTGAAACTGGGAATCAGATCATCGTAAATCTGCTCAAAGGTACGCTGACCAGCCCATCCTGTCGGATAGGTCGCAACACGCGGAAACGGACGAATCTTGGCGCGGATACTGGAACGAACATCGTTGTCGAACATGGGGACTACCCCTCCTCAATCACGCTGGAAATCGCCAGCACGTTGAGCGCTACCGCTCGACTATGCGGGGTCAGCGCTGAGGGAGGAACCTGACCAGCATCCCACCGGGAAAGCAGTGGTTCGGCAGTCCCGCCGGAACGGTGGTACTGGCGTACCGCTACTGGTGCTGGTTAGGAGGGAACCCCGCGCTGTAAGATCGCCGCGCGGCGGTAGTGCGAGGAGAAAATACGTCGAACGGTTAGGACAGGGGTGAACTACGCTGGTGAAGGGAACAAGTCATTGAGGCGGAATGCGTCTCAGGTGTCTCAACTGTCTCACCCCTAAATTGCGGACTCAGATGTCAGGTTGGATGGGGGTGCGATTTTTTTGAAATTCAGTAAAAATCATTGTCTCAGCCTGAGCCACCTGAGCCACTTGAGACAACCGGGGATGAATTATGGAATGGAATGCCTATCTCGTCGCCATCCGTTTTGCGTCGGATGCTGCGCGGGTCCACATTATCGAACGCCGTTATCTTGAGCCAACAGGTGTTGCCTACCAGTATACGAACATTAAAACCTACTGCGGCGTTGAACTTACCATCCCATACGACGAATGCCAGCAGGCGGAAATCAATTGTGAAACCTGCATCGCAAAGCTCGAGAAGCAGCAGGCATACTGGAAAAAATTCTGGGCTGGATGGCAGGGAAAAATGGTTATCGACAGCCTCACTGGAATGAACGAACTGAGAGAGGAATGGCGCGAGAGCCGCCGACAAACGGAGACTTTTCTACGAAAAGCACAAGCCTTCCAGGATTTGCTTCAGGATTGCCTGAAACACCATCAACCGGTCTTTACGCTGGAGCTACCCGATGAGGTTTTGCTCAAACTTATAGATTTTGGGAGCGTGGGCGAAATCCTGTTTTGCTTCAAGGTAAACGATGAAAGCCGTGATAAGCTACAAAGCCTGCTGGGAAAAGAAGGCTTTGCCCTGCTCGGTTCGCGCCTCATCAGCAAAGGGCTGCTGAAAGCCACTGATCCGATATTCAACCGCAGGTGGACATGAGTATCCGTACTTTTTGAATTTGAACGCTATGATGAATAAAAAGAGACTCTATGTCTCAAGAGTCTCAGGTGTCTCACCCTGTTTACAGGCACTTATGTCGGCATTTTTGCGGGTTTGCTGCTCACCGTCTCAGGTGGCTCAACTGTCTCAACAAAGGATTCGGAGGTCAACTGCCAGAATCGCACGCGACTACCCCGGACGCGCTTCTGCGTGCTGAGGTTATTGGGTCCCGGTATCAGGATGCCGTCTTCGCGCAACTGCATCCCAATGGCGGTTACGGTGAAGCGCAGCGGCTGCACGCGGTTGACTTCCCGGTGGGCAATCTCCGGCAGTAGATAAACAAATCCCTCATCCTTGTATCCGATTACAGTCACACCCGGCGGATATTCACGCGGATTCTTCATATCATCGTCAATCACTGCCTGTCCACCCGCGATGAGTTGTCCCAGAATGTCGAGGAACACCTCGCTGGCGCGTTCCTGCCGCAACGTGCGAACACTCTCGACGATGGCATCTTTCCAAGCTGGCAGTAGATAATTCTCATCCATCTCGGCGAGGAAGCGCGAAAGCATCTGGTACACCGTTATCAGTACCGCCCAGTTCTGGATGACCCGCCCGGTGTTGGACTGTCCGCCAACTTCAGCGGCGAGTTTTTCACGGTAACCGCGCATATTGCTGCTGAAGCGGTTGGCGAGGTCGGTTTTCAGATCACCCTGCTCAAGCTGCTTCGCTACCCATGACGCGAAATGCGCGGTAAAGCCCGGCAGATGTTCACGTAAGCGCTCCGCCTGCACCAGTGCCTGCCCACCCGGATCGCGCTTCTCCCAGGGTGGGATTTCCAGCACCAGCATTCGCGCCACCACCGACATCTCGCCCTCAATGGTGGTCTCCCCGGTTGAGAGGATCAGCCCGCGACAGGGTTTTTCATGGCGTACCTTCGCTTCACGGGTCAAGCGTCCGCGCCCCATGCCGCGTGAATAGCTTTGCAGAAAACGGGTGAAGGTTTTTTCATCGGCGTAGATGCTTTTGTAGTCATCTACCCAGAACAGGCTGTCTGCCAGTGGATACCCCAATGTTTCAACGGTGTTGATAGTATCGCCCCACTGAGCGGGTGGTGTATCGCGGCTAAACTGCCCGTAGAAACTGCTCAACAGCGAGGCAATCTCCGACTTGCCGCTGCCGGATGTGCCGACCAGATGCACTGCAGGTCGCGGTGCGGCTGCGGGGAAAAACCGCTGAAGCACAGGCAGGAGTGCGAAAGCAATCAGACACGATGCCAGTTTAGGTGGCACCACCTTCGTAATCGCATCGAACGCCGCGAGACTTTCGTTCCACCCTGTCGCCTGCAAACCGTAATCGCGCAGACGGTGGTCCAGTTCAACCGACGGTGGTTCGCTCAATTTCCCCTTTGCCGTGATGCAGTCCTGTGGGGAGACATAGACCCATCTGTCATCTAATTCCATCCAGCCCATGAAATTGTAGTGCCGGTGGGTGGGAAATTCGCCGGATAACTGCACAATGGCGGGAACCAGATGTTTCGACATTCCGGCACGAACCACATACTGCGACCCGGCATTCGCGCCGATGAAGCGGCGCAGCGCTACATCATCGACAAAGACATCCCCCGGTACACTGAGCTTTTTCACGAAGTCACCGCGCCGCAGCTCCAGCGCGGTTGTGTGCGCCTCTTTACCGTCATCATCGACCTGGCAGGTCTGGTAGAGCGCGGTGGCTGTCCAGTCCACGACGGTCTTTTCCAGCGTGCCGCGATAGCTTTCTTTGCGATAGATGATCTTCCCATCACGCAGAAGATAGCTCTCGATATCGAGATAGTCCTGCTCCCGCTGCTGCGAACTGGCACGCTTCTTTTCCTTATAGAGACGGTCAATATCACCGATTTTTAAGCCGTCACCGCACACGGCTTTGAGGCGCTGGCGTTCTTCCGCCCATTCCACCGGATTGAGGTGGATGCAGGCTTCAACGGCAGCCACAATCTGCTCTGTAGTAGGTCGCTCCGCCTTCTGCTCAATCGTAAACAGGCTCACCAGTTGGCCGACCTGCTGGCGTGCCTGTTCTCTGGGTGACGGAATCGGGTTACGCGCCGGGCGGCTGAAGGCACTCTGGATGGTCGCCAGCGCCTCGCGCTCACTGCTGCCGCTGGCAAGGTGGCGCGGGATGAGTTCGCGTTCCGCATCCGTCTGGGTGTGTCCAGCATCGCGCAGTTGGCAGGCTGCGGCGAAGAGTTCATTGTTGCGTGTGCCGTTCGTCGCGCCGGATGCCAGATAGGTTTCGGTGCGCGACGGGAGCGGACGCTGTCCATTCCCGTTTAGCGTTACCACTTTCAAGCTGTCATAGCTCGTTTGCTGCGGCTGGCTCTCCAGCCAGGCGAAGGTTTCCAGCGGATATTGGCGTTCCAGATGGCTTTCGACCACCGTGACCACGACACCACCGCGCTCGGGCTTGGTATTCACTGAATCAGGCAGTCGCATTATTCCGGCGACGGTTTTCACATATTCAGGATCGCCGCCTAAAGCAGAGAATAAACCTCGCAAAATGCCTGCGATTTTCTGGCGGTCAACATCCCCCTGAAGGTGGAACGGTTCATCCAGCAGCCAGTAGCCATGCCAGCCGCCACCGCTGTCGAGGATGAAGGAGGGCGCGGGATCGAAGTCGCTGAGACGTGTTAAGTTCTGGTCGCGCTGGTGGGCATCCCCATCACAGTCAATATCCACCCACAATGCCGGAACGAGTGCAGCAGCTTCTGCCTTGCCCTGTTTTCCTTTCCTCAGACAGGGCGCAAAGTACACTCCGAAACCCTCACGATTCAATGTCTCTGCCTGCTTGAGTGCGGCTGCCAGTTCGGTCTTTTTGCCCATCCGTCCCCAGAGTGAACGTGCCTCGCCGGTAGTCGGATGGATACAGCGCAGTTCGAGGTAGAGGTTGTCGGGACTACCTGTATAGAGTGCGTTTAGGAATTCGCGTCGTCCGGTACCAGGTGTGTCGAAGGTGTCCGTCTTGTTCACAACGTCGTTCTGTGTCATACTCGATATATTCCTATCTGAATGGTACACAGGGGTTTGGAGCGCACACGTTTCCCGACGACAGCGCTTCTTTCCCCTGTGTGCTTTCTCGGCTAAAGTTCAAAATCGGGCGATACGTCCCGCGTTGGCTGCCCATATCCACCCATTTCCGCGATCAGCGCCTCCCGCTGGTCAGCACTCATCCCCTCAATCAATCCCGCCAGTTCTTTGAGTTTGTCCATGTTGCCGTTCATCTCTCGTGCCAGCACCTGCGCGAAAAAAGCTGCTTGGTCATGCGGCAGTCCCGCCACCAGTGGACGAAATTCCAATCGGAGCGCATCCGGGTCGTCTTCCGTCGCAGCGGCATACCAGCGATAAAAGCCAACAGCGGTCTGCTGCTCATCCCTCCGCCGTGTGCCACACCAGACATCCCAGCCTTCACCTTTGTCGTCGAGCATCACGCCATGCGACTCGTCCGCGACGATCTGGCGCTCCTGCTCACGCACAGCGGCTAACTCGTCGTAGCGCTGCTCCCAATCGGGACCGACGTAGCGTTCCATCTGCGCGACCATCGTGCGCTCGGTGACATCATGCAGCATCTCGAGGTGGTTCACCTTGCGATTGCGGCTGAAAAACAGCGGCACACGCTGACCATGTTCCTCGTCATACACCGTTCCCGGCAGCGCAACATGCGTGTGCGGGTCGTGTAACCCCGGCGCTTGCGGATCGTCGGTTAAACGATGGTGAAGCACATAGCTGTACTCGCAACCTGTATCCAATCCGCGTGCTTCAAAGAAGTCATCTACCACCTGCTCAGTGATTTCGCGGACAAACTGCTCACGGTCTTCCGGCGCGACCATCGCCATCAAATCCGGGTTGGGATTGCAGACAAGACTGAAGGTCAGTACATGCTCACTTTTCAGGTCGTCGCAGCACTGGGCGATTTCACCCACCGAACCACCCATACCATGATCGACCCAGCGCTCCCGCCCGGCGACATGCCGCGCTGCTTCATCCCGGCTTTCCCGATACGTCAGATACCGCAGCAGATTCTTGGACTGTTTCGTGCCATCGGCTGATGGCTTCTTATACTGCACGTTGGCAACACACATCTGTTTTCTGTCCATCTACCCCTCGCGTTTGCGCGTGACCCGCTCGATGAAGCCACTGAGCATGGTCATCAGCGTTTCGACTTTGGTATCCAGCGCATCCACTTTTGACTCGATGCCTTTAGCGATGGCGCGGCGCGACCCCGGCAAATCCTCCTGCGCTGCAAGATAGAGGTTGACAGCATCCCGCAGCAGGTCATTCTTACTGACAAAATTCCCGACGCGGCTGCGAACGTTCCGCAGTTCTTCCAACCGTCGCATCTGGTCGGGGGTCAGATTGACGGTCATCCGTTCGCTGTACGGATTGGGTTTCTTCTTCACTCGACTGCTCCTTCCTTGATTTGGACATTCAACACGAACCGACGGAATTTCTCGGTTGGACGAAAACGCACATACACCCGCTTGACGGTTCGCTGTCCTACTGCGCCGCCGCTGCGAAAGCTCTGCACCTCGACTGCCAGCTTACCCAGATCGGCAACGATGACTGTCTGACCGGGCTGTGCCAGTTCCTCAAGCCACAGTTCCGCCATGACTTCCAGTACCTCCGCCACGTCGCGCCGCTTCAGGCGCGGCAGGCGTTTGCTGATTTCGGTGACTGTCTGATGATGGTTCATAACCTCTGTTCCTTGTTTTGCTGTTGAACGGACGTGATGCAGATGGAGAACGTATCCCGGTTACGGGTGCGTTCGGTGGGCGCGGCGAACCGCGTCCACGAGTGCGGCGGCATCTCTGCATCGCCGCACTCATGCAGGGGCGACAGCCGCTGCATCAGCCCCCACGGCGCATGAGTGGCGAGCGGATTTAGCTCGCTTGCGGCGGGGAGAAGGTCAATTTGGATACCTACTCCCCATCCCCGCCGCGCGAAGTCGCAGCGCCTCGACGCTGCGATGTGCATGGCTGTGCCATGCGCCGCTTTTTGGTGTGCTGTCCTACATGATGGAATGAACTGCTCCATACATCTCCTCCTCACCACTGGGAACGTTTCATCCGTCGTGCCCGGCGGTCACTGTCGTTGTCTGACAGAGCGGGTTCAGTCGGTTGTAGGACAATACCATTGGCTGGCGCTCGTGCTTCAGGCTGGATCGCAATCTGGGCTACACCATTGGCTGCCACATGCTGTACCAAGCGTTCCAGATAGCCGGGCATCTCGTTCAGTGCATCCCGTATCCAGAGGGTGTCCTGCCGCACTTCCAGCAGTTCGGGGATGGTCAGCAGTTTGCTCCGGCGCGGCTGCTTGCCCAGATAGCCCCGGATCAGGTCGCGTAACGCATCGCTGCGCTCCCCTTCATCAATCCCTTCCCACCAGTCCAGGATGTCGCTGTCAGTGTCGTCGAACACTTTGAACGTAATCATCCGATAGCGGCGTTTGCTCGTTTTGCGCTTTGCCATTTTTCTCTCCTCTGAGTGGGTCTTACCCGTATCACCCATTGGGCTGACCAGTAAGACCCGCCTCGATACTGAAAGCTTCACTTCCGTGCGCTGAAATGGGCGTAGTGCAGGTAGCCTCTGGCATTTGCCATCTGCGCGTCCGGCACCAGCTTCGTCTGCGGGTAGGCTTCCACCACCTGCTCATACACCAGTTCCGCGCCACCGCCGGACAGGTAAATCACATCGACGGTTGTGCCGCGCTGCCACTTCTCCGACAGTAGATTTAGCGTCGCGCTGCGGAGTGGAGCGAGAGCTTCCTCAACCTCATGGCTGTAATCCACTGGTTTGCCGCTGGCGATGAAAATGCCTGTCCGCAAAACCTGTTCGACAATCCGGTGGGGCATCTTCTCGCGGTAATCACGCTCCAACATGGCGGCAATCCGCTCCTGCGCGGTGTAAACCCCACTCTCCACGCTGCCGCTTTCGGCATCCACAAAATCCCCATCATCGTCGAGGATGATGTCTACCGTGTACGTACCCACATCCACCACGCCCGTTCGCATATAGGTGTGATAGACATTGATTTCACCCTGCTCGGTGAGCATCATGGCATACGCGCTGCCGTAGGGCTGCGGCATCACCATCACTTCGGTGACATTGGCGATGACTTCGGCGGAATCGGTTCTGATGAGATGCTGCCCCAGCAGTGCCTGCTTGAGTCCACCGGCATCCCGCATGTGATCTACCGGCAAACCGCTGCACAAGCGCAGATGGATGACATCTCGCCCCGACACCCCCTGTGCCAGCTTGCCAATCGCCGCTTTCGCCAGCCGGAGCCGGAAGGTATTCCCCATCGTCTTTTCGTTGGCAGTGCGCCCACGCAAACGCAGCAGTTCGCCTGGTGGAAGCTGCGCCAGCGCCAGATCACCGACGAACCAGGTTGCCCCATCTTCATCGGTCAACTGGTCGCCGGGATATTTGGCTGCCAGTGCCTCCTGCTGGAACTTGATTTCACGGGCATGACCCGCCACCGATGGAAAAGCAATTGCGGTCTGATCCGTCACGACTTTGGTGACACCGTAACCGATGTCCAATCCCACCGTGAGGATGCCGCCCGACACCACGTCTGACTCCACTGCTGTATTCCGGTTCTTGCGCCTGTTCATTCGATTTGCCTCCATAAAACAAAAACAGCCCATCTACTCCTCATCGGTAGATGCGGCTGAAGAACCACCTAAATCAAGGGGCGAAACACGCGCTAAAGCGTTAGCGACATCGCCCGGATCAAAGCTTTTGAAATTGTTGGGAGTTACAGCGTTATGAAGATGTCAAAGCCTTCATGGACAAGGCGGCCCAGTTGGGTTCCGGTATAGCCAAAATCGGACTGATTAAACGGGATATGACCAAACTAGGCGCAGGTCGTGAGGTGAGTGTGGTCTGGCGAGATGAGTGGGTTGCGCTGTGGCGGCATGGGCAGCCAACACCGGAGGGCTATGAACCCCATCAGCGCTTGGTCAAACAGCGCGTGCCTAAGTGTCCGACTTGCGGTTGCACCATGATGCAGGAAAAGAAAGGTGTAGAAACACCTGCATCCGAAAGCTGGCTCAAAGGTGGTAAGCGACTGTGCGCCAACTGCCAATCTCCGCTGTGGCAGGAAGCCCGTGACAAAGGCTCGCAACCAAAACCCGGACAGAAGTACCCGACGAAGAACCCGCGCTACCGGATTGATGAATACCTCAAGCGGCTCTACCCGGATCGGGTGTATCTGCTGATCTGGGATGAAGTCCACGAGTGCGCGCACGGGGATACGGGCAACGGCGAAGCCTTCAACCGCATCGCAGGACTGTCGCGCAAAGTATTAGCGATGACGGGAACACCATTCAACGGCAGATCCTCATCCATCTTCAATCTGGAATACGCGCTCAATCCCCGCACCTGCCAGCATTACAACTGGGGCGGCGCACCGCGTCTGAACCGTAAGATACGCGGCGAACACGGCTTTCAGATCATCGCAGCGGACGACAGCAAGCAGCGCGGACGAGCCGAGTCACGCTGGGTGGCGGACATGGGTGTGAGGGAGCAGGTGGTCGAGGAACGCCCGTCGTACGACAAAGAGACCGGTGCGTTCACCGGAACTTCCACCTACGAGCGTCCATTTGAGGAAGCACCGGGCATCTCGCCGCTGCTGGTCGCCGAAGTGCTGGATCATGCGATTTTCTTTTCGCTCGGCGATCTGGGGAAGGCGCTGCCACAGTACGAAGAAATCGCGCTGCCGGTGGAAATGGATGCCGACACCTACGAGCAGTATGACCGCACCCGCCAGCAGTTGAAGGATTACTTGATCGGGCGGCGCTGGGAAGGCGATACAACCTTTAGGGGCGCATACTTACAATGGGCGATGGGCTGGGTCAATGCCGCACATCGTCCGCACGAAGTCATCCACAATTTCAAACATCCCATCACGGGCGAGAAGCTGCCGCACATCGTCACCAGCATCCCGTCCTACGGCGAAGCGCGCGTGTATGCCAAAGAGCAGGCCCTCATCGACCTGGTGCGCTCCGAGTTAGAACAAAACCGTCCGTGCGTCATCTACATCCGCCAGACCAGCACTCGTGACATCCAACCGCGTATTGAGACCCTGATCCGCCAGCACGTTCCACTTGCCCGAACCTTCATCCTGAAAAACACTGTCGAAGCCGAACGGCGTGAGGCGGTCATCGAAGCAGAGGTAGCAAAAGGCACGAATATCGTTATCTCGAACCCCGAACTGGTCAAGACCGGGCTGGATCTAGTGTTTGCGCCGACGCTCATCTTCTACGAAATCGTCTTCAACTTAGGCACAATGATGCAGGCGGCGGGACGGTCTTATCGCTTGAACCAGACTCATACGCACTGTAAGACCTACTATCTGTTTGCGGAAGGGACGATGGAACAGACGGCGGTGCAGCTTATGAGCCGAAAACAGCGGGCTGCCAAGCTGCTGACTGGTGACATCGGACTGACCGGACTGGATGCGCTGACCGAAGGCGAGGGCGGGTTTGAGGAGGCGCTCCTCGAAGCGATTGGGCGCGACGAATCGCTGTTCAACCCCTCCGACCTATTTAAGAAGTCGGAAGCGCAAGGCGAGATCGACAGCGAAGACGCTGCCTACTGGAACGTTGAACTCAACGAATCCGATACCGAACCGTTAGTGGCTGACTCACCTGTCATGCAGGTCGAACTTCAATCTGAACCGGAAGCCAATCTACTGATTCAAGAAGCCATCCAGCTTGGCGGAGTCATCACCGAAATCGAGCCAGAACAGGTTATCGCTCATGCCAACGGTGAGCAAGCTCGGAATGCTCCGCTCATGGCAGCGATCATGCACTATCTGGAAACTGTTCATATCATCAATGACGACCAAAAACTGTCGGCGCTGCGGGTGGAACTGCTCGATTTGCTGCAAACGAGTCCAGCGCGTGTACAGGTTTGGTTGTCTGACAATCGGGTGGTTTTTCCCGGCTGTGAAACGGAAGTGGCGGCTCAACTCCTGCTGCTTACTCGACAAGCATTGGACAGCGGCCTCGCCAACGTCATCGAACTGCGTCCGGTCGTGGTACGCACAAAGTCGAGGAAACCTGCCGCATCCCAAACGCACCTCAAGCCCGAGCTTCCTGAACGTTTTGAGGAAACGGCGACGCTGCAATTGGCATTGTTCTAAGGGGCATGATCATCATGCACCCCGACACACTGGCGTTTCTGGATGTCCTCTATGGACGCTGTAATTCCCTGCGCTCATCCGCTTGTCTGACCTTCACCGCGATTCATCCCACTGAGAAGTATCCTGCTCCCTCTCGCCATATTCTGCTTTCTGACCGTGCAGCACTGCTCAACACACTGCGGCGGTTGTCCGACACGAACGTGATGGGCTGGGGGGCATACGTCGCGGTCGGGCTGCGCAAGCCGGGACTGACTCGCTGGAAACGCGGCGGCCTCAGTGAGGTGGCTGCGCTGCCTGCGTTTTACACGGACATTGACGGTCTGGCAGATGCCACCCTCATCCGACTACGCGAGGCTCGACTACCGCCTTCGGTGATCGTGAATTCGGGCGGCGGGCTTCATGCCTATTGGCTGCTGGAGGAGCCAACTACCGATTTGCAGACCGCGCGGCAGGTCTTACACGGATTGGCCCAAACCTTTGGTGGTGATCATCTGTCAACTGCCCAATCGCTGCGACTGCCGGGGACGGTCAACACTAAACCCGAACGCACTGGCACACGGTGTCACCTCATCGACCTTTCAGACCGCCGCTATTCTCTGTCCGACTTCCAGATATTTGCTCAACTGGGTTCTCATTCACGAGGATGGCAGACAACTGAACAAACCGTTTCGCAGATCAGCAACCGAAACCTCAACACCGAATTGATTCAAGCCATCACTGCTGCCCTATACCGTGAGTATGCGGCGCGGGAGCGGCGACGGAGTGACTGGATTGCAGCCTTATGTCCCTGTGGTCATGCCCGTGATTCACCGGGCACACACTTTTCCTTCAATCCCACCATCGGCTGTGGGCGCTGTCATGGACGACATGGCACGCTGCGGCTGACCGACCTCTGTTCCATTCTGGGTATCGACGCTGCCGCTTACGGTGGCATATATCGCTAATGTAGAAAGGAAAAAACACCATGTCCGACAAGAAGCAAAGTACCAAACAAGCTCCGCCACCCACGGTCATCACACTGACGCTGCCGACACCCTCTGACGGGGGTATTCCGCTGGAACGAGCCGCTGCCACGCTGCTGATTCAGCGCGGCGATCTGGCGCACGTCCGTCAGTTCACTTACGTGGTGGTCGATGACATGACGACGGCCATCAAGGAGGCATATATCGCGCTGGCAACTGTCGAATCCGAACCGCCTGTCATCCCCGAACCGCCGAAAACTTCGCCGAAACCTGAAACGAAGGCGAAGGCAAAAGTTGAACCAGAGCCTATCGTGGCAGCCGAACCGACCATCGACATCCCGCTCAAGAAGGGGACATTGGCGGTCAAAATCAGCCATCTCATGATTGTGGGCGGGGAAACCGATGCAGCGGCATACCGCCAGGCGGTCCTGATTGCCGGAAAGCTTATCGACGGCAAACTGTGGGATGGTCAGTCGCCCATTCGCATCGACGATGTGTACGCCACGCTAAAGAAGATGAAGCACCTGTCGGAGCGTGAAATGAGCTTGTTCACGCTGGAAGATTTTGTCCAGGTCGGCGGCGCTGCGGATGCGCCGGAAACCACTCCAGAAATGGTTGAGGATGTTACCAGTGGTGATGAGGAAGGTGAGCTACTGCTACTGACTACAGCTCCATCCATGGCTGGTCAAACCTTCAGTGCCAATGGGCATCACCCGGATGACACTGCTAACGAATAACACCTCACACGCCGCTCAATCAATCTATTCAAATCGACCTGTCTCTATCAATGAAAGGAATCTCTCTCATGTCTGACCAGAATAATGCTCAATCTCGTATCTTCAAGACCGGCGCGGTTCGTATCGTCGAGGACGACTCGATGCGTGGACTGGACAACGAAGCTGTCCGCAACCTCCTCAAAGTAACCTATCCCGAAATCGCTAACGCGACCATCCGCGAAGTGTCCACCGAGGACGGGCAGAAAGTGGTCGAGTTCTTGCCGCAGCCCGGACGCAAAGGATAAATCATCATGTTTGACGCAGGCTTAACGGTGGAAAGCCTGCGGGACTGTCTGGCAGGTTTGCCACCTGTTGAACTGAAAGGGATGACACTTCTCAGGGAGTGTCGTCCCACTGGACAGTTCTTCCCGCAGCTAACCCATAGACCAGATGGCATCTCGCGTGAAGTCCTCGCTGAATCGGTGTCCGAAATGGTTGCTTATACGCAGCGCTGCCGCCAAGTCGCTCAGCAGTTGACGTCGCTTCTTCCCATCCCCCTCACTCATTTTTCAATTCTGGAGTACGGCTTATGAGCGCAGGAAATATCGCCGGGATGTATGAATTGGTAGCCGCTTTTGGATTATTAGCAGACGTTATTTTGGATGATCCGCTGCTGGCGCTTGCGAACGCGGTTGTCTGGCTCGACCCTTTATGGGAATGGAGTGAAGACGATGTATCCGAGGAAGGCGATGGGGTTGGTATCGCCCTATCCGTCACTCGCAGCGCTTTCCCTGACATTTATGCAGGGGCAGTGGAACGCATTCGCTCCGATTCCAGTTATGGCGAACTGGACGACTTCATCTCTGGCGAAATCAGCAAACGCGGTATTCCACTCGATAATCTGGAATTTCTGGGGTATGGCATCCCGCTGAACGCCTGCGGCATCGAACTGTCCGACCCGGAAGTGTATGCCGTCCATCCCGATCTGCTGCCGCTGGTGGAGTTATTCGGTATTCATCCTGAACAGGAACACTACCACGTGGAAATCCCTCAAGCTGCTTACGCCGCCGGACGGGTCATTGCCGACAGTCTGGTGAAACAGTCCGACAAGGGCTTGCAGCAGGTGGGCTGGGCGCTGGCATGGCTTTTCTCCTGCTCCGGCAACAGCCTGGTCGATTTCACGGACGAATCGCTGGCGGAAATGCAGCCGCTCACCTGGGAAGCGGATGAGGTGGCCTTTGCAATTGATCTCGTTGCAGAAGCCGACGAGGTGATGACCGATGTGAATGCCGGATTGGAGCTGCTTGGAAGCCGTCCTGATGTGCTGACAGCACTATCAACCAATGTGAAACGAGTTTACAAAGTAATTGCAAAACAGAAAGGAAAAGACCGTGAATGTGATGTCCGACTGGAGTGGCCGCCTCCTGGCACAGGCTGTGATGGAGCAGCCATCGCTGATTCTGAGCTTTTACAGCTTCGGCGCGATGCTGCATAAGCGTGAGGGAGATGCGGTATCCGAATATCCGGTGGATCCTACCCAGATTGCAATGGCGCTGTCCGCGAAAGTTCGTTTTGATACCGGACTGCTGTCTGACAGAACGCTGCTGGTACGGCAGGAAGGCACGAAGAAAATCGTCGCCGAGTATCGCGCTCCACAAAAAACCGGGTTGTATCTCGATGGATCGGAAACAGCGCTGCGTGTCCCCCTCCCCGGATTGGTGCTGATTCGTTTGACCTCCGAAAACAAGAATCCGCAGTACGGGGTATTTGCCGTAAAAAAGCGTCCGACCACTTTGAACGAACCGCTGTTTCATGCGCCGCTGCCGAATGTTTTTTCCAGCGGGAACATCTGCTGGGGAACCGTCCCGCAGGTGGATGAAAGCGGATTACAAGCTGCATCCCTGGCAGGTGATTGGGCGGTGCTGCTGGGGTCGCGCTTCAACGATCATGGCGTAAGCGGCAAGAGCAAATCGCACCCGTCGGACATTCGCCAGATGCTGATTGCTCTGGAAGGACGTAAGGCTCGTACCTATCCGAAATCTGATCTGCTGCCGGTCAAACAGACACTGGCACAGGTGCTGGGAGACGAAAAATGAACACCTTTGATCCGAACATCTACCTCCAAACTATCTCCATCGTCGGCTTAGGCGGAACAGGCGCACAAATCGCCCGTTCAGTTGCCCGGATGGTGTATGACATGAAGGCAGCACGATTGCATACGCCGCAAATTGTGCTGATCGACCCCGATAGAGTAGAGCAGAAAAACGTCGGACGGCAGTTGTATGTCGAGGCCGATGTGGGACAGCCGAAGGCACACGTCCTGATGCGCCGCTTCAACATGGCACTCGGTTTGGACATCCTTGCCATAGACCAACCGGTGAAGGCAGAAGCGCATTTTGAACGTTGGGGCAATCTGATTGTCGGCGCAGTCGACAACCATCTCGCGCGGCGCGAACTGGCGAACGTTCATGGCGCAGTCTGGATTGATTCCGGCAATCATTTTAACGCCGGTCAGGTCGTGATTGGCAATACGGGCGATCCCGAAACCGCGATGCGCGGCATTGACGGACAGAACGGCAGGTATACCTATCTCCCTCACGCCGGATTGTTGTTTCCATCGCTGCTCGAACCCGACCCCGAAGCAAAACCACAGGCTGAACCAGGGCGCTCCTGCGCGGATCTAGTGGCGGCGCGTGAGCAAGACCTGCTCACCAATGACTGGATGGCGGTGACCGCCGCGCAATATGTGTATCGTTTGCTACACCGTCAGCCCATCACGTCGTTCGTGTCTTACGTGAATGCCGATGGGATGAATGTCCGCAGTGTGCTGATATGCCGAGATGAGCTGCTGGCTTATTTGCCACAACCTGTCGCTGCCTGATTCATTTCCTCTGTCTTCTCAATCGATTGTTTCACTCGCTCCGTTTATGACGGAGTTTTTGTTTTATCGAGGATAACTGAAAGGAACAAGCTCATGCGTTACTGGGATGACATGCGAAGCAAATACGGATTCAACGATGGAGGCGCTGTACTGGATGGCGCGGAAGTCTATCGTGCTGTCTATATCCGTTCCGTCAATAAGCTGGCAGAGCAGTTGCACAGCAGTGTGCGTGCGACAGCCTATGACCGCGCGGGTGTCCATAACTGGTGTCTCATTCTGTTTTACAACGTCCACGATCTCACGGGCTTATCCCCTGATGAACTGACGACATCTCTCGATTTGTCGGCAGGAGAAGTCTTGGAAGCGGATGAGATGATGGACGAAGCCATCCGGCAGGCATATCTGCTCGACCTGGACAGCTTTGTAGAGATTTCGGTAGACCTGTCTGACGACTTTAGCGATTTTGTAGCAGCGCTCTATCCTGTAAATGAAGGTGATCCGCTGGTTGCTGTGGTCAATGGACAGCCCCAGCACATCTATCCCAACGGACGTGTGCGGCTTGTGCGCGAAGCAAAAGCTATCGGCGGAACTGTTTTAGCAGTCGGCAGTGAATATGTTGTGACATGGATCGACCATCACCCGTCACTGGTGGGACTGGCAGTGCAGCCAGGTGATCCCATTATCGCCATCACGTCGCCTGATGCACTGATGGTGGTTGAAATCCCGGCTGAGATACGCGCTGCCAGCGAGAACCGCTATCCAATCCCGCCATTTCGTTTGTGTGATGTGAACGGCGAGTTCCTCATTGAATATGGTGAGTTTTTTGCCTGGGATATCGTGCAGACGGTTATGGAGCGTGCGGTGCGGGAACTCGGTAAGCCCGTCCAGATCATTAACGGTTATGACAACACCATTACACCCACTAATTCTGGTGAGGAAAGCGAGTGATGCCATGTTGGACTGCAAACGCCAGAACGTTCATCATTCGAAACTCCCTAAGCCTGGAGCCATCGGACGGATAGTTGGACTATCTACAGTCGATCCATGCCGTAAGTGTATTGTGGTCGCCTATCCGCTGTGTGACAACATGTGGCCGTATAGTGTTGGTATTCACACTACTTGGGTGCGGTTTTTAGACAATAGCGAAACGCAGCGCTTCAGCGGCATCTGGTTTGAGGAAGGGTAAAAGCATGTCGTACCAGCTTCCTCTCTTTTCTTTAGACAAAACCTCCCATCATGATCCTGTTCAACTGCTGCGCGATGGCGCGGCGTTGGTGCTGAGCGTCTCAGGCGGCAAGGACTCGGATGCCATGTGCCATCATCTACTTCAGCGCCGTCAACGAGAAGGTTGGCCGGGCGAGATTGCGATGATCCATGCTGACTTAGGACGCGCCGAATGGCAGAGTACAACGGATTATGTTCATGAATTGGCGCGGCGCAAAAATGTGCCCCTGCATGTCATTCGATGGACACAGGGTGATCTGATTGACCGCATCTGGCAGCGCTACCATGCCGATCCGTCACGACCTTGCTGGCCGTCGAGCAAAGTTCGCTACTGCACGTCCGATCTCAAACGCGCTCCAATCTCTCGCTGGATACGGAATACCTATCCAACGGGAACGGTCATCTGTGCCATTGGGCTGCGGGCAGAGGAAAGTAGCACTCGTGCGAAGAAAACTGCGATCAGTGTTCGGGAGGATTGCACCGCCCCAACGCTCAACCGTCTTACACTGAACTGGCTGCCAATCCATAATTGGACGGAAAGCGAGGTGTGGGACTGCATCCGCCAGCATGGGAATGTCTGCCACGAAGCCTATAAGTACGGCAACCACCGGCTGTCCTGTGCCTGCTGTGTGTTGGCGAACGTGAGCGATTTGATTAACGGTGCGATACATAATCCCGATACATACCGTGAACTGTGCCGTATTGAAGCCGTTACAGGTTACAGCTTTCGCCAAGACTTCTGGTTGAGCGACCTGAAATCTGATTTGCTGCCGGAAAGTACGCGCATCGCCGTGCATGAACACAAGAGGAGAGCCGTATGAACCCTGACTACACCCAACTGGACTGGAAGCCCATTCTGCTGGTGAAAGCGATCCGCCTGCCTTTTAGTGAAATCTACATCGGGCTGTCGGTGAAACGTCTTTACCTGGCAGAACATCCTGAAGGTATCCTGCAAGCGGATTGGACGTTGCCATCTGACGAACGATTTCTGCCGCTCGTGCAGTTCACGGGCTGGAAACCCGAACGGGATGTCCCATTTGAACTCCCCGTTCAGTATCAGGGTGGCAGAAATGACCAGGCTGCAATAATCCCTTCGGGGACATGGGTATTACCCTATGATGATGCACACTACCGCCTCTATGAACAGGTACGACTGAGCCTTCATGCTTTGCTGGAGAAGGTTAATACAGCACCGACGCATACCCAAACCCTGCGAATGCTCACCCGCTGGACGATGTAAGACAGCGCCTCATGAAGTCTAGGGCTTTTTGAGTTCCGATAAATACACAAGGAAAACATGCACAATGAACACAATTGAGGCCATCACGCAGACAGCGTTGAACCGCTACAACCGCCTGTTCGACAACCAGCAATATACCGCAATTGCGGAACGCTTTGTGACTGATCTCCGATCAAATCGAGACAGTGTGCGGGTCGCCGACGCGATGAACCTGGTCACAGATACAGCTTTGTTGCTTTGCCAACATCCTCATTACGAACAAGCTTGGCTCAAACTGGCAACCTTCTGCGGACAGAATGCTGTTCCAATCGCGACGATTGATGCGATTTACACCTATCTGCTGATTTTCCAGCAGGCAAAAGATACTCGTGCCGATGATTTTGAAGGTACAGCGAAGGCACTTCTGAAAACCTATGAAACCAGTGATACCCTGCGGGCAGCAGTCTCCTGCGCCAATGGCATACATGGCTGGCAGGGTCGGATGGCTTATGAGCTGCTAGCGGGGGCTGACTATCTGATGCAATCTGCCATCCAACTGTTGATACACGGTAATCCGTCCTATATCCGCGAAAAGTTGCAATTCGGGTTGCGGCGGCTTACCGGAGCGCTGCATGAAGGGATACGCGAAAGCGGAACGCCTGCTATGTTCGACTTCAAAGGGACATACTTCCCCGATGAGCATGACCGCCGCTGAAGCCACCGAAGCCTCTTTTTCAACACCCGTCGTCTTACATTGACTTTCAATCGTATCTCCGTTCCGTGTTCTGCCCTTTACGCTGGCGCAAGCCATACCGCTGCCAGTGATCCATCTGTTGTCATGTGCATCGTCCGTCAGGTAGTTCGCACATTCGGGTTGTATTCTGCCTCACCGTTTTATTTAGTCGATGACCGAGCAGATACCTGCGCCACCGTCTACATCTCTTGTTCGCTGATGTATCCCGTCACTCTGCTGCTGTCGTTCCCATGCTCTCCCTTTTGCTGCTGGCGTCTGCCATCTGACCCAAACCATGCCGATTTGTCTCTGACCAGTTTAGCAGGTGCGGCAGTTTTCATACCGACTGATGTCGGCACGCTTAACCCATTTCTTCCGGGCTTGTGCCAGACGAATTGCGCACAATTCGTCCTCACCGGAAATGGGTAGCGCCTTTCAGGTGAATCCTGCCTGTTTGCACCTGCTCTGCGTTGGTCAGAAATCGACATAGGGTCGATGGACAAGAAAGCGCACAGCGCAAAGGAGTAAGTATCATGGGTTCAAGCATCAACATTCAGGTGACCGGGTTTGTCGGCAGCGATCCACAGGTGAAAACCGTTGGTGAACAACAGGTTGCCAGTTTCAGCGTGGCTGTCAGTCGCAAGAACGGCAGTGGCAAGAAACAGACGCTATGGGTGCGTGTGAACTGCTGGAACAAACTCGCTGATATCGCGGCACAGTACGTCAAGAAAGGCTCACTGGTACAGGTGACAACGGAATGGCTGCGTCCGAGCGCATGGACTGACCAAAGCGGCGCGCCGCAGGCAAGTCTAGACATCGATGCAAACCGTTTGGTTCTATTAGATCGGGTGGAGAGCGACGACTCCGCAAGCGAAGGTGGTGATATTCCGTTCTAGAACAGATCAATGTAAGACAAACAGGAGCGGTGTGAGAACACTGCTCCTATCATTTATTGGCGTTTAGAATGTAATGTCTTAGTGTTATGACACCAATTATCATTTACTCCATAGTTATCAGTCCGAAGCTACTAATGAATTTGCATTTAGTCCAATGTGAATAGATAAGCTATCAAATCATTGATTTGCTGCGGGGTGAAAATCGCGCCATAGACCTTAGGCATTAAATTATCTGGGAATCCTGTCATAACAAACGCGCTGGGATTTGTAATCGATGTGCGCAAGAACTCCACTTTCTGTTCCAGGGTTTGTTCAGGTTCTGAGGTTGCTTCCGCTGTAGCTTCCCCCATATTCATACCGGCCATAGCATCTGATGTGCCATTTGAATCTGGTACACTGTGGTTATGCGAATGACCGCTGATGCCCAGTAAACCCGACCCCACTAACGTCTCTGTGCTATCAACACGATGACAGGTGGCGCAGGCAAACGAGACTTCAGGGCGAACTGTGTTAAACAGGATTTTGCCTTGTTCTGGATCACCTATAGAACGAGCGACTGCCAAAACCGCTGCTTCTTCTTCCTCACTGTGGACATGGGTATCCGTATGGGCATCGGTATCGAATAAACCAGAATGTTCCCACTCGTGGGCAGCTTCCACTGCCGTTGTGTTTATAAAACCGCACTCAATGGCTAAGGCTTGGTATGCAATAGAAGTTCGATACAGAGTCGCCAGTGCGCCAGTGCAGCGTTCAAATCCGTTTTAGCCTCTTCTGCAAAATTCGCCAATTCTTGCGCGTGTTCATTTTGATGTTTAATCACTGCGTCGACATCACACTACGGTTTACTGGGCTGTGCCACCGTCGCCTGTGCAACCACAAGCATTGTCAGCAACGTGAACATAATAGTGACAAGCCCCAATAGGGTTGACTTTCTCAATCTCATACCTCCAAGGTTTTTGTTTAAATGGGTTCGGATCATTTCATTGTAGGAACGAAGCGAGATGAAAGCGCGTGTCGGTTGTCATAGTTTCGAGAATACTTTCATATTGAAAGCAGCTACATCAATATGTCTATATGGCCGTTTCATTACACCACACCGCGTAGCAGTCAGTAATCCGTGATGGAGTATGACAATCAGGCGCTGCATCGCAGCAGCGCCGCTGTCCGCAGGACAGCATCGACCCCCTCAGCCAACAACGGTGTGTTACAAACGTTGGTGGTGCAGCGGAGCTACAGCCATTTGTGGCGTAGTCTCGGCTGAGGGGGGAGCGAGCTAAAACGCTCGCTCCTCATGCGCCGGAGGGCTTGATGTGCCGCGCTCACGCGCAGCACCGCTGAGCGACCCTGCGGGTGTCGCCCAGCGTGTCGGCACGGTTGACCATGCCGACTGGACTCACCCTACGGGTTGCGTCCGAAAAAGTCAATCAATCTCATCGGATAGCCTTTGTGCTACTGACATCCTGAAGGGAAATGGACAAGCCTTCAGAAGCAATTTTCAAGCACGGATTTTTCCTGAGCATATTTCCCGAAGTCGCTGTCGTGCAGTGCGTTCCCATTCAATATAACCACTCGGCTGTGCCCAAAACATGTCCCAAGCTTCATTCAAAAGGGAAAAAACAGGATGGTTAGTCTGAGGCGTTACGATATGACATTTGAGTTCAAGCGTTGCTTCATATACTTTTTGAGCGAATAACTGTAGGATTTCGTCTGGGAAACACCGTTGGAACTCGGGTTCAGGGATTGCACCGGACATATTCAATAGTATCTTCCATTGATGTTCAATCTTTTCAGCTTGTTCACCAAAATCAGCCAACCGCAGTCCGTAAAGTATGGTCTGCATACGGGCGTGATCGGCTGGATGGCTTGAGCTACCGAACAACGGCACATTATAGGGCTTGTCGCCGCGTTTCATGTATAGATGCAAGTGCGACCATCCGAATGCTGGGCCTACTGTATAGACTGCATATAAGTCGCAGAAGAATTCCACAGCCCAATCTAACCATGATTTTTCCCAGACCTGAAAATAGCTAGTGAACTGCTTTGGCCCTCCGCGTCCCCTGCTTTCTTTTTGGCGTTCTTGTCTCAAATAGTCTGAAATTGCGTCCAACATTTCCAATAGGCGCATCTGGAATGGTTTTACACTGGGATCATGCCGTTCGGTCACTAGAGGATGTCCTAACTCATGATACAAATCAGGCAAATGGAGTAGAAAATCGCCCTCGGTGAGGGGGACGAATAGCAAATTGAAATAGGGGTAAATGTGAAAATAGTCCTGCGACAAACTAGTGACCATGGGAGGTAGCAATGGATAAGCTATTTCCCGGGTAATCTGTGTGATCATTTGTGATAGGAATTCATCATCGTCACTATATCGTTGTAATGCCGCCACACATGTAGTTTCCAAAAGGCTCAGATCTTTAACCGCACGACGAAATCGGCGTAAACGCTCAGGTTGATGCTTTGCCAGAAGCATTGTTGGATTGCTGACAAGCATGTCTAGGCTATCTAGTACCGAGCTGATCTCGCGTTTGCTCATTAATACAAGAGGGTGAAATTCTTGTGGGAGTTTGTGCGGTTTGGGGATGCGCTCTAAAAGACGCTGTCCACGTTCTTGATGCTGGCGAATTGCAACTTCTAGATACTGATTCAAGGAACCCACCCCCGCATCTTTGCCATTGCATCTGTTTGAACTTGTTCAAGCAGTTGAGCAAGGCTGTCAAGTTCATCGATGACAGACTTATTGATCTTGTCGGATTTAAGCATGTGGGAGAGTCGTGCCCATCTTGTACGATTGGTTATGTCGTCACCAATTACTAACAGTGCAACCATTCGTAAAGAAAGTGTGTCAGTACGTTCGACTACAAGTTGCTCTAAAAGTTCACTAAGTTTTAATCTGGATGAGCTTTCGGCATTTTCGCTTTCTTCCTTCAAATTAACCAATACATCATCTACCAGTTCGGCAATTTCTCGAATCTGCTGGTAAATACCGGAGTACAGACCTGGGTTCGTCATAAAACCTCTTCCATTTCTTCTTCCTCGGCTAAGATGGCTTCAATGTCGAGCGCATTTTCATCAAAGTCCGTCGCTTCTTCGCTTAGGAAGCGATCATTTAGCTTTACTGTTACTGGATTTCGGCTGCAATCCTCAGGACGTGTCCAAGTTAAGCAGGTTAGGTAGAATACGTCTTCCAAGCATTGCTCAATTTGGAGAGGGCCTTCAATGTGGCGGACATGAAGCGGACGCACCGTTCCCTTGTGACGGAATGCACGACCCGTTGAACACAAATAACCTTCAGTCTTGTTGATGATGCAGTAGTTACCAATTTGCGGGTTGTCTACCCATGGTCGACTGCTGCGAAGACTAACGTCAAACAACCGTAAACGCACAGGAGCAGACTTAGATATTTCAATGATTGTTAGGGTTGCGTCCTGAGAAAGTATGCCTTCTTTTTTGAGCAACGCTATTCCCGCATGAGCGCCCTTGATTTCAGATTCAAAAACACGTCCATCACGCTGAAGCAGGATAGTCTTAGGTGATTTCTTGCGATCTGTGACCGCCCGGCGAATTGCCTCTACCAAATAGGCTTGCATTTGTCGTTCCGACAGCTTTTCCTTTTGGCGCGATTTCTTGGGTGGGAGTGCCTGAATATCTCCGCCATTGCTACTCACAATGACCAATCCTGCAGTATGCTGCTTGACATCCAATCCAATGGTCAAATCGGCATTCAATCGAGTGTCTAATACAAACGGCCATTGCTGATTAGTCAGCAAAACCTTATTGATGGCGACCATCCGCAGATAACCATTGAGCTTGCCTCTTCTTTCCGCTCGCACTCCATAGGATGTACTTCCGATTGGTTGAAAATAACATTCCCGACCAACATCTGAATGAATTACAGCGGCGAAGATTTGAGGATCATGCTCATAGAGTTTTCGAATGACCATTGCAGCCAGCTGATCTTCCGCGCCTTCTTTATGATCTGTAGTGTGATGGATCATTACAACAGCATAGCCGGGTTTCGTGCAGTGGTTATTTACAGCTTCAAGAATAGCATTTCCCTGTTTGGCGAAAGTTTTGGCTATTCGGTCGTTATAAGTTACAAAAATAGGGTTGTAATCGTGTGGAAATAAATCCCCCATTGTGCGTTTCAAATCTTCAGTTAGCTGAATGCCATAGCTATCTGCAACTGATTGAGGCAGTATCAAATATTGGCGTTGCAAGGAGTCGCACGTATAGAAACCTGCCAACTTATCTTTGAGTAAATCTAATCGAGTTTGCCCTAGCAAATCTAGACTTACATGTTGTGTGTTCGGCGTGCCTCGTACAGACAGAACTTTGTTTTTACCGAAACGAATATCCGGTACAACAAACATCCGTGGTTCTACTTCAATGGGTTTCGTCTCTAACTCAACAGGGGTAACACCTAACCGTAGATTGACAAGACTCTCCCTGACAAATCTGTGAATACGCTCACGCCGTTTATCAGGGCGTAGAATTGTTTGCCCATGCTGCTGTCCTGTTCTTTCATGACTGGTTCGATAGACGGGATAACAGAGGGGCGCAATTGCAGATAAGTTTTCGTTGCGGTTATTCAAATACAGAAGTGTAGAGGCATCATGTGGGACAATGGCTAATTCGTCAGGAATTGGCTTTCTGCATTTTTCTACCGTGTAATCGAGTAAGTTCATTTGTGTATCTGGTATGAGATACTCAGTTATTGTCTGATCACTCAACCCGACCGCTTGAATCTCGTACCAGTTGTGACCAAAGTGGTAAACGAAAGTCTGTCCTTTCCATTTTGTCGCAAACTTTTCACGATCAAGGTGTGCGGGAAGCGGGTGCAGTCCTACTGTTTTACTAGTTATATCAACACATATCCCCAGGGTGTTATCAGGTGTAATGATCGCCCGAATGGCAAAGCCAGTGTATTTCACAAGGTTGTCTGCCAGTGGCTCCGATATCTTTCCAAATATTGGCTTGCCTGCCGATGGCAGCCAAAAATCCGGTGTCCCAAATAAAATACCCTGAATCCAAAAGTCAAGAAATCGGATACAGATGCGATCATTTTCTGGCGAACGAACACCGAAATCTAATGTGAATTCATCCCCGTATGGTTCGAAAGTCACAGTTGTTCGCGTCAGCGACATAGAGGATGATGGTTGTTTTGTTCCAGTTTGTACAACAAGATAATAGTTTCCTTCCCGATCAATGATGGTAATTGGTGATTGGAGTGTGAAGCTGAGCCGCTTGATAATATTCTGGCGATTTTGATAGTGTTCGTCGGGTGCGTTATCCAAGCCCTTAATACGATAGAGGCGATATTTCGTTGAAAGTGCAGCCGCATTAGTGATACGAAAGATATTGCTTTCCAAGCTCATTGCAATTTAACCTCGAAACCAACACATCGAACGGAATGGGCAACGCTGGCACTCTTCATCATTCAAAGTGACAGGTAGATCATCAATTGCTATATCACCATCTTCACCTTGGATAGTCATTTCCATATTTAACGCAGATCGAGCCATGTAATCGCTTACTGTGTCAAAATCCTCAGAAGCAAGGTGATATTTTCGCAGTTCATTAGTTAGTAGCTGAACTTCCAAGAGCTGTATTTCAGTTTCTTGGTAGGAAATTTGCTCTTTGGGAAAATCACTGTGTGGCCTGCAATTTGTCAGTGCCAGCGCATAGAGCGCCAACTGCAAACGATAGTCGCTCGATGCATAAGTGTGTACCTTCCAGTCAACGATGAGAGGTGGTTGGTCAGCGAAAAACGCCATGAGGTCTGGTTGTCCGGTTGCCTTGATTCCATCTAGAGTGAAGGTCAGAGAACGCTGTGGAATCAACTGGATCGCTGACTCCAACTTTGCCTGCAAGTCTTTCATACTTACCAGATTAGTTAACGCAATTTTGACATCTTCCCATGCTGCCTCAATGTCTGACTTAGCTATGTCATCCCCGTATTCGACGTCCAAAAAAGCAGCAAAGGCATCGCCTGTTTCCGTTACCTTCATTCCTGGTTCCCGCAAACGATTGGCGAGTCCAAACTCGAGCTGACGATTGAAGATTTCTCTCGCATATTTGAGCAAGTCACCCAACACGACTCGCTGCCCCCGTTTGATTGTTGGAATGTATCTCATCAAAATGACCCAATCAACAAGACTCCCACGCCAACTATAGATGGTTTGTAGTTTGGAGAGCAGGTAGGCTTCACGTCGAATAGGGTCTTTCGAGCGTGGTTCCGCGATAATGGTTTTTAAGTACCACTGGCGCGGACATTTACGAAAGAGTCGACTGCCAGAGAATGACCATGCTGACATTATTCTTTTCTCCCTCGGCGTGCGCGTAGGAATGCCAGATAATCAGCAAGTTCCTGCTCTTCTTCTTTGGTGATATTGCCGAAGCGGTCGAAGGAGCGAGGTGAAGCGTATGTACCAACATTTTCATTTGGTACAGGGTAGCCAGCAAGCGCAAGCAGTTCGTTATACGCGACTTCGTAAAGCTCACTCAACTTATGAAGGATGGTTGGCGAAGGCTGTTTGATCTTGCCAGTTTCAAGTTGACTAAGATAGGCATTAGACACACCTGTTGCCTTTTCGACCGCCCGAAGCGAGATTCTTTTAGCTTCACGAACCGATTGTAGGAATTCACCTAGCGTAGGGTTTGTATTCTCATTCATGTGCTAAGATTATCAAGCATTGCAAAGTTTGTCAAGCAATTTGTGTTTGTACAATCTTGCCCACCATCATAATAATCATTGCCAGTATGCTGCAAAACTAGAGGAAGCCTTTAACATGCACCAATATTCCTCAATTGACCATCAAATATTTTTATGATGGGGTCATTAATTAGTCATTTTGAGTCCTCGGATTGCCCCGTCTAGCACTCTTCTGTCAGTCTTGACAATGCGAAACTGAAAATTTGCGGCATTTGTTTAGCTCCTATTTGCGATAATTGGGCAAAGGATTAAGTATCGAGGGAATTCATAAATGACAGCCAAAGCAATCAAACGTAGCATCACCATGACCCAAGAGATGCGTGATCGTCTCGCCCTGCTAGTGAGCAAACGGCCCCGTGATACTACCGAAGCCGACCTTATCCGCGAGGCAATCCGTCTGTATCTGGACAATCAGGAAGACATCATTGGCAGCCGAAAACATTTCCAGAAGTCATTACAAGATCGGCTTGACCAGATGGAGTCGGCATTCGCATTTCACCTAAATGTTCTGATTTACTTGCTCACTGCTCTTGAGCCAGACGGTAGTCCAGAACGCATTGCGGATGCTATCATTGCTGCCAAGCGCGATGGAAATACGCTCTTAGAGCAAATCAAAGCGGTGCGTGAGATGAAGGCTTCCAAGCATTGAGTAAAGCCATCATCGTCGTGGACTTCGCTTACAAAGGTTCAAAGCGCAAAGGTCATGGCACAGGCCGCAAAGGGCTGAGTTCCACGCTCAAGTATTTGCAGTATCGGGACAAGGTGCAGAACCGGCTTGCCGAGAACAGCGATTACGAACGCTGGCAGGATCGAGGCATGGGACTGCACTGGCGCGACATCCTCAAGAACAGTGATGACCTTCAGAGTAAGCATGTGCTGGCGTGGACGTGGGTGATTTCGCCCGCTCCCGACCTAATGGCACTCGTCCCGGAGGAACAGCGGCGCGATCTGGTGTGTGACCTGACGGAGCATATTGTCGAGGATTACTATCTGGAGCGCGGCTTCACGATACCGGAGTACAGCTTCATCCTGCATGATCGCGAGGCAAAAATGGAAGATGGCAGCGAGACGATGCAGCAATTGCATACCCATGTCGTCCTGCCGGGAACCGCGCCGTTGCCCGGTTCAGATCGTGAGGCAGTCTACAATAACAAAGAAAGGGGACATGATGTGCTCTTCCGTGAGATTGCCAGCTGTCATTTCAGCGAGGCGCTGGATCGGATTGTTGGCCCAGACTGGCAGCGCTTGCGTGTAGAAGAGGTAGATCTCGAACCAGAACAGCCAGATATTGATGATCTAGATGCATGGTTTCCAAGAAGCTGAAATGACATCATAGACAAAGATTACTTGGTACACGCTAGGCTGTTTTTATGAGTTGTTGAGGGCTTGTTTCAACCGCTTGCTGGTTCGCAATGTCAGGCGGCGGATGTAACGGGGAGCGGGTTTGCCATTCAACAGGCCACCAGATGTTCCCCGGTCAATCCACTGGGATTCGAGAACGAACAGATTCTCCAATTCGATTCGCTCCCCCGCAATAAGACTTTCTGTCCAGACATCCATCAGTGTTTCGAGCATCGCCTGTATATCACGATTTTTCAGTCGGGTGCGCCGCCCAATCTCCCGCACCATCCGGTTCTTCGTCAGGGTCATGATGTCACCGCTTTCGGAGCCATTAACTGCTTTTGGCGCTGTTTCCGCAACTCTATCGTACTCACGGTCTGCACTTTGCCGCCGCTCCGCTTCTGCGCTTCGGCGGCGACTTTCGCCATGAGGGCGGAGGCCGCCATTTCGAGGGTCGGCTTTGGTGCAGCCGTCGTTTCATCGACCATCATGGGTGTCGAGGGAACAATCGCTTCAAGAGGTTTCAAATCCAATGATATGCCGCGTTCCAGCAGCAGAGGCTGTACATCTTTCGCTGCATTGAGCCGCCGCTTCCAGTCGTCGCGCTCGTAAAAACGGGTCAAGCGGGCGTTCAATACAATTTGGGTCGCAAAACCCGCCTCGACGTAACGAGCGAAGATAGTGCAGTTGCCTATTTGTGGGGTAACAACTTCATCCACCGTCAGCAGCGGACGCTGGCGCAAGTGACTGTTAGGATCGTCCTGGTTGGCATCGGTGGTTGCCGTGCCACTGGCTTTGCTGTAGAACTCGGCAGTGTCGGCATCACAGCCGCCATAAATCACCTGCGTCGCCAAACCCGTGAACAATGCCTGTGTCCCTTCGTTGCCGTAAATCATGTGGAACTGCCCCTTCGTCTGCGCGCCAATCATAATCGAGATGCGGCGCTTGCGGACAAGATTCACATCAGCTACCAGGCTGTCAAGTTTGCCCAAAGTGGGGAATTCATCGAGAATTACGCCGACGGGAACGGGTAGTGGGCCTTTGTTGCGTTCACCGATGGTGTCGAGGTCGAGCATCAGTTTGCGCAGGGTTGCCCCCAGATACGAAGCATAGACGGCACGCATCCGCCCCGGACAGGTCAGGACAACAACGGTTGGCTGGCCGACGATGAGATCAGCGTCGAAGTCTGAGGCACTGGTGTTAGCCCGCACATCCGTAGAAGCCCAACCTGTTAATGCCGTCGCCAGTGTCGCCACAACGTTCGAGGCAACTTTACCATCCGAACCCACCGAGGCAATGAAACTATTTGCCAGCAGCGCAGCATCATCTTTCTTGGAGGCGAGTTTCCCTGCTAACCCCTTAAGGTCGTTCATGGCGTTGTAGATTTCACCAAGGTTGGGGAAGCGAATCAGGCAGGCGGCCAACAGAGCCGCCGCGCTGTCTGTCCAGAAGCGGTTGTCACCCGCTGCGGAAGGCACGAGGACATCCGCAATCGCACGCGCATCAGAAACGTTGTCGATCCCTTCTGCTAGGTTATAACGCGGGCCGATAGGGCTGGTCGGGTCATGCACAACGACCAGATGGCGCGTCACAGCAGCATACTTCAGCACATGCCCGGTGATTTCACCCTGTGGATCAGCGACCACCAGCGAGTGTCCGGCCAGCATCCGGTCAGCAATGGCAGGCAGGATAATGCCTTGCGTCTTACCCGAACCTGGACCGCCCAGTGTCAGGATACCGCGTGCCACATCCTCGCCGCTAAGGGAGAAGCGCCCCATGCCCATATCGAGGCGGCGTTTTTGCTCACCCCAGAACGCGCCCAGCAGCGAGAGACCTTCAGCATCTTCGCGGCGGAAGCGCTTGTATTCACGCATCGTACAGAAATGCGACGAACCCAGCGCCCCGCGTTTGACCTGCGGATTTCTCAGGCGATCCACTCGTTCGCGCAGCCAGCCGCCATTTTTAATGCCGCTGTGCAGTCCAATCGTCACGAAAAACCACAGCATGACTAGTATCATGCCGAAGAGGAACAACCGCATGGCATCCACATTGGAGGGCGCGCCAGTGAGAAACTGCACAAAACCAGTGGGCGATTGCCGTCCACGCAGCGGCTGCACCGCCATGTTCCCCACGAACATGAGATAGACTGCCGACACGCCCAATAGGACAATCAGGTGAGCAAAGAATTTCGCAGCGCGTTTCCAACCCGATGTGCCCTGCGCTTCATTGGTACGCTGGATACCTGCGCCTAATATCGCGCTCACAATGACGGGAGCGAGGAGTGTCAAACAAAGGAGTGGGGCGAGGCAGCCACCGAGCAGTGCTCGTCCCCCGGTGAAGAGCCAGTAGAACATGGGTTATGTCTCCGGTTCGTCGATGGGAGGACTGGAGCACCGCAGCATGACACTGTTTCCCACCCAGCCAAGAACTACTAACAGCAGCCCGGTCAGATAAAGCGCCTCGTCGAAACCCATGCCCAGTACGCGACCGACCGCTGTTCCAGCCAGCAGTAGAGTCATCAGGGCGAAACCGCCCACAACAATCTGGAGTTTATAATCCATCATCGCAGTCGCTTTCAGTTAGAAACCGAGTTCCGGTGTGCCGGATGCAGGTTCCGATTCATCCCGCTCGACAACCGGTTGAAGCGGATCGGTGTACAAGCCCTCCGCTGCGATACGCGCTTCATGTTCGGCATGTGGATTATGGGGATGCCAGTCAGCCGGATCGCGCGGGAGTGTCAGTTCGGCATTCTGGTAGGCTTTGAGGTCGTCGCCTTCGAGCGTCTTCCATTCACCAGGCAGTCCCTCCAGCCGTGCCACTTCCTGCGCTAACTCTGGCCCGTCTAGCAGACCCGGTACGAGATAGCCATTGAATTCCTTGCCGAATTTATCGGCTGCCGCAGGGGACTCGAAATGCGCCATTTCCAGCAGCTTGAACGGCCCATCCTCGGGCATTACGGGATTTCCAACTGTATCTGGGTCACGCTCCACGCCGGGATAGACCACCATGTGCAGGGCATACCCCAATGATTCACCCTCAGGATTGTTTACCGGCAGCGTATCCAGCCGCCAGTGAGGATTTTCGACCTCCGGCTGCGGCGCAGGGTCTTCAATCTTCTCCCCATCCGTGTTCCAGTACGGATTGATCTCGCCCTCTAACTGCTGCGCCAGCGTCTCGAAACGGTCAGCCGGTCCCTTCGTAAACAAGCGCGGGTCAGCGCGATCCCCATCCAGCCAGTCATTCTGCGCAGCCGTCAATTCGGCTTTGTGCATCATAGCGTCCAACCCGCGCTGGTTGTGAACCTCCAGCAGAGCGTCGCGTGCCTGTTCTGCTGTTTCCCGTGCTTGGTCGTCTTCCGAATCCCATGTATCCAGTGTAAGGGACTGTATACCTAGATAACCACCGGGTTCTTTCCAGTATTTCTCGACGGCCAGTTCCAGCGTCCAAGGATCAGCTTCCTGTACAACCACGGCATAGTTCACCGTATCGTGAACGGGTTGCAGCAGCTCAATCGGAGATTTCTCGAAGGTCGCTTCAAACCATGTCGCACCTTCTACTCCAGCATTTGCCTCACGGTTGTGAGCCGCTTCGGCAGCAACATCCTGGTAAAACATCTGGTAATTCGGCGCTTCTGATTCGAGAACCACAGGCACAAGCGGTTCAGTATCCATTTCAGTGATGTCTACTACAGGAGTCAATTCGCGTTCACGAATGGTGGTAAAGGGGTCAGGTGGCCCTTCGGTGAACAGGCGTGGGTCATCGCGCTGTGGGTTAATCACTCCTGCCTCAATGGCCGTCAGTTCGACCAATGTCATGGCACTCTGCAAATCGCCTTTGTCCAGCAGATCATGGGCGGTTTCGGCGTTCCCCTGTGCCGTCTCCCAATCCGGCTGCGGGATCAGAAGGCGTTCATATTCCTGTTGGTCATCGCCCCACGTTTTCAAAACATCCAGTCGCGCTTCGCCATTTGCGGTAATCGCATCAATACTGTACTCAGGATGCTGTTGGGATTCGCTGCGCTGCATCTCAAGCTCCATGATTTGTTCGCGTTCGGTCGTAAAAGGGTCGTGGGGCGCATTGTCCTGAAAGAAGACACGCCCATCGGCACGGTTTGAATCAAGATAGCCGCCCTCCACTGCCATCCGTTCGGCCTGATTCATGACTGCTTCCAATCCCTGTGTCTTGAGCGTATTCTCTAGTTCGTGCTCATCCGTTTGGGCTTCATCCCACATGCCGTATTCAGCGATGGTGAAGGTGTCGAAGCGCTGTTCGTCCCCATGCATCCAGGTTTTCACCGCTTCAGAAGACCGATACTCAGCCAAATTTAGTCCCATTCGATCCCCGCGAGGTCGCGCGGGTTTTTAAGCGCACCGGAACGGGAAAAACCAGCACCGATTAACGGCGCTGGCAGTTTGTTATTCCCATCTATCAAGGAAACGAGACATGAGCAAGCAGAAGACAGACAAGAACAAATCAGATTACTCGATCACATCGGGCGGCATCCTCACGGTGGGCTTGGACATCGGCTACGGTGTCACCAAAGTCGTGACGGATAATGCGGCGATTGCTTTTCCATCGGTGGCGGGTCATGCCCGTGAAATCAAGTTCCAGCAGGAGGCGCTGGCAGCGAAGTATCCCGGCGACCAGTTGACCGATGAGGATGGTTCGACCTGGTTTGTCGGCGATCTGGCGCTGGCACAGCTTCCGCCCGGTGAATTACTTCGGCTGAGAGGGCGCACTGCCAATGAAAAGACGATGGGCAACACCTTCCGTCTCCGGCTGGCGAAAGCCGCGATTGGCAAACTGGCTCAAGGGGTGTCGGGGCGGGATGTCATCCATCTGCGCTTATGCAGTGGTCTCCCGGTGGATCACATGCGCGATGCGGGTGGACTCAAGCAGGCGCTTCAGGGGCAGCATCTGATCAAAACCGATGCCAGCGAGGTCATCGCCAATGTAACCGAGGTGATGGTGATGCCCCAGCCCTACGGCAGCGCATACGCCATGATGCTCACCGAGCAGGGCGAAATTAACGTCTATCACACCTACATGCGAACCGGCGTGGTCGATGTTGGCACGTACACCGTAGACATCATCCTCGACGATGATGGGGACTTTGTGGATGCGGAAAGCGGCAGCGTCGAGAGCGGCGTTTACACCGCTCAGGAACGGATCGCCGCCATGCTCGAACGGGATTACCGCGAGAAGATGCCGCACCGGATTGTCGAGCAGGTTTTGAGGACAGGCATTTTCACTGCCAGCGGCAAGCCAGTGGATTACAGCCACGAGGTCGAAGAGGCACTCGCTCCACTTCGCAGCGCGACCCTGAATCTGCTGTCAGAGAAATGGCAGCGCGGCACAACCGTCGATGTGATTTACCTGTCTGGTGGCGGAGCAGAACTGGTGTATGAGCAGGTGGTCGAAGCCTACCCGCAGACCAGGCTGGTGCCGGACGCGCAGATGGCGAACGCCCGAGGCTACCTCCATTACGCCCATTTCAGCGCCCGGAAGTGAGAAGTTCAGCATCGAGGCGGGTCTTACTGGTCAGCCCAACGGGTGATACGGGTAAGACCCACTCAAAGGAGAAAAAAATGGCAAAGCGCAAAACGAACAAACGCCGCTACCGCATGATTACATTCAAAGTGTTCGAGGACACCGACAGCGACATCCTAGACTGGTGGGAAGGGATTGATGAGGGGGAGCGCAGCGATGCATTACGCGATCTGATTCGAGGGTATCTGGGCAAGCAGCCGCGCAAGCATAAGCTGCTGACCATCCCCGAACTTATGGAAGTCCGGCAGGACACCCTCTGGATACGCGATGCGCTGAACGAGATGCCCGGTTATCTGGAACGGCTGGTGCAGCATGTGGCAGCCAATGGTACAGCCCAGATTGCCATGTCGCCGACAGCCAGATCACCTACCAATGGCGATGTCCTACCAGCGATTGAACCTGCCCTGTCAGACAACGACAGTGACCGCCGGGCGCGGCGGATGAAACGTTCCCAGTGGTGAGAAGGCGATGGATGGAACAATTAATCAGGCACTGTAGGACATCAAAGCAAAAAGCGGCGCATGGTTGTCCCATGCGGGTCGCAGCGTCGAGGCGCTGCGACTTCGCGCGGCGGGGGAGAATGGTGAAAGGTTCAAATGGAACTATCCTCCCCGCCGCAAGCCAGCTAAATACGCTGGCTCCTCATGCGCCGGAGGGCTGGATGCAGCGGCTGTCGCCCCTGCATGAGTGCGGCGGTGCAGAGATGCCGCCGCCCTCGTGGACGCGGTGTGCCGCGCCCACCGAACGCACCCGTGATCGGGATGCGTTCCCAATTCGCATCACGTTCGTTCAGCCGATTTTCACGGCAAAACAGGGAGAACAGGCACGATGAATCATCGTCAGACAGTCACCGAAATCAGCAAACGGTTGCCGCGCCTGAAAAGGCGCGACGTGGCGGAGGTGCTGGAAGTCATGGCAGAACTGTGGCTTGAGGAACTGGCACAGCCTGGTCAGACAGTGACGGTTGCCGATCTGGGCAAACTGCTGGTGGAGGTGCAGAGCTTTCGCAGCGGCGGTGCCGTCGGACGGCGCATCGTCAAGCGAGTGTATGTGCGTTTTCGTCCAACCGAGAAATTCCGTTGGTTCGTGTTGAATGCCCAAATCAAGGAAGGAGTATTGGAGTGAAGAAGAAACCCAATCCTTACAGCGAAAGGATGACCGTCAATCTGACCCCCGACCAGATGCGGCGCTTGGAAGAACTGCGGAACGTCCGCAACCGCGTCGGGAACTTTGTCAGCAAGAATGACCTGCTGCGCGATGCGGTGAACCTGTATCTGGCAGCGCAGGAGGATTTGCCGGGGTCGCGTCGGGCAATTGCCAAAGGTGTCGAATCGAAGGTAGACGCACTGGATACGAAAGTCGAAGCATTGACGACCATGCTGCAAGGGTTCATCGAGCGCGTGACGCGCAAACGCGAGGGGTAGTCCAGATGGACAGAAAGCAAATGTGCATCGCCAATGTGCAATACAAGAAACCTTCTGACGACGGCATGAAGCAGTCCAAGAACCTCTTGCGGTATCTGACTTACCGCGAAAGTCGGGATGAGGCGGCGCGGCATGTCGCCGGACGGGAACGCTGGGTCGATCATGGTATGGGTGGTTCGGTAGCCGAAATCGCGCAACGCTGCGACGATCTGAAAAGCGAGCATGTACTGACCTTCAGCCTCGTTTGTAATCCCAACCCCGATTTGATGGCGATGGTCGCGCTGGACAAACGGGAGCAGTTTGTCCGCGAGTTGACCGAAAGCATGGTCAACGGATTCTTTGATGAGCGTGGGCTGGATACAGGCATTGAATACTCATATGTGCTTGTGCGCCGTGCGGCGGAATGAAAGATAGCGTGAAACACGCCACAGGCTGAAGGAAACTGCCTGTGAGGTCAACCGACCTACCGAAAGGGGAAACCTGAACGGGAAAAGAGCATGTCGGTAAAGGGGTGAGCGGTGAAGTCGTTTAACCGGGCTGCACTCCAAGACCTGGATGGTATGGGTAAGGCTGAATTGCTTGAAGTCCAGTGACGAGTGGGTGACGAAGCATACCACTGACACAACGACTGAAGTCAGTTCCGGGAGCAGCGCTCAGTGGGGCACGGAGTGTGAAACCTTCTTCCCGGACACAGGGGTCAATGAGACCGATGAAGTCACGAACGGATGCCCTAACCCGTCCTGAAAACGTCTTTCATGACTGTACCACGGGATTGCCTAACAGGCGCGAGCCTCATGGCAACGGAGATCATCATAGTAGTCGTGGGGGTCACGTCCCACCGGGGAGGCTGGGAAAGCCAGCTACAGGGCGAAGGGGATCAGGGAGTTGAGCTTGAAGAAAATGCGAGGGATGCGAATGCAGAGAGCCAACCAAATTCTACAGGCAGTACGCAAGTTAGGGGAGCAGCGTCAACCCCTCACGCGGGTGTATCGCAGTCTGTACTGTGAAGAGTTGTTCATCGCAGCTTACGGCAAGATCTACCGCAACGAAGGGGCAATGACACCGGGAACGGAAGATGACACGGTGGACGGTATGAACCTCGCGTATATCCGCGACCTCATTGAGGCACTGCGGTATGAACGCTACCGGTTTCGTCCAACGCGTTGTCAGCCTATCCCAAAGGAAAAGGGTGGCACACGACCACTGGGTATCCAGAATTTCACCGAAAAACTGGTCGGGGAGGTGCTGCGAATGCTGCTGGAGGCATACTATGAACCACGCTTCCGAGAGAGTTCACATGGCTTTCGTCCCAACCGGGGCTGCCATACCGCGCTGGCAGCGGTGAAACACCGCTTCATTGGCGCAAGCTGGTTCATCGAGGGTGACATCAAAGGCTGTTTCGACAACATCAACCATGAGGTGCTGCTGTCCATTCTGGCGCGGGACATTCATGACGGTAGACTGCTGAACCTCATCCGCCTGAGCCTGAAAGCGGGGGCGCTGGACAATTGGACGTATCACGAAACCCACAGCGGTACACCGCAGGGAGCAGTGTTAAGTCCGTTGCTTGCCAATATCTACCTCAACGAGCTGGATACGTTCATCGAAGATGAACTCGTTCCACGCTACACCCGAGGCAGGAAACGGGCAAGCAACCCGGAGTACAACCGCTACAA